>Ga0164242_10007368_pt1 | contig 12058 bp, 9 predicted proteins | sample OricomgcompostMG_FD_108783 | JGI IMG/M metagenome (GOLD analysis project Ga0164242, IMG submission 108783) | Miracle-Growth compost microbial communities from Emeryville, California, USA - Original compost - Miracle growth compost (MG) ... | reverse complement strand
CCTTGCCTTTGACATACCCAGGCAAGTCGACCCGTCCGGCGTGGCGCTCGTCGTGACCTGCTCTATCCCACCTTGATAAAAGACAAGGGTTATGTGCGCCTGGAACACCGCAAGGTGCAGCGCGAACTTCGGAATCATCGTGGCCATTGTGCTGGACCCGGCGGTATGGATAATGGGTGCCGAAGTGTTGTATCCGCGAGGCATCACGATCACGATCACGAGTTTCAACGACCTGGCGCGTTTCAATGGTCAGCCGGCTACTGAACCTAGGTCAGGAAGCAAGAATAAGAAGGCCTGAGATCGGAGCAGATGATTCTTTAGCGGTAAGTCGCCACCGTCACGGTGGACTCAACGGGAGAGGCTGCTTTGAGCGGCTTGCAAATTAAAGCCTTCGGCTTTGTCGGAGGATATTTAGTGCATTTATTAGTTGACAGCGTCCCCAACCGTCACTAATATTGGTAGTACCAGTTTGGTATTACTGGTTTCCAGGATTGGTGGTTATCACAATCTGAAAAGATCTAGGCGCCACCGCAAGTCTCGGAGGTGCATACTGGTGAAATACTCACGCACATACTTGGCTTGAGCACTGTCGAGATCTTGAAGTTGAAATCAATATTTGCCGTCTGAATCTAATCAGATGTCCGAATGGGCAAGTGGTTTTATTTGGGATTGTTCAGAAAACCAGTCCAATCATGACATTTTGAAGAGTTGTCATGGTACGAGAAAAACATAGAGAAGCTGGACCTCGCCACACAAACTTGGTAAAGGAGCACGCAATGGATACATACGCGAAGAGCAACGGGCCACGTAGAAAATTCTGGAGCTGGGGTTATGAGGGAGAGAACATCTCAGAAGCTGATGTGAAGTCCATGCAGGCACGTGTGGCCGAACGTATCGGGATGACGGATTTTGAAATTCTCGAGGATCCCTCCCTTGATGATATCGAGTTACGTGCCCCTCGCATCCAACCGCCTCGGAGCCTGTCTGGCATCTGCACGACGGCTAAATGGGATCGCGTTGCTCACACATATGGTAAGAGCTTCGGTGATCTGCTCCGGATTTACAAGCGCATGTACCCGAATCCTCCAGATGTTGTCGCATACCCGCGCAATGAAGAAGACATCGCTGCTCTTCTTGACTGGTGCGGCGAGAATGGGTACGCCGCGATACCATATGGTGGCGGCTCGAGCGTTGTCGGTGGAATTACTCCACCTGACGATGACTACTATAAAGGCGTGGTGACCATTGATCTCGAGAACTTCAACCGGGTGCTCGAGGTCGACCCGGTTTCCCGCACCGCGCGCATACAGGCGGGTACTCTCGGGCCATCGCTCGAAGAGCAACTCAAGCCACACGGCTTGACACTCCGGCACATACCTCAGTCATGGGAGTTCTCCTCTCTGGGAGGATGGATAGCCACAAGGTCAGCCGGGCACTACGCAACGCTGCTCACGCACATTGATGAAATGGTGGAGTGTCTACGCGTGGTCACTCCGACCGCTACCATTCAGAATCGTCGCCTCCCGGCGTCTGGCGCGGGCCCCAATCCGGATCGAGCGTTTATCGGATCCGAGGGTACCCTGGGCATCATCACCGAAGCTTGGATGCGTTTGCAGGGTCGCATCAAGTTTCGCGCGAACGCCTCTGTGTCATTTAAATCCTTCTACGAGGGTGCTAAAGCGGTACGTCAGATAACACAGGCCGGCCTTTATCCGGCCAACTGCCGATATCTTGATGAGAAGGATGCTTCATTCTATGGGGCGGGCAACGGTAGTGAATCGATGCTCTTGATTGGTTACGAATCTGCCGATCATCCAGTCGACGCCTGGCTCGAGCGCTCACTGGAGATTTGTCGGGATTTCGGCGGCACCTTAAAGCAGAGGGCCGGCACCGGCGATAACGCACTGGAAACCAGCCGGTCAGGGCAACAAGGAAGCTGGCGTAATCAGTTTAGGTACCTTCCGTACTTGATGCATGTTCGAGCGGCGATGGGAATCATCAGTTTCACCTTCGAGACTGCATACACTTGGGATAAGTTCGAATCGATCGATACTGAAATCATGCGCAGAGTATCTGAAGCCCAGAAGACAATCTGCGGCGGCGGTATTGTTTGTCGGCGATTCTCGTTTCTCTACCCGGACGGCCCGGCTCCCTATTACTCGATCATGGCACCATCCTCGCATGACAAGAATATTGAGCACACGACAGCGTTGCATAAAGTAGCTTCAGACGCTCTTTCCGAGCTTGGCGCAACAATTACCCATCACCACGCTGTGGGACGTGGTTTCCGTCCCTGGTACGACAAAGAGATGGATCCAGGCTTCATCCGGATGATGAAAGCAAGCAAACGAGAGATCGATCCACACTGGATACTCAACCCGGGGATCCTGTTCGACAGGCCAAATGCCTGAAGGATTCTGGCTCGGCATCTATCTGAACTCTGGAAACTGAATATGATTGATCTCTATTTTTGGACGACTCCTAATGGGTACAAGGCGACTATCATGTTGGCAGAGGTTGGTCTTGGGTACCAGCTAGTGCCGGTTGACATCACTGCTGGAGACCAGTTTAAGCCGGAGTTCCTGAAGATCAGCCCAAATAACAAAATTCCCGCTATGGTCGACCACGCGGGGCCAAACGGAGAACCGTACTCTGTGTTTGAGTCTGGTGCTATGTTGATGTACCTTGCGGAAAAGACGGGATGCCTTCTTCCGCAGGTCCTCAGGTCGCGCATGATGGTCATCCAGTGGTTAATGTTCCAAATGGGGAGCATGGGCCCAATGCTCGGCCAAGCGCATCATTTTCGGAAATATGCACCGGACAAGATTCCGTATGCTATTGATCGCTATACTCGAGAAGCGTCCAGACTGTATGGAGTCATTGACAGAAGGCTAGCTGACAATGAGTTTCTTGCTGGTGAATATTCTATCGCCGACATAGCGACATTCACATGGGTTCGGCCACATCGATGGCAGGGACAGAATCTGGAAGACTATCCCAATCTGAAACGATGGTACGAAACGATAAAGGCTAGGCCTGCCGTTCAAAGCGGACTGGCGGTGATGCAAGAGTCCAAGAAATGGGAAGCCAAGCCAGGCACTGCATCTTGGAACAACATGTTCAATCCCAAATCTCAATGATACTTGGTTTTCTGGCCGCCTAAACAGTTCACGTGGCTTATGAATGTCATGTGATTTTAGGCATAGGATGTTAGTGCGGATTGGTTATTAGCGGGCAGAGACAGAGAGCAAATTTAACGGTTTTGGTAGTACCATTCCGGTAAGACCGAATTAGATCAAAACTAGCAATATGAGATCAACGTCGTAAGCGTCCGGGCAATGCACGTTGAGGGTCAGCCGCATGAGGTCGTCACTGCAGCCACAGTCTTCTCAGGCACCATCTCTCAACCTTTCCAGAGCCTCACGCGTATAAATTGTGCGATGGGGTCTTTGCCAAATTCCTTCATTGCGATAATTCCGAGCGAGGATTCCAGAATGGCGCAAGTGACTCTTCAGCATGTTTCGAAATCCTTTGGGGCTGACAAAGGGCCATGGGCAGTAAAAGACTTCTCCCTGGATATCTCGGATGGTGAACTAGTTGTCTTTGTGGGGCCGTCTGGCTGTGGAAAGTCCACCACGCTTCGCATGTTGGCCGGTTTGGAAGAAATAAGCTCTGGACGGATCACAATAGGAAACAGAGACGTAACACGTCTTCCTCCAAAGGATCGCAACGTTGCAATGGTCTTCCAGAACTATGCGCTTTATCCGCAGAAAACAGTCTATGAAAACCTGGCCTTCGGGCTGCATGTCCGTGGGGAAGCACGTGATGAGATCAATCGCAGGGTACGTTCTGTGGCTGACAGTCTTGACCTCGGAGCGTTACTCACGCGTAAGCCGCGGCAGTTGTCAGGCGGGCAAATGCAACGGGTTGCCTTGGGCAGGGCTTTGGTACGTAATCCGGATTGCTTCCTCTTGGACGAGCCATTGTCCAACCTGGATGCGAAATTGCGGGTCAGAATGCGTGAGGAGATTGCGTCGTTACATGAAAAGCTCAGCGCAACCATGGTGTTTGTTACCCACGATCAGGTCGAAGCGATGACACTTGGGGACCGGATTGTCATTATGCGCGACGGTCTGATCCAGCAAGTCGGCACCCCTTTGGCACTTTACGATCACCCAGTCAACACATTCGTAGCGGCATTCATCGGCTCGCCAGAAATGAATTTGCTTGATGGTGAGCTCTCTTCTTCAAATGGCTCGTTGACCGCGCACTGCGGGAATATATCAGTCAACTTACCAAAGGATGTGTTCCCTGAAACCGAGGGCAGCATAACACTCGGCATACGGCCAGAACATCTCGTACGCTCCGAATCACCATCAGCCGCAAAGATGGACGTTCATCTCGTCGAGCAAATCGGTTCCCACACTTACGTTTTAGGTGATGTTTCTGGTTCCAAAATACGTGCGGTTTTCAATCGTGACGACACAATCAGAAGTCGCGACAGAATCTCGGTTGTTATGCCGGAAGAAAGGGTACATCTATTCGCACGCAAGAGCGGCCTGACGCTGAGACAAAACGGGCTCAATGCCTGAAATCGTCAAATGGAGGTAGACCATGTTGAAACATCAGTCGAAAGATCTGGCATCGCAAGATACTCACTTCAGTGATAGTCGACGAAGCTTTCTCAAGAAGTCAGCTACCAGTGTGACTTTAGGCGTGTCGGGTGTGATCGCTGCGCCTTTCGTACATGCCCAGTCGAAGGTGACGTTGAAATTCCTCAATAGTGAAACTTCAGCGGCGAATCAAAAGGTTCTCAAAGATGCTTGCGATGAATACGAAAGTAAGTTTGGCATAAAAACGATTATAGATTCGACTCCGATCAGTGGTGCCCATCCGAAGGTACTCGCGGCGGTTAGGGCAGGGCGTCCGTATGATCTTTCAACCCAGGGCTTCATTGCCAACATACTGCAATATGCCGACGCCGGAATACTTGAGCCTTTGACAGAGTTCGTCAATAAATATACGTGGGGCAACTACAGTATATGGAAATACAAGGGAGATGTCTGGTTCTACCCGTATGACTACAACTTGGCCACCATGTATTACCGAAAGGACCTTTATGCAAAGCACGGGCTTAGGGTACCAAACACTTGGGACGAACTTCTTAAGAATTGTCAAGCTCTAGCCGTATCGGAAAATGGAATGGTGCAACGAGGAGGTTGCGTAATCCCCATCCAAAGTGACAGTTCCACGAACTGGGCTAGCTTTGGCTCCCTCTTCGCAGAGGTTCCTAAATTTTTTGATGACAAATGGAATGTGATATTGGATAAGGGTGCAGCCTTAAAGGGTGCGGCGGGTTTCCTGGATCTCTACGCCGAGCTTTACAAAACAATGCCCCCAGGCATGAATACAGTGAGCTATGCCCAGATGATGAGCCTTTTCGTAACGGGGAAGACAGCGCATACGCTCTATTCCGGGCGTCTAGTCGAAGCCATTGAGGCTCATAGTCCGGAGCTATCCGATAAATTCGGCATCTTCGCTCTTCCCGACAAATCTGGAAAGAGAAAGGCACTGACCACTGCGTACGACAGCTTTCTCTTGTTCAAGACGAAACAGACAGAGGAGGGGTTTAAATTCCTGAAGTGGTTCATCGATAACTATTACATCAAATGGCTGCTCGCAGCGTGGATGAACTCGCAACCAGCACGACTCGACGTCTACGATGACCCTAGGTGGAAGAATAATCCCATGATCAAGAAATACTGGTCGACAATGACTGAGATGAAATCTTTTATAGACAATGGCAGTCCAACTTTAATTGATGCTATTGAGTTATCCGGCCCCTCGGTGGCATTACTGCCTTGCAAGATATTTGACGCGAATATCATGCCCGAGATGCTCCAAAACAGGGTCTTGAAGGGGATGGCATCCGCAGATTGCGTCAAGAATGCGGCTAACCGCATGAGGAAGCTAGCCTGATACACCAGAAAGATGGGGTATTCAAGTCATGAGACAAGATAGACGGATCATAACGCTGTTTGTGTCCAGCATACTAGTCATAGTTGCGATCGTTGGGGTGCCTCTTGTGTACGCCATAAAGCTTTCCCTATATGCTGAAGCGTCGTTCAACCAGGCACCGCAATGGGTAGGGCTAGACAACTACATTGGAGTACTGGATGACCCGTCTTTCTGGACTGCCCTGTTCAATGGCGTCCAGATATCAGTCGGTGCCATTGTTTTGCAGGTGGTTCTAGGAATATCTATAGCATTGGTTCTTAACCGCCATTTCTTTGGCCAGAGCATTGTTCGTTCTTGTTCGGTCCTACCCTATTTTCTACCTACGGTGGTCGCTGTCCTCGTCGCTAAATGGATGTTTGATCCGAATTATGGCCTGATCAAGAGCATGGCAAGTTCTATGGGACTCAGCATGTTCGACTGGGGCGTCGAATCCTGGACAGCCAAGGGCATGATCATCCTTGTAAGCGTGTGGCTCTGGACCCCTTTTGTTACGACATGTGTGCTAGCCGGCCTGCAGACCATACCGGGACAGCTTTACGAAGCAGCCCGGGTGGACGGTGCCGGTGCTTGGATGCAATTTTGGCACATTACTCTCCCCGGACTTAAATCCATCTTGATTGTCGTTATTCTTCTTCGGGGCATCTGGATGTTCAATAAATTCGACGTAGTATGGCTGCTCACAAAAGGCGGGCCGTTCAACGAAACGGAAACCTTGCCAGTCTTGGCTTATCGGCGAGCATTTGTTGAATTCAATCTCGGAAACGGCGCAACTGTGGCAACACTTTCGTTCTTGCTTCTTGCAATCGTAATTCTGGTGTATTTGCGTCTCTTTCCTCTTGATGAACCCAGGAGAGGTTAAGAGCCGAGACAGGGAGGCATAATGAAAACCAGTCGTGGTGATGGTTTGAGGCAAACAGACCATCCTTGCAGCATTGCTGTAGGGCATTCAGTCGATCCTATTCAAGACGAGATGAACGACGAGGCGTCAAGAGCCCACTTAAGTATGAGAGCGATTATGAAACGTATCGCCTTGTACTCGGCCGTTATTGCCATCTGCGTATATTCGTTTTTTCCAATTTACTGGATGATTATATCGAGCCTCCGCCCTAGTGAAGGATTGTTTCGTGACACTTCATTGGTATTTTGGCCTCCTGACCTGGACTCTTATCGGTCTCTGTTACGGATGACCGACTATATGATCAATTTCCTCAATAGTTCAATAGTGGCATTGGCGACCATCATTATTTCCATAATATTGTCTTCTTTCATCGCATATGGCGCTACACGCCTGAGGTTTCGTGGGAAGACTACGCTGATAGCGTCTATGCTCTTTGCGTATATGTTTCCGCCGCTCATGCTCGCGATCCCGATGTCAGCTCTCTTTCAGGCTATAGGTATTTCAGACAGTCTCTTCGGATTATTGGTTGCGCACCTTGCGATAGCTTTGCCGCTTGGAGTTTGGCTCTTGTGGGGATTCTTTAAATCAATGCCCTTTGATCTCGAGGAAGCCGCCATGGTAGATGGTTGCTCACAGTTCAGCGCCTTCGTGAAAATCATCTTACCGCTATCGGCACCGGGCCTTATAACGGTTGGAATCTTTTCATTTCTCCTGTCTTGGGCGGATTACGTCTTTGCTTTGATACTGATAATGAGCGATGAAAAGAAAACCTTACCGGTTGCGTTAGCCTCAATGTTGGGGGCACAAGACCTTCAATGGGGCGGTATTCTTGCCGGTGCGTCCCTGATTGCATTGCCGTTATTCATCGTCTTCATATTCTGCTATCGATATTTTGTCGCCGGCCTGACAGCGGGAGCCATTAAAGGCTAGCAGACGCGCTAAAGTCTTAGAAGAGACCATAGACGAGGAGTTGTCTTATCTATCGGTTTCAGTCATATACTTTTGCCATCTCATTTCTTTTGGGTAGTTTCACTCTTGAATAGCTGGACAACATGGACTTAATTTCGCAACTTCCCTCACGGATTCACCTGATACTTGAGGAAGGCGCCAGCCATGGCGGCTCCAATATCGCCTTTATCGACGAAGGGGGTGTCGGTTGGTCCTATAGTTGTCTAATAGATACGGTTAGGGAAACCGCAAAAGAGTTGGGCAATCAAGGTGTGCGCTCGGGCGATCGCGTAATGATTGTTGGCGAGAATTCTATCGCCGCCATTGTTTTGATGTATGCGTTGAGTGCCTTGGATGCTTGGGCCGTCATGGTCAATGCACGGCTTGGAGAGCACGAGTTGAGGCTTATTGAGGCTGACTGTCATCCACGTTGTACCTTCTATACGCACAAAGTATCCCCAGAAGCAGATCGTCACGCCATCCGAGCAAGTGCGGAGATCATCCATTTTGGCGCGATCGGTGAGATAAAGAGAGGCTTTTTCGCAACTGATGCGTTACCAGAGCGAGTGTTTGAGGATCCCGCCAGACAAGTGGCGGTACTAATCTATACGACTGGAACGACCGGCCATCCGAAAGGTGTCATGCTGACCCACCGAAACTTGACATTCGTGGCATCGCCTAGTGTCAAGAGCAATCCCAACAGAGTGGATGATGTTGCCCTGTGCGTCTTGCCTATATCACATTCTTATGGGTTGACTGTAATGCAAGGTTTGCTTTTTGCAGGATCTCGATTACAAATTATGCCGCGATTCCTTGTAGAGTCCGCCATTAATCTAGTCACCTCAGGGTCGCTGACAATCTTTTTCTCCGTACCGGCGATGCTTGCCCGTGTTATCAAGTATGCCGAGGCTAATAATAGGTTGCTAAAGCCTAACCGCCTGCGCTACGTCTATACTGGAACAGCGCCTATCGATCTCGCATTACGTCGCAAGGTAGAAGGCCTGTTTGGGGTGGTATTACATAATGGCTACGGACTTACAGAATCTTCTCCTACGATCAGTCGAACTCAATATGCCATAGGTACGGAGGAGATCAGCATCGGGCTCCCGATTCCTGGGATAGATGTCAAGGTTGTGGGTTTGGATGAAAAAGAGACGCTGCCTGGGCAGAAGGGTGAATTACTTGTGCGCGGACCGAATATCATGCTTGGGTATTACGGTCGGCCTGACCAGACAGCTGCAGCCATTGATGAGTTCGGATATTTGAGGACTGGAGATATTGTCAGTCGTGAAGCTGATGGAGTCTTGGCCATACATGGAAGATCCAAGGAACTGATCATACGGTCTGGATTTAATGTGTATCCCGCGGAGATAGAAGGTGTACTAAATACGCATCCTGATGTCCTTGCTTCGGCCGTTATCGGCCGAAGTGCCGTGAATAACGAAGAAATCATCGCATTCATTGAGCCGGTACCGGGAGCTGACGTGGATGTACCCAGCATTCTTAGTTTTCTCGAAGAAAGACTTGCCCGTTACAAGAAACCACAAAAAATCATTGTGCTCAAGCATCTGCCAGTTGCCCCTAACGGCAAAGTGAAGAAAGGTGATTTGCAAAAGTACCTCGAAAATTTAGTCTGAACTCTCAAGTTCGATAGTTGTTGGCGTAGTGCACTGATTTATATGAGAACGGCACAAATGCTCCGGTTTACAAACAGAGGCGGCTTCGCTTATTCGGGCGGGTTCTTAAGAATCAAAATCTTGTGCGTAAATTGCCGAGCTCAGGCAAGTTGAAAAGGAGCTGAACTCGAGGTTGAGAGAGACGAAAAAATGACGAAGAGATATGACTACATTATCATAGGTGCAGGCTCCGCAGGATGCGTTCTAGCGTCCAGGCTGAGTGAGGATCCGGAAGTAAGGGTTCTTCTGCTGGAAGCAGGGGCCGCATCTTCCTTATTTGTTCAGATGCCCGCAGGGATTCGGGTCCTTTACAAAAGTTCAAGATACAACTGGCGGTTCTGGACAGAGCCGCAAGAAAACCTTGATAATCGGAAAATCTATATTCCACGCGGTCGCGTGGTTGGTGGTTCGTCTTCCATCAATTCCATGATTGCTATGAGAGGAGGCCCTCACGATTATGATGCATGGGCTGCCATGAGGATGCCTCAATGGAGCTTCCAATCGCTACTCCCTTATTTTCGCAAGCTTGAGAACGCTACACTAGTCAGTGATTCAAACGATCCTTCCAGAGGATTCTCCGGCCCCATCCGCCTATCATATGGCCCGAGAAGGGAATCAATGACGGCATTCATCGAGAGTGCACGGGCCGCTGGCTTACCGGAGAATCATGGGTTTAACGGAAAATCTCAGATTGGCGCCGGGTTTTATGAGCTGACCATGGCGGACGGAAGGCGGTCCGGCTCCTTTAGATATCTGGATGCCGCAAGAGGCCGGCCAAACCTGACCGTTATCCCAAATTGTCTCGTTCGCAATCTCGTCCTGGAAGGGAAGTGCGCGCGCGGAGTATCGGTGGCGCTCAGAGGCAGAACGGAAGCTATTTTGGCCGATAGGGAGGTCATTCTGACTGCGGGAAGTATTGGCTCACCTCAGCTTCTCATGCTGTCAGGTATAGGGCCAGCTGATCAACTTAGATCCGCAGGGATCAAGGTATGTCACGACTCCCCCGAAGTTGGTGAAAACCTTCAGGATCACTTGGATTGTACGATCCGATTTGAGGCGGCACATCCTACTACGCTAACCCCGTACCTTGGTTTATGGCGTGGAGCGATCGCTGGCATGAGGTATTTGATGTTCGGCGATGGAGTTGCAGCATCGCACGGTATTGAAGCCGGTGCATTCTGGGCAACTGACAGGAAATCTGACATTCCGGAATGGCAAGCGCATTTCATACTCGCCTTGCGCAATCCACCGACTGGCAGTCACGTATCTCACGGTTTTGCCATTCGTGTATGCCAGTTACATCCAAAAAGCCGGGGCGTAGTCAGATTGCGTAGTAAGGATCCGAGAATGGCGCCAATCATCGATCCACGTTTCGCGTCCGAGTACTCAGACCTCGTCAGCCTTCGCAATGGTATCTCAGAGATGTGCGATATTGTTATGAAGCCACCTTTTCGGGACCACATCAAGCGCCCACTCGACAAAGAGGCATTCGGCGACCAAAAAACATTGGAACGCTGGCTCCGCGCGTACGCAGAAACGGTTTACCATCCAGTTGGCACATGTCGTATGGGTGCTGATCGTTCCTCCGTGGTGGACCCCGAGATGAAGGTGCGTGGCATTGATGGTCTCAGGGTTGTAGATGGCTCTGTGATGCCGAGCCTCATAGGTGGGAATACCAATTTACCCATTATGGCAATGGCGGAGAGGGTTGCCGATATCATACGCGGGAAGACAGCCAACGCATAAATTGCCCTTGTGCTCCGACTATCGTCAGTACGTGAGCAATCCTTCCATTTTGTCAAGCACGCATCGATGCTGATTGTCATAGGTGGATTGTGAGTAAGCGTGCGGCGAATACACATTGAAGTCGGTCGGCAACCGTAAAAATGTACGTGTCCATTTCAACTCGCCGATGGACACACGTACATACTATGGGCTCTCCGGAGCCGTCCGGTCAGAGCCGCCGACGCTGACATCGTCCAGAATTCAAAGATAATTAAGTGGACGCGATAATGAGCACAGACTCTCTTAACTTGAGCCGTTGCAGGGTAACGGCCCGGCCAAGGCCGTCTTGAGCCGGCTCGCAACATCAGGAGAATAGATCCCCATCAATTTATAGACGGGGATCTATGAGCACCGTGGTAAGCGCACGGTGAACACACATTGAACCCCTGGCGCGCTCGTAAGAGCATACGTGTCCATTATCTTGTGGTGGACACGTGGACATTATCGATAAACCTCAATCTGGTCGGCGACGCCGTGTAAGCGTCCGGTAAACCCATCTTGAGCTAGTTGCTCGCTCATAAGAGCATAGTGTCCATTTAAATAGGTGGACACGTGTACTCTTCAGATATTCTTGAGCCGAACGCGCCAAGGCGGCGCCGACGATACGACCCGCAGTTCAAAGCCGACCTGGTGGCGCACTGCCAGCAGCGCGGCATCTCTGTCGCCTCCGTTGCGCAGGATCACGGTATTAATGCAAATCTGCTGCGTCGTTGGATCCAGGAGCATGAGCGTT
>Ga0164242_10007367_pt1 | contig 12058 bp, 9 predicted proteins | sample OricomgcompostMG_FD_108783 | JGI IMG/M metagenome (GOLD analysis project Ga0164242, IMG submission 108783) | Miracle-Growth compost microbial communities from Emeryville, California, USA - Original compost - Miracle growth compost (MG) ... | reverse complement strand
TCTTCTCGCGCTGTGCCCGTAGCCACTCCAGATGCGCGGCATCGTCGAGCTGCGGCCGAGTGCCCCGGCCACCAGGGTGCAACAGAACGTGAAGGGGCGGCGCGTCGGCGAAACTATGGTGCGCCTGCACGCTGAGGCCATGGGCGCAGACCACGGGGCCGCCGCCTCGAGATATACAGCTGACCGCATACCCGTCGTCCGGATAGTTGTCGGCCCAGACGGAAAGGACCTCCCACGGGCCGATAGCGTCCAATTCCTCCACGCCATCGAAGAGCACGATGGCGATGTGGTTGGCGGCGCTTGGCACGAGCCAATCTCACCACGCCGGCCAGCACCGACGCATCGCAAATCTCGCGGGCCGTCGCACGGCAAATCTCGCGGGCCGTCGCACGGCAAGTCTCGCGGGCTACCTTTGAACGGCCAGCGGGGAAGACGCTCGCAGGAGCGAACCTGCCCACCGGCAGATCCGTGCCGCGTCGGGCAGGCCTGCCGGAAAAGGCGCGTCGGCGTCCGAGAAACTCGCGCAGATGCCGGCGACCACGTCTGCGGGCACGCCGCCGACCAAGCCGCCGAGGGCCACGGCCGTCGGCACCAGCGCGGTTCGTCCCGCCGCCTCCCGCGCGTCGAGCCGGGCAAGCTGCACCATGCCGTAGCCGCGCACAAGCAGCCGGTAAGCGCTCGGGCCGACCTCGGCGACGAGCACCGCCGCCTCGGTGATCGACCAGTCGCCATCGAGCACATGGCGCCTGTTGTCGCCCCGGTCACCGTGCGCCCGCGCCGGCTCGACGCGCCCGTCCGACCGCCGGTCGGTGATCTCGTGATGGTGCTTGGTGGCGCGGTAGGCAAGTTCGACAGCACACGCGACGTCGATCAGGTGGCGCGCGGGCCATGCGACCCCGAGTCGCGCGCTCGCCAGCGTGACCAGCGCGTGCACGCCGTCGTCCGATCTGGGCTCGCGACGCCGGTCGTGGGGCCGGACGCCGCCGAGCCCCCACGTTCCTGGAGCGGCGCGCTCGAGCCCGCGCGCCCGTGCCTCGACAGCGTCGAGCTCGTCACGCCAGTCGGCCATCAACGCCTCGGGGAAGGGCCCTGTGGCGGCGGCGCAACGGTCGACCGTGTCGCGCCAACGCGCGCCCCCGGGCGGCGGCGACGGGCGGATCCTCTTAGGCTGGCTCATCGTCCGGATCGCACTCCTGAGGTGGGTTATGGGCACGAAGCGCGCGAGCACCGAACCCAATCTGTTTGCCCGTTCCCTGTTTCGCGCACTCCCGTCGAGATACGACACGTTGGCTTACCTGCTTTCGTTCGGTCAAGATCGGCGCTGGCGGGCCGCGGTTGTCGACCGCGTCGCCGCCGCTGATCCGAAGACCGTGCTCGACGTCGCCTGCGGCCCGGCCGGCGTCACGCTCGCGATCACGCGCGCCACGACCGCCCACGTCGTCGGCGTCGACCTCACCGAGACCATGCTGCGGCAGGGATTGGCGAATGTGCGCGCGGCACGGCAATCCGACCGCGTCGACCTGCTGCTCGCACGAGCCGAGGAATTGCCTTTCGCTGCCGAGACTTTCGACGCCGTCTCGTTTTCCTACCTGATGCGCTACGTCGATGATCCGGTGCAGACGATCGCCGAGCTTGCCCGCTGCGTCGCGCCGGGAGGCACGATCGCGAGCCTCGAATTCTACGTTCCGCCCTGGCGCCCCGCCCGGCTGGTCTGGTGGGTGTACACCCGCTTTTTCCTGCCAGCGCTGGGATTTCTGACCGGTGGGCCGGCTTGGTTTCGGGTTGGGCGCTTCCTCGGGCCAAGCATCAGCGGGTACGCCGCCAGGCACCCGATCGCCGAGCAGGTCGCCGCATGGCAGGCGGCTGGGCTCGAGCAGGTAGGCGCTCGCCGCATGAGCTTCGGGGGCGGTCTCGTCATGTGGGCCACCAAACCCAGGGCGGACGCCGAGTGACCGGCGAGCAGGCGATGGAAACACCCTCCGGGGCCGAGGTAAAGCCCGCGTTCTACTCTGCCGGCCGTGGCGTCGGCGGCTCGCGTGACTGGCTCTCGCTACTGCATCCGCCCTACACCGCATGGCATCTGAGCTACGTGGCGATCGGCGCGGCCCTGTCACAGCCGGTGCGGTTCGACCGGCTTGGCTGGAGCCTGCTCGGCTTCTTTCTCGGGCTCGGCGTGGGCGCGCATGCCCTCGACGAGCTGCACGGCCGCCCGCTGCGCACGGGGATCCCGAGCTGGCAACTCGTGGGCGCGGCCGTCACCAGCGTGGCCGGCGCGGCGACGATCGGCTGGCTGGTCGGCGGGTTGCGGCTGTTGCCGTTCATCGTCGTCGGCGCCGTGCTCGCATTCGGCTACAACCTCGAGTGGCTGGGCGGCGTGGCGCACAACGCGGTCGGCTTCGCGTTCGCGTGGGGCACTTTTCCTTTGCTCACCGGCTATTACGCGCAGCACTGGTCGATCTCGACGGGCGCGGGCGTGGCGGCGGCCGGCGCGTTCGCCTTGACGTTCGCGCAACGGGCGCTCAGCACTCCGGCAAGGTGGCTGCGGCGATCGGTGCGGCACGCCAGTGTCGGCGTCACGCTCGCCGATGGCGCCCACGCGCAGTTGGCGGCGTCCGACTTGTTGCGACCGCTTGAGCGGGCGCTGAAAGCGATCTCATGGGGCATGGTCGCGCTCGCGATCGGAATGGTTCTCGCCGCCCGTTAGGCGCGCGCCGGCGAGCCGCGATCTCGCTAGGGCAAGGGCTCGCCGAGCGCGGCGGCGACGCTCGGATACACCGCGAAAACGGTGTCGAGCTTGGTGACGTTCAGCAGCCGCTCCACCCGAGCAGGGGGCGCCGCGAGCCGCAGCCCGGCGGCGGCGTCGTCGCCACGCTGCTTCTGCGCGCGCATCAAGACGCCGAGACCGGTCGAATCCATAAAGCGCACGCCCGAGAGATCGACGACGACCCGCTGCGACGACGCCATGGCCGCTTTGAGCGTGTCGTCGAACTCCGTGGCGGTAGAAATATCGATTTCGCCGCTGACGCTAACCACCGACCAGCCGTTGCCTTCGGCCGTCGACACATTCAATGAGGTCTCGTCGAAACCTTCGCCTTCAGAGCGCGTCATCTGTGCCTGCCTCTGCCTGGTGGTGATGGCAACGCTACCAACGTGGCACGCGAATCCGCCACGCGTCGGAGGACGGCAGCGGCCCACTCACTCCCTATGCTCTTGCGGCACATAGCGAACGAACGCCGGCACGAACACGACCATCACGAGCAAGCCGACGACGCATGCCACGCCCCCGCTGACCCACGCGACCGTCGTGCCGGCGACGGCGGCGACCGCCCCCGCACGCAGGTCGCCGAGCCGCGGCCCGCCCACGACGACCACCGTGTAGACGCCCTGCAGCCGGCCACGCAGTTCGTCAGGCACGGTCGTTTGCACGATGGTCTGCCGGCAGACGGTCGAGACGAGATCGCCGGCGCCGGCGAGCGCGAGAAGCACGACGGTCAGCCACAGCAGGTGGCTCAGCCCGGCCAGCGCCACGAACGTGCCCCACGCGACGATGCCCACCGTAATCGCGACGCCTTGGTGGCGCATGCGACCGAGCCAGCCCGACAGCAGGCCACCGGCGACGGCGCCAATCGCGATGGCCGAATAAAGCCAGCCGACCGCGCTTGCTCCGCCGAACCGCTCGTCGGCGACGGCCGGAAAGAGCGCGCGTGGCATGGCAAAACTCATCGCCACGATGTCTGCGACGAACGACATCCACAAGATCGGACGCCGCGAGATGAACGCGATCCCTTCGGCGACCGACCGAAACCCCGCTCGCCGGCGGCCGTTCGGCGCGCCGCCGCCATCGGCCGCCCGCCCCTCCGGCCCCTGTCGCTCGGGCCGAGATGGCTCCCCTGCGGATCCGAGCACGTCGACGTCCGGCACGAGCATTGTCTCGTCGGACGCCGAAACGACAGGCGGCATCGGGGGCAGCCGGAATGCGGCGTACAGGCTGCAGGTGAACAGAGCGATGTCGATTCCGTAGGCGCCGCCGTAGCCGAAATAGGTGACGACCTGCGCGCCGACGAGAGGGCCGATGATCGTGCCGCCGTTTTGCACCACGAAGTTCAAGGTGTTGGCGGCGTGCACCAGCGGCAGCGGCACCAGGCGCGGGATGATGGCGCTGCGGGTGGGGCCGCTGACCGCGAAGCCGGCCGATTGCACCACGATCAGGCCGAGCAACAGCAACGGGCTGCCTACCTCGAAGATCGCCTGTGCGAGCAGTCCCCACGTGGCGGCCCAGGTGACGAGCGACGCCATCAGCACGAGCTTGCGCCTGTCCATGACGTCGGCGATCGCGCCACCCCACAGGCCGAAGAACACCAGTGGCGCCAAGCTCGCGAACCCAAGCAGCCCGACCCAAAGGGAGGACTTCGTCAGCGCATACACCTGCAGCGGGACGGCCACCGTGGTGATCTGGTAGCCGACGAACGAGATGCCCTGGCCGAACCAGAGCCGCCTGAAATCGCGATACCGAAGGGCTCGGCCGTCGAGCGCCACGCGGTGCAAAAGCGAGCTGCTCAACCGGCCACCTTCGCGCTCGGCGAGCTGACTGAGCGTCGCCGTCTCGAACTTTACGAGATCAAGACCAAATCCAAAGACGCCAAAGTCTTCCACTTAGGTGCGTAAGGACCTACCGTGGCCTCCTGTGAGAGCGCTCCCACACTGACGGGGTTCCCAACAACCATGCCTTGCAGGAGGAAACACGCATGACCGAAGCTCCCCGCACCAGGCCGCGCCACCTGCGGCCGCACCGGTTGCGCTGGCGCGTCTGCGTCGCAGCTCTCGCCACATCGCTGCCGGCCGCCACCCTCGTGATCGCGGCCAGCGACCAAGCGGGCGCGACCGTGCCCGCCCCACCATCGGGGTGGACCACCGCGTTCAGCGACGACTTCAACGGCGCCGCCGGCGCCGGGCTGAACACGAACGACTGGCTGTACGACATCGGGCACAGCTATCCGGGGGGCGCTTGGGATTGGGGCACGAGCGAGGTCGAGACCGTCACCGACTCGACGTCCAACGTCTATCAAGACGGCGCCGGCCATCTCGTCATCAAGCCCATCAAGGACGCCAGCGGCAACTGGACGTCGGGCCGCGTCGAGACGCAGCGCACCGACTTCGAGGCGCCTCCCGGCGGCGAGATGGAAATCACCGCGTCGATCCAGCAGCCGAACCCCGCGTCGGGGCTCGGTTATTGGCCGGCGTTTTGGGCGATGGGCGCCGCGGCCCGGCCGGTTGGCGCGACGAACTGGCCGAGCATCGGCGAGCTCGACATCCTCGAAGACGTCAACGCGCTCTCCGAGGTGTCGCACACGTTCCACTGCGGCGTATGGGGCGGCGGCCCGTGCGACGAGACCACCGGCATCGGGAGCGGGCTGCTGCCCTGTCCCGGCTGCCAGACCGCTTTTCACACCTACTCGGTGATCGTCGACCGCACCAACACCAGCGCTGAGCAATTGCGCTTCTACACGGACGGCGTGCTGCAGCACACGGTCGATGAGAACGAGGTGCCGCTCGACACCTGGACGGCGGCCGTCGACCACGGGTTCTTCCCGATCCTCAACGTGGCGATCGGCGGCGCGTATCCAGACGCGATCTGCCAGTGCACGACCGAGTCGGCGGGCGCGCTCGACAACACGTCGTCCGGCGCGGCGATGACCGTCGACTACGTCGCGGTCTACGTCAAGGGCGGCACGGGCGGAACGCCGACCCCGACCCCGACGCCCACGCCCACGCCCACGCCGACACCGACGCCCACGCCGACCGGCGGCCCGACCGGCTCGCCCGGCGGTGGCGAAGGCGCCGGATCGACGATCCAAGCCGAGTCGTACAACGCGCAGTCCGGCACCACGACCGAGGCGACGTCCGACACCGGCGGCGGGCTCGACGTCGCGAGCATCAGCAACGGCGACTGGCTCGCGTACGACGACGTCGACTTCGGGACGACGCCCGTCCACCAGTTCTCGGCGCGGGTCGCCTCCGGTGCGGGCGGTGGCGCAAGCGGACTCGTCGAGGTGCATCTCGACTCTCCGACGTCGCCGTCGATCGGCAGCTTCGCCATCGCAAACACCGGCGGCTGGCAAAGCTGGGAGACGGTTCCGGCCAACATCACCGGCACGACCGGCACGCACACCGTCTATCTCGAGTTCACCTCGGGGCAGCCGGCGAACTACGTGAACGTCAACTGGTTCACCTTCCCTGGCGGGCCCACCGGCGGCGCGAACCCGACGCCGACGCCGACCCCGACTCCCACCCCCACCCCGACACCCACGCCTCCGGCGGGCGAGTTCACCGCGACGTCCACCATCCAGGCCGAGGCGTACAACGCCCACGTCGGGACGACGACCGAGACCACCACCGACACCGGCGGCGGGCAGGACGTCGCAAGCATCAGCAACGGCGACCGCCTGGAGTTCGACAACGTCGACTTCGGAACGACCCCGCTGACGCAATTCAAGGCGCGGGTGGCGTCGGGCGCCGGCGGCGGAGCAAGCGGTCTCGTCGAGGTGCATCTCGACTCTCCGACGTCGCCGTCGATCGGCAGCTTCGCCATCGGCAACACCGGCGGCTGGCAAAGCTGGGAAACAATTCCGGCCAATATCACCGGCACGACCGGCACGCACACCGTCTATCTCGAGTTCACCTCGGGGCAGCCGGCGAACTACGTGAACGTCAACTGGTTCACGTTCAGCTCATAGCTTCACCCTCGTGACGCCGGCCGCGCCAGCGGGACGCGGACGCGGCCGGCGCCACCTCATTTCAGATCGTGGACAGATGCAACATTTCCTACTCATGTTCGGAGTTGTTGATGAAATCCAGATCACTCGCGCGAAAACTCGCTGCGACGGCCGCGACGCTCGCGCTCACCTCACCACTCGCGATCGCGTTGGCGGCGTCTCCGGCCCAGGCGGCGCCGGCAGAGCTGCCGTTCACGGTCACGAACCACTCCGGTCGCGGCGACGCGACCTACATCTACGTCGTCGCGCACAACTCAATCACCGGGCAGCAGGGCTACGTCGATGCCGGCGGCACGTGGCACGCGTACAGCTTCCCGGCATCGATCCCGAACGGCCCGGTGCCGGCGCCCGACATCTCGATCTCCGGCCCTGGCAACGGCGCAAGCAAGACCATCCTGCTCGCGCCCAACCTGTCCGGCGGGCGCATTTATGTGTCGATGGGGTCGAAGCTGAGCTTCTTCCTCACCACGAACGGGCTGGTCGAGCCCGCGCCGTGGGTGTCGACCGACCCGAACGCGAACGTGCTCTACGACTGGTCCGAGTTCGCCAGAACCAGCAACGGCGGTGACGGCATCTTCATCAACTCGACGACCGTCGACATGTTCAGCGAACCGATCACCGTGAGCGTCACCGACGGCTCCGGCAACACGCAGACCCGTGGCATCCCTGGCGATCGCCAAGGCATCGTCAACGCCTTCAGCGCGCTCGGCTCGCCGTGGTCAAACCTCATCACCACGCGCGCGTCTGACGGCCTGCCGCTTCGGGTGCTTTCGCCAGTGCATGGCATCGCCAACAGCGTGTTTCCCTCGACCTACCTCGACTCCTACATCGGCGCGGCATGGTCCTATTACGCCTCGCACACGATGACGATCCAGACGTCGCTGGGCAACTTCACCGGCCGCACGTCCGGCAACACCTGGCCGTTCTACGACTCCAGCGGCGCCTATATCGGCTCGTTGACGCAACCGTCGACCAGTGAGGTGCTGGGTTGCTACGGCGGCATGCAACCGCAAGGCCAGCCGAATGAAACGGCGATCCTCGCGGTCGGCGACCGCGTGTGCGCTGGTTACAACCGGGCCACGCTGTCCACCTCGAGCCGGATCATGTCCGACACCCAGCCGACGTCCGACCCGAGCCAGTTCTACCTGCAATCGGCGTCCAACGTGTACTCCAAGACGATCCACGACAACTCGCTCGACGGCCTCGCGTACGGCTTCTCCTACGACGACGTCGGCGGCTTCGCCCCGACGATCGACCAGCCCAACCCCTCCTCGGCCGGCATGACCATCGGCTCATTCGGCACGGACGGCGGCGCCAGCGGTGGCGGCGGCAGTGGCGGTGGCGGTGGCGGTGGGGGCGGCTCAACCGGCGGTGGCGCGACGGCGGGCGCGAGCGGCGCGGTGACCTCGGGCATCGCCGGCAAGTGCATGGACGTCAGCGGCTCGAACTCGGCCAACGGCACCCACGTGCAACTGTGGGACTGCAACGGCACCGGGGCGCAGAACTGGACCCAGTACTCCGACACCACCCTGCGCGCGCTCGGCAAGTGCCTCGACGCGACGGGCAACGGCACCGGCAACGGCACCAAGCTGGAAATCTGGGACTGCAACGGCGGGGCCAACCAGCAATGGCAGGTCTACAACGGCGGATACCGCAACCCGGCGTCCGGCCGCTGTGTCGACGACCCGAGTTCGACGACCAACAACGGCACGCAACTGCAACTGTGGGACTGCAACGGGACGAACGCTCAGAAGTGGAGCGTGCCCGGCAGCGGCGGCTCCACGGGTGGTGGCTCCACCGGCGGCGGCGGCTCGACTGGCGGCGCCACCAGCGCCAGCGCGGTGATCGAGGCCGAAGACTACGCCGCGCAGTCGGGCACCCAGACCGAAACGACCTCCGACCCCACGGGCGGTGGCCAGGACGTCGGCTGGATCGGCAACGGCGACTGGCTGGAGTACGCCAACCTCGACTTCGGCGGCGGGCTGTCGACGTTCCAGGCGCGGGTCGCGTCGGGCGCCGGGGCCGGCGTTTCGGGCCTGGTTGAAGTGCACCTCGACAATCTCAACAATCCGGCGATCGGCAGCTTCGCGATCGGCAACACCGGTGGCTGGCAAACGTGGGAGTCCGTGCCCGCGAGCATCGCCACCACCACCGGCGTCCACACCGTCTACCTGAAGTTCGTCACCGGCTCCGGGCAAGACTTCGTCAACATCAACCGGTTCACGTTCAGCTAGAGCCACGCGGCTTCGGCAGCCGAGGCAGCCGAGGCAGCCGAGACTGCCGAACCCCTGCCGAGCCCTTATGCGGCAAGCACCCCCGAGGAATGGCCCGCAGGCTGTTCCTCGGGGGTGTAAACCCCCTTTACGTGATCAACAAGTAGCGCAGCTCGCGCGATCACCGAGAAGAGCGGCCGGTGAGCAGTTCGGCGGCCGCCTGCAGATTCGCCCGCCCGGCGCCAAACGTGCAGATGGCGGGGCCGGCCGCTAACTCGGCGTCGTCAGGCATGCCGATCGCCACGAGAATGGCGCCGGGGCGCGCGGCGAGCAGACGCCGCACCCATTCGCGCTGCCAGGGGCGGCGGTAAGCGTCGCGCACGACGATCACGACCGTGCCTTCGCCCAACGCGTCGAGCACCTCGTCGACCGCAGGCCCCTGCTCGGTGACCGCGATCTCGCCCGCATCGACGCCGAGCGCGGCAAGCTGCTTGGTGAGGCTCCAGTGCGCTTCTCCGACGGCGAGGTTCGCGGGAGCGCTCACGTTGACCACCGTGGCCGGCCCGCGCAGCACAGCGTCGCCGGTGGCCCGCACCGCGCGGCGTGCGGCGAGCAAGCCGCTCGACTGATCGATCCCCGCGCCCGCGCGCGGCGACGCCCACGCCCGCAGCTTCTCGACCCGGCCGGCAGCGGCTTCGAGTACCTTCACATCGAGAGATCCGTCGCGAATCGCCGCCGTGATGCCGGCGCGGATCTCGGCGCAGTACTCCTCGCCGTCGACAGAGCCGAGCAGCAGCAGGTCGGCGCCTGCGATGAACGCCCGCACGGCGGCGCCCGAGATGCCGTGCGCGCCGGCCACGGCCTCCATGTCGAGGGCGTCGGTGATGAGAACGCCTTCGTAGCCGAGCTCTTCGCGCAAGATGCCATGCAAGATGCGCCGGCTCAGGGTGCCAGGCTGTTCGGCGTCCAGGGTTTTGAAGACGATGTGCGCGGTCATGATGCTCGTCACGCCCGCCTCGATCGCCGCGACGAAGGGCGGCAATTCGCGACGGCGAAAGGTCTCGAGGTCGGCGTCGATCACCGGCAACGCGTGGTGCGAATCGACCCTCGTCGCGCCGTGGCCGGGAAAATGCTTGGCGGACGTCGCGATGCCGGCGTCCTGCATGCCTTTGATGTAAGCGGCGCCGTGGGCTGCCACGCGTGCGGGGTCGGCGCCGAAGGAACGCACGCCGATCACGGGGTTTTCGGCGTCGCTGTTGACGTCGACCGACGGCGCCAGGTTGTAGTTGACGCCGTTCGCCGCGAGGTCGGCGGCGATGGCGGCCGCGACCCGATAGGTGAGGTCGACGTCGTCGACCACGCCGAGCGCGAGATTGCCGGGGTACGCGCTGCCACGCAGGTAGTCGAGGCGGGTGACGTCGCCGCCCTCTTCGTCGATGCCGACCAGGGCGTCGGGAGCGCTCTCGCGAACAGACAAGGAGATACGGCCGATGGCGTCGTCGTCGACGAGGTTCTCGCCATAGATCACGACGCCGGCCAGGCCGTCTTGCAGACCCTGGTGAACCCACTCGGGCGGCACGTCTCCGCCCGCGAACCCGGGAAGCAGGCACGCGTTCACTAATCGGTCGATCTCGCCCACGGCCGGCTCCTCAATGGGAAAGGTCTAGACCTTTATGATGCGGGAGAGCATACCCCAGCATTCGCCGCCAGGCGGCCGATCGCCCCAGCCGGCCGCTCCGGCGAACCAAGCTTCTCGGCTTGAGCGCCGTCCGCGTCAATAGCGGAAACGCCCGACCACGTTGGAAAGCTCGTCGGCGGTGCGGTGCACGTCGACCGAGGCCTCTTGGGTGTCGCCGACGCTGCTCGCGGTCGACAGCGCCGCCGCCGCCACGCTGACGATGGTCGACGCGATGTCGCCGGACGCCGACGCCGCCTCGGCGATCGAGCGGGTCATCTCGTTGCTGCTCGCGGTCTGCTCTTCGACGGCGCCGGCGATCGTCGACTGGAAGTCGTTGATGCGGTCGACCACTGTGCCGATGTCGCGGATCATCGCGACCGCCTCGCCGGCGTCCGCCTGGATCGCGGCGATCATCGCGGCGATGTCGTCGGTGGCCCGTGCGGTGGCATGCGCGAGGTCTTTCACCTCGCCGGCGACGACCGCGAAGCCCTTGCCGGCGTCGCCCGCGCGCGCCGCCTCGATGGTGGCGTTGAGGGCGAGAAGGTTGGTCTGCTGGGCGATCGAGGTGATCACCTTCAGCACGTTGCCGATCTCGGCCGAGCTCTCGCCGAGCTTGGCCACGGTGCCGTTCGCGCGCTCGACGGTGCCGGCCGCCTCGGCGGCGATGCTGGCGGCGCGGGCCGCGTTGTCGGCGATGTCGCGAATCGCGACTTCCATCTGCTCGGAGCCGGTCGCCGCGCTGACGACGCTCATGCTCACCTGGTCGGCGGCGTAGGAGACGAGGGTCGACTGGTCGGACGCGCGATCTGCGGTCGACGACAGGCGGCCGGCGGTGTCGCGCAGCTTCTCCGAGGTGGCCGAAAGCGTGTGGACGCCGGTGCCCACCGCGAAGAAAGCGTCGGCGGCGTTGTCGAGCATCGTGTTGAGCGCGCGGGCCATCTCGCCGAACTCGTCGGAGCGCTTGCTGCCGGCGAGACGCGGCCGGAAATTGCCGTCGGCGGCCTGCTTGAGCACCGCGACCGCCTGATGCACCGGCCGGATGGCCGTGATCGCAAGCCGCCACGCGAGCGTGCCGCCCAGCGCGACGCCAACGACGAGCGCGATCAGCGCCTCGTTGCGAAGACCTTGCACGTCGGACGACGAGTGGCCGGCCGAGCTGATCACCAGCAGGAGCCCGACGATGAAGGGAACGGCGGCGCCCGCGAAGCCCAGCGCGAACCGGGCGCGCAGAGACAGCCGGCGGCTCACCCGCAGCAACAGCAGGCGTGCCGTCGTGTACGAACGGTCGAGCCAGCGAGGCATTCGCATCCCCATCAGGTCGGTCGGGCCGTGCATAAGGTCTCTTCGGCGTCTGCGCCGAGAAACTAAGCTACGGATTTCGGCGCACGCCCGAG
>Ga0164242_10007366_pt1 | contig 12058 bp, 15 predicted proteins | sample OricomgcompostMG_FD_108783 | JGI IMG/M metagenome (GOLD analysis project Ga0164242, IMG submission 108783) | Miracle-Growth compost microbial communities from Emeryville, California, USA - Original compost - Miracle growth compost (MG) ... | reverse complement strand
ATCTTATAGTTTATATATTAATTCCATCCATTTGCCACCGTCATACACGGAACGGTAACCTTTCGATTCTAATATTGTTTTCGCTGCTCCACTTCTGACTCCCGAAGCGCAGCAACAAATGATTGGCTTATTATGATTCAGTTTCGATAAATGATTCTTTATTTCTCTGACAGGAATGTTGATGGAATAGGGGATATGGCCTTCTGAAAACTCATCATTGCTTCTTACATCCAAAATAATCGCACCCTGTTTTATCAATGCGCTATAATTTGTTTTCGCTCCAAATCTTAACCTCTTCTTTATGTGTAACATAACAGTTAATTTAATTGTGCAACTTCTTCTTTCTTATTGTTAAAAATCAGTTCTCCATTATAATTTACTTCCCATGTAACCGGCAACGCTTTTTTTAGCATGCTGCTTACGCCGCAATATTTTTCCTGTGAATCTGTTACTGCATTTAATGCAGATTCCTTCTTTTCCTCAGCTCCTTTGAAATCATAAATGATATGAATGGCAATGTATTCAATGGGAACTTTTTTACTGATCTCACCAATTACTTTCATGTCAAAGTAATCCGGTTCTTTTCCAGCTTTTCTTAATATCGCTGCTATATCCATTCCTGTGCACCCGGCCAAAGCCGTTAGTACAAAAGGTTTTGGAATGGGACCGCTGTCTTCGCCGCCCACTTTTTCAGGGCCGTCCATAATAATGGTATGACCATTTACTAATGCATTAAACTGCATCTTTCCCATCCATTGAACATCGATTTCGTGTGCCATTTTTTAATGCGAATTTAGTAGGTGCTCATTTCCATTTACATGATCAAAGTCATGTATAAGGATGATTTAGAACTATTTTAGGTGAAGGCCTCTTAACACAGTTTTTCATTCAAAAAGATTTATAATAAAACCGTATCCAACCGAAATCACTTAATTCGTTGACTGTCGTCATTGCTTTGGAAAATAGATTGGGTCAATTTTACAACAATCCGGACGCTGAAACTCGTGTCGTTAGCAGAAAAGAGAAATATTGAGAAGAATCATCTTTAGCAATAACAAGGTCAGGAATCAGATGCGAGTCTGAAATTAGTTTTGTCAATCAATTAAATACTTACATTATGATTATTCATGCACTACCAGAAGCAAAGATAGAAATCCGCAGAACCAGGAAGCCAAGGATCACTCCGGTATACCGCTTCCCTTCAGTGTCTGTTTTTTTACCATTCAACCCGAATATAAATCCGAAAAATAAGTTGATACTGTCCCTTTCCCATGTTAGCAGGAGAATGGAACAGGAGTTAAAAATTAAATACCCGGGTGAAATGTCTCAGATAGTAATTCAAAAATTCAAATCGATCATGTTAAGGCTGAATTTTAATACTCATAAGAAAAGTATAGCGATTTTCCTTTCACCGGTTTTCGAAAAAATCTATTATCTCAATTTTGATTTGGAAGAAAAAGTGATCGTTGGCGAATCGCTTCAAATCACGGATCTCGTCTTCAGTAAAAAGCCTTCCCAAAAATTTCATTTATTGGTTTTGGGTGAAAGGGAAAGCCGGATCTATTCAGAAGATTCCAGTAGTTTTTTAAGAATTTCTGCTAATGGATTTTTACCCGAAAAGACATTTTTTGTTGATTCAAATTCTAACTCCGGAAAATATCTTAAACGTGTTTGCAATTCATTAAACAAAATAAGCTGTTCCAATTGGGTACCCGTCTTTGTACTGGGAGCTGAAAAAATACTAGGTGCCTTTAAAAGTATTTGTGAAAACAATAAAGCTATTATTGAATATATCCCCGGCGATTTTGATGGGTTTCCTGCTGTGGATCTGCGTGCATTCGTAAGGCGCAGGGCTTCCGATTGGCAGCAAATAAGAGAAAAGAGGTTATCTCAAAAACTAAGGCAGGCGGTGACGAATAATAAATTAATTGAGGGATATGATAAGGTACAGCACGAATTAATGGCAGGTAGCGGACAAGTTCTGTTAATGGAGAGGCAACTGCTAAATCGGCACCTTTCCGATGACACGTTCAAAGAAAGAATGAAGAACCGGTACAGCAGGTTTTCTTGTATAAAAAATTCAACTGATGAAATGATAGAAAAGATACTCGAATGCGGAGGAGATTTAGAGTTGGTAAGCGACGGCTTTTTAAAAGAGTATGGCAAAATTGCTTTGATTATAAACACTATTAAATAAAAAGATATGAAAACAATCATTGTGGCCACAGATTTTTCAGATGCAGCAAAGAACGCAGCCTTCTATGCCGCAGATATGGCGAAGTCAACAAATGCGGCTCTTCTTCTTTTTCACGTGTACAAGATCCCCGCCTCCTATTCCCAGATACCCATAAAAAAAGTGAGAGAGGATATGGGATTAGAGAATGTGAAAGTAATGATTCCATTTTGCAGAACCATTGAAGAAGGATATAAAGTGATTGACGTAATGAGATAGTTTGGATTGGAACAAGGCGTTAACGAACTGGAAATATACGTGAAGGCAGAGATACCGAGCAACGTAATATTGGCGGAAGAATTTGCGGCGATTTTTGACGGGTTTTCTATAGGATCTAATAACTTGACCCAACTCACTCTGGGAATTGATCGCGATTCAGCCATCGTAAGCAATTTGTTCAGCGAAACGAATGCGGCGCCGAAAGAAATGATTGCCAGTTTGATTTCGAAAAAAGAAAAGATGAAGAATTTACAAATAGCGCATATCCTTTAATCAGTTGCATAATTGACGGCGACAATTATGAAATCAAAAAAACCGATGATAATCATTTTAATCATTACCGGGTTGATTGTTGTTACTGTGATTGCCGCAAAAGCTTTATCGTCCTTTCAATTCAATAAAGAAGTTAAGCTGTTATTTTCTGAATCTGGGAATTCTGAAAATTCTTTTAGCTATAGCCAGCTACAAGGCTTACCGGCACCGGTTCAGCGCTATTTCAGGCATGTAATGAAAGAAGGTCAGCCGTATATCAGCTATGTGCGGCTCATGCATAAAGGACAATTCAAGACCGGCCCAAAAAAAGGGTGGGTAAACATAAAGGGTGAACAATATTTCACCACGGCAAAGCCGGGATTTATATGGCGAGGTTCTACTGCTATGTTTACAGCACTTGATATGTATATTTCTGACAAAGGAAAACTGACCGTGTCTCTTTTTTCACTTTTTAAGATTGCAGGCGGGCAGGGAGAAAAATATGACCATGGTGAACTGCTTCGATGGTTAGCGGAAAGTGTATGGTTTCCCACCAATGTTTTACCAAAGGAAAATTTACAATGGAAACCGGTTGATATGCATCATGCTCAATTAGCTTTTACATATAATGGCTTATCGTTATTGTATTTGGTAACATTTAATGATAAAGACGAAATTGCGGAACTGGAAACGAAACGATACATGGATGAAGAGAACCTGGAAACATGGATAGGTAAAGTGTCAGATTACAGGGAGAACAATGGTGTGATTATCCCCTTTGCGATTGAAGCAATTTACAGGTTGAAAGAAGGTGATTACAGTTATGCAAAATTCAATGTAAAGAGAATGGAATACAATGTTCCTGAGAAATTTTAGAAAGCAGGTTTTTTGAAAATATAGTTGTTAAAAAATGTTTTTATCATTCATTAAATAGCCACACCGTTGCAATCTTTTTGGACGCATACGACAACTGAATTATACCAGCAATTAAATACTTCTGCGGACGGACTAACCGAAGACGTAGCTTACCAAAAGCAACTGCTGCAAAGAAAAATAAAAATCAGGAAACCCTGGGTAAATGATGTTATACTGCTGTTATCGCAGTATAAAAACCCGTTAATATTATTATTGGTTTTCGCAGTCATTCTTTCAACCGTTTTGCGTGAATATTCAGAAAGTTTTATTATCCTGGTTGTTTTATTGTTCACAGGCATTCTTGGTTTTTTCCAGGAACGAAGCGCCGGCCGTGCTATTGACAAGCTGCGGCAGTTAGTACATAATAAAGTATCAGTCAAAAGGAATAACATTGAAAAGGAAGTTTCAATTGATGAAATAGTTACCGGTGATATCGTTGTGTTAAACGCAGGCGATATTATTCCTGCCGACTGTTACATTATTCGGTCGAACGATTTACATGTAAATGAATCTGTACTTACCGGCGAATCTTTTCCGTCGGAAAAATTTGCTGGTAGCTGCACAGTCAGGGCGCCTTTATCGAAAGTTACCAATGCTGTATTCAAAGGCACGAGCGTTATCAATGGCAGCGCCACTGTGCTTGTAGTAACTACAGGCGAGAACACGATCCTCGGCAAAATTGGTTATTCACTTCAGAAAGAACAGGCGCCAACAGCTTTTGAAAAAGGCATTAATAGATTTGGCTACTTGTTGACGTACGTGACTATCGTCATCTCAATTGCTATTTTAATCATTAATCTTTCTCTTCATAAACCGTTATTTGATTCCATTTTGTTCGCGCTGGCGCTGGCTGTGGGCCTGACTCCTGAGCTATTGCCTGCTATCATTACCATTACATTGGCCGCTGGCGCCAAACGAATGGCAGCTAAAAAAGTGATTGTAAAAAAACTAAGCGCCATTCAAAACCTCGGAGAGATTGATGTTTTGTGCTGCGATAAAACCGGTACCCTCACAGAAGGAAGTGTAAAGCTAAATGCCGCTGTTGACCTCAATGGAATGCAAAATGATAAAGTCTTATTGTATGCCTTGTTAAACGCAACTTTTCAAACAGGTTTTTATAACCCGGTTGATGAAGCCATTAAAAATGCTTCAGCTATCAACATGGATGCTTATGAAAAAATAGATGAAGTGCCTTATGATTTTCAACGCAAGCGTTTAAGCATCGTTGTTACAAAAGACAACAAACACATTATGATTACAAAAGGGGCAGTAGACAATGTGCTCGGTATTTGCACGAAAGCAGAAAGTGTCAGTGGAATGCAAGACATAAATGAGGCAGTAAGCAAAACCATTCAAACGCAATATGAAAATCTGGGTACAGAAGGCTATAGGGTAATTGCCGTTTCTTATAGGGACGTTAGTCACGATCCGGTCATCAATAAAGATGATGAAAAAGATATGATATTTCTTGGTTTCCTTATACTGTCTGATTCCCCTAAAAAGGGAATTATAGAATCAATAAGCCGGTTGAAGGTAACCGGAATTTCTTTAAAGATCATTACAGGCGATAATCATTTTGTAGCGAAGCATCTCGCGATGCAAATAAAAGTAAATGCGGAAAAAATTATTACAGGTGGCGACCTGGAGAACATGAGCGATGATGTATTGCGCATGAATGTAAAGCAGGTTGATGTATTTGCAGAAGTAGTGCCTGAACAAAAAGAAAGGATTGTAAAAGCATTGCAACAGACCGGCCATGCTGTTGGTTACATGGGCGACGGGATTAACGATGCGAATGCGTTAAAAGCCGCTGATGTAGGTATCTCAATTGATAATGCGGTAGATGTGGCAAAAGAAGCGGCTGACCTTGTTTTACTTGATCAAAACATAGATGTAATTCGTGAAGGTGTAGAAGAAGGAAGGAAAACTTTCATGAATACCATGAAATATATTTACATAACCACAAGCGCTAATTTCGGGAATATGATCAGCATGGCAGTGGCCTCTCTTATTTTGCCTTTTTTGCCATTGCTTCCGGTTCAAATTTTATTAAATAATTTTTTAAGCGATCTGCCCGCTGTCGCCATTGCATCAGATAATGTGGATAAGGAACTGGTTTCAAAGCCGCGCAAGTGGGATATCAAATATATTCGCCGGTTCATGATCCTGTTCGGACTGCAGAGCTCAGTATTTGATTTTATAACATTCGGCATTTTGTACTACTATTTTCATGCAACGCCCCAAACTTTCAGAACCGGCTGGTTTATGGAAAGCCTGCTGTCAGAAATATTAATTCTTATTGTACTTAGAACAAGGCATTTGTTTTTCACAAGCAAGCCGTCAATCTATTTGCAGGTATCAAGCCTGTTTACATTCGTCGCCTGCATTGCAATTCCGTATTTTCCTTTTGCAAAAGACTTTGAATTATTTCCTTTGCCCGTTAATATCTTTTTAAGCGTTTTTGCAATCATAGCTGCTTACATAATTTTTGCAGAGATAACAAAGCGGTTCGTAATGAAAAAATTGTAAAAGTTCATTAGTTAGGTGAACTGTATAATGCTGCCGCATACAGTGGCCGTGAATGCTATAATACCCGACCAAAACCTAACATTATATATTGTTTTATTCATGCTCGGATTTTATTGATCCAACCCTATCTTTTCCTTTCCAGCCTCATGAGAAAAACTGCCAGTACCATGAACCAAAGCAGAAAGGCACCGAGCAATGCATAAATGATTATAAAAATTCCCATCATTTTGAGAGGCGTGTTTTCCTTAGCAGATTTCAAAACACCGAAACCAAAGATGGCCGCAAGCAGAGTATATACGCTTCCCAGGGGAACCCATAATGCCCTGGTAGGAGCGCCAATTGCTGAAAGTCCGCTAACAGTTTGAGAATTGCTACTATACTCCTTCCATTGAATCGGTATAAAAACGAGCATCATGATATACAGCAATGAAGAGACGATACCACAGAGCAGTAACGCTTTATTCAACGCGGGTTTTTCTAAAAATTTGCCCGGAACGGAAGTAGCTGTATTCATTAGGTAAATTTATTTTTGAGTTGATAATTTATTAATGATCAAATTCATCATCCACAATGACAGAGGTCATTATAATCTCTTAATGCACTGCCTGCCTTATAGTAAGTTTACGAACAGTTTTTTTCACAAGACACACTAAAATGTAGGCGGTAAAGACTGACAAATATCATTGGCGCCGTTGACGGTTGTCATCATTGAACGGCGGAAATTTTAATTTCTTTGTAATAGGTATTAATAGTTATTCACTCTTCTTTTAAAACAATTTGACATGAAAACAATATTAATTGCAACCGACTTTTCTCCCGCTTCGCGCAATGCTTCCTTATATGGTATAGAATTAGCCAAAGGTTTGAAAGCAAACATAATTTTATTCAACGCCTTTGATTCAAGCGTTTCCACATCACCCATTCTTAATAAAACCAAATCGCAATATGAGGCATTGATGGAATCTGATAAACGGCTGCTGGAAGAAGCAGAATTTCTGGATCCGGAACATACCATAATGGATGTTATTTGCGATGAAGGCGTGGCTTACGATTCCATCGTGGATGTGGCCAATGAAAAGAAAGTGGATTGCATCGTTGTCGGCAGAAAAGGGAATGGCAGCGCCATTAAAGATCTGTTTGGAAGCACCGCCACTGCTCTTACAAAGAATAGCAATATCACAGTAATCGTAGTTCCTGAAAAAGCAAAGTTTGAAAAAAATGGCGCTGAAAAAAATAAAAAAGCCACTGAAAAAAAGGTAAGATCAAAAGCTGTTCCGGCAACATAAGCTGATCAGCTTTAATTAAAACAAGGTAGCAATGAAAACATTACTCCAGGATATTAACAAGATAAAAATCGAAAAAGAATTTGCATGGTTCATCACCATGGTATTCCTGGTCACAGCATTGCCGTTGTTTAAAAATGCGATTATTGGTATTCTCATGAAACTATACGATCTATTCATTCAACGCCCCATTGAAAGATGAAGCCAACTTTATCGCCCCTTAAAAAAATTTTTATGAAAAAAAATCAAATAGATGAATTTGTTGAAAAAAATTTCAAAAAAATCGACAAAAATTTTCATAAATCCATAACCAATTTTGAAACAAAATACATTCAACAATTCAGGGCAGAAGTAAAAAGGCTGAAAGTGTTTTTGCATCTCATCAATATGGAATCTGATGATGGCCTGTCGTATCGCATTACCCGGCGAATGAAAACCGTATATGGCTATTTCGGTATCATTCGCAATTTGCAAATGCAGTTAAAAAAAATAAATGAATACGCCGGAAATTCAGCTGATAATACGCCTGTATTTTATATAAATATCTTAGAAAAAGAATTGGAATACTGGAAAAAACTGAGCCATGATTTTATAGATGTGGGTTATAGTTTTATGAATGATAAGCAGCAAATCATGGCTTTATTGCCCGATAAGCTAAATAAAAAATCCATTCAAAAGTTCGTTTACTATACTGTTTATGAATTAAATTCTTTTGCCGGCCGTACAGACGATGAGGCTTTGGACAGTATCAGAAAATTTATAGAAGATATTTATTACAATTATGAAGTAATCAACCCTTTCTTTGATGAGCGGGAAAAGAATTTTTTAAACAAAAAAAATATGGGTACATGCCTCGGGTTATTCGATGATTTTCGCAATGAATGCGCGGCCGTCGCTCTTTTGCAAACCTTTGGCACGGATAAATTGGATGAGAGGGAAAAGCAGCTGTTAAAAGAAATGGAAAATGAATGGCTCCACAGAAAAAAAGATTTGAAAAATAAGGTCGTTGCTGCGCTCACCTCCAGGAATATGAAAGCCACTAGCTCTCAAGAATTTGCTATGGCTGGAATAGCATCCTAATTTTTCTTTTAAATATTTTACTTAAAAAACTTGCGTTATGCCCCATATCAGCACCATCACTTTTAATCCATGTATTGATAAAAGCACTTCAATAAATGCGCTTAAACCGGAAAAGAAACTTCGATGCTCGGCGCCGGTTTTTGAGCCGGGCGGCGGTGGGATCAATGTAGCAAGAGCGATTAAAAAGATCGGTGGCGAAGCCATTGCTATCTATCCATCTGGCGGCTATTCCGGAAAGTTTTTGAATCTTCTTTTAGAAAGAGAAAATATTAATGTTGTTCAAATTGAAACCGAACAACACACAAGGGAAAACCTGATCGTTCTCGACAAAGCTACCAATCAACAGTACCGGTTCGGAATGCCCGGGCCACAATTATTTGAAGACGAATGGAAACAATGTTTACAGGCAATCGAAGAAAATCACTCGGATTATATTGTCGCCAGCGGAAGTTTGCCGGCCGGTGTTCCGGAAGACATATTTGCCAGGATTTCTAAAATAGCAAAAAAAAGAAAACGTAAACTAATTGTTGATACTTCCGGGGAAGCATTACGCCTCGCGATCCAGGAAGGCGTGTACCTGGTAAAACCGAACATAGGCGAATTGAGCAGACTGGTCGGAAAAGAGGAGTTGCAATGGGATGAAATCGAACCCGCGGCAATGGATTTAATAAGTTCCGGAAACTGCGAAATTGTGGTTGTGTCACTCGGTCCTTCCGGCGCCATTTTGGTTTCAGGTGAAGAAACATTTAAAATTTCTGCACCTGCGGTAAAGACAAGGAGTACTGTAGGAGCCGGAGACAGCCTGGTAGCAGGATTGGTTTTTTCACTTTCAAACGGAAAAGATTTGTATGAGGCTGGTCAATATGGAGTGGCTTGTGGTACAGCCGCAACTTTAAATAATGGTACCGGTCTTTGTAAAAAAGAGGAGGTCGATAAATTATACGAACAAATCAAAGCCGCGAATCTAACATCAACTCTGATCTAATCCGATATTTATGCCTTTTTGCTTTGGCACACCGCTTCATTAAATAGGGAATAGATCCATTGTTCTTATTTTACAAAATCTAATGGTTATCCTTTTTGATTTTTTTCTTTATGTTTTAAAACCTTCGCTTCCGAATAGAAAATAATTTCTTCGGCCATATTTTTTGCCTGGTCGCCAACTCTTTCCAGTTTCCTAATCGTTGATAAAATATATAAAGCAGACTCCGTTTTTGAAGGATTTTCTTTTATAAATTGAGCAACAATAGCCGCCGCATTTTTATTGATCTCATCCAACAGGTCGTCTTTCTTAAAAACCTTCCTTGCAAGCATGGTGTCTTCTTCGGCAAAAGCATTCATTACATCAGTCACCATTTCATTGGCCTGTTGATACATTTCTATAACCCGGGTTATCTCCAATAAACGCATATCAAAATCTTCAGGAATATTCACTACAAACTTTCCAATTCCTTCAGCAATATCGCCGGTACGCTCGAGGTTCATATTAATTTTTAATGCGGCCAGGACAAAGCGCAGATCAATCGCTACCGGTGCAAACAAAGCAATAATATCTTCACAATCCCTATCGATTTTTAATTCAAAAGCATTCACTCTTTTTTCGGTAAGGATCACTTCGCGGGCAAGATCACGATCCAGATTTTTTAAAGCTTCCTCTGCTTTTTCCAGTTGCGATAAAACCATTTCCCACATCCGCATAACTTCCTGTTTTAATTGCTGAAGCTCATTGTCAAGCGGTGTAAGTTTTTGATTCCATTTTAATAATGCCATGATTATTGGTTTTTTTTATGTTAGTGTTTTCAGGTTTTCTTAATTCTTAATTCTTTATCCAAAATGACCGGTAATATAATCTTGCGTTTTTTCATGTTTGGGATTTGTAAAAATCATTTTAGTATTTCCCGATTCTATTAATTCACCCAAATAAAAAAATGCCGTTTTATCACTTACCCTTGCTGCCTGCTGCATATTGTGTGTCACCATCAATATGGTATATTCTGATTTCAGTTCGTGAATTAATTCTTCAATTTTGGCTGTAGAAATGGGGTCCAAAGCTGAAGTAGCTTCATCCAGTAACAAAATTTCAGGGTTCATGGATAATGCCCTGGCAATGCACAATCTTTGCTGCTGGCCGCCGGATAAAAAAGTGCCTTTTCTATGAAGCGTACTTCTTACTTCCATCCATAACGCCGCCCGTTTCAAAGAATTTTCTACAATTTCATCTTTTTCATTTTTGCTAAGTTTGATGCCATTCAAAATGTAACCGGCAATTACATTATCATAAATACTCATTGTGGGAAATGGATTAGGTCGTTGAAAAACCATTCCTACTTTTCTTCGTAACAGGACAGGATTCATATCATAAATTTCTTCACCATTTAATTTTAAGGAACCCTCTACGGTAGCACCTTGCGTTAATTCATGCATGCGGTTTACGCAACGAATAAACGTAGTTTTTCCACAACCGGAAGGGCCCATGATTGCCCAAACGGTATTTTTTTCAACTTCCAGGTTGATGTTTTTTAAAATATGGTTTTTCCCAAAAAACGCATTAAAATTCGTGGCTTTTAAAATTGCACTTTCCATTTACGCTGAACTATTTTAGTAATAATATTTAAAATCAAAATCATCAATATCAATAACATAGATGCTCCCCACGCAAGCTGATGCCAGTCGCTATACGGGCTTGTTGCATAATTAAAAATAATTAAAGGTAAACTGCTCATGGGCTTGAAGATGTCTGTGCTCATAAAAGGATTCCCAAAAGCAGTAAATAACAATGGCGCTGTTTCCCCGATAACCCGTGCGATGCTCAGAATAACGCCGGTCATAATTCCACTCAGACCTGAGGGGACGATAATTTTTAAAATCGTTTTGTAATAAGGAACACCAAGCGCCAGTGATGCTTCTTTTAGCGACTCCGGTAAAAGTTTTAGAGTCTCTTCAGTAGATTTTATTATTGATGGTAGCATCATCAACGCCAATGCAACGCTTCCCGAAAATGCAGAAAATCCGCCCATTGGCCTTACGATCCATTCGTAAATAATAATGCCGATAACGATGGATGGAATGCCTTGTAAAACGTCTGCCGCAAGCCTGCAATAATAGGCCAGCCTTGATTTTGCCACTTCACTCAAATAAATTCCGATAATGATTCCAACCGGAATTGCAATTACACATGAGACCAATAAAATAAGAATACTTCCTACAATTGCATTGGAAACGCCGCCACCAGTTTCACCCACAGGCTTTGGCAGATTTGTAAAAAACTCCCAGTTGATCGCAGTAATTCCCTGTTTGAAAATGTAAAATAAGATCAGCAATAAAGGCAAGGTGGAAATAACGGTTCCGGCAATGATTACCCCTTTGAAGATCTTATTTTTTTTGTTGCGGTGTGCAATTTGTTTTTCAATTTGCATGTTTATTGTATTTACGTCGTCACCTTACTTATCAAAGTGTAAACCGTTTAATAACCTGTTTGCCCAAAATATTTATTATCGTGACCACGACGAACAGAAACAATCCCATTTCTATCAAAGCCGACGTATAT
>Ga0164242_10007365_pt1 | contig 12059 bp, 9 predicted proteins | sample OricomgcompostMG_FD_108783 | JGI IMG/M metagenome (GOLD analysis project Ga0164242, IMG submission 108783) | Miracle-Growth compost microbial communities from Emeryville, California, USA - Original compost - Miracle growth compost (MG) ... | reverse complement strand
GTTGGGGGGGAGGATACTTTTACTACCTCGCCCTTCCCCCCCCCCCCCTCCCCTCCTTTTCCCCAAACCGCTTGCAGTCACCAGCGGGTACAAGGCATTATCGTAATTATAACAACGATAAATTCAAGTCGCCAAGGTTCAACTAAACCCATCAGGTCGCTGTAGTCGCTAAGGTTCAGATAAACTCAGCTCGCTAAAGTACATATGTGTGTGTTTGGTTGTAGTATAATTTACAACACTTCGCAAGAAGGGATAGCCCCGCCACAACGCCGCTAATGCTTGTCGCTCGATGCTTTCCGATGATTTCCAAATGCAAGATCCAAACGCTGATGCTCCAACAGCCGGCTCTTCAATCCCCTCCCTCGTCCTGCGCCGCTTCCGCCTTGCGCCCGCGACTCCGTCGGTGGCGCTTCATCCCCGCTGGAGCAGCGTCCTCTCCCTCCTCGAAAACACGAACCTGTCGGCCGCGCCTGATCGCCGATGGACTGGAAACCTCTTCCACCGTGCCGTCTTCGAGAATCGTCTGGACCGTCGGGCTCAGCGCGAAATGCTCGCCAAAGCCCAGTCGTAGGTGCGCTTTGAGGGCATGTGCTCGTGCCTGGAGAGCCCAGGTGTCGATGACCATCTGCTGGCTGTTAACCCGAATCTTCTCCTTATATCCAAACTCGTGGAACTCGTTGTCTGACTCCATCTTCCGCCCGCCGGTGTGGGGGTTGGATCCTCGGCCGGCCACGGAATATCCTGGCCCCACTCGTCGTTCCAGCGAGGTTATGACGCTCGTGAAGTTAGACCGCACGCATCTCCGATCCTTCTTTCCGGTGGCCTTGGGGGAAAGCTTGATGATTTCCGACATGCGGGTCACGGTCTTGTGCTGTTCGTACTCGAGATTCAGGCTGATTCCGGTTTCCTCCTCGTAATCGCGTGCCGCTTCGAATAGGAGGCCAATGTTGGACCCGGCGCTGGTCTGGACGTCTACCTCGGTGCTGTCCAGCTGGTCCATGAAGACCTCCAATGCATGCTCCGTGTCCTCCCCGAGATCCTCAACATAGGTCGCAACGAGGGCCCACGCTTGCAGTGCCGCCGTCACCACGACCGCGCTATCCTCCGAATCCACCGAGGCGCCGTCCGTTTCGATGATTTCGATCAAGTAGTCCAACATCTCCCTATGCGCGGCGGGGAGGCCGCCTCCGTATAGGACCGTGACGCTCAGTGCGTGGATCGCCTGAGCTTTAACCTTGTCCTCCTCCGTGCCATGGCACAGACCCTTCATCGCCTGGGAGACGCGGCCGAATGCCTCCTCCCACGGATGGGTGAGAGTCGTGACGATAATCGCCTCCACGCCGAGAAGGCGTTCCCGTGCGCTGTCGCCGGCTGTGACGCTCTTCAAGAAAGCCGAGATGAAGAACGGAGTGAGGTCGCGCATTGTGTCTTCCGAAATGTAGTGTCGCCGCATGAAATCGACATAGCCGGCCAGCGAGGCTTCGCGGTCCTTGACACCGCGTTTTCGTGTCTGGATTTCGTCCAACCGACTTTGCAAGTGTTCCGAAATGGGAACGGAAAGTTGGTCGTGCGTCTGGATGTCGTCAGAGGCCGAGTTGGAAAGCTCGTCCGAGGAATGGCTGGCCCCGTCATCCTCCGCGTCCGATGCATAGCGGCTCGCAGCGACCGAGCTAGGGTGCGAGCTGGGAGCGTGGGAGCTGGCCTTCGAGGTGGCTGGTGACCTACCCCGTGACTCCTCCGAAGCGGCGGTTGGTGTAAGGGAGGCCCACGAACAAGCCGCCTCCATCTTGCTCTGTGCCTTTCGCGATATCGTCTTCTTCCCACCCCCGGAGAGGACCTTCTTCCGGAGGTCGCTCATTTTGCCGGGTTCTCGATAATGCTTGGGGTGACTACGGATATAATAACGGCTCGATCGGGTTTGCGCCTGGTGATAATTAAGTTTTGAGCGAAGGGGTCACTAGAGATTATTAGTCTGGTTACAACAAAGGTGCCAGTGAGAGAAACGACACAGTAGTTTAGTTAGTTTGGTTATAACAAAACTGCGAAGCGCCTGCAAATTAGTAGTTAGTGTGTGTAGAGGAGAAAAAGGGAAAAGAGAAAAGTGCGTGTAAACGGCCAACCTCCCGTCTTATATAGATGGATCTTCGATGGCGCATCCAACAGACATGATAACTTTCGGTTGGCCCCAACACCGGCATGCGAGTGTAAGTTTCGGCATGACTCCCAAAACCATGATCATCAATCACTGCAAGCAGAAAAGGTGGCCGAATATGAACAGAAATTTGCTTCCGCAGGGGATGTTTTCTCACTGCATCCAAACGACGCTCGACAGCCCTGCCCTGACGTATGCCAATCCCTTTCGTCATGAGCGTAAAAGCGCGGGGAACCCTGGTCCATTAACGCGGGATGTTCAGACACTAAACGTAGTATACGCGCGCTACTGGAAACCTCTTGTGAACTCGATTAAGTGTACAGTCGATCGAAGGACCCCTGGCAGTTCCCTTCGCCTTTCTTCCTAGGTAGTCGGGCTCTGGTGGCACCGAGGTGAGAGATAAGTACCTTACCTACCTACTTTTGAGGTTTTGTCATACCGAGCATTAATTCTTGTCAACTCCATATGAGCGCTTAAACGAGACCGCTTGCCTAAATTTTCGATGTACGATGGAAAGTTGGGTACGAATCCCAGTACATACATACCTGCCATACCTGCCTGCCCTGTACCTCGAGGTGGTGCATACACCCACCCCGTGTATCAAAGGAGGGGCTGTGGAGCGGGGCAACTATGAAGTGGTGACTCCAAGGCGGGGCATCAGAGTTGCATGTTGGCACTCACGTGATCTAAAGCATTTAGACTCCGTCACCAGCAGCCAGCTGACGCACTCGCAGTTGCTCCTTCGAACGTGATAGGGTGTTGTCTGAGACTCGGTACCTCTCCATCCCCCCCTCCCTCGACGTATGGTATACCGTCAAGGCAGGATAATCACCCCCAGACGGTTTGTGAACGGTATCTGGAGATATCTATATGTTCCGGCGTAGTTGTATCATCGTCATTCACTCCTCATCCCCAAGTACCCGGCCCCGAAGGTAGGCGGGCCCTTTTCGTCTGGCTGATGGGAAAGGTAAATTCAAGGTACCCTCCTGGTCACCTGTCTCCTTTTTTATCTCGCTTTAACTGGTCGACCAGAGCGGCAGCTTTGCTGGCAGGCAACACTGGCGACTTATCGGTACTCCTGCCTGGCTTGCCTGATCGCTCGTCAACCAACCCCCCCTTCCCCCCCCCAGATATCTAACCTCGTACCTCCTCGCCCAGCCTGACACAAGCTTTCCCTCAACACCTTACTGTCCGTCCCCCAAAGTCCGCCGCTCCAGCCGCAATTCTCGACTTCATATTTTCATCACCCGAATTGCTCGGACATGCTTTCGTAGTAGCCGTCCGAGTTGCACGATTGGAGACGACTTACAAGCACCGCCGTCTCGAGTACCCCGGGTCAAACAACCCCGTTTGCCCATCGTTTGTGACTCGGCCCATCCATCGCCTTCCGCCTTTCCCAGCGAAGGGAAACTTCATCCATCATGGCGAATTTCGAGTTCGTGTCCGAAGGTAAGAAATGCCCTCGACTTGCCCTGCCTGCGACTCTACTAGGGTCATTCGCTAACCAGTTCAAAAGCCGTCATTACCTTATCAGCGCGGGACAAGGACCGCTCCGATATTCCCGAGCGCTGCATTCGCCTCAGTCGAACCCAGAACACCGCTTCCGTTGGCCGTGCCAGCAAGGTTCAAGCGAAGGGATTCGTGGCGGCGGAGGACAACGCCTGGTTTAACTCGCCAGTCATGTCAAGAACTCACGGCCAAATTGTTGCCGACCTCGATAAACGGGTACGAAGCATCCAACCCCGCATGCCTGCCCATACACCTTACCACCCCGTAATCAGCTACTAACTAGTTATTTGTCAGGTTATTTGCATCCGTGACATCGGGTCTTTACACGGAACCTACATCAACGGCGAGTTCAACCGTATCGCCGCCAACTCTCTCCGCGAGATCTACGACGGCGATGAGCTTGCCTTTGGGGTCGCCCTCCTGCGTAACGGAGAGTCGTTCGACCCGATGAGAGTAAGGGTCGGCATAGAGTTTGAGAACGGGTAAATACCATTGTCGTCATCGTTTCTTGATTTGGAGTTGGATGCTAATTTGTCGCTAGCGCTGGCCCGGGTGATACCCCAAGAGCTCGGTGCTCTACCTTCGCCGTTCCCGAAGGTTCTGACCTAGAAGAGGACTACTCTAGCGATGACGGCAAAGAGCACGAAAGGTCTGGAGCCATGGTCAAACTACTCCATGATCTCATGCCCACTCGAACCACCACTAGCTCCGGCTCACTCCATGGCGGTACTATAGACCTTACGGATCCCAACGCCAGCGGCCTCGGGGCGACCCGCAACGGCCACGGCAATAGGGCCGTTAGCAATATTATCGACCTCACTTCTCCCCGGGCGACCAGTCCGACATTTGATGTTGGAGAACATAACCCCAGGTTCATCATGCCCTTGTCTGAGGAAGAACCGAACATGCTCGACAGTGATTCTCAGTCGAACTCGTCAGACATGGCTTCGGTCATTCTCGACGAGGGAGATGACGATGATATCAGTGATAGCGGCATGAGCAGCATCGACGACGATTTGAGGCGGTACAGAGTCGAATTCGACCCTTACGACACAGACCTGGATGACGGACTGGATGACGAACTTGAGGACGGCGGCCCTGATCATGACTTTGAGACAGAATATTCCTCTGATGACGATATGATTGACCCTGGTAAGAATATCTCTGCTTCGCTGTTTATTGCCAAGTTTGTTGTACTGAACATGTTGATAGATGATCCGGACACCGTGACTTGGAACCATCTCGTGCCCGATGTCACGGCAGCCAAAGAAGCCGAACGAACCCCGACTGAAGGCAACCCCGCTGATACTACCCTGGCTCAAGCTGCCGAGAAAGCCCAAGCTGAGGCTGTCCCAGCTACCGAGGACGCTACCCCCGCTGCCAAGCAAGCCCCGGCCGGGGAAATCCCAGCTAAGGAACCCGCAACCTTGCCGCCAGCAGATGACTTGCATCCGTCCTCTGGGGTAAACCGAGAATACATCACAATTGACGACGACAAATCGGATGCGCCTTCGCTTGTGGAACCCGAACCCGAACCCCATACCACTTATCCTGGGGCGGGAACTCGTGCCACCATCCCCTCCATTCTAAACCCAGTCCTGAAGCTAGATGGTCCTGCAGCCACTTCAGGTCCTGAGATTGGTGGGAGTGGTGTCTTTGGCGTGTGGGAGGCGAATTCGTCCGCGCCATACCCACTTGGCGGCTCATGCTCCGAACCAACCCCGATGAACAACGGGGCGGATGGCTTGAAGTCGACACCTCAAGCAGTCGCCCCTTTGACATCGACGGAAAAAGCTTGGGAGAGCCCGGCATACCGTCAGCCCGTGATAATGTTTCCGTTACTCGAGGCCGGAGATACATTCCTGAATAGCCCAGACAGCTTTTGTGCCAGTCATTTGGAAGCGCCCCAGTTCGCTGACGTGGCGCCCGGCGAGGAGACCAGCGCATATGACCTTCAGCAGATGAAACTCGCGGAGCAAGCTCGTCAGAGAGATCTCATCCAAGACCGTACCCGCAGAACTCACGTCGGCATCGCCGACATCGTTGACAACTGCCCGCAGCAGTCCGACGGGATGGCAGATACCGAGCCTAACGGGAAGATTCGGGACCCTGGCGTCACATCCGTCGACAGGGACGGAAGCTCGAAAAGGAAGTCGGATCGTATCTCCACCCTCTCCAGCGCAGATGTCGACTGGCAGAAACAGGTTACCGCGAAGCTGGTTTCTCACGAAACCCATGAGTCTCCAGCTCAACATTTGGCCGCTACCATGAGTGGCAATCCCCGTGGCACCGTGCCAGGGTCCCCGGCTCAGGCGCGCATGATCACTCTGCGACGACAGGGAGCTAGTTCAATCACTAGCACCATGCAGCCCGAGCGGCCGGACGAGATCCGGCCAGCGAAGCGAATGCGCTTGCGCCACATCGCTGAGAAGATCGGTTACGCAGCCCTTGGCGGCGCGACGGTTGGCGCTGCGATTATGACGACTTTAATTTACACGGCTCCGTCCTTTGCCTAACTTTTGATTAGGCCAGGACGCAGGCATCAGCCAGGTCATACCCCAGATCTTATCGATTGATGACACGCGGTCGGAGAAACTCTTTTCTTCTCTTTCTTCCTTTTGCACTCTTTATCCCCCATGAAATCTTTTTCTTCGGTTCATATCAGGGGGAGTTAGGACGGCGTCAAGGAATACATAGGGCTTTAGCTTGCTTGGGGATTTCAACCCGACACGCCCTGCCCGACTATGGGATGGGTAGGCAGGCTTACAACGGATACTCCAGGGAAGGAAAGGGAAGGGAAGGCACCGGAACGGTTGATATTATATCTGGCTTCGTGACGCATGTTATGTAATATCTTCATGATGGAGCTGAAGACGTCGAGGCCGGGGGAGATGAGAAGCCAAGGCCGCTTTCGTATCTTACTTTTGCTCACAGTTCTAGCTACGCAATGCGACTCTGTTCACCCGAAAATATCATCCTACATGAGAGGCGAGTAGAAGGCAACAAGCACGCTTGCTTGAAGTACTGCTTGGAGGAGAGCTTCGCCGGGCCTTCTCCACTCCCACTGTAGTTTTTGCCCCTCCCCCGCGCCTGTTACCCGCTCACAGTTCCCGAACGGCTAACATGGTGCCGGACATAGCTCGGATACTGCCGATCAGGTCCAGTTGCAGTTTGTCATGTCTACAATCTAGCGCGCCCAAGGTAGGATGAATCACGGTATTCCCGCCGGACGTGAAAAGGCCTGGCCACTTGGCAACCCGAATTAAGAAGGTTGAACATGTTTCCCTCTCCACTTCGTGATTGCGACCTCGGGCGGGGCAATAAGTTGGTGTGTGCCGCATCCATAAAATGACCATCTTCCTCCTCGGATGTTGCTCGATTCACATGCGCGCGTCAACCATACATACACATACGTCAGCCAGTAGACCATTTCGTGTTGGGTGAGAGACTCGCATATCCGTTAAATTTTTGAAGCTCCATAATATTTTGACTCCTCCTCGATATATAATTCTATAAGCGCGGAATCTCAAAACCCCTTTCACGTGCAACCATGCCCCTGAAGACTCCTTCCGTGTTCCCGCCGCCCTCGGCTGAGGTGATGAAATGGCCCAGCAGGAGGAGCGTGGTCCATAGCACCAAAGGCATCGTTTCCAGCACGCAGCCACTGGCGGCGAAGTGTGGAATCGACATCCTCAATGCTGGAGGCAACGCTGCTGTAAGCTTGTTGCCTCGCTCCCAGCTGGTTAACCTAGATCCTGTGCTAACATGGTCCCTAGGACGCGGCAGTGGCTGTTGGTATGGACCCTCTTCTCTTCTTGGAGATTTCCCGATATAGGGGAGGCCAACTAATATTTCTTCGCAGCGGCCGGCATGAACATGACTGAGCCGTGCTCCACCGGCATCGGCGGAGACATGTTCTGTCTGTACTACGACGCCTCCACCGGCAAAGTATCGGCCATGAACGGCTCCGGCCGGTCCGGGGCGAAATGCACGATCGAGACGATCAAGAAGAGCCTTGAAGTCCCGGAGGGTTCAGTGGGCAAGATCCCCATGAGCAGCGTCCAGGCGGTTACGGTCCCCGGTGCAGCTGCCGGTTGGGTCGACACCGTCGAGCGGTTCGGCAGTGGGAAGCTCACCATGGAGCAAATCCTGGCTCCTGCCATCAAACTGGGGGAGGAAGGGTTTCCCGTCTCCGAGTTGACGGCCTACTACGTGGGGTCCCCCCTCCCCTCTACTTCCGGGTTAGAGTGAGGAAACAAGACTGACAATGACGTGGTAGTGGGACCGGGCTGAGAAACAGATCCGTTCTGCGTCTCCGAATTTTGCGGAGATGCTCAAGGACGATCCAGCCGCCGCGGACGGTGTGAGAGCACCGGCAGCAGGTGACATCATAAAGCTTCCGGCACTAGCGAATACCTTTCGGACGCTCGCAAAGGAAGGTAAGAAAGGGTTCTACACGGGTAGAATAGCGGAGGAGCTAGTCAAGGTTGTCCAAGACCTAGGCGGCCACCTCGAGTTAGATGACCTCCAAAACCACCTCGAGATCGGCAGCGAACCCGTCGAGGCCATCTCTCTGAAATTCCGAGGCCAGAACGCAGGCCGGGGCACCGAAGCCGACGGCGTCGAGGTGTGGGAGCACCCGCCCAACGGGCAAGGGATCGTCGCCCTGATGGCGCTGGGCATCATCCAGGAGCTCGAGTCGCAAGGCAAGATCCCGACGTTCAAGCCAGAGGACCACAACACGGCACCGTACCTTCACGTCATCCTCGAGGCGCTACGCATCGCCTTCGCCGACGCAAGCTGGTTCGTGACCGACCCCAACGTCGTCAAAGTGCCCGCGGCAGAGCTCATCTCGCAGCCATACCTCGCCGAGCGGGCCAAGCTCTTCGACCCGTCGGCCGCATCGGGCATCATCCAGCACGGCGACCCCTACCGGTCGCCCGCGCTCACCAGCAGCGACACGGTGTACTTTGCGTGCTCGGATTCGCAAGGCAACGCCATCTCGTTCATCAACTCCAACTACGGCGGGTTCGGCACCTGCATCATCCCCCGCGGCTGCGGGTTCACGCTGCAGAACCGCGCCGCCAACTTCAGCCTGGACCCAGCGCACCCGAACGCCCTGGCCCCGCGGAAGCGGCCGTACCACACCATCATCCCGGGCCTCGTGACGAACCTGCCAGACGGGTCGCTGCACTCCGTGTTTGGCGTCATGGGCGGCTTCATGCAGCCGCAGGGCCATGTGCAGGTGCTGCTTGGACAGGTCGCGGGCGGGCTGAATCCGCAGCAGGCACTGGATGCGCCACGTGTTTGTATCGGGGCTGGGATGCCTGACGAGGGCGATGTCTACGATTTGACGGTCTATGTTGAGGAGGGCATGCCGCAGGAGACGATCGAGGGACTGAAGAAGCTCGGTCACAAGGTAAGCTTGGTCACTGGGATGGGCAGGGGATTGTTCGGTCGGGGTCAGATTATTCGGTATACCGTCGATACGGTTGAGGGGACGGGCCTGTGGTCGGGTGGTAGCGATATGAGAGGTGATGGCGCAGCGTATCCAGTCTAGACGTAGCCGTTGCTGGGAACCTACCTCGGTAACGACGTATGTAAACCCGCAAAGCTCAAGAGTAATCGTGAGAACATGTTCAGCGCTGCATAGCAAGGTCGTGTGATGGTGGAGATATATCGATCGAGCTAGAATGAAACCGGTTCTAGATATCATGCGCCTATTGCCATGATGTTTGCCCCATGTCCAGTACAGAGGGAGGTATCATATTATACACAAGGTATGCTTTCCTAAGTCGTACACTTCGCGTCTATCCTCGTTCTCTTTCGGCCTCATTCCTTCGAGGGCGCTGCCTCGCTTGCTTCGGGTGCTGCTAGAACCTTCTTCTCCGCAAGCATCTTTGCCAGTTCGCCGTTCTGGTGCATCGAGACGAGGATATCGCATCCGCCAACAAACTCCTTGTCGATATATAGCTGCGGGATCGTAGGCCAGTCGGAATACTCTTTAATACCTGTTGCACAACGAGTTAGTCACAACCTCGCCACTACCCCCCCGAATTCCGAGATGGCAAATAGCAAGCTTACCGGACCGCAAATCAGCGTCCTCCAAGACATTGAACGCCGCAAACTTCGCCGGGTCGACGCCCTGCAGGCCGAGTACCTGCACGCTCGCCCTCGAGAACCCGCACTGCGGCGTCTCGGGCGTGCCCTTCATGAACAGCACCACGCGTGCCGATGACACGGCCTGGTCGATCGCCTGCCGAGTCTGGTCCGAGAGGAGTCGCAGCTGCTGTTGCACCGCGGAAGTCGCAGCTATGCCGCAGGCAAAGCTTGGGATTGTCGGACGCGCCCTGAAGGCGGCGCTAGGGGCCTGGCGGAGGAGGTGCTGTTGGGGCGAAGAGCCGAGGGGTTAGTTATGGATTATAACTTACGGGTTGGGGCAGGGGCCGAAATGAGCTTGGGAGGGAGGCGAGCTGGGGCGGAAGTTGCGAAACCTGAGGAGGTAGGGCAGTAGGAACATACCTTTGATAGTAGCGACCGTGACAACATCTCAGCGGTATTGGGATGGGGTTCGTTCTTCTCGAAATCGAGGTGAAGGGTGAACTGGAGTCGAAGATCGGAAACCCTTTTGGAGATTTTTAACCAACAGCTTTCTCCGCGGTAATCGAATGATGTAATAACGGGCTGCTCCGGAGTCGGGACCCTAACCCTGAGTCTACTTCTACCAATGATAGCCAGGGCAATAATCAATCACCTTTGCATGCAAGAAGGTTGGCTTGAATCTCTGAAAAAGAGGATACACCATCACATACCGGCGATGGCAGAGCATGGGAGATGTGAAAGAGAAGACGCATTACCTTAAGCAATGTGGAAGAAACCCAGTTTAATACCACAGACACAACTAAGAAGTTTACAAAGCAGCATCTGTCATAATTCGCTCTACATGTCTACCTCAGTAGGTACGCATACTACCTAAGGTGCAACATGCCAAAAATGCAAAAACACTCTTTCCATGATTTTACAGTTCCAAACAAGGGGAGACATGATTTGTGACAAAAAGAAAAAAAGAAAAAAGAAAGTAGCAAGAGGTGGTTTCGATCCACCGCCCTCCGGGTTATGAGCCCGGCGCGCTTCCGCTGCGCCATCTTGCTAATTGGTTGTTGAATTATGGTCCCATAACAAAACCTATCAAGGAGGCCTGGCCAGGGGTAGAAATAGGCACTACTCTAGCGCCAGATTGGTTGACTTTTTACACCTCCCCTATGCCCAAGACAACCCTGATTTTTCCCAACTCATGATTTTCAAAGGTAGTATTGGACTTGGGGATATAATTCGTAACAATGTACTAAGACAGGACTGAAATGCTAGCCACGATCACAGACCCTTGAAAGACAAGGTTTGGATTGGCTTTCCCCACGATCGGCCGGCGAGAACAACCCATGGATAGACATGAATAGTTTCTTTTCCAAAACCCCCCTTCCCAGGAAAAGGCCTAAGTAGAAGCGTTCACGATCGATCGTCTTCTTTGAAATGTTCCGACCAAGATGCGCGAAAGTGATATGTGGAGCCTATATCCGTAATCTCCTGTACCTCGTCCTCCGTCAACTTGACTTTCAACGCCTGGGCATACTCATCTAGCCTCTCTGGCTTCGTTGTGGTGGTAACAGCAACAATATTTCTCTGTATTATCCAACTGATAATCACAACAGCCACAGTCGTGTCATGCGCTTTCGCGATACGGAGTAACGGCTGTCGAAGTGGTCCATCAGGAGCCCGGAAGGCAGGGGTCAGTCCGTTGAAGGAGCCAACTTGAATACCATTCTGATGTAGCCACGGAACATAATCGTTTCCGCGCTGAAGATAGGGATGGAACTCGATTTGATTCAGGGCAGGTGGGATGGTTGCGCCCCTGAGTGTTGCCTCGATATCAGACCGCATGTAGTTGCTCACTCCGATCGACTTCGCCTTGCCAGCCGTCTTGATTTCCTCCATTGACTTCCACGCACGCTGAAAGTCAGCCTCCGACTTGGCAAAGTATGGAGTATGAATTAAGTACCTTTGTCTGTTGTTAGCCAGAGACACTAAATTTCTGAGAGGGAGCACCAGGGAACACACAGGTCAAGATACTGGGTCTGCAGCTTTTTGAGGCTCTGCTCAAGTGCTACGGGAATATCGTCGATGCCCTGGGCAACCTTGTTGGTGATGAAGAGCTTTTCGCGGGGCACGCCAGTCTCTTTGATCGCAACGCCAACTTCTTCCTCAGTTCCATACATTTCTGAGCAGTCCAGATGATAGAACCCCTTCTGAATTGCGGTCTTGGTCAATTCCACAAGATTTTGGTCAATATTTGTGTCGCCGACCTTCTTGAACCAGGCCGTCCCGGTGCCAAAGGCAAGCT
>Ga0164242_10007364_pt1 | contig 12059 bp, 10 predicted proteins | sample OricomgcompostMG_FD_108783 | JGI IMG/M metagenome (GOLD analysis project Ga0164242, IMG submission 108783) | Miracle-Growth compost microbial communities from Emeryville, California, USA - Original compost - Miracle growth compost (MG) ... | reverse complement strand
ACCGCGATAGCGCGTCTCGATCGGGAAGGTCCGGCCTTCGCTCGAAATCACCGGCGCGTCGCCTAAGAGCTTCGCGACACGAGACGCCTCGAGCGTGGCGGACATAACCAGGATCTTGAGATCCGGACGCAGCGCGGCTCGAGAATCCAATGCCAACGCCAAGCCGAGATCGGCATCGAGCGAGCGCTCGTGAAATTCATCGAATAAAACCGCCGCGACGCCGGTCAGCTCCGGATCATCGAGGATCATGCGGGTAAAGACGCCTTCCGTCACGACTTCGACTGCGACGCGCGCACTGGTCTTGGAAGATAGTCGCGCCTTGAGGCCGATCTCTTCACCAAGACGGCTGCCGAGCGTACTCGCCATGCGTTCGGCGGCGGCGCGAGCCGCGATCCGGCGCGGTTCGAGAACGATAATCTTGCGACCTTGACGCCAGGCCTCGTCGACCAGCGCGAGCGGCACGCGTGTCGTCTTGCCCGCGCCCGGTGCCGCAACCAGCACGCCGCTACCGTGCGCGCGGAGCGCACCGCGCACGTCGTCGAGCACGGCATCGATCGGCAACGGCGCGGAAAATTCAGGTTTCGGCATGATCACTTATTGCCGTGACATTCGTCCGTTCGGCCGGACTGCTTTCCCACGATGATTGCAATTACGCGCTGAATGGCCGCCTCAAGGGCGGCCGTGACGTAGACGGAGTTAAGCGTTGGCCGCCTTGCGGATGGCTGCGATGTTGCTGGCATAGCTCGTTTGCGATCCGCCCTTGAACACCGCCGAACCGGCGACGAGGACATTGGCACCGGCCTTGACGATTTCCGGCGCAGTCTCCGGCGTCACGCCGCCATCAATCTCGATATCGATCGGACGCGATCCGACGAGGGCCTTCACGCGCCGGATTTTCTCGATCGCAGACGGAATGAACGACTGCCCCCCGAAGCCGGGATTGACCGACATCAGCAAGATGAGATCGATCCGGTCCAGGCAGTATTCAAGGACATTTTCAGGCGTCGATGGGTTGAGCGATACGCCCGCCTTTTTGCCCAGCGCACGGATCGCCTGCAGCGACCGGTCGAGGTGCGGCCCCGCCTCGGCATGGACGGTGATGATGTCTGCGCCGGCCGCCGCGAAATCCGCGAGGTAGGGATCGGCCGGGGCGATCATCAGATGCACGTCGAAGATTTTCTTGGAAGCGCCGCGCACGGATTTGATGACAGGGGCGCCGAACGTGATGTTCGGAACGAAGTGACCGTCCATCACATCACAGTGGATCCAATCGGCGCCCGCGGCATCGACGGCGCGGATTTCATCGGCAAGCTTGCCGAAGTCCGCCGACAGGATGGATGGAGCGATCAGGACAGGGCGCGTCACAAATGAACCTTTCAATCTTTGTTCTGAACCACGTCAAAGGACGCGGCGGCGGCGCTCGACGAGCTGTAAAATCAGGGGCGTCAGAATGAGCTGCATTGCCAGATCCAGTTTGCTGCCCGGAATGACGATAGAGTTCGCACGCGACATAAAGCTGTCGTGCAGCATCGACAAGAGGTATGCGAAGTCAATTCCGCGCGGTTCCTTGAAGCGGATGATGACCATCGATTCATCCGGCGTCGGAATCCAGCGGGCTATGAACGGGTTCGAGGTGTCGACCGTCGGGATTCTCTGGAAGTTGATGTCGGTCTGCGTGAACTGTGGACAGATGTACTGCACGTAATCCGGCATGCGTCGCAGAATCGCCTGCGTTACTTCCTCGGTCGTATAGCCGCGCTCGCTGCGATCGCGCTGGATCTTCTGAATCCATTCGAGATTGATGACCGGCACGACGCCGATCTTCAAGTCAGCGTACTGCGCAACGTCAACCGCCTCGGTCTTGATGGCACCATGGAGCCCTTCATACAGCAGGAGATCGGTGTCGGGCTCCAATTTTGTCCAGGGCGTAAAGGTGCCGATTGCGGCCCCCGTCGTCCGTTGTTCCTCGGCATCGTGAATGTAGAGGCGCGTCAATCCCTCGCCGCGTTCGCCGTACGTGCGGAAGAGCTCTTCGAGTTTATCGAACAGATTGGCTTCCATGCCGAAGTGGCTGAAGTTGTGGTTGCCGCGCTTGGCGGCGTCGAGCATCGCCTTTTCCATGCCGCAGCGATCGTAGCGGTGGAACGCGTCGCCCTGAACGAACGCGGCTTTCACGTGCTCGCGGCGAAAAATATGCTCGAATGTTTGGCGCACGGACGACGTGCCCGCGCCAGAAGACCCGGTGACCGAGACGATGGGGTGCTTGATGGACATCGATGGGGCTCAAACTGTCATTGCGCGCGGGTGGCTCTCGATGATCATGGCAGCGCCCGGAACAAGCCGCGACGCCCGAACAGAGGCGATCGATCGCCCTTGAATTCCTGGCCACTGTAAATGCGCATTACCCTATCGACCTCTTCGCGTGAACCGCAGATCAGCGGCGTTTTCTGATGCAGTGACGTAGGAACGACGTCGAGCACGCGTTCGCGGCCGGTCGTCGCCCGGCCACCTGCCTGCTCGATGAGCCAGCTAAATGGATTGGCTTCGTAAATGAGCCGGATGCGGCCCTGCTGGAAACCTTTGCGGCGATCGCCGGGATAAAGATAAATGCCGCCGCGAGTCAGAATCCTGTAGATGTCGGCGACAGGCGAGCCCGTCCAGCGCATGTTGAAGTCGTGGCCGCGCGGGCCATTGGCGCCATTTTCGCAATCGTGAATGTAGATCCGGATGGGATCGTCCCAATGACGCGCATTCGAGGAATTGATCGCGTATTCGGCGGTCTCCGGCGGCAGCGAGATATTTCGCGCCGTCATGCGATAAGTCTGCGCTTCCCGGTCCAACGTAAAGATGTGGGTGCCGACGCCGACGGTCAGCACCAGGACGGTCTGCGGACCATAGACGACGAAACCGGCAGCAAGCTGGTGCGAGCCCGGACGCAAAAAAGCCGCTTCGCCGACCGACGACGGATGGCTCGGCAGGATCGAAAAAATCGTGCCGAAGGAAACGTTGGCGTCGACGTTCGACGAACCGTCGAGCGGATCAATTGCGACGAGAAGCGGCGCGTCCGGCTGGATGACGATCGGCTCCTCGGATTCTTCTGATACCAATGCTGCGACGGGCACCGATTTCGATGCGTCCGTGATCATGCTGTTGGTGAGAAGATCGATTTCTTTCTGCTCGTCGAACTCACCGGCGCGCGACACAACCCGGCCGAGCTTGCCACCAAGAGCGCCCCGTCCAACAACCTCGGATATGCGGATGCTGGTCTCGGCCAAAGCAAGCAGCGTGTCGGCCACTTGGACGCGCGTGCGGCCCTCAAGTGTCCAGTCCGATAAATACTCTTGCAGTGTGACGAGACCCATTGCCCACTTCCAGCCCACAGAGACGCGCAGCGCCGCAGCTTATCTAATCCTATTTGGATCAGAGAAGCGAGCCGAGACGACGGCGCTTTCAATGCATAGACAAGTGCGTTTAGGTTTTGCTGGGCTGCAATATTGGGGCGGATTGACCGAGCCGTGACGCACCCGCGCGGCGAAATCGCTTTTGTAAACGTTAACTAAAATCTTTCACGCGCTGACGTTCGCGCATGCAGGCGAGTCTGCCTGGAGCTAGACCTTGAACTCCTCAATGGTCGAGAAGGCGTGCCTCAGAGCATCGGCCCAGGCGCTCGACAATCCACGAAAGTATTCATCGTCCGCGCTGATGCGCATTTCCTGCCGCACGTCGAGGCTGTCGCGCTCATAGACGACGAGATCGATCGGCAGTCCGACGGACAAGTTGGATCGAAGCGTGGAGTCGAAGGAGAGCAGGATCAATTTCGCAGCTTCGCCCAATCGCATGTCAGAGCGGGCGACGCGGTCGAGCATCGGCTTACCGTACTTATGCTCACCGATCTGCAAAAAAGGCGTGTCGCTCGTCGCTTCGATGAAATTGCCTTCCGGATAGATCTGAAAGAGCCGCGGGGCTTCGCCCTTGATCTGGCCTCCGAAGATGAATTGCGCATTGAAGCCGAGGTTGCTTGCTGCAAGGGCAGCGCCGTCGATGTTGCGCGCTTCTCGCACGGCATCACCCACGACGCGCGCGGCGCGAAACATGTTTGCGGCATTGAAGAGAGTCGGACCTTCCGCCTCGTCATTCGACAGAGGCTCATTGAGCAAGCTCATGACGGATTGCGCAATAGCGAGATTCCCGGCGCTCATCATGACCATCACCCGATCGCCGGGCTTCCGCCAGAGCTGCAGCTTTTTATATTGCGCGATATTGTCGAAACCTGCATTTGTCCGCGTGTCGGCCGCAAAAACCAGACCGCGTTCAAGATGGAGCGCCACAGCATACGTCATTTGTCGTCTCCGGTCGGCAGCTACTGCTGCCAGCTGATTTGCTGCTGAACTTCGGCGGCGAGGTCAAGCTCTTCGTTGGCAACTGCTTAGCAAGAGCCGCGAGCCGGGGCTGCGAACGCCAACCCTGTGAGCCGATCCTCAGTGGAATATCGTGAAATTACATTCCCGGCGGGCCGGCGACGTTTGAAACCGATGGCGCGGATCGCGCCTTCAGGCCCCACGCGGTCGCGGCGCCGAGAAGCATCATCACCGCTCCAGCGATATGCAGTGTCCAGGCCGTTCCGAGCGCCGCGAGGCCGATACCAAAGACGACCGGTCCGAAGGCCAGCCCGAGAAACATGAAAAACGAATGCATCGCGACGGCAGAGGCGCGATTGGTTGGCGCAAGTTCGGTCGCCTGAGTCTGAAGCGAATTGTGGATCATGTAGAAGCCGACTCCGACAATGACGAGCGTCGCCATCGCCAACGGCCAGGGGGTCACGAGCGACAGGAACCATAATCCGACACCGGCGACGAGTCCGCCCGCAGCAATCAGCTTGTAAACACCGAGGCGGCCGAGCATCAGGCGCACGAGAGCGGCATAGATAAAGCCGCCCAGTCCAAACCCTGCCAGCACGAAACCTGCCTCGCGAACGCCGCCCGCGCCTCGCTGCTCGAGAATAACGGCGAGGTATGGAAACAAGCCGAAGATCACGATGCCTTCGACAAAGACCGCTGCGAAACAGACTACGGACTTCGGATTGGCAAAGACGCTGCGATAGCCGTTGAGGAATTCCGTGAGGCTCGGCTTTTGCCGGTGCGTGCGGGCCGCGGGCCGCAACTGCATCAGCGTAACCGCGAACGCCGCAAGCGCCAGCGCCGTCGCGGCAGCCATGGCAATGCGCCAGCCCAAGAATGATGCGACGACGCCCGATCCGATCGAGCCGATCATCTGCCCGCCAATGATCGCGGTTAGAACACGCGAAAGAGCGAGCTGACGTTCCGACATCGCAAACCGATCGCCGACGATGGCGAACGCCAGCGGGATGATGCCGCCCGCCGCGGCCCCGCCGACGAGGCGTGCAAGCGCTAGCGCTTCGAGCGTCGGCGCGAGAGCCGAAGCGGCAAGGCACAACGACAGGACGCCTAAAGAAATCTTGATGATCCGCGCCTTGCCCAAAGCATCTCCGAGCGCGCCAAGGGCTGGTTGGGCGAGCGCGTAAGGAAACGCGTAGAACGACGCGAGCATCGCCACGGACGCCGGATCGACATGGAGACCCCGCGAAATATCCGGGACGATGGGATCGATAATCCGCAGCGACATCGAGCTGATGAAGCAGCCTGCTGCGAGAATGGCGAGGAGGGGCATTCCTAAGGATCGATTGTATGGGCCGGGACGAGGGCCCTTCCTAACAGACGCGGGACAAGGACGATACGACCTGTTCCGGCTGTCAGATATGTATCGTGATCCTACGGCCTAAGCTCGCCCATCTCTACTGCGCCGAAGAGTCGTCCATATCGGCAATGCCGAAGCCCTGAGCGGCCTTGCCCGGGCTCGTCCCGTTGAGCCGGATGCTGGCGGCTCCGCTGTAGGGAACCGCCAGGATCTCGCTTTGCCTCAGAACAGGCCCTGGATTTGCCCTTTGTCGTCGAGCCGGATCGAGTTCGCGGCAGGAACGCTTGGCAAGCCCGGCATCGTCATGATCTCGCCCGTCACGACCACGACGAACTCCGCACCTGCCGACAGCCTGAGCTCGCGGATGGGAACGACGTGCCCGGTCGGCGCGCCGCGCTTGTTGGGATCGGTCGAGAACGAATATTGCGTCTTCGCCATGCAGACCGGGAAGTGCCCGAAGCCGCCCGCTTCGAAATCACGGAACTGCGTCTCGACGCTTGCATCGCAGGAGATGTCGGCCGCGCGATAGATTTCCTGCGCGATCGTCTTGACCTTGTCGCGAAGTTTCATCTCGACGGGGTAGAGCGGCTTGAAGTTCGCCTTGCCCTCATCAACCATCTTCACGAGGTGATGCGCGAGCGATTCCGTGCCTTTGCCGCCATCCGACCAGTGCGTGCACAGGAACGCCTTCGTGCCCATGCTCTCGGCGGCCTTCTCGACCTCGGCGATCTCGGCGTCGGTGTCGGTGATGAACTTGTTGACCGCGACGACGGCCGGGACACCGAACTTGTTGACGTTCTCGATGTGGCGCTTGAGGTTTTCGCAACCCTTGGCGACCGCGGCGACATTCTCCGCCTTCAAGTCATCCTTGGCCACACCGCCGTGCATCTTCAGTGCGCGGACCGTTGCGACGATCACGACCGCCGAAGGCGCAAGGCCTGCCTTCCTACACTTGATATCGAAAAACTTCTCGGCTCCGAGATCGGCGCCGAAGCCGGCTTCCGTCACGACATAATCGGCGAGCTTCAGAGCCGTCGTCGTCGCAAGCACCGAATTGCAGCCATGCGCGATGTTTGCGAACGGGCCGCCGTGAATGAAGACGGGATTGTTTTCGAGCGTCTGCACGAGGTTCGGCTGCAGCGCGTCCTTCAGGAGGACGGTCATGGCGCCGTCGGCTTTCAAGTCGCGGACGCGGATCGGCTTCTTGTCCCGCGTGTAGGCGACGATGATGTTGCCGAGGCGCTGTTCGAGATCTTTCAAATCCTTGGCGAGGCAGAAGACAGCCATCACCTCGGAAGCCACCGTGATGTCGAAGCCGCTTTCGCGCGGAAAGCCGTTCGAAACGCCGCCAAGCGAATTGACGATCTCGCGAAGGGCGCGGTCGTTGACGTCGAGAACGCGCTTCCAGGTGACGCGGCGCTGGTCGATGCCGAGCGCGTTGCCCCAATAGATGTGGTTGTCGATCATCGCGGCGAGCAGATTGTTGGCGCTGGTGATCGCGTGGAAGTCGCCGGTGAAGTGCAGGTTGATGTCTTCCATCGGCACGACCTGGGCGTAGCCGCCGCCCGCCGCGCCGCCCTTCATGCCGAAGCACGGACCGAGAGACGGCTCCCGCAGAGCCATGATGGCCTTCTTGCCGATGCGATTGAGCCCGTCGCCGAGACCGACCGTCGTCGTCGTTTTTCCTTCACCCGCCGGAGTCGGGCTGATCGCCGTTACAAGGATCAGCTTACCGTCCTTATTGCTCTGAATCTTATTGATATAATCGAACGATACCTTCGCCTTTGTCCAACCGTAGGGGATCAGCGCGTCGGCAGGCACGCCGATCTTGGCGGCGACGTCTGCGATCGGCTTCGTTTTGGCTTCACGCGCTATTTCAATGTCGGTCTTGACGGACACAGGAAATTCCTCCGAGGAAATCTTATTTCTCAGCACTGAATTCTACAGGTCTGAGCGATTGGTGGGCGGCGCGGATATTGGACTTTCACGCGCGGCGCGCCAAGCGGCTGCGTCTAAAAATCTCTCTTGGTGCTTGCATAAACCATCGCGATGGGAGCCGGACCATTGCTAAGTGCGTTCGCAAATTTGCCAATGAGAAGCGACCTACCTCCGCCCGTCTTCTATAATGTGACGCAATAGGCAACAACCGACCCAAGATGACGAGAACTACCTTGCAATACGAAGTCGCGCCCTTGCCAACGCGCCGTCGCGATAAAACGCTGCGGAGGCGCGTCTACGAAATCATCGAGACGGGCCATGGCGAAACTCGGGCGAGCAAGCTCTTCGACACGTTCATCGTCACGCTGATTCTTTTGAACGTCGCAGGCTTCATTGCCGAAACCGTTCCGGCGATCCGGGCGCAATGGGGGCCGCTGCTCTACGACTTCGAAATCCTGTCGGTCGCGATCTTCTCCGTCGAATATGCGTTGCGGCTCTGGACGGCCGTTGAAGTTCCCTATCTTTCCAAGATGCCGCCCTGGAAGGCGCGCGTCGTCTTCGCGACCACACCGGCGCTGCTGATCGATCTCTTCGCGATCCTGCCGTTCTATCTCAGCCATTTCTTCGCGATCGATCTCCGTGTGCTTCGGACGCTGCGCTTGCTGCGGTTTTTGAAGCTCTCGCGATATTCACCGGCGATGTACACGCTGATCCGTGTGCTGTCGAACGAGCGCCGGGCGTTGCTCGGAGCCGGACTGCTTCTGGTCACTGCGCTGCTCTTCTCGTCCACCTTGATGTACTACATCGAAGGGGAGGCGCAGCCCGACAAATTCGGCAGCGTGCCCGCTGCCGCCTGGTGGGCGATCGCAACGCTGACGACCGTCGGCTACGGCGACGCTACGCCCATCACTGCGCTCGGCAAGCTCGTCGGCGGCGTGACGATGGTCATCGGGCTCTGCATCCTTGCGTTACCCGTTGCAATCATCTCCACGGGCTTTGCGCAGGAACTGCACCGGCGCGATTTCGTCGTGACATGGTCACTGATGTCGCGTGTGCCGCTTCTCGCGAGGCTCGATGCCAAAGAGGCAGCGGAGATCATGCCGCTGCTGCAGGCGCATAACTTTCCTCCGCACGCCGAAATCATCCGAAAAGGCTCGCAGGGCGACGCGATGTATTTCATCGCTTCAGGACGCGTCACGCACGACGGCGCAAACGGTCCGGGAATGTACGGCGCAGGCGCGGTTCTGGGCGTCGCCGCGATGTTTGCAAACGACGTCTATGACAGCTCGATTGTTACGGCATCAAAATGCCGGTTGCTGAAACTGCAGCGCGAGGATTTCCATCGCCTCTCAGCAGCTCACCCGCGCGTGGCGTCGCGCATTCGCGAACTTGCCGAGAGTCTCATCTCGGATGCTCCCGATGCGAAGACGCTGGCCACGGCGGACGTCTAACGCAAAGTGTTCGTCCTTTGACGCTAAAGTGGCCGCCGTCATTGCCCGATTCCGTCACGCGTCGCCGCACTCCATATCTGCCGGTATGGCCTTCTTTATCTCTTCCGCTGTCATATCCTTGACGTGCGTCGCGACGGACCAGCGATGGCCGAATGGGTCTTCGACCTGGCCGTAACGATCGCCCCAAAACATGTCGGCAACCGGCATCACGAGCTTAGCACCTGCGTCGACCGCGCGTTGCGCGAAGCTATCGGCATCCTCGACATAGAGATGCAATGAAACGGGTGTTCCGTTCAGCGCCTTCGGACCCAGCGCGCGCCATTTCGGCTGCTCATCCGTGAGCATGACGCGTGCGTTTCCGATCTGGATGCAGGCATGCATGATCTTTCCGTCAGGCCCCGGAAGCCGGATCAATTCGGTGGCGCCAAAAGCTTTTTTGTAAAACTCGATGGCGTCAGCGGCGCCGGCGCAAACGAGATGAGGCGTTACGGTGCTCATTCCCTGGGGGATAGGCTCGACCTTTGCATTGGCCATGTTCGTCTCCTCAAAATTACAACGTGAATGCGAAGGCATATGCCGGGGGGCATCCCTGCCGTTCGTCATCAAGACGTGCGACCGGCCACCATCCCGACAGCCAGCGAAAAATTTCCGGCACACAGGCTTAGATAAATCTCGTGTCAGAACGGCGACTGCGAATCATCCCCGTTCAATTACAGTCTAAACGCGAAAGCCCGAGAAAAATCCGAACAATGCATTCTATTGTTGCGAAGCATAGGCTGACCGTTTCGATCGATCGAGCGGTTATGGCAGCATGAGCTTATCGAAATTCCCGGTAATTCCGAATTGCAATTTCGCGGCTTGCGCTATTTCGAAATGGCCGATTGCGTTGTCGCGATTCGATATCCGCGAAATGCGATAACGCAATGACTCTATTGTCATGCAATTGTCTTGATCAATTGGGCTTGAGCCGACTGCCGTTTCGTTCATCGACTTTACGAAAGGGTAAGTACCGTTTCGACGTTGCATCTGCTTAGGCTGCTTGCTGTCGATTCAGCGCGCGGCACCAGCATTCGGTGGGACTGTAAAAAGTATGCCGCCGACGCGCCCGACACCATGAAACAGGGTAGCAAGTTACACCAGCTTGTGGCTCGCTCAGGAGATAAAACGCATGAAAACGATTCTGGCCGCAGCGGCTTTTGCTGCACTTGCTCTCGGTTCGTCGGTCGCGGCGAATGCCGTTACGCTCGCTGGCGTTCACGCTGGTGACAACGCGACGCTGGTGCAGCAGGCAACGTTCCACCACCGCCGTCACAAGCACTGCGCCGTTCGTCACGGCCACCGCCACTGCTGGTGGAAGTAATTCGTCGAAGCCGACGATAGCCTATCGAGAGGTGGCGCTCCGGCGCTGCCTCTTTTTTGTTTCGATTGCCGCTAACCGACTGCGCGGACGACGAGCACCGTCGCGTTATCCTGGTAAGGCTCGCGCACGGCTTCAATGGCGCGGATGATGGCCGTGGCGACCGCCGCGGCGCCATCCTTGGCATAACCCTGAATCACGCGCGCGATTTCCGTCTGATCGAGGGTCGCGATGCCATCGCTCGCGAGCACGACGTAATCACCAGCTTCGAGAGCGAGCGGACGCTGCGAGACGTCGAGCAAATCGATATCCTCGCCCGTCACCGCGGACCGCAGCATGTGACGGCGCGGGTCTCGGCGCGCTTCCTTTTCCGTCAACTTGCCCTCGGCGACCATGCGATCGAGTTCCGGCGCAAGCGAATGATCTTCGTTCAGCAACGCGACCTCGCCGCGGCGGAAAAGAAACAGCGGACTGTCGCCGACGCTCACCCACTCGATACCGCCGGGTCCGAAGGCCGTGCCGATCAGCGTCGAGCCCATTCCCGCGAGCAACGGGTTTTCCTCGATCTTCCCGGCGACAGCCTTGTTAGCTGCTTTCAGCGCCGCAATGAGGCGGTCTACGGATGAGCCGGAATGCTCGGCTGCGGCGGCGAGAAACTCCTCGCACACGGTCCGGCTCGCGAGCGCGCCCCCGGCGTGGCCTCCCATCCCATCGGCGAGAACCGCGAACCCGCCAGCGTCATACGCAGGCCCTTCGCTCGACAGCATAATGCCTTCGCCTCCGTCCGGCCGGAAGGCGGCTGCGTCTTCCTGATAATCCCGGGCTCCGCGCGTTGCGGCGACAGCATGCTCGAACGGCAGCATTCGATCCTTAAGCTTCGGAAATCTCAGACCAGTCGAAATCGCTTCCGCAGAACGGCAGGAATGCGACTTGCGTACGTCCGAGCGTGATGACGTCCATAGGCTGCAGCGGCACAGGTCCTGCCGGTCGTTTGTCGTTCACAGACACGACATTTGTCTTAGCAAGGTTTGGCACAAAGAGGAAAGATCGATCGGTTGAATCGTAGCGCAGATAGGCCTGCGCCTCGTTCGAAATGGCATCGTCGCCGAAATCCAGGGGGATGCGGTTGCCGGTTGAGCGGCCGACGGTGTTGTTGCCCTCGAACACAGGCCGGTAGGAGCCAAGTCCCGGCCCGCCGACCACGACCAGGAAGCCGACGACGGGGTCGCGCTCGAACACGTTGCGTTCAATCTGCTGGCGGCCTCTGACGAGAACAGTGCGCGGAGACGCTTCCGGTTCAGGATCGGCCTTTTTTATCTTTTCGGGACGGATGACGCGCGTCGTCGGCGGAACGTCCTCGTCATTGGCGGCTGCAAGCGATTCCGGCCGCCGTACCGGCTGCTCCGGGGCCGTGCGCGCCAGGCGTGCGGCTTCCTCGGCACTCAGGCTCTGCGGTTTTGGCAACGGCGGAGGTCCTTTGTCATCGATTGCCTTTGCCGCAATCGAAGACGCTTTCGGCGTCGGGGCCACGATCTCGATCGGCTCATCGTCGCGTCCGGCCGCAAGCAGGGCGTCACGCAACGAACCAAGGAATTTGT
>Ga0164242_10007363_pt1 | contig 12060 bp, 10 predicted proteins | sample OricomgcompostMG_FD_108783 | JGI IMG/M metagenome (GOLD analysis project Ga0164242, IMG submission 108783) | Miracle-Growth compost microbial communities from Emeryville, California, USA - Original compost - Miracle growth compost (MG) ... | reverse complement strand
TCGAGGTTGAACTCGCGCTCGAGCCGGTCGCGGGTGATCTCCATGTGCAGCAGACCGAGGAAGCCGCAGCGGAAGCCGAAGCCGAGCGCACCCGAGGTCTCCGGCTCGAAGGTCAGCGCGGCGTCGTTGAGCTGCAGCTTCTCCAGCGACTCGCGCAGCGTCGGATAGTCGTCGCCGTCGATCGGGTAGAGGCCCGCGAAGACCATCGGGTTGGGGTGCTCGTAGCCGCCCAGCGCCTCGGTCGCACCGTTGTGCTGGCTGGTGACGGTGTCACCGACGCGCGACTGGCGCACGTCCTTCACCCCGGTGATGAGATAGCCGGTCTCGCCGACGCCCAGGTCGCCCGCCTTCACCGGCTCGGGGCTGATCACGCCGAGCTCGAGCATCTCGTGGGTGGCGCCGGTCGACATCATCTTGATCCGGTCGCGGTGGGTCAGCTTGCCGTCGAAGACCCGGACGTAGGTGACGACGCCCCGGTAGGTGTCATAGACGGAGTCGAAGATCAACGCTCGCGCCGGTGCGTCCGGGTCGCCGACCGGGGCCGGCACCTGCTTGACGATCTGGTTGAGCAGCTCCTCGACGCCGAGGCCGGTCTTGGCACTCGTCAGGAGTACGTCGGACGGGTCGCAGCCGACCAGGTTGGCGAGTTCCTCGGCGTACTTCTCGACGTTGGCGCTCGGCAGGTCGATCTTGTTCAGCACCGGGATGATGTGCAGGTCCGCGCCCATCGCGAGGTAGAGGTTGGCCAGCGTCTGCGCCTCGATGCCCTGGGCCGCGTCGACCAGCAGGATCGCTGCCTCACACGCCTGCAGCGACCGCGAGACCTCGTAGGTGAAGTCGACGTGGCCGGGGGTGTCGATCATGTTGAGCACGTAGGTGCCGGACTCCATGTCGAGCTCGTCGGCGACCTCGGAGGTGACCGTCCACGGCATCCGGACGGCCTGCGACTTGATCGTGATGCCGCGCTCGCGCTCGATGTCCATCCGGTCGAGGTACTGCGCCTTGGCCTCACGCTCCCCGACGACGCCGGTCAGCTGCAGCATCCGGTCGGCCAGGGTCGACTTGCCGTGGTCGATGTGGGCGATGATGCAGAAGTTGCGGATGATCGCGGGATCAGTGGATCCCGGCCTAGGAGTCGGGCTCTGCGGTGCGGTCATGGTGCGGCCATTGTCCCTGTTAGGTCTGGTGGAACCAAAGGGAGAGATAGGGAGCCTGCCCCGGGCAGGTGACGTCCTGGTCACGGCCCTGCCCCACCCACTGCGCCAGCACTGCCGCGCCGCCCTGGAACATCCAGTCGCCGCCGCAGCGCCGGACCGCCTCGGCCCACCCGGTGCCACCAGCCGGCCGCCACTCCGGCAGACCGAGCCGCAGATCACCCACGACCCGCTTCCACAGCGACTCGATCGAGTAGACACCGACCTGGTAGCCCTGCTCCTCATAGCCTCGGGCCGCACCCTTGATCACCGCCGCGTTGGCGGCGGTGTCGCCCGGCTTGCCGCTGGGCCAGTCGAAACCGGTGACCGGCTCGACGTCGAGCCAGACGAACGGTGTCTGCAGCCCGACAGCGCGCATGGTGCCGACGTTGAACAGCGCCTCCTGGTAGCCGACGTTCCCCAGCCGCCCGGTCTTCGTGCTCGCGTCGTAGGGCCCGGTGCCGCCGTAGCGGGCGAGCACGTCGCCGTAGGGCGCACTGATGACGGAGTACGCCGAGACCAGCAGGTGACGCTGCTTCACCCAGGCCAGCTGGTCGGCGAGGCAGGGGTTGGCCACGAAGCCGGGTCCGTTGGTCAGTCCGAGCACCACGAACCGCGCCGACCCGAGGGGCATCGGTGCGCCCTCGGACCGCTTCTGCGGGATGCCCATCCCCTTGGGGCACTGTGGCCAGCTCACGTCGCCACCCGCCACCGGGCCACTGCCGGCGCTGAAGGTGGGCAGCGGCGGGATGGAGATCGACGGGATCGAGACCGAGGGAGCCGGCGTCGAGGTCGTCGGCGCTGGCAGGGACGGCACGACGGTCGAGGGTGCGGTCGTACCCAGCCGAGTCGCTGCCGACGGGTTCGGTTGCTCGGCGGTGTTCGACGTACTGCCGCAACCGGAGACGGCCAGGGCAGCCAGAGCCGCCCATGCTGCCAACGCCGCCGTCCCGGCATGTCTCCGCATCCGCCGATCCTGGCAGGATGTCGCCGTGAGCGCGATCCCTGTCGACTTCCCTGTGGGCCGCACCGCGCGCCGCCTCGGCTGGGTCCACCTGCCGCCCACTGTCCGCACCGCTGTCGAACGCAAGCTGGGCTCGACGGTGATCGACTCGGTCTCCTGCGACGCCGGCTACACACCGGGCCTGGCCTCCGTGGTGACCTGTGCGGACGGCACCCGGCACTTCCTCAAGGCGGCGTCGACCAAGGCGCAGAAGGTATCCGCCGACGCCTACCGCATCGAGGCTCGCCGGCTGCGCACGCTGCCGCCATCGGTGGCGGTGCCGCGGCTGCAATGGACGATCGAGGCCGAGGACTGGGTGGTCCTGGCTATCGAGTACGTCGAGGGCAGGGCGCCGCTGCGGCCGTGGACCGCCGATGACCTGGCGGCCTGCTCCCGGATGCTGGTCGAGGCCGCTGCGGCGCTCACGCCGGCGCCCGGCCTCGGCGTACCGACCTATGCCGAGGAGCTCGGCTCCTGGGCCGACCTGTGGACGACCCGGCTCGCGCACCTGCCGCATGCCGCCGAGTGCGCCGCCCTGGCGGCCAGGATCGGCGAGGTCAGCGCCGGCGAGACCCTGGTGCACTGCGACGTGCGCGACGACAACCTCCTGCTGGGCCACGACGGCGCCCAGGTGTGGCTGTGCGACTGGAACTGGCCCGTCCGGGGTGCCGCGTGGATCGACTCGCTGATCCTGCTGATCGGGCCTCGCGGCGACGGGCTCGATGTGGATGGGCACATCGCCGCCCACCCGCTGCTGGCCGACGTCGAGCCGGAGCACATCGACGTGCTGCTGGCCCACCTGCTGGGCTACTTCTCCGCGTCCGCCGACCTTCCGCGGGTGAGCAACTCCCCCTACCTGCGGACGGTAGCGGCGTGGCAGCGCGACGTACTCCTCCGATGGCTGGCCGAACGACGCAACTGGTGACCGGTCGGGCGATTTGAGGCGTCGCGAGCGCCGCTGCTAATCTCGGTAGTCGCGTGTTCGCAGTTGGGCCTCTCCCCTCTGATTTCCCCGAGGGGCCGGGCGGATCGCACCGAAGACCTAACTGGACCGAACCCAAGGACTGAAAGAAGCACATGGCGAACATCAAGTCGCAGATCAAGCGCAACAAGCAGGCCCTGAAGGCCCAGGCCCGCAACAAGGCCGTCAAGAGCGAGCTCAAGACCGCCATCCGCAAGTTCCGCGAGGCCGCTGAGGCTGGCGAGAAGGAGACCGCGACCAAGCTCGGCCAGGCCGCCAACCGCCTGCTCGACAAGGCCGCCTCCAAGGGCGTCATCCACAAGAACCAGGCCGCCAACCGCAAGTCGTCGGTCGCCAAGAAGGCTGCCTCGCTCTGAGGTAACGCCACACGGCACTGAAGAAGGGCCCCGCGCGAGCAGCGCGGGGCCCTTCTTGCGTCTGCTGCTGACTGCTGCTTGCTACCTGCGCAGACCGGTGATGGTGAGGACCAGCCGCTCCAGCGTGTACTCCGGGTCGCTGGCAGCGCCCTTGAGATCGGCGTCGGCGCGGGCCACCGCCCGGATCGCCGTGGCCAGCGAGTCGTCGTCCCAACCACGGGCCACGGCAGGCAGCTTCTTGAGCTGGTAGGGGTTGATCTCCTTGCGATTGCCGCCGACGTAGTTGGCCAGGGTGCGCAGCTGGCCGGCGACGCTGCTGAGGAGATAGACCGGGCTGGTGCCGGACTCGATCGCCCAACGCACGCCCTCCATCGCCTGGAGCCGGTTGCCACCGAGCAGCGCGTCCGCGATCTCGAAGTTCTTCACCTCGGCACGTCCGCCGAAGTATTGGGCCACCTGGGCCTGGCCGATCCGGGCACCGGCGAAATCGCTGACCAGCTGCTCGACCGCCGAAGCCAGCATCCGCAGGTCCTCGCCGACCGCCTGGACGAGAGCGGCCGCGGCATCGGCGTCGATCCGCGCACCGCGCGCCCGCCCCTCCGCAAGCACGAACTTCGGCAGGTCCCAGGGCTTGACCGACTCCGACTTCACCTCGGTGACCGTCGGCAGCTTGCGCAGCTTGGTCAGCGTGCCGCTTCCCTTCGCACCGCCGCCGTGAACCAGCACCAGAGCGACCTCCTCGGCCGGCTGGCTGGCATAGCCGACCAAGCCGGCGACCGACTCGTCCGGGAGCTGCTCGAGGGAGCGGACGACCACGCAGCGCACGCTGGAGAACAGGCTCGGCGCGCTGAGCTCCCCCAGGGTGCCGAGGGTCAGATCGGCAGCTTGCGCGTCGGAGAACTCCGCCTCCGCGTCGTAGGCCCGCACCGCTGCGCGCACGGCCTGCACCGTGCGCTCGCTGAGGAACTCCTCCTTGCCGGTCAACAGCGTGACCCGGCCCAGCACATCGGCTGCCTGCGGCGTACTCGTCATGATGGCGGTCAGCCTGCCACACCGCACCGACGGCCGCCGATCAGCGGGTGGCGTAGCCGAGTCCGGACGCATCAGCAGTGACCGCCACCGAGCCGTCCTGGTCGGTGCGCTCGACCGTCACCCCGGCGGCTATGAGCGGATCGAGCGTGGCGGCCGCGGGGTGGCCGTAGTCGTTGTCGGCGCCGACCGACACGATCGCCAGTCGCGGGTGCAGGCTCAGCAGCCAGTCCTCGTCCTGGTAGCGCGACCCGTGGTGCGGGATCTTCAAGACGTCGACCCGCAGCCCGGGGACGGTGCGCGCGATCTGCTCCTGGCCCTCCGGGGCGATGTCGCCGGTGAGCAGGAGGGTGAGGCCGTGCGTCCGGACCAGCAGGGTGACCGAGCCACCGTTGCTGTCGGTCGACTGCGGCAGGTCAGGTGGTGGCCAGAGCACCTGGGCGGTGACCGGGCCGAGCGTGATGGTGGTGCCGTACGGCGCCGGCGTGGTCTGCAGCCCGGCGGAGGCGGCGGCAGCCTGCACCAGCTGGACACCGTGCTCCGGCTCGTGCAGCACCGTCGTCCAGACCTCTCCCACGTTCCGGCCGTCGAACACCGCACTTACTCCGCTCACATGGTCGGCATCGAAATGAGTGAGCACCAGGAGGGGCACGTCGCGCACGCCGAGCCGGTCCAGGCAGTCGTCCATGGGTTGCGGATCCGGCCCGGTGTCGATCACCATCGCCGCGTGCGGCCCGACTCGCAGGACGGTGCCGTCCCCCTGGCCCACGTCGCAGACGACGTAGACCCAGTCCGATGGCGGCCAGCCCGGAGTGGGCCATCGGATGACGGTGACGACGACAAGGCTCAGGCAGCACATCGCTCCCAGGCCACGGTGCCGCAACAGGCGTGGCGCATAGACGCCCACCAGGATCGTCAGGGCCGTCAGGACACCGATCGCGAGCGCGCCCGTGCCCCATGAGACCGCGGCTGTCGGCAGCGAGGCGGCGTGCCGTGCGACGGCGATGATCCAGGCGACGCACCACGACGCGAGCCAGCCGCAGCATCGCCCCAGCCAGGGCCAGAGCAGCCCGGTCAGGCCACCGAGGAGACCGAGCACCGTCGCCGGCCCGACCGCGGGCTCGGCGAGCAGGTTGGCGAGCACCGCGACGACGCTGACCTGGCCCGAGATGACGGCGATCAGCGGCGTGCAGGCCAGCTGCGCGGCCGCCGGCACCGCGATCGCCTCCGCCAGCCACAGCGGCAGCCACCGGGCCAGGGCGTCGCGCCAGGCGGGCGCGAGGAACAGGATGCCTGCCGTCGCCAGCACCGAGAGGGCGAACCCCACCGAGGTCGCCAGGCCCGGGTCGAGCAGCATCAGCACGATCACCGCGCCACCGAGTCCGCGCAGCGCTCGCGAACGCCCGTTGTATCCCATCGCCATGAGCCCGACCGAGCCCATGGCGGCGGCTCGCAGCACGCTCGGCTCCGTGCGTGCCAGCACCACGAACCCGGCGATTCCGGCGGCCGCCACCACCCGCAGCCAGCGGCCGCGCACGCCGACCCACCGCGCGATCAGCAGCAGGAAGCCGACGACCAGGGTGAGGTTGGTGCCGGAGACCGCCAGCAGGTGAGTGAGTCCTGTGGTGCGGAAGTCGTCGGCGATCGCGTCGTCGACGGTGCTCTCGTCGCCGTCGACCAGGGCTGGGAGGATCGAGCGCTCTGCGGCGGGACGATGGGCCACCGAGGCCCTGATCGAGGCACGCAGTCGCGAGGACGCCCGCCACCAGACACCGGGCTGAGCGACCCGGTGGGGGCTGCCGCGGGCCAGGAAGAGTGCCGCGACATCGGAGTCGTCCGCCGCCGCCAACCTGCCGGAGGCCGTCACCGTCGTACCGAGCGGGATCCGGGCCCACGCATCACCGCCGAGCACGAGCACCGGCACCCGGACGGCGAACGTCCGGCCCCGGCCGGTGACGCGCCGTACCTGGAGGCGCAGCAGCTGCTGGGTGTCGTGGGCCTCCACGACGGTGCGCGGGTCCGACGTGACCACCGCCGTCATCTCCACGCCGGCGCCGCGGGCGGCGAGCTGGGCGACCGGATCATGTCGCACCTGCATCGCCCGGAACCCGCCAACTGCCAGGACCGCGAGGACCATCGCCGTCCCGGCCACCACGGTCGGGCGCCACCGCGGCCGCAGTACGCCGAGGGCAACGGCACCGGCCATGGCCGAGCAGACCAGGACCGCCGCCACCACTGGGACATGACCTGCCACGGCGGCCAGCAGCCCACCGGTCCAGGCGCAGGCCCCGAGGACCGGCATCCTCAGGTCGCGCACCCTCAGACCGTCACGTGCGGCGACAGCTTGGCCAGCGTCGCCGGTCCGATGCCATCGACCTCGAGGAGGTCCTGGACCGAGGTGAAGGCGCCGTTCTGGGCGCGCCAGTCCAGGATCGACTGCGCTGTCACGGGCCCGACCCCGGGCAGGGTGTCGAGCTCCTCAGCGGTGGCAGTGTTGAGGTTGACCGGGGCCGTTGCTCCTCCGGCGCCAGCGTCCGTGCCGCCGCTCGTGCTGGAGGGCGCTGACTCACTACCGGGCGGGGTGGCCCCGACCATGATCTGCTGCCCGTCGACCAGGACAGCCGCGAGATTGAGCCCGTGGAGGCTTCGCCGGTGTGGCACTCCCCCGGCGGCCTTCAGGGCATCGGTCACCCGCGTGCCGGTCGGCAGGATGACGATGCCGGGGTGGCGCACCTTCCCCTCGACGTCGACCGTGACCATGGCGCCCGTCGATGCGGCCGCCGCCGGACCGGCTGCGCTCGTCGGCGCACCCGTGGCGACGACAGGTGCCGCGACCGGGCTGGTGAGACTGGCCAGCGGCGTCGCACTGCTCGCGACCGCGACAGGGGCGGTCAGCGCGGTGGCTCGGCCCCGAGCCAGCCACCAGCAGGTCAGTGCCAGCGCCGCGACGAGAATGAGCGCGACGACCGCGAGCTGTGCCGGCCTGAGCCGCACCCGCCCACGCAGGGTCTCGGGGAGAGCGGGCAGCCTGGGCGCGACAGACACGGGACGCCGAGCAGCATGACGACCTGGCACTGGCACCGCCACCGACGCCGCCGGCGCCGGCGCCGGCGCCGCTGGCGGGTCCACTGCCGGGTCCGGTGCATCAGACTCTCCCGCCACGCTGGTGTGCCCGCCCCACCACCACTCCGCCTCGTCCTCCTCCTCCGAAGGATCAGCCCGGAGCAGAGCAAGCCGCCGGGCGAGGGTCTCCTGCTGAGCATCAGGTCGGGTTCGCATGCCCCGACGCTAGGCATCCCCCACCCCCACCGCAGCCGCCCGAAGATCGCCTGTGAAGACCCCCGCAAGACAGGCCGACTGTGGAGAAGAACAGCCGGAATCCACCCCGGCCGCGGCGCTCGAACGTACCGACGTCAAAGCGCCGGCGCCACCACCACCGCAACCATCCCCGGCCCCACGTGCGTGCCCAGCCCCGCACCCACCTGTCCGCACCGCACCGGCTCGGCGAGCTGCTCGCCGAGCCTCTCGGCCAGTGCCGACGCGAGCCGCTCAGCGCGGTCCTCCGCCGCGAGGTGCGCGACCGACACCTCGACCCGGTCGGCGCCGGCTGCCTCGATCGCCAACTCGGTCATCCGCGCCAGCGCCCGTGCGGCCGTGCGGACCTTCTCGGTGACGACGATCCGGCCATCCTCGATGGTCAGCAACGGCTTGACCGCGAGCGCCGAGCCGAGCAGGGCAGTCGCGGTTCCGATCCGGCCACCGCGGCGCATCGGCTCCAGCGAGTCGACGTAGATCAGGGACCTCGTCGCGTCGATCCGAGCCTTGGCGACCTGCGCCGCCTCCTGCGCCGAGGCGCCGCGCTCCACGGCAGCGATGGCCGCAGCTGCGCCGTAGCCGACCGCCGGGCCGACAGCGCGGGTGTCGAGTGCGAGCACCGGCACGGACGCCTCGCGTCCCGCCAGCCGGGCCGACTCGACCGTGCCGCTCATCTCCGAGGAGAGATGGAGGGAGAGGATCTCGGCGTACCCCTCGGCGGCGAGTCGTCCGTAGAGGTCCTGCAGCAACGCCGGCGCGGGGCGTGACGTGGTGACCTTCTTCTTGGCCGCGAAGGCGGCGACGACCGCCTCCGGCGAGGCCTCCTCGGCTCCTTCGGGATAGCACTCCTGGTCGATGATCACCTGGAGCGGGACCACGCTCACCCCGGCGGGAATCTCACCCGAGGGGAAGAGTGCGGTCGAGTCGGTGACGACCGCCACCTCCGCTGCGGAGACCATGCCGGAAACCCTATCGGGTGGGGCGAGACCGGCCCTCGATCCGGCCGCACGCGTCATGGATCACCGATCACGTCGTCCCTGCAAGGACAGGCACGAAGGAATTCCGGGTACCTGAGGCGGACCATGACCATCGAGATCAACGAACGCGAGCGACCGACCGAGGCAGCCGAGCTGCCGGGGATCATCCTCCTCGGTGTCCTGCTCACCATCCTGACGGTGATCTGCTGGCTCAGTCTCTGACCTCAGTCGAGTCCCGCATCCGAAACCGGCCGCTGCACGGTCGCCAGCCACCGCTCGGCCTCTGCCGGTGAGCGCAGCCTGACCACCGTCAGGTCAGGTCGTCCTGACGCCGTGAGCTGGGCGGGCAGGTCGTCGTACTTGTGTCGTGTGTCCCACGCCCAGCGGACGATCCCCTCGCGGTCGGTGAACGCCCGCCACAGAGAGGGCTCGACGTTGCCGTTCCACAGGCGTGTACGCCGCACCCGGCGCGACACTGTCCTCCGCACGACCCGACCCATCCGCAGCCAGAGCGGATAGTCCAGCCAGACCGCCAGCGTCGCCCGCTCGGTCAGCAGCGGGCGGCCATCGGCGTACTGCCACTCGGTCACCCATGCGTCCCGCGCGACGAACGTCCGCACGTCGTCGAGGAACTCCGGCCGCGGCGTCCAGCCGGGTCCGTGGAACAGCGCGTCGATCTCGACGTGCTCGACCCCCAGCCGGGCGGCGATCCGCCCGGCCAGGGTGGTCTTGCCGGCACCCGAGGTGCCGACCAGGACGATCCGGGGACCGTCAGACAACGATGTTGACGAGCTTCGGCGCGCGGACGATGACCTTCTTCGGGGTCTCCCCGCCGAGGTCGACAGCCCCGAGCGCGGCCTTCTCCAGGTCCGCCTCGGAGATCGAGGGCGAGACCTCGAGCCGTGCCCGGACCTTGCCCTTGATCTGGACGACAGCGGTCACGGTGTCCTCGACCAGCAGGGCCTCGTCGACGGTCGGCCAGCCGACGCGGGCGACGGTGGTGGTGTGGTCGTCGTTGTGGCCGAGCCGCTCCCACATCTCCTCGGCCGTGTAGGGGGCGACCAGCGAGAGCAGGATCGCGACCGCCTCGGTCGCCTCGCGCACCGCCGGGTCGGCCGGCCCACAGCCCGAGTCGATCGCCTTGCGGGTGGCGTTGACCAGCTCCATGGTGCGCGCGACGACGACGTTGAAGCGGTGCGTCTCCAGGAGGTGCTCGGCCTCGTGCAGCGTCTTGTGAGTGACCCGGCGCAGGGCCACGTCACCGTCGGTGACGTCGACACCCGGTGCGGAGGTCACGTCGCCCGAGAGCCGCCAGGCGCGCTGCAGGAAGCGGAGCGAGCCGGACGGCGAGACGTCGGCCCAGTCGATGTTGTCCTCCGGCGGGCCGGCGAAGACCAGGGTGAGCCGGACCGCGTCGACGCCGAACTCGTCGAGCTGCTCGCCCAGGTTGACGCCGTTGCCGAGCGACTTCGACATCTTCTTGCCCTGGTTGATCACCACGCCCTGGCTCATCAGGCGGCTGAAGGGCTCCTCGAAGTCCAGGTAGCCGTGGTCGTGCAGCACCTTGGTGAAGAAGCGGCTGTAGAGCAGGTGGAGTACGGCGTGCTCGACGCCGCCGACGTACTGGTCGATCGGGCCCCACTCCCGCATCGCCTCGACGTCGAACGGCGCGGTGTCCAGATGGGGCGAGACGTAGCGCAGGTAGTACCAGGACGAGTCGACGAAGGTGTCCATGGTGTCGGAGTCGCGCTTGGCCGGGCCTCCGCACTGCGGGCAGTCGACGTTCGCCCACTCCGCGATCGCCGCGAGCGGCGAGCTCCCCTTGGGCTTGAGCTCCTCACCGCGTACGTCGTCGGGCAGCCGCACCGGCAGCTGGTCCTCCGGCACCGGCACCTCACCACAGGCCTCGCAGTGGATGATCGGGATCGGGGCGCCCCAGAACCGCTGCCGGGACAGCAGCCAGTCGCGCAGCCGGTAGTTCACCGTGCCTTGGCCGGTGCCCTTGGCCTCGAGCTCGGCGATCGCCTTGGCGACCTCAGCGGCCTTGTCGTAGGGCTGGTCCACGTCGTACACGGGCACGATCGGCAGGCCGAAGACCTCGGCGAACTCGCGGTCGCGGTCGTCGTGCGCCGGAACCGCCATGATCGCACCAGTGCCGTAGTCGGCCAGGACGTAGTCGGCCGCCCACACCGGGATCTGCTCGCCCGTCAGCGGGTTGGTGGCGGTGATGCCGAGGTCGACACCGGTCTTGGGCCGGTCGGTCGCCAGCCGGTCGATGTCGGAGGCCTTGCGGACCTCGTCGAGGTAGGTCTCCAGATCGGCCGCGCGGCCAGGGGCCACGACTTCGGACGCCAGGGCGGCGTCGGCCGCGATCACCATGAACGTGGCCCCCGACAGCGTGTCCGGGCGGGTGGTGAAGACGGTGATCGTCCGGGTCGAGCCATCGGCCAGGTGGAGGGCGAAGTCGACGTGGGCACCCTCGGACCGTCCGATCCAGTTGCGCTGGGAGTGGACGACGCGCTCAGGCCAGGCGCCCTCGAGCTGGTCGATGCCGTCGAGCAGCCGCTGGGCGTAGTCGGTGATCTTGAAGTACCACTGGGTGAGCTCCTTCTTGGTGACGACCGCACCGCAGCGCTCACACGTGCCGTCCGCCAGGACCTGCTCGTTGGCGAGCACGGTCTGGTCGTTGGGGCACCAGTTGACCGGCGAGTTCTTGCGGTAGGCCAGGCCCCACTCGCGGAACTTCAGGAACAGCCACTGGGTCCAGCGGTAGTACTCCGGGTCGGAGGTGTGCAGCCGGGTCGACCAGTCGAAGCTCACGCCGTACCGCTTGAACGACTCGGCCTGGGTCTCGATGTTCGCGTAGGTGAACTGCGCGGGGTGCTCGTTGCGCTTGATCGCGGCGTTCTCGGCCGGCAGGCCGAAGGAGTCCCAGCCGATCGGGTTGAGGACGTCGTACCCCTTCTGCCACCAGTAGCGGGCGATCACGTCGTGCAGCGCCATCACCTCGGCGTGGCCCATGTGGAGGTCGCCGGAGGGGTAGGGGAACATCGTGAGCGCGTAGCGCTTCTCCGCACCCTCACGCAGTCCCGCCTTGAACGGCTCGAGCCGCTCCCAGACCGGGCGCCACTTCTCCTGCAGCGCTGCTGCGTCGTAGGCCACGGCCTCCTGCTGCTCCTGCGTCATCGTCCTCGTCCCTCTACCG
>Ga0164242_10007362_pt1 | contig 12060 bp, 18 predicted proteins | sample OricomgcompostMG_FD_108783 | JGI IMG/M metagenome (GOLD analysis project Ga0164242, IMG submission 108783) | Miracle-Growth compost microbial communities from Emeryville, California, USA - Original compost - Miracle growth compost (MG) ... | reverse complement strand
TGGCCCCCTTTAACATGCGGGACACCCGGCTTCACATTGATGGTGTTGCGGTTCCACAGGTTGTCTGGCTGCGGCCACTATGCAAGTAACCACTTCTATGCGCATGGCTTGTGTCGCCGGACAACATCCAAGTCCCGGGTGGGTGACGCGTCCTCGAACCTGCAGCATGTCTCCGATCGGGTGGGTTATTGATTCTTTCTATCTCTTCGGCCGTCGTTCCTCACTTCGACATACCAACAGCCTCGTTTCACCCTCACTCCCCAGTAAGCATGCTTGCCTGCCTATCCCCAACCACCAACCTGTTAGCCCGAATTCCGCGTGAAAGCAGAACGCTGTACCATGATGATCCTCAGCTGCACTGCGTCTTCTATTCCCAACGACTACACAAGAGTTTGAAGAGTACCTGATGCACCCGGACCCACATCGCCCCAACCCTAGACGCATGCATGCCGCCGGTTCTACCGCATAGGCCTCATCTCTAGGGAAGGCGGATAAACGCTCGAGTGCCCAGCCGCCGCCGGAACCGAGCTCGTCGCCCCTTCGAGGTTGTTGCTGGCCGTCTTTTCTTTTGCAACTTGCGTCTCGGCCCAGTGCGAGGTTTGCCGCCGCAGAGGCGGCGGAACCTTTTCACTATCCACTTCTTGACCTCGATGTGACACACACAGCGGCCAATTCGACTTCGCAAAGTCACCTTTTGTGACGATTTCGAAATCTCCTTTGGCGTGGTGTCCGGCACTTGGCTGACGCTATTGATAAGCTGGCAGTTCCCGAGGGAGGACTTGCGAGGTGGACATTGGATGTTCAGGCCGTGGGCCGACTTAGCAGAGTTAACAAGCTCCTTCAAAGATGTGAGCCCACTGGTTTCACTGAGTGATTTGGAGACAGGGGACCCCCCATCCTCCCTGCCCAGGGAGGGAGTCCCATCAACTGCAGTCGTCATACCGGCCGACACATCAAGATTCATGAGGGAACCACGGTCGGCTGGTGTAGGACACAGGCTCTGATCTCGAGAATCTGCCACGCTCTCGGTCTGCGGGGTGTTGGTGGGAACAATCAGCCCCTCGATCTCGTCCAAGTTTCCGAGCTTATCGCGACGTGTGGGTTTCGGTAGAGAAGTGGCAGAATCCAGACATGAGAAGTCGACTTCTGATATGTTGAACCGGGTGAGTTTAGAGAAGCTAAGGCGGTTGAAGGTAGGCAGCGGAGACGCATTGCCTTCAGGGGTGCGAAGCCCTACTGAGGGATACGATGAGGAGGCGCTCCGGGCACGCCCTTCGACCGGAGGAGACGCACGAATGGCTTCTGTGTAGAAGTCCCGTGGCTTGTCCGGATTTCTTTTCTCTTCGGTCGCGTCTTCGGGAACAGGTTGGTCACGGGCCGACTCGAATGAGAAGGAAGGGTGCTTGAGAGGCTCCAGCACGACCGAAGTCACAGATTGGGGGGGCGACACTCCGTAGATAGATTGGAGGTCTCCGGTATTCTTCTCCAGGGGCTCTCTCAGTCTAATCGAGCTCCAGCGAGGATGCTGTTTGATCGAGGTAGTCAACGAACGCAGCAGCACGGCGGTGCCGCCTCGGGTCTCGTTGGAAGTGAGCTGGTCTCGGCCACTATTCCCCTCCTAGAGGCTGGCCAAGCTCGAGGGCACATGCAGCGTCCGCCTCCGGTTCAAGTGGCTGACTGGGTGCTTGGACAGCTGGGTCTCGCTGAGGTTGTCGTGCTGGAGACTGCGGCCGTAGTCGAAGCGGAGTGAGCGCGAAGGCAGAGAGAGCGCGGACAGCACCATGGTGGGCTATAGTGTGGTATAATCAAATGAAACTATGATGCTCCGAGTACGATGTTCTTCTCTAGAGTTATAGCAGCCAAGAGTATAATGTGGTGGTGACTGACTGCCAGGGGTTGGTCCGCCCGCGCATGGTCGTAGGCTGGGACTCTCTGGGTTGTCTAGAAGTGGGATGCAGCTACTAATATAGGAATTGAAATACAATGTTAGTTATCGCTCCTTCCCTACGTGCTTCCTCAGATGAGTAGGTAGTCATCTGGCAGGTCAGTCCGTGGAAGCAGGGGCAACCCCGACGAACCCCTTTAGAGGTCACCTCACGCTGGATTGTTTACGCCGCGAACCATGGTCAGTGGATTATCAGTATACATCTGTACACGTTTTTACCGTGCTGGTACGGGATATTCCTTCACGGGGCCTGCTTGGTACTTATACAGGCTGTTTGCTGAACACCCGCATAACCCTTTGTAGTTGTCAAACGCTGGGCAAAGTCGCCACAGCAACGCTAACCAAAGTGTATGGCGGGGCAGATATGGGACGGTCGCCCCACCGAGGGCATTAAATCAAACCCCACGACACACCATGCGCTGGAGTCAGATGAAATGGTCTGTTGATTTTTTTGAGCCGTCCCCGATATCGCGCGATCTAGTAGTGTAGACGGGCTGATACCTGAAATAACTTTCCTTCGGTAGAGTTGGCATTTGTGATCACTCCATCGTGGTTGATTCAACACCATAAGCTAGCTGACTCCTATCCAACCATTTTTACTTACCTCATCCCTTGGCTTTACTTACCTTGGTATCATATCATACCCCGTCTAGAGAGTGGAAAGGAACGTCAACAATGGCAGCCAAACTACCCCGTATCGCCGTCCTGGGGTCCCTCAACATGGACTTGGTGTCGTATGTCCCACACCACCCGCTACCAGGCGAGACCCTAACCGCCACCTCCTTCGCGGTCTCCCCCGGCGGCAAGGGCGCCAACCAGGCCGTCGCATGTGCCAAGCTATCACGCTCGCGCGCCGACGCCTCTTCTTCTTCCTCCTCCGCCCACGCTAGCACGGCCACGGCATCGGTAGCCATGATCGGATCCGTCGGCACCGACACCTACGGCACCACCCTCCGCGAGAACCTCGCCGCGCACGGCGTCGACGCCGAGCGCGTGTCCGCCCTGGAGGGCCGCAAGACGGGCGTCGCCATCATCATCGTGGACGAGCCGTCGGGCCAGAACCGCATCGTCCTCTCGCCCGAGGCCAACCACGCCCTCCAGCCGGAGGACGTCTCACCCGCGCCGGCGCTGATCCGCACGCTGGGCGGAGCCGCCGCGGACCTGTTGATCATGCAGCTGGAGATCCCGCTGCAGACGGTGCTGGCCGCGTTGCGGAGCGCCAGGGAGGCGGGCGTGCCGGTGCTGCTGAACCCGGCGCCCGCGGTGACGTTGCCGGCCGATGCGCTGCGCGGCCTGGCGCACCTCGTCGTGAACGAGACGGAGGCGGCGATCCTGGGGGAGTGCGAGGAGAGCGTGCTGGATTCGGAGGAGGGCATGGAGAAGGTCGCGAGCGGGTTTATCGAGAAGGGCGTGGCGAACGTCATCATCACGCTGGGCGGTAGAGGCGTCTACTACATGAACAAGGCCGGAGAGAAGGGCCTGCTCCCCGCCCAGAAGGCAAAGGTCGTCGACACGACGGCCGCGGGCGATACTTTTGTAGGACAGTACGCGCTGGAGGCTGTCTCGTCCAAGTTCGATATTGTTGCAGCCGTCAACAAGTCAAATCGGGCTGCTGCCAAGACGGTCGAGCGGCAAGGGGCACAGGTTTCGATTCCCTGGAGGGATGAGTTACTATAGACTAATTCTCACCAGACTAATTCTCTCGATTTTCATCATGGATCTACGGAATAGAGCAAACGTGTTCAAACTCCGGTGCTCTCCAAAACCTCGCTTTTTGTTGTTTGTCTATCCGTCCCGACCAAACTGTTTAGGGATTCACGTAGAGGGGGGGAATGTTCTTGCCCCCTTCGCCGCGGACAGCCTTGACGGAGCTCAGCTCAAAGTTGTTGAGCATCCGTAGCGTCAGAGGACGGAACTCTCCCAGCCGGACCCGCATCTGCTGAGTGGATTCCGGAAGGGCTGCGACCTGTTCGTCAGTAAGGGGGTTGAGGTCGTTCATGATGTGCACGCCACAGGTCTTGCAGAAGGCCTTGTTCCAGTTTCCAGACGCGAACGAGTAGTACGAGAGGTTCTCCACGCCCTGGACCGAGAGTTGGTCCTTCTTCGGATAGATCCAAACATATCCGCCCTGTTAGCGGGAGTTAGCCTCGGTCGGTGCTGCTATCTCCCTCCCACACAGGGCAGGGGTTTCTTACCCTCTGGCAAATGCTGCACATGCATTCCTGGACAAGGCCGGTGTAGGTGTCGTCCAAGGGCTTCTCCTTGAGGGCAATAGTGACGGCGCGGCAGTGGCAGCTCCCGGTGTAGATCTTGCCGCCCTCAACCTCGGCCGAGGGCTCCGGTCCGCTGAAGACAGGGGGCACAAAGGCATGCTCTGGGTTCAACTTCCGACCGTCATATCTCAAGCGGTGTTAGTTGCGCGTGCGAGGGCATTTGGTAGATCTTGGGTATATCTTACTCGTTGCACTCAAGTCCCCAAATGTCCAGGTTTTGGAAAGTTCGGACCTGTGAGTTGTTTGTGAATCTCCACGCCCTGGACCCTGACGACGGGGTGGGGGCCCTATGTTACATACATTAAGGGCATACCTCATGCCCTCGGGCGCGGTGTCATTCCGGCCCATAACTGCGCTGCCGCAGGTCGGGCAGAACTGGGACTTGGTCAGCATCAAGATGGCAAGGCAGCCTGACTTGTGGTCCTGTTAGTTCTTCTAGCTCACCAGATGGATCGTTTTCTTTGGCCCGAAGGCGTACTCCTTGAGCGCCCCATCGCCTTTGACGATGGATATCGGTGACTGTGGGAAGATCCACAGGTATCCCTTCTTAGTGCAGATGCTGCAGTTACACGCCGTGACCGACTTGATCTCGGGGGTTGTCACCTCGAAGACGAAGGCACCGCAGTGGCAGTTGCCGCGGTAGGTCTTGGGGTCTTCAGCCATGGTGGTGAGGTTACGATAGAGGAAATGAGGATTGGTTTTAGTTGACCTCTTCCCGAGACATGAGAAGTGGAACTGTGTTGATATTCTAGAAAACTGATCAGGGAGGTGTGGGCATGAAGCAAGCGTCCCGGCTGTCGGGTTTTAAGGACGACCGATAGAGAGCAACCGATAGAGAGGCACAGGCGTTTCCCTCACAATCTCGTTGATAAAGCTGGTGCCTTGCCCTTTCCAGGTTCCCCTCACTTGTCAGCTCCGGTTCAAACACATCCCGGTGGCGCAGGACGCCAAAGGGTGCCTCATTGGGCTCAGCTCATTGGGCTAACGCGCGTCACGGTCTTCTCAACTTTTGTTGGCACACGGTATCAGGTGACCCATTACAGGGGAGGACAGGTGGATTTGTTGAGGGGTTCAACAGCGTCAAAGCATGGATCCCCCTACATTGTCGAGTTTGAGCCTCGGCATTCGGACTCCGGCTTATTTCAGCTTTGCCCTGGCCGGGTTTCACGGCACATTCACACGGAGGTGGAGGACGGCCGTGCTTTGTTGAGGATATCTGTTCGCCGGCTTGGTCAGCCTGGGCGAAAGTGACACGAGGTTGGTCGATGGTTGGCCGATGGTTGGCGGTTTTGACTGGTTACCGTACCCATGCTTCCTCCCCCTCGAGGTGACAACGGGTGGTTGTTAGTCATCTCCTCCCAGCACCTTGCAATGCATTCATTCGGATGAGAAACTTCTCCTCCTCGACTGTGGTCCCACAGCTTGATATCCGGGCAAATATGGCCAGCATGCAGTCCGGAGGCTACCTACACAGTACGTAGTAGTGGACTTTTTAACGTAGTGCCCGTGTAGGCGCGGCTCGCGTTCGTGGAAGATCAATCTCCCCACACACCCACCCCTCCTGCAACCCGCCGTTTCCATCAATATATTTGCGGCCTGGTATGGGTTCGCCTGGACGAGTTGCCGTCGACTTATTACTAACTTTGCAGTGTCACAAATTCGTCATTCGTTTTCCCTCGGCCGCCTGTAATGACGTTGCGGAAGGCAGTCAAGTCCTGTCGAGAAAAAAAAAACCCAGTTGAAAAGCCCGTCCCCGTGTTTTCTGCCCGGGCTTGAAGCCGGTGAGCAAATGCCGACCTCCGGTGCTTAGTAATTAGGAAGGTGCTCCGGCCTTCACTGTAGCACTACGGCACAGGGCCGTAGTTGTACACGGCGCGCCGCTTGCCAAGTACTAGGCAACCAGTTAAGGGATACCTAGGCTTGCCAGGGCTTTGCGACGAAGCTTGAATAGCAATGTATCCCTTCGGCTTTACTTCCCTACCTGCCGAAATCACAGCCCACATATTCCAGGCGACTGAGGAACAGTTCGGCGCAACTCGGAGTCCAGTAGCTACGTAGGTAGTATGTCATGGCGGGGTACTCCGTACCGAGCACTTCCTGATGTAAACGAGGGCGACGCGGGGGGTTATTGTGTTTCCCATGTACCCATGCATCGAGGAGTACTTCTTCGGTACTTCCAGCATGGTGAAAAGGAGGCCAAAGGAGGTACCATTACCACTCGACGGAATTTGAATTTTGGTCTGCAAAACAAAGGGCGCGTTGGGGCCTTACTCACGCTACTTGTGTCTAAGGATGGATTATTCATCTAATTATCTTGAAATGGCAGGAATGGGTGAATCCAAAACGCAAGAGGCGATCAATGGTGAGCGCTAAGAAGTCGAAAACTGGGAAGAGTGACGATGCTGTCGTGTTTAAGTGTGGCCGGCCAGGAGTGTACCAAGGAACGGATACAGTACGTCGTTTCCTCCCCCATTTCTTGTTTCATGACGGTACCTCGACTTGCAAAGTTACCCGTCCTAAGCGAGTCATAACGCAGGGGTAGAAAGTATCGACGGGGAACCGGTACACGGGCGGTACGGCACAAAACAGGTACCTGGCTACTCGTGGCGAGGGGCACGGGCTAGACGCGGAATACCCACCAACATGGAAGTTCAGGGCAGCTCCTCGGTCAAAAAGGACGGGCCAAATGAGTGACATCCAACACTTTATGTGCGAAATCGTAACCCTCTTCGCCAGGAACAACCACTCTCACTTGCATGGATAAAAGTAAGCTAACATCCCCGCCGGCTGGCCTGGGCGTGGGGCTTTCGCGCTGACAAGTCCCCTCTTCTCGCCCGTGATTTGTCCCTGGCATGAACACCTCCCACTCTTTCCCCAGGATGAGGCAATGCCTGCTGCATGTTATGACAAAACAGTTGCATACCCTTCGCCCTTCGACCTTGTCTATATGTTACTTGCCGATGCAGACCATTGCGTACTACGTACTACGTAGTAAGGTTCGTTGGTTTGCTAGGCTGCTGGAGCCTACGCGCCCTTCCCATCACATAAGGTACGAGAGGATTATGCTAACAGCCCGCCCGGTGCCCGCCACGCCGCGCTATTCCTTGAATCGAGCTCTACCATGCAGCACACAGCTACCCCCAAATGTATACTACCTGGCTACATAACTGTCACAATAGCAGGCTGGGAGGCGCTAAAATGGAACCGTTTGCGACATTCCGGGGCGAGGTACATCTCCGATGGGTCACCTGCCCCATAGGACACCTCCATCGTCTTCGTCTATTGCTATTCTTATAATTACTCAGCTTCCTGAACGATGAGGAGATCCTTTATACCTCCTCCGTCTTAGCCGCCGTTTAGCTCCGCAGCATAACTCTTACAACTTTCCATATAAATATCAGACGCTCCAGAATAGCCCTACCCGACCATCTAATAGTTCTTCTAATCCAACTCATTACATACCTGAGCTGTTCCGTCCTCGAGAAAATGCCAGGTCCTGCAGATCTCTCTTTTGCCAGCCCGGGTGAAGTTAATTCGCCCCTCAAGGCCACGGGCAAGGAAAACGGTGTTCCTGCCGGCCCCACGGGCGGAGGCCCGGTTGATATCATCGACATTCGCGGTGCGGCTGTCGAAATCAACTTGAAGGATGACATTCTTTCCCTCTTCTCCCCCAAGGAGGGGCCAAGAATGCTGCCCACCCTTCTCCTCTATGACGAGAAGGGGCTGCAGCTCTTCGAGGATGTAGGATTCTCCAGCTAGCGCCACGCCTTAAAAATGACACGCCGCTAACGAGACAACCAGATCACATACCTGGAAGAGTACTACTTGACCAATACCGAAATTGCCTTGCTGAAGTCTTCTTCGGCTGAAATAGCAAAGGCAATTCCTTCGGGCTCTATGGTCATCGAGCTGGGCAGCGGGTAGGTCTTGATATCAGCCAACGTGGTCGACCGGCAGCCCTTTTGAAGCTGAGTTAACTCGAATAGCAATCTCCGTAAGGTGAACTTGCTTCTGCAAGCACTAGAGAATGCAGGGAAGAAGATTGACTATTACGCGCTGGACTTGTCGAGGACGGAGCTGGAGCGAACATTGGCTCAACTCCCCCAGTACCGGCATATCGGCTGCCATGGTTTGCTTGGGACGTACGACGACGGCAAAGAATGGCTGAAGGAGCCATCTAACGCCTTGAGACAGAAGTGCATCCTGAGCCTAGGCTCAAGCATCGGTAAGTACAAGGCTTTTTACACCTGCTCGCGGTTCTAGTACAGGCAGGCGGCTCACTGATAACTGGACAGGGAACTTCTTGCGAAAGGAAGCCCCCGACTTCCTCAAGGACTTCGCCGATGTCCTGGGCAATGGAGACACCATGCTCATCGGCCTGGATGGATGTAGCGATCCATCCAAAGTATAGTGTGTCTCGCATTTCCTCAATCTACGCAATTTGTGGCAGCCTGCTAATGATCATGGGTAGTCATGCGTATAATGGTAAGTCTACCTCATTGCGTGACCATTTCGTGTATTATTGATATTAAAACCTCTCGCGGCCACAGACAGGAAGGGTCTCACACATCAGTATGGCGTTACCTCCCTTTTTGTCTTTGGTCATGCGGGTTGGGCGAGTTATGAGAGACTGACAATCGTAGATTTATACTCAACGGCCTCAGCCATGCAAATAGCATCCTAGGGCACGATGCCTTCAAACTCCAGGACTGGAGAGTCATTGGCGAATATGTTTTTGACGACGAGGGAGGCCGACACCAGGCCTTTTACTCACCGCTTCGTGACACCGTCGTCATGGGGGAGCTCATCCGGCCGCACGATCGCATCCAGGTGGAGCAGAGCCTAAAGTACTCCAAAGGAGAGGCCGAAAAGCTCTGGGAATTGGCGGGCATGGTCGAGATTGGCCAGTGGAAACATCAGGGCGACGAGTATGGTATGTCGGCTTAAACCCAACCTGCCCAAGCTACGCCCGTCCTTTACCCTTTCAAGAAGTCCCATGACATCAACCAAGCCTCAACCCCCACGTACCATTTTGCCGACACGTGGAAAACCAGTACTGGGATCTCCAAGCCCAAAAAGCCCCTTCTTTAATACCTGGCGTCTACGCCCAGTCCAGCCCCGCAGCCTATCGTCTGATGATGCTGGTATTGCGGGGTTCGGGATATAACACACAAAGTACCAGCCGACGGCACATGTACTACCTCGGACTTATATTTGCTTTAATTATCATGGAAGACTAACTGACTGACTGACTGATTGTGCTCCCCCCTCTGTAGGTCTCCATATGCTGGCTAGACCGAAGATGCCATTCAACTTAATACCGGCAACATACGCGAGCTCGTCCTTGCCAACACTCGAGGACTGGCAAGCACTATGGACGGCGTGGGATGCCGTCACTCGGGGCATGCTCCCAACGGAGGAGCTACTGGATAAGCCAATCAAGCTTCGCAACGCCTGCATATTCTACCTCGGACACATCCCGACCTTCCTGGACATCCAGCTGACTAAGACCACCGGCGAACTGCCAACGGACCCGGCTTACTATCACGACATCTTCGAGAGGGGCATTGATCCCGATGTCGATAACCCGGAACTATGCCACGCTCATTCGGCAATCCCGGACGAATGGCCAGCCAAGGATGAAATCGTCACTTACCAAGGCCGGGTCCGAAACCGGGTCCGAGCCTTGTATTCCATCGGAGCGATGAACATCCCACGGCATATCGGCCGGGCTTTGTGGGTCGGCTTCGAGCACGAGGTCATGCACTTGGAGACACTGCTCTACATGATGATCCAGAGCGACAAGACGCTGCCACCTCCAAACGTACCGGTTCCAGACTGGGAGGGGCTTGCAGCGAAGGCGCGCTCTGCAAGAGTCCCGAACAGCTGGTTTGATGTCCCTGCGCAGGATATCACCATCGGGGTCGATGAGCCGGAAGACCTCACTGATCCAACTGTTCATTACGGATGGTACAATAAGCATTCCACCTTCCTTTGCGTTGCGAGACTGACAAGCTTGTAGGGATAATGAGAAACCTCGCAGATCAGCTAGGGTCGGATCTTTCCAAGCCCGGGGCCGGGCGATCACAAACGAAGAGGTAATTTATGCATATTCGGAGATAAGTGATGTCTGCATGCTAATTCTTTCAGTACGCCAATTACATGTGCGAGAAGCACATCACCCAGGTGCCGGCTGCTTGGGCTGAAGTTAAGCCTGATGTGCCCGGGAGAGAAACGAACGGCATTACCAACGGAACTCACGACACCAATGGCCACACTAACGGCCACTATGGCCAAGAGAATGGTACTTCAGAGGTTCGGGAGTCGTTCTTGGAAGGGAAGTTCGTCCGGACGGTTTATGGGCTCGTGCCCCTGAAATACGCTCTGGACTGGCCCCTCTTTGCATCTTACGATGAGCTTGTCGGATGTGCCTCCTGGATGGGCGGCCGAATCCCCACTTTCGAGGAAGCCCGTAGCATCTACGCCTACGTCGATGCGCTTAAGAAGGAAGAGGCGGAGCGCAAGCTTGGGAAAACTGTCCCTGCAGTCAATGGGTTAGCATCCTCCAGGCAACCGCCCCACCGAAGGTTGTCGGGCCATTTACTAACGCGACTATAGTCATCTGTCAAACGACGGAGTCGAGGAGACACCCCCAGAACCCTACGAAAACGAGGTTGACGGGGTCGACGGGGCGTCATCCAAACCGGATGCGCTCTTCCTCGGCCTGGCCGGTGCCAACGTTGGATTCCAACAATGGCACCCGGTGCCCATCACAGCAAACGGCGACCGGCTCGCCGGCCAGTCTGAGATGGGAGGCGTGTGGGAGTGGACGAGCTCCCCGCTCCGGAAATGGGACGGCTTCAAGCCCATGTCGCTGTACCCTGGGTATACGGCCGACTTTTTCGACGAGAAGCATAATATTGTCCTTGGCGGGTCTTGGGCAACTCACCCGCGCATCGCCGGACGGAAGTCCTTGTAGGTCGCCTGCCTGCCCTACTACGGGGCTGACACCGAGAGCTAACATGCTGGCAGCGTGAACTGGTACCAGCGCAACTATCCGTACGCTTGGTGTGGAGCCAGGGTCGTCCGAGATATAAACTAGGTGGCTCACTTTTGACCAAAAAGCATCACTGTTTACACTTGTTCTGTGAACCGAAGTTCTAACACTGGTGTGCAAACTTTGCCTGGGCGACTCAACTTCGCCAAACTCTCGGGCAGCACAGCCCCCACAGACAAGTGATTTAGAGGGTAATTCAGGGTGGTCAGTTTTCTTGCATGAGGTCCCCGTTATGGGCCCTCCTTTTCGCTCCTTTGGAGTGGTGGTGGATGTCTGAATAGCAAAATCGATGGAACGCGAATAATGTGGATCAATAGCTGAAGGGAGAGGAAGAGAGATAGTGCCCTGCAGATGAGAATGGCAACACATAGCTTCTAATTTGAGGAGTATAGGGGCTTAACAACCAGTTCGTTCGCATGTATCTACTCAGCAAGACCGAGCGGAGTAATATTCGCGATGCCTGGTATACACAGCTCTACTAGCTCCTGGCATGCTTCCCCTCGATGACATCTGTTTCCGCCTAACGGAACTCTCATAGTGCCGCCCTGCTTAGACCTGTCACAGGCGTTCCCACTAGTGTGTATGTCCCAGCGAAACAACTTGTCAACTCAAGTTCCCTTGCTAAATATATATGGGTCAAGTTTTTCTAAGCCAATCCTCACTCCGGCAAATAGGGGCTCGCCGCGTAATCCTTCACGCAGCGGTGATATGGTATGCCATTAAAACGCCGAATCGCCCTCGTGATAAATCTATATGTTAAACCGAGAGTATAGGCAGACGTCACG
>Ga0164242_10007361_pt1 | contig 12061 bp, 11 predicted proteins | sample OricomgcompostMG_FD_108783 | JGI IMG/M metagenome (GOLD analysis project Ga0164242, IMG submission 108783) | Miracle-Growth compost microbial communities from Emeryville, California, USA - Original compost - Miracle growth compost (MG) ... | reverse complement strand
TCTCCAGCGGCGCGTGAGCAGGCCACGGCGAGGACGTCACCTACTTTGACGAGCTCGCCGATTCGGCTGCCCCTCGTCAAAGTTCCCCGCGTGCAGTTCGTCAATCTTCGCTGCATCTCGACACTTGCCGGCACCGCGCGCCGGCACGTGTGCGAGCGCTCTGCGCGCGGGCTGGCCATCGCTGAAGTTGTCGCGATCGCATCAGAGAGCGGTCTGCTGCGCGTCGACCTCCTCGAGGCTGCCGCGGGCGCAGAGCTCGGAGGCTGGCAGCACTCGCAAGTGACGTACTGGGCCGGCCGAGATACCGCACTGCTGTTGGTGGCGGCGGGCGCCGACCCCGAGCGAGTAAAGGCCTTAGCCGTCGAGACGAGGGACCGGCTGGGAGTCTTCTCTCGACCGGGTATCGGCAATCCCAACTGAGAGGGCGGCATCGGGCCCCTGGTGGGGCGAACGAGCCGAGCGTGCGAGGAGCGGGGGCGGGACGCCTCGCCCTCAGGCGGGCTGCTTCGCGAGTTCGCGGATCCACTGCGGCGTCTGGACGCCGCGCTTCTGGTCCACGGTGACCCGCAGCCGGGCGGCGGCGACCTTATTACGCCGGCTCACGACGCGCTTGGCATCGCGTCGGGTCGTCGTGCTCTCAGGCGTTGGGGTCGTCATCGTTATCCTCCTGGTCTTGCTCCAGTGTGCCTGACTCGTCTTCGACGAGGAAGAGGTCGGTGATCCGAGCCAAGAAGCTCAGTTCCTCCTCGTCGAGCCCCTGGGTGGTCTCAGTCATCGCCTGGAGTGCCTCGAGCCCGGCGTGGGCCTTGGCCTCGTCGGGGTCGAGGGCGAGCTCGACGGCCCACTTGAGCCGGTCCCACCACTGATCCTTGCGGGCGTTCTCGCGCTGTGTCGCCGTCGAACGGCGCACGCCGAGGAAGGCGATCACGGCCGCGACGACGGCGGCGGCACCGCCGAAGCCAGGCGAGGTGAGCCATTCGCCCCAGCTGAGCAAGGGGTAGATCACTGCGGGCCTCCTCGGCGGGTCGGCGACGGGAGTACTTGCATCTACTTCTACTTCCGTGGATTTTCAGCCGATAACTTATCTTATGTAAACTAGTGCACCGCGGCCCTCTAGCCCTCTCAGGTTATCTAGTTATGCTCATAGCATGGCATGCTCCCGAGAGATCTACGAAGACCTGCGCCGGCGAGTCGTCGCCGGCGAGTTCCCTGTCGGCGAACGGCTCCCCTCGATCGCCGACCTGCAGCATGCTTGAGCGGCGACCTGGCCCAACAGGTCGCCGCTCAGTACAGCTCACGTGTCGACTCCGTCACTGCCGGAGTTTGAGCGTCTACTTGTGGACGAGGGCTCCGGCTGAGCTCGGTCCGTGGTCGAGGAACCAGCCGACCTTGAGGTCACCTGACGCAGCCGGGAGGTCGAGTTGCATCGCGTATGTAACGCTGTCTCCGGGTGCGATAGTGCGAGCGCTGGCGCAGTTGAGCTGGTAGGTCTGGGTCGTCTTGCCTTTCCCGTACGCGTTCGCGCCCTGCCTGTAGGTGGGGCAGGTCTGGAAGGTGACCGGCTTCTTGGCCGTGTTCGTGAGGGTGACTGTGTAGTCCAGGGTGGAGCCGGTCGCCGTCTCGGGGAGGTTCACATCGGCGGTCAGGCCAGGGTAGGCGGTGTCATCGTCTTCGCTCGGGGCGAGGAACTCGATCCTGGAGCAGTTTGCGAGCGCCTCGGGAAGCGCCGTGTTATTCACGACGACGTCCGAGCCCGCGACGTTGACAGCAACCTGGTCGGTACGCGGCTGAGAGCCTGCGGCAGCAGTACATGAGGCGTCGAACTCGACGGAGAAGCCGATGCTCTTACCTTGCGCGACCTGGCGCACCAAGTGCGGGGTGTCGCCGGCGGCGGTCGCCAGTGTGGCGTCGGATCCGTCGCTGGTCTTGCTCTTGAGGGTGATCTGGTCGTTGGGCAAGGAGCAGTCAGGGCCGTTGTTGGTGACTTTGATGTAGAGGCCGTATGCGCCCATAGCCACCTCGGGTGGGTTGCTCGAGGCCGTCAGCGAGGTCGCGTCGCAGGTGGGGTTATCGGCCGCCATCACCGCTTGGTTCTTGGGTGCGGCCAGTGGCTTCCACGGGATCACCGCACCGTCGGGCGAGGCCGCCTGCTGTGGCGTGTCATCGTGAGACGAACCCACGTTGACGGCGATCGTGACGCCCGCGGCCACGACCACGACAGCCGCCGCGGCGGCGAAGACCGGCAGCCACCGCTTGCGGTGGCTGCCGTCCACGGCACGAAGCCTGCGGCCGGGGCTGGGCTTCTGCAGTGGGTGCCAGGCGTCCCGGTCCGCCCAGCGGTCCTGGTCGGCGAGGCGGCGGAGTTGGTCTTCAGGCTTCATCACGGGGCTCCATCCGAGTCGAGGTTGAGTTGCGGAGATGGTCGAGAGCTCGGTGGATCTGGCTTCTGACCGTCTGCGGTGAGCAGCTGAGCTGAGTAGCGATGTCGGCGTCGGGAAGGTCGAGGTAGTAGCGCAAGACGACCGTGGCGCGCTGCTTGGCGGGGAGTTGTTGGAGATGTCCGAAGAAGGCTTGGTCCTCTTCGAACCGGAGCAGCGCCCCTGGCGATGCCTCCCGATCGAGCGTCGACAGGTCGGCCGGCACCTCGCGTGCTCGGCGGCTGCGCTGGAGCGCCTCGTTCGTGACGGCCTTGCGTAGGTAGGCCAGCGCACCCTCGGGGCGGAGGCGATGCCAGTGCCGAGCGACCTTGATGATCGCGTCTTGGACCACGTCCTCGGCGTCGGCCTGCTCGCCGGTGATCAGGTAGGCGAAACGCAGCAGGCTTCGTTCGTGGGCGGCGATGAACCCTTCGTAGGAGTCGTCCGCTGGCCACGCCACCATCGTCCGCGCCTCCCGAGTTCCGCTCGATCCCATATTGGTTCTATGCAGTTGGCCCGGCTATTCGTTGCATCCGGCCAGCAGATCTTCGGTGGCGCCGAGGCAACCTGGGCCAAGTCATCACCGAAGATCCGCTTGACCACCGAGAGGCCGGTTCAGCCGCAGGTCAGGTCGAGAGCGGCAGCACCGGTGGTGTCAGCGTCGAAGCAGTCGCTGTCGACGCTCACTGTGACACCGCCATAGGTGACGTCGTGCGTTCCCCGGTACTGGTGAATCCGCTGGTGATGTGTCCAGTGCGTGGTCGCGACACAGTCGACACTGCCAGATGAGGCAGCGCTGTCGATGCCGTTGTACTGGGCGATCCAGACGTCGTCCGGCACGTTGTTGAGCGTTGCGTAAACATCCATGTCGGGGCTGCATGCCGAGCCGTAGACGCCCGAGCGATAGCCCAATGCGTGCAGCCGGTTCGTGAAGCCACCGGCATAGTGACCGACCGCCGCCTCGCACGCGCTCGTGCCAGAGTAGGTCTCCAGATCGAGGTAGACGATGCCCGACAGGCCGAGCCGCCTCATCACGATGTCGGCGTTGTTCGCGCTGTTGACCCCCTAGTTGTAGCTTGTGGTCGGGTTCGACGACATCGGGTAGGTGTAACTCCCGCAACCAGCAGGGGCCTGTAGGCCGTCCCAAATTGGGGCAAGCCTCCACCCCGAGTTCAGATTGTTGACCCAGGTGGCGTCGAAGGGCCCGGGGCATCGCAGGTCGGCGGTCTTCCCGCCGATGTAGAAGCCAAGACCCCGGTACTTGTTCGGCGAGTTGAGGTAGATGGTGTTCCAGTGCGCTGCGCTGAACTTCGTGCAGGCATCGAACCCCTCACCGTTGAAACGGGACGCCGCGCCGATCGCGGGGGAATTGGATGAGACGACTGCGAGTCCCATCGTGGCTGCCGTGATAAGTAGCAAGAAGGCTCTGAGGATCCGCATCTACGATGCTCCCGTCCGAGAGGCGGTAGGTAGTGAGCCGAACTAACTCCTGTCTTTACCTTTCGCGCAATGGCCCAACTGGACTACGTCGCGTGACCCGGGACCCCAGAGTTGCGGCCAGGAGTGCAGCAGTGCCCTGCGCGCGAGTGCTCGCGTGCGGGGCGTCGCTTCATCGGGGCCGGTAGGCCTCGGAGCGATGTGCGATGCGGACGACGTCGACCAGGTGCACCTCGTCGTCGATCTCGTAGATGATCCGGTAGTCGCCTCGCCGGGCGCTCCACAGACCGGCGAAGTCGGCACCCAGCGGCTTGCCGCGGCGACGAGGGTTATCCGCTAGCGCAACGAACGCGAAGGTCACTAAGGGCTCGGCGATTCGTGCAGGGATGGCCCGCAGGGAGCGGACCGCGGCGGAGCTCAGCGTCACCCGATAAGGGCGGCCGCGGTCTGGCGCAGCGTCCGAGTCGCCGGAGTCATCAAAGGTGTTCACTCGCGGGGCTTGAGGCCGAGCGCGGCCCGCACCTGTGCCTCGTCGTAGCCGCCGCCCTCCGCACGCTCGCGCCGCGCGGCGTCGATGTCCTCGTGGATACCGGGTACCGACTGCCAGAAGAGAGTTTCTTGGAGCGCCTCCCACTCCTCGACGGAGACGAGCATCGCGGCCGGCCGGCCGCGCCGCGTGATGGTGACGTGCTCGTGCATCGTCACCGCCTCGTCGACCAGCTCGTTGAGCTTGGCCTTGGCTTCGGTGAGCGGAATCGTCGTCATGCCGACAGCCTACGCCAGAAAGAGCACCGAAAACAGGTCGGACCACTCCCCTAACGGACCTGAATAGAGAGCCCATAATAAGGCATTATGTCATTCGGATGTCTCATGCTCTCTAGACCTCATTAGTTGTTCTCGCTATCATCCTGGCATGGTTGCCCGATACCGCGAGGTCTACGAAGCGCTGCGCGAGCGTGTCGTTGCCGGCGAGTGGGAGGTCGGCGAGCGGCTTCCTGCGATCGCTGAGCTCCAGGCCGAGTACCGCGTGCCTGGCCTGAATACGATCCGCCAGGCGCTCCAGCTGCTGGCCGAGGACGGCCTAGTGCAGTCCGTCCAGGGTCGCGGGACGTTCGTCTTGACCCATGAGCCCACCACCAAGCAGGTCGACGTCGTGGGCGAGCTGCGCGCTGCGCGCGCCGCGATCGACCGTGCCTTGGCGGCTCTGGCCGCCGGCGAGACCGACTGAAGCCCGCGACGACTCTCGGGAGGCGTGATGAGCACTGAGAAGATGCCCGAGCCCACGACCCCGCGAGGTGCTCGCGGCCGCGGACCGGCTGCTGCTCCAAGGCCGAGAGCTGCTCGAGGCCAGCGGCGTATGGCGCCCGCACGTCATCCGCGTCTACGACAGGCTCAGCGACCAGCACGCGATCTGGGGGCCCTACGAGAGCGCCGTCGCTGCCGGTGACGCGATCCCGCGGGTGCTCGACCGCATGGCCGCGATCGCCAAGGTCGCTCCCGGCGACGTCGAGACCCGCTTCAAGCCGAGCGTGCACTGGCTTCGCCCCGAGACCGAGCCGATGGGCAACTGAGCCGACCCGGCCCAGCCGAACCGGCCTCCCCTGATGACCAAGCCTAAGTCCCCTGTGCCCGACGATGGCGAGTGGCTCACCGCCCGCGAGGCGGCGGCGCTACTTGGGTGTTCACGGCAGACGGTGTGGAACCTGACGAGGTCAGGTGTCCTGGAGCACCGCACGGGCACATGGCGCACGATCAGCAGGGCGTCGGTGCTCGAGGTGCTCGCCGAGCGCAGGCGGCCTGACGAGCTTCCCGCCGCCTCTCCCGATGAGTGGATCAGCTCCGCTGACGCGGCCCGACGCCTAGGCGTGAGTCCTCAGCGCGTCGGTGAGCTTGCGCGCGCCGGCCTGCTCGAGGGCCGGCGCACGGCCCGTGGCTATCGGTTCCTCCTCGATGAGGTGGAAGACCTGGCGGGCCGGCGCCGGGGGGCCCGCGGGCATCGGACGGCATCGGACAGCGGGCCGTGATGCAGGTGTCTTGGCTCTGAGTTACCAGGTCCCCTGATCCGGCCCGCGTGGAGGCTCCGAGGGTGTGACGGCAGAACCCCCATGACCATGACGCGCACGGACGCCCCTCGCCTTTGAATCCGCTCCTCGCCAACACAGCAGGGAACTCATCCGTCGCCGTCCTCCCGGACGCCGCATCCAACGCACCGCGCCAAACCCCATGTCCAGCGTCTCGGTCGAACCTGGCGAGCAGTCCGCGCCGTCACTGGTCTAGATCTTCACGACCTTCGGCTCACAATTTTTCTCATTTTCTGCTCAGGCGATTCTTAGGCGCTCTACCTTCAGCCGCGTCTTTGTTGGAGTCCTCGCCTCCAGCGGTCTGCTGGCGGGCCTGAGTCTCGGGAGTTGTCGATGCGCCCCCACCGTTCGTCCTTGACTGTCCGCGCCCTCTCGCCGCTGGTCGCCGCGGTCTCGGGAGCGTTGGTGCTCTCGCAGGCCCCGGCGATCTTGCCGTTGTCACCGACAGCGGCTGCAGACACCCCCTCCTCGCCGTCGGACGCGCCCGACCTCTCGACGCGCCCGGACTCGGTCTCGGCGTCGGTGACAGCCCGAGTCTCTGGTCATCGCGTGGAGGACCTCTCCCAGCGCACCGAGGACTCGCAGACCTTCGCGAACCCGGACGGGAGCTGGACCACGGAGGCCTCCACGCAGCCGGAGTTCGTCAAGGACGAGGCCGGGGTCTGGCATGACATCGACACCACCCTCGTCGAGCGCGACGGCCACCTCGAACCGAAGTACGCGCTGACCGACCTGAGCTTGCCTGCCGCCGCGACTCAGGCCGGGTCGGCGTTCGCGACTCTGCATCAGGGCGGCAAGGAGCTCGACTGGCACTGGCCCACCGCCCTCCCCGACCCGGTGGTGGAGGGAAACACCGCCACCTACCCTGACGCGGTGCCCGGGGGCGGTGACCTGGTGGTGACCGCGACCGCTACCGGCTTCACCCACGACATCGTCCTCGATGCGCCTCCCGCCGCAGCGGTGGACAACCCCGACGACCAGGTGTCATGGACGGTCCCGGTGGCCACCCACGGCGCTGACCTGTCGACCACCAGCACCGGTGGCCTCGAGATCGCGAAGGACAACGGGACCACTCTGGTGACCGCCCCGGCCCCGGTGGCCTACGACGCGAGCGTTGATCCCGCCAGCGGGCAGGACACCACGACCGGCGGGAGCGAGGCGACGGCGCCAGTCCAGGTGAAGGTGGGCGCCAACGCCGACGGCACGCCGACGATGACCCTCTCGACGGACTCGAGCTTCCTGACTGACCCGGACACCACCTACCCGGTGACGATCGACCCGTCGTTCACCGTCCAGACCGGCTCTGACTCGTGGATCGATAACGGCACGCCGAATGTGTCGCATCCCAACGAGGGGTGGCTCGACGTGGGTGATGGCGGTGACCATGTGGCCCGCGCGTTCCTCCACTTCGGCTCCGGCCAGGTGCTCAACCTGTCCGGCAAGCACGTCATGTCGGCCACGATGCAGCTGCGGAACTACTTCTCCAACTCCTGCACCGCGGCCACCATCCTGGCTCAGCGGCTGACCTCGTCGTGGACGGTCGGCGGGGTGACGTGGAACAACCAGCCCACCGCCACGGCCACGGGGCAGGCCGGGTTCTCCCCGGCGTATGGCGCCTCGGGGTGCGCGGCGGACTGGGCGACGTGGGACGTGACCGACATCGTCGCCTATTGGGCGGCCCACGACGACTCCAACCACGGCATCCGGTTGATCGCGAACAACGAGGCCAACACCGCGAGCTGGCGCCAGTACCGCTCCCTGGAGACCACCGTCGGCGCTTCCTTCGTGCCGAAGCTCTCGGTCACCTACAACACCGCGCCGCAGACCTGGCAGCCGTGGTTCGGCGCTCCGAAGACGACCTACCCGGCGACCAACGGCACCACCTACACCAGTGACGCCACCCCAGAGGTGATCGCGACCATCGGCGATGCCGACGGCGGGCAGGTGCGCAACACCTTCCAGTTCGTCAACGCCAGCACGGGTGTTCAGACTGCGACTTGCACCACCGGCTGGGTGTCGGCGGGCTCGCAGGCCTCCTGCTCCCCGACCACCACGCTGCCGGATGGGACCTACCTGGTTTCCGGGCGCGCTTACGACAACCACGACTACTCCTCGTGGAGCGCGACCAACCAGATCACCGTGGTCGCGCACGCCCCGGCGGCGCCGGTGATCTCCTGCCCCGGCTATGCCAACAAGTCCTGGGCCGAGACGGTCCCGGGCGGCAGCGTGACCTGCTCGATCACGGTCAGTGGCTCGGGGATCGCGGCGCCGGCGACGCTGACCACGGTCACCGACGGGGTCTCGAAGACCACCACCACCTCAACGACCACGACGGTGAAGCTGACCAAGGGCCAGCACAAGATCACCGCCACCGTCACCGGCCGCTCCGGGCTGCGCACCGCGGCCACCTACGTGTTCGGGTTCGGTACCTTCTCCATCACCGCCCCCGCCGCCGACGGGCCGGTGACCACCACCGGCGACGTCGGGATCGACGCCTCCGGGCCGCCCGACCAGGGCGGGGCCAACACCCCCGCGATCAAGGTGCGCTGGCGCCTGGCCGCCTCCGGCGCGGATGAGAACACCGCCTGGACCGAGGACACCGCGGCCGCAGCCAAGCTGCAGGTCACTTCCGATGCCGACGGCGTCCACGTCCGCGGGGTCTGGGATTCCCGCGACGCCGTCACCGATGCCGCCACCGGCACCACCCTCGACAAGCGCAAGCCCAACCTGCTCGACATCGAGATCTGCGTGGAGTACGCCGCCGGCGAGCAGTGCAGCTGGGCGGTCTCCCACCAGCAGATCCTCCGCGTCGCGCACGCCTTCGGCGACGGGTTCCCCACCACCGACCTCGAGGCCGGCCCCGATTCGGGGCAGGCCGCGCTGTGGACCGGCGAGGCCGCCTTCGACGCCACCGACGTCGACCTGCCCGCCGGGCTCACCGACCTGACCGTCTCCCGCACCCTGGCCACCTTCGACGACCCCGCCACCTACGCCGACAACCTCCCGGCCACCGCCTCCCACGTCTTCGGGAAGGGCTGGACCGCATCGCTGGACGGCCCCGACGACGCCGGCTACGCCGGCTGGCAGGTCTACGACTCCACCCGCTACGACGGCACCATCGACCTGGTCGACACCGACGGCAACGTCATGGTCTTCGGCCCCAAGACCGGCCTGACCCGACGCACCAACGCCGCCTTCAAGAGCGACTGGATCGGCTTGGACCCCGACACCGCCGAAGCCGGCACCACCGCCACGATCACCGGCACCGGCACGGGCACCACGCTCACCGTCACCGACATCGACGGGACCAGCACCACTTTCACGGTGACCGCCGCCCCCGCCGCCGGCACAGACACCGGCTTCCAGGCGAAGTCGGTCCACCAACCGGGCGACGCGACGGCGACCAGCTACTCCTACGACACCTCAGGTCGCGTGACCCGGATCCTCGCGCCGGTCCCCGCCGGGGTGACCTGCCCCGCCACCGGAACCCTGCCGGCCGGGTGCCGCGCCCTCCAGCTCGACTACGCGCCCGCCACGACCGCCACCGCCACCACACCGGGCGACTACCAGGGCCAGGTCACCAAGATCACCGCCCTGATCGGCGGCAGCGACCCGACCGTCGTCGCCTCCTACGCCTACGACAGCACCGGGCGGCTGGTCTCGGTCACCGATCCCCGCAACCAGCTGACCACCCGCTACGGCTACGACGGCACCTCCTACCGGCTGGCCTCGATCACTCCGCCGGGCCAGACCGAGATCGACTACACCTACAACACGGCCACCGGCGACCACGCGGCCCAGCTGGTCCAGGTCACCCGCGAACGCCCGGTCAGCGACTCCCCCGAGGGCACCGCGCGCCTGACCAGCATCGTCTACAACGCCCCGGTCAGCGGCGAGGACGCGACCAGCGCCGGACTGCCCGACCTCTCGGCCGACGCGGTCGCCGCCTGGACACAGTCCCAGACACCGGTCTACGCCGCCGCCGTCTTCGGGCCCGACCTGCCCGACGACGCCGACCTGAGCGACCTGAGCACCGACGAGTGGACCTTCGCCGGCCTGTCCTACACCGACGACCGCGGCTACACCATCAACACCGCCGAATACGGCGCCGGACAGTGGCTGCTCACCGCCACCGACTACGACACCCTCGGCAACCCCGAGCGCACCCTCGAGGCGCAGGAGATCGCCAGCATCCAGGCCGGCACCCTGGACTCCTCACTCGCGGGGACCTACACCGTCTACAACACCGAGCAGAAGAACGCCGCCGGCGAGGTCACCCTCGCGGCGGACTCGGTCGTGACCGACACCTACGGCCCGGCACGGGACGCGCTCGTGCCCGACGGCAACGGCCACCTGGTCCACCAGATGGTCCGGCCCCACACCCACACCGACTACGACCAAGGCGCCCCCAACGGCGGCATCGACCCTGACACCGGACAGGCCTACGCCCTCCCGACCACCGTCACCACCTCCGCCGCCGATGCGCTCTCGACCGACCCTGCCACCGGCAGCGACCCGGCCGGCGACCTGCAGACCCTCTCCGTGGTGAGAATCAGCTACGACAACGCCGTCCCCGACGCGCCCGCCGACCAGCCCGACCTCGGGTGGAAGCTCGGCCTGGCCGCCACCAGCACCACCGTCATGGACGAAGGCGACGGCGGCGACATCACCAGCACCACGGCCTACAACGCCCAAGGCCAAATCATCTCTGCGAGCCAGCCCAACTCGGGCGGCGATGACCCGGGCACTACGCAGACCGTCTACTACACCGCCGGCACCGCGGCCGGCGTGGACGCCTGCGACAACCACCCCGCCTGGGCCGGTCTCGTGTGCCAGACCAAGTCCGCCGGCGACCCCGCCGCCGGGCCGTCGATGATCACCACCACCTACACCGGCTACAACGACCTCCAGCAGTCCACCGAGGTCATCGAGAAGGCCGCCAACCAGACCGGCGACCAGACCACGACCCGCACCACCACGACCAGCTACCTGCCCGACGGCCGCACCAAGCACACCGCCACCACCGTCACCGGGCTACCCGGCTCAACGCCGATCCCGGCGACCACCTACAGCTACGACGACAACACCGGGCTGCAGACCGGCACCATTCCCGCCACGGGTGACCCGATCACCGTCGGCTACGACGCCTGGGGCCGCCAGACCAGCTACCAGATCGGCACCGGCACCCCCACCGTCACGAGCTATGACGAGGCCGGTCGCACCGCGACCGTGACCGACTCGGCCGGCACCGTCACCGAGTACTCCTACGACGGCACCGACGTCGACGGCAACACCGAGCGACGTGGTCTCGTCACCCAACTCACCACCACCAGCAGCAATAACGTCAAGGCGACGTTCAAGGGCGCCTACGACGCCGCCGGCAACCTCATCACCCAGTCGCTGCCGGGCCGGCTGACCGAACACTCGAGCTACGACACCGTCGGCCAGCTCACCGAGCTGACCTACACCGGCGACGTCACCACCACCGACGACGACGGAAACAGCACCACCGACCCCGACCAGCCATGGCTGGCCTGGGGCCAGGCCTACGACGCCGCCGGCCGCATCGCCGCCGACTGGACCCCCACCGGCGCCGCCTACCAAGCCACGACCCCTGGCACCGCCGCCGGCTACGCCCACCAGTACGACTACGACCGCGCCGGACGCCTCACCCAAGTCATCGACCAGACCCCCACCAGCGGGACCACCGGCGACCTCTCCGAGACCGACGGCACCCTCGACCCGGCCACCGTCAGCGGCTGCGTGATCCGCCGCTACGGGTTCGACAAGGACGGCAACCGCACCAGCCTCACCCGAATCCCGTCCGCCGACGACGGCACCTGCCAGACCGGTGCTGACCCCACCGGAGCGGTCACCACCACCTGGGACCACAACCTGGCCGACCGCATCACCAACGACGGCTACGCCTACGACACCCTCGGCCGCACCACCACCATCCCCGCCACCGACACCCCCCAGGCGGCAGCCGGAACAACCCCCGGCGACCTGTCGATCGGGTACTACGACGACGACACCGTCCACACCCTCACCCAGGCCGGACAGACCACCACCTACACCCTCGACGCCGACGGCCGCCCCGCTACCCAGGCCACCGGCCCCACCGAC
>Ga0164242_10007360_pt1 | contig 12064 bp, 14 predicted proteins | sample OricomgcompostMG_FD_108783 | JGI IMG/M metagenome (GOLD analysis project Ga0164242, IMG submission 108783) | Miracle-Growth compost microbial communities from Emeryville, California, USA - Original compost - Miracle growth compost (MG) ... | reverse complement strand
TGGCGACGGGCTCCGCCGTACGCGTGATGTCCCAGGGCTCGAGGCCGAGCCGGGCAAGCAGGTCGGTGAGCTCGGCCGGCGTCGGCACGTCGTCGAGGTAGCGCCGCACGGTGTAGCCGGCGCCTTCCGCATCCAGGATCGAGAGCGCCGAGCGGCACTTCGAGCAGGCCGGGTTGATCCAGATCTCCATGCGGCGATTGTGCCGCAGCGGCAATTTTCGTCCGGCTGAGGGGTTTGGGCTCGGGCGACCCCGGGTATCGGGCCCTGCCCTCGTTACGCACGGGGTGGGATTGGGGTGACGCCGGGCGCGACCGCTGACGCAGCAGGTCGCGCCCGGCCTGCATCTCGCGGAGGCGTGTCGTGCGTCAGCGTCGTGCCTGCCGCCGGAGCAGCAGCACGCTGTCGCGCAGCACCGCATGCTCGCCATCGGGGCCGGTGGCGGCGCGCTCGCGCAGCTCCACCGTCAGTGGCTCCCACTCCTGGCCCAGGTCGATCTCCTCGAGCTCCTGCTCCGGGCCGACGAAGTGGCGGTGATGGCCCTCGCCCTCGTGCGCGTGGTCCTCGGCGTGGTCCTCGGCGTCGTCCGCCTCGGCATGGCGCGACCACGGCGGCGGCTCGGCGTGCCCGACGAGGAGCAGGTGACCGCCGGGTACGACGCGGGCGGCCATCCGGCGCAGCACCTCGTCGCGCGGGAACTCGATCCGCGAGTGCAGGAAGCAGGCCGACACCAGCTCGAACCGGTCCCCCGGCTCCCAGGTCGCCAGGTCGGCGGCGACCCAGGTGATGTCCAGCTCGCGGTGCTCGGCCTCGGCGCGGGCCCGCTCGATCGCCGTCGTCGAGACGTCGACGCCGGTGACGGTCCAGCCCTGCTCGGCGAGCCAGATGCTGTCCGCGCCCTCACCGCAGCCGAGGTCCAGCGCGCGCCCCGGAGGCAACGGCGAGACGGTGTCCACCAGGGCCGTGTTCGGCCGGCCGGACCAGATCCGCTCGCGCTCGGCGTACCGCTGGTTCCAGTGCTCCTCGGCCTCAGTCATGCCCATGACGCTACTCAGGCGCCCTCGGTGAGGTCGCGGACCTCCGCATAGCGAGCGCGGACCGCGACATCGGCGTCGGCCTCGAAGGTCTCGACCGCACCGGACTGCCAGGTGGGCGCCTGGGCAGCGCCGGAGAGGACCCAGGCGGCCTGGCGGGCCGCGCCGTCGGCGACGTACTCGCCGGGCTCGGGTACGACGACGGGGCGGCCGAGGACCGCCGGGGCGATCCGGCGGACCGCCTCGGACCGGGCGCCGCCACCGACCATCAGCACCCGCTCGACGGCGACACCCTGGGCGACCAGGGCGTCGATGCCGTCGGCCAGCCCGCAGAGCAGGCCCTCGACCGCGGCGCGAGCGACGTGCGCTGGAGTCATGGTGGTGAGGGTGAGCCCGTGGAGGACGCCCTTGGCGTGCGGGCGGTTGGGGGTGCGCTCGCCCTCGAGGTAGGGCACCAGGACCAGACCGTCGGCGCCGGACGGCGCGGACAGGGCGAGGTCGGAGAGCTCGTCGAGGCTGACGTCGAGCATCCTCGCGGTCGAGGCGAGGACGCGGGCGGCGTTGAGCGTGGCGATCAGCGGCAGGTAGCGGCCGGTGGCGTCGGCGAAGCCGGCCACGGCCCCCGAGGCGTCGGCGGTCGGTACGTCGGCGATCGCGCACGCGACCCCCGACGTACCGATGGAGAGGACGACGTCGCCCGGGCGGGCGCCCAGGCCCAGGGCGGCGCCGGCGTTGTCGCCGGCGCCGGGGCCGAGGAGGGCACCGCTGGGGGTCGTGAGGCCGGACTCGGCCGGCTCGAGCACCCGCGGCAGGACGACGTCGGCGCGGCCGAAGGCGCGCTCGAGCAGGTCGAGGCGGTAGCCGTCCTGCGCCGACCAGTAGCCGGTGCCGCTGGCGTCGGAGCGGTCGGTGACCAGGTCGTGGATGTCGGTGGACCCGGACAGCTTCCAGGTCAGCCAGTCGTGCGGCAGGCAGACCGCGGCGACGCGGGCCGCGTCCTGCGGCTCATGGTCGCGCAGCCAGCGCAGCTTGGTGATGGTGAAGCTGGCGACCAGCACCGAGCCGACCGCCTCGGCCCAGACCTCCGCGCCGAGCTCGTGGGTGAGGTCGGCGGCCGCCTGCGCGGAACGGGTGTCGTTCCACAGCAGCGCCGGCCGGACGACGTCGCCCGCCGCGTCGAGACAGACCATGCCGTGCTGCTGACCGCCGACCGAGATCGCAGCGACGTCGTCGAGTCCACCGGCCTCGGCAGCGGCCTCCTGGAAGGCCGACCACCAGTGGTCGGGGTGGACCTCGGTGCCGTCGGGGTGCGACGCCTTGCCGGTGCGCACCAGCGCACCGGTCTCGGCGTCCCGGACGACGACCTTGCAGGACTGGGTCGAGGAGTCGACTCCAGCGACGAGCGTCATCTGCGATCTCTTTCGGTCAGCAGTCAGCGGTCAGCGGCGGGAGTGCTCAGCGGACGCCGAGCAGGTGCTCCATGGCGAGCTGGTCGAGCTGCTCGAACGCGAAGCCGTGGGTGGCCATCGCGTCGATGTCGAACGTCTCCTCGCGGACGCTGGCCAGCGTCTCGCCCTCGGCCAGGGTCGGGGCGGCGAGCTCGGTGAGGCCGGAGCGCTCCAGCGCGGCCTGGACCTCGGGGTCCGCACGGAACGCCTTCGACCGCTCCTTGAGGATGAGGTAGTTGCGGATGCCGCCCTCGGCGGAGGCCCACACGCCCTCCTCGTCCTCGGTCCGCGGGGGCTTGAAGTCGAAGTGACGCGGACCCTCGTAGTTGCTGTTCTCCAGCAGGTCGACCAGGTTGAACGCACCGCGCAGGTTGCCGGCGCCGAAGCGCAGGTCCTGGTCGAAGCGGGGACCGTGCTGGCCGTTGAGGTCGATGTGGAAGAGCTTGCCGTGCCACAGCGCCTGGGCGATGCCGGCGGCGAAGTTGAGACCGGCCATCTCCTCGTGACCCGTCTCCGGGTTGAGGCCGACCATCTCGGGGTGGTCGAGCGTCTCGATGAAGGCGAGCGCGTGGCCGATGGTCGGCAGCAGGATGTCGCCGCGGGGCTCGTTCGGCTTCGGCTCGATAGCGAAGCGGAGGTTGTAGCCCTGCTCCTTGACGTAGGCGGTCAGGGTGTTGAAGCCCTCGCGGTAGCGGTCGAGCGCGTCGCCGATGTTCTTGGCGAAGTTGCTCTCGGCGCCCTCGCGACCGCCCCAGAAGACGTACGTCTCGGCGCCGAGCTCGGCGGCGAGGTCGAGGTTCTTGGCGATCTTGGCGAGCGCGAAGCGGCGCACGCGACGGTCGTTGCTGGTGAAGCCGCCGTCCTTGAAGACCGGGTGGCCGAAGGTGTTGGTGGTGACCATCGGCACCTTGAGGCCGTTGGCCTCGACAGCGTTGCGGAAGCTGTCGATCGCGGCCTGACGCTCGGCGTCGCTCGCCTCGAAGGCGAAGACGTCGTTGTCATGGAACGTGACGCCGTACGCACCGAGCTCGGCGAGCTTGCCGACGGCGTACGCCGGGTCCATCGGCGGGCGGATCGCGCCACCGAAGACGTCGACGCCCTGCCAGCCGACGGTCCAGAGACCGAACGTGAACTTGTCCTCCGGAGTGGCCTTGTAGTCCGCCATCGTCCATTCCCTTCGAAGCTATTTCGTTCATGTCATGAACTATTAGTGTGATCCAATCCGCTCGCACCGGCGATGTCAAGCCTTGGCCGAGGAGTTGCCGACCTGTTCAGGTCTTGGTCTAATCGCCGGCATGACGGGTCCCGTGCAGCACGCTGGCATGCGGGCGAGCAACCTCGCGCTCGTGTTGCGCGCCATCGCCGACGCGGGCGCGATCACCCGCAGCAGACTCGCCACCTCGACCGGGCTGACCAAGTCGTCGGTCTCCGGGCTGGTGACCGACCTGGTCGCCGGCGGCCTGGTCGAGGAGAGCGAGGCACCGCCGTCGCGTGACCGTGGCCGACCGGGCACCATGCTCGCCCTCGATCGCCAAGGCGCCGCCGGGCTCGGCCTCGAACTCAACGTCGACTACCTCGCCGCACTCGTCGTCGACCTCGGTGGCACCGTGCGCTACCGCCACGTCGCCACCCTCGACAACCGGCACCGGCCCCCGGCCGAGGTGCTCGCCGAAGTCGCCTCGCTCGCCCGGGCCGCTGTCGCCGCCGCACGCGAGCAGGGGCTCGAGCTCTCGGGTGCCTGCCTCGCGGTCCCGGGCGTGGTGGACGGTACGACGATCGTGCGCGCACCCAACCTCGACTGGGCCGATGTCCCGGTCGAGCTGGCCCTGCCGGCCTCGGCGTACGGGCTCTCGATCGAGAACGAGGCCAACCTGGCCGCTCTCGGCGAGCTGTGGTTCGGCACGCCCACCCCGCGCGACTTCGTGCACGTCTCGGGTGAGATCGGCATCGGCGCCGGCATCGTGGTGGACGGCGAGCTCTTCCGCGGTGCGCACGCGCGTGCCGGCGAGCTGGGTCACGTGGTCCTCGACCCGGACGGACCGCCGTGCTCGTGCGGCGGGCGTGGCTGCCTCGAGCGGTTGGCCGGCCTGGACGCGATCCTGGCCGACGCCGGCGCCGGCTCCCGTGCCGAGCTGGAGCAGCGCTGTGCCACCGGCGAGGAGAAGGCGCTGGCGGCGGTGGCGACCGCCGGTCGCCGGGTGGGTGCCGCGCTCGCGTCGGTGACCAACCTGCTCGATCCCGACGCGGTCGTCCTCGGCGGCGTGTTCGCGGCGCTGGCAGCGTGGCTGGAGCCCGCGGTCGCCGCCGCGCTCGCCGACCATGCCGCCCGCCCGGACCTGCTGGTCTCCCGGCTCGGGCCCGATGCCGCGGTGCGTGGCGCCGCCGGCGCTGTGGTGCGCCGGGTCATCGATGATCCGGCGACGTTCCTCGGCGGGCGCTGAGCTCCCAGCGCCACCGGCCGCGGCTACGTCGTCTCGTCGGCCGCGCGGTGCTTCGGATGATGCTCGGTGCGGGTGCGCTCGTCGTCCACGGTCGGATGTACGCCGTGCGGCGACCCCTGCGTCGGGTCGTACTCCCCCTCCGCAGCCGGCCCATCCTGGGTCGACGACCGCTCCTGGGCCTCGGCGTCGTCATCGAGGCGGCCGAGGTTCTGCTGCTCCTGGCTCATGGTGAGCGGGTACCCGGCGACATCGGACGCATTCGCGCTCGGCAGCGATGCCGCTGCGGTTCGTCGGCCGGCATCCTGGGAAAGCGGAAGACCCGGACCCATGGATGGGTCCGGGTCTTCCGGATCTGCGCGGCTGTAGGGATTCGAACCCCAGACCTTCTGATCCGTAGTCAGATGCTCTATCCAGCTGAGCTACAGCCGCTCGTCCGTTGCGGACTCAGAAACAATAGCGGACGACCCACACCGGACCGAAATCGCCGCGCTATGGGATCATCGCCGAAGCCGGACACGGAGCACAGCTCTGGCAGGAGCAAGGTTCGGGAAGGGAGCCAGGTGGACGACGCCATCCCCGATCGCACGCTGCTGGAGAGCCGCGGCGCCGAGCTCTACGAGGCCGCCGTCGCCGAGGGCGGCCTCGATGCGGAGGATCCGCGGATCCTCGACGGCGGCGCGTTCCACGAGGCGTTCGACCTCCTGGTCTCGCTCGGGCTGCTCCACCACGACGGCGGTCGCACCGACCAGCCGGGTGGTGTCGGCGGGCGCACCCGCTGGCTGCCCGACGACCCCGGCACCGCGCAGGCCCGGGTCGTGGCGCCGCTCAGTCTTGAGGGCACCCGACTGCTGCAGGAGTCGACGCAGTGGGCCCGCGACTTCGCCGATCTCGCCAAGATCTGGAGGAGCGGCCCGCAGGCGCGGTCCGGCCCGTTCACCTACCTGCGTGGCGGCGCGATCGGGTCCTACATCGCCGCGCTCATCGCCGAGGCGAGCGAGGAGATCCTGACCGCACAGCCGCAGACCGGGCGCGACCTCGGCATCGGCCTCAAGCAGTCCTTCGCCAAGGAGCAGGCGCTGCTTGACCGCGGCGTACGGGTGCTCACCCTCTACCAGCACGCCGCTCGGCGCAGCACCGCGACGCAGAAGTACGTCGCCGGCCTGACCAGCCTCGGTGCCGAGGTGCGCACGCTCGATGAGTTCTTCCACCGGCTGATCGTGGTCGACCGGCGGGTCGCCCTGATCCCGACGCCGGACGACCTGGGCGTCGCGGTCGCCGTACGCGAGCCGACGGTCGTCGCCTATCTCATCGACGTCTTCCGGCGCTCCTGGGAACGGGCCCGGCCGTTCACCAGCGCCGGTGAGGACATCGCCCATCACATCGCCGACGAACAACGGGCGATGACGATCCGGATGCTCGTCGAGGGCCATCCGGACCCGGGCGCGGCCAAGCGGCTCGGCGTCAGCGCTCGCACGTACGCCGCCTACGTGGCCGACCTGAAGGCCGAGTTCGAGGCCGACACCCGGTTCCAGCTCGGCTACATCCTGGGCCGCCGCGGGATCACCGGCGACCTGCGGGACGAGAATCAGCCAGCCAGCACGGAGACGGACGAAGCGGAGACGGACGAAGGGCAGTGACCGAGGCGGTCACTGCCCTTCTGAGGGAGGTCGAGCGCCCGAGGTAATAAGGGGGGAGGTCCCGGGCGCTCCGACTGATGATCAGTTGTGGGTGCTGTACCCCCAACTGACGTCCGCGTGGGCTGAGGGGCTGGTCATCCCGACCACTCCCAGGCTCACAGCCACAGAGGCCAGCACGATGGCGACCCTTCGTGCAGTCTTCATGTCGTCATCCTTCGAGGTCGGGGCCCTCGGTCAGGCCGGTCTGCCCAGTCTCCATGCCCGAGGGCAGATCAGCGAGACAGCTTCGGCTGCACGTTTGTGCACTGCACAAACGTGCAGATGCGAACGAGGCCCGTCCCAGCAGGGACGGGCCTCGTGCCATGTCCGGCGAAGGACATCACTGGCGGAGACGGAGGGATTTGAACCCTCGATGGGCTGTTAACCCAAACCTCATTAGCAGTGAGGCGCCATAGACCGGACTAGGCGACGTCTCCAGGACAGCGCGGTAAGGCTACTAGTCCGTGTGGCTCATGTCCCAATCGACCCACCGGTGAGCGATCGGGCAGGTGCCCGAGTGCGGACCCGGCCGTGCGCTCAGGCGCCGAGCGGGCGGACCTTCTGCCCCTCGCCGAGGTGGCGCTGCATCCGGCGAACGAACTCCTCGCGGTCGACCGCCAGCAGGCCGACCGGGATCGACGTACTGGCGCCGTTGCCCAGGCGGAGCACCAGGCAGGCGATGCCCCGCGTGGTGGTGGTGACCGCGTCACGAACCTCGGTCCAGGGTGCCTTGTTGACGCCGGCGCCGCGCACCAGCCGGACGGCGTACCCGTCCTCGTCGCACCGCACCACCCACGCCTTGGCTCGCAGCCACCACGCGCCGCCCGCGATCACGACCGCCCCCGCCAGCACGATGCCGATCACGATGTCGATGGAGCCGTGGGTCAGCGAGACCACGATGGTGGCGAGGAACGCGACCAACGCGAGCAGCACGAGAGCCAGCCCGAGCAGGCGCGCCACCACGGCCGGCGCGAGGCGGTAGTACGTCATGGTCCGATTGTCCCCAATCCTTCGCGCGATCCCACATCGGTCGATCCGATGCTTGTCCTGACGGGTGAGCCAGGTCACACTCGGTGCATGGCAATCCTCAGCTCCGGCATGGTCGAGGCGCTGCACGGCCTCGAGCAGGCGATCGTGCCACCCCGCCCGGGGATGCCGCTGGGCAACTGGCGGTGGGCGGTGCGGCAGCGCCTCGCCGCCGTCCGCGACGCCCTGGTCGAGGAGAACCCGAGCGCCTCCGACGGCTGGCTCGCCGCCCGCGGTGGACAGGCGTTCCGCGAGCGCGGCGCGCTGATCGCCCGGCTCTCCGCGCTCGCCGACAGTGCCCTCACCGCCTCCGACCCGGAGGCGCTGCGCCAGGACCTGCGCCGGCTCATCGGCGACATCGGCCGGCACGTCCAGCGGCTGCACGACCTCGTGTACGACGACGTCGAGATGGAGCTCGGCGGGGAAAACTGAGCCGCGGGCGGCGCCGAAGTGCCACCGTGACACCGTGCGGCGTGGCGGATGGTGAGGGATTTGAACCCCCGGTGGGTCACCCCACGCTCGCTTTCAAGGCGAGTGCAATCGGCCGCTCTGCCAACCATCCCGATGCGCTGAGACAGCGCAGGTCAGAGGGTAGCCGAGGGGCGGGACCACCCGCCCTAGGGGAGCACGCTCAGGCGCCGAGCTCGATCAGGATGTCACCCTCCTGGACGACGTCACCGGCCGCGACCTTGATCGTGGCGACGGTGCCGGCGACCTCGGCGAGCACCGGGATCTCCATCTTCATCGACTCCAGCAGCACGACCGTGTCCCCTACTGCGACCGAGTCCCCGACCGCGACCTCCACGACCATCACGTTGGCAACCATCTCGGCAACGACAGGAGTGACGGTCTCGCGGGGCATGCTGCCGACGCTAAGCGCTACCGCTCGGTAGAGCGAACCGGCTCACAACAGCGCCTGAGTACGCCGAGGCTCGGGCCGCACCGCGGTCGCCTCCTCCGCCTGCCGAGCAGCACGCCGGCCGGGTGCCTTGGCCGGCGGCCCGTCGCCGCCGGACCGGCGCTGACTCCGCGGGCGGCCCCGGCGGCCGCCGGTGAGGAACAGGTCGGCGCGGATGACGACGTACCCGAGGATGAGGCCGACCACGAGGCTGTAGCAGATCGAGAGCACTCCCTCGACGACCGAGACCTCCGGGTTGACGTAGGTGGTGGCCATCGGCGCGGTCGCGGCGACGCCGAACGCGCACACCCACCAGCCCTGCCGGCGACGAGCGCGCATGTGTGCGCCCCAGGCGAGCGCCGGGACGCCCAGCAGCGCCTCGATCGGGCGTGGGTAGCCACCGATGTGCTCGCGCAGCCAGACCACTCCGTCACGGAGGTTGTTGATCAGCCCGGGAGTGCCGTAGCGGCGGATCGCCTCGGCGTACAGGAGGGTGGCCAGCAGGAGGAGGCCGCCCGCGCTGACCGTCGCGAAGCCGCGCCGGCCGAGGCCGTGCAGGCCGGCGCCGAGCCGGTAGACCAACAGGAAGATGCCCACCAGGGCGAGCGCGAGCACCACGTACTGGAAGCGGTTGACGGTCACGACCGGCGCATAGCCGATCGCCCCCAGCGAGCCGACGATCGCCACCAGGGCGGCCTGCGCACACTCGCGGGCGGCGCGCTTGAAGGTGACCGCCGGCGTCGTGGCCATCACCGCGAAGACGGCCGAGACCGCTGCCATCATCACCGCAGCGCCGGTGCGCATCCGCTCCGAGTCGACGACGAAGACGCTGGCGCCGAGGGCCAGCGCCAGGAGCCCGGCGATCATCGGCCGGCCGCCGGTGCGGGCGGCGAGCCCGTAGACGTAGACGGTGGTCAGGTCCACCGCGCCGATCGGCCCGAGCAGGCCGGCACGGATCCGGAACGCCGCCAGCACCACGCAGACAAGCCCGACCGACCACCCGATCGACCACAACAACACCTGCTGCCGCCAGCCGGGCCGGAAACGTGATCGGCCGGTGCTGCTGCGGGTCATGTGGCCGAAGACTACAGACGCCGGTTGGCCAGTGACGGATTCACCCGACGGGCCTCCTCCAGGACGGCGCGGGAGACGGTGGCGGTGATCACCGCCGGGTCGTCGCCGGCCTCCGCCAGGACGTCACCCAGCGGGTCGACGACGAGCGAGTGGCCGCAGTAGCGTGGCGCCGGCTGACCGCAGCCGGCGACGAAGACGGTGTTCTCGATCGCCCGGGCCCGGAGCAGGGTCCGCCAGTGGTCGACCTTCCGCTCGCCGGCCACCCAGGCGGCAGGGACGAGGAGGATCTCGGCGCCGGCATCGACCAGCGCCCGGGCCAGCTCGGGGAAGCGCAGGTCGTAGCAGGTCATCAGCCCGATCCGGGCGCCGCCGACCTCCACGACCGCCGGCGTCAGCGGACCGGCGCTGAGCACGTCGGACTCCCGGTAGCCGAAGGAGTCGTAGAGGTGGATCTTCCGGTAGCTCGCCTTGGTCGCGCCGCGCACGACCAGCGTGTTGTACGGCACCGTCCCGCCTGGACCCGATGTGGTGTCGGCGCGCTCCAGCATGCCGGCGACGATGGTCGTCCCGCGGTCGTGGGCGACCCGGTCGATCTCGGTGACGAAGGGCCCGTCGAGGCCCTCGGCGTACTCGCCCAGGGGGGTGCCGGGCTTGCCGAAGTCCCGCGCGAAGACCTCGGGGAGCACGACCAGGTCGGCCCCGGCGGGCACCACGGATGAGATGCGCGCCCGATTGACGGACCGATCGAGGCTCGCCGGCTCTTGGACGAGCGTGATCTCTAGCGTCTCCCACGTCATTGGTCCGTCTTTCGGTCGGCATCGTCGGTTCAACCCCAACAGTGCCTCAGGATGGAGGCGTGTGGGAGCCATGGGCAGCGATCATCCTCGCCGGCGGCCGGGCCAGCCGGCTCGACGGCGTCGACAAGGCCGGCATCGAGATCGGCGGCAGAACTCTGCTGGAGTGGGCGCTCGACGGCGTCATCGACGCCCGCGAGGTGGTGGTCGTCGGGGACCCGGTGCCGACGGACCGGCCGGTGACGTTCACCCGCGAGGATCCACGGTACGGCGGGCCGGTCGCGGGGCTGCTCACCGGCCTGGACGCGCTGAGGTCGGTGCCTCGTCATGTCGGGGTGATCGGCGTGGACATGCCGTACGTGCACCATGGGACGTGGCGGCGGCTGCTGGCCGCGGCGGAGACCGGCTCCGGCGACGGGGCGATGCTGGTCGGCCCCGGCGGCCGCTGGCAGCTCGCGCTGGTGCTCGCGACGGACCGGCTGCAGGAGGTGCGGCCGAGCTACGAGGAGCAGCACGACCATCCGCTGAAGCGACTCATCGGCCCGTTGGATCTGGTCCCGGTGGCCGCTGAGGGTCGCGAGCACCAGGACATCGACACCTGGGCCGACCTGCGCGACGCTTGACCTGTGAACCTGCACGACTGGATCGATGAGCTGTCCGACGCCCTCGACATCGATGCCGACATCGATGAGGGGCTGATCCTCGACCTGGCCAAGGTGGTGGCGAACAACGTCGTCCGTCCCGCGGCCCCGGTCTCCGCCTACCTGCTCGGTGTCGCGGTCGGCCGCGCCGATGCCAGCACGGAGGAGACCGAGCGCCTGGCCGGGATCGCCCAGAACCTCGCCGAGCGGTGGAGCAGACCGGACGCCCCGGACTGAGTCGCGCTTGTCGGCGGCTCTGTCACCGGCGCCCGGCACTCACAACCAGCGGCCTAGGGTGGACACATGCGTGCCGTCGTCGCCAGCGAGCCCGGAGGGCCGGAGGTCCTCACCGTCACCGAGCTGCCCGACCTGAGGCCCGGTCCCGGAGAGGTCCTGATCGAGGTCGCCGCGGCCGGGCTCAACCGCGCTGACCTGCTGCAGCGGCAGGGCTTCTATCCGCCGCCGCCCGGGGCATCCGACGTGATCGGCATGGAGGCCAGCGGCACGATCGCCGCGGTCGGCTCCGGCGTCACCGGCTGGCAGGTCGGCGACGAGGTCTGCGCGCTGCTCGCTGGCGGTGGCTACGCCTCGCAGGTCGTGGTGCCCGCGGGTCAGGTGATGCCGGTGCCGGCCGGGGTCTCCCTGGTGGATGCGGCCGCCCTGCCCGAGGTCGCCTGCACGGTCTGGTCCAACGTGTTCATGGTCGGCGCGCTGCAGCCGAGCGAGTCGTTCCTTGTGCACGGTGGTGCCGGCGGCATCGGCTCGATGGCGGTCCAGCTCGCCCACCAGCTCGGGTCGAGGGTGTTCACCACTGCCGGTACGCCGGAGAAGCGCGCGCTCTGCTCCACCCTCGGCGCCGACGTGGTCATCGACTACCGCGAGGAGACGTTCGAGGACGTGGTCAGCGACCTCACCGACGGCCGCGGGGTCGACGTCATCCTGGACAACATGGGCGCGAAGTACCTCGCCCGCAACGTCTCCGCCCTCGCCGACTCCGGCCGGCTGGTGATCATCGGGCTGCAGGGCGGCAGCCGC
>Ga0164242_10007359_pt1 | contig 12065 bp, 12 predicted proteins | sample OricomgcompostMG_FD_108783 | JGI IMG/M metagenome (GOLD analysis project Ga0164242, IMG submission 108783) | Miracle-Growth compost microbial communities from Emeryville, California, USA - Original compost - Miracle growth compost (MG) ... | reverse complement strand
GCCGGTCAACATGAGCACCACGACCATGGCGGCGGCATACTCGCCGACCGCGAGCGTCGCTGCGAGCGCCGTCGCCGCCAAAATGTCGACGCCGACGTGGCCGCGGATCAGATCGCGGATCATATCGACGGTCAGCCAGACTCCGACCGCACCGGCGGCCATGATGATGACCCACCGCGCCGCTCCGGCTGCGCCTGCCCAAGACAAGAGTGCAGCCGCAGCGGCCGCCAACAGCGAAGCAAACAGAAGAACCGGTCGGCGGTTCGACGACCGAACCTCTCCGGCGGATTGCGAGATCGTCGCCTGAGTCATGCCGCGCCCTTCTTGAGGCGGTCATCGGCTGGTACTTCGTCACCCTAGGCGCGTCCGGGGATCTGTGATCTGCGGCTTTCGACCCGGATGGCAAGGTCTTTCGTCCCTGGCCTCGGGTCGCCGCGGGTGCTGGATTGAGTGTTGACATCGGTTCACGCGGAAAGGATCACGGCGATGGACATCCCACTATCGGCGAACTCGGTGATAGCAGGGGTTGACGGCTCCACCGCCAGCGTCCAGGCCGCACAGTGGGCGGCGGCCGCCGCCATGCGTTACGGGCTGCCGCTGCAGCTCGTGCATGCGATCCCCCCGCTGCCGGCCAACGCCTACCCCACGATGGGGCTCTACATCGAAACGCTGCGCAGGGCCACTCACCAGGAGGGTGAGGAGATCCTGGACAAGGCGGCGGCGGCCGCACGGAATCTCACTCCCGATCTCGAAATCGCTCGCTGGCAAAAGGTTGGCGACCCACTCGACGTGCTCAGCCTGGCCTCCGCCACCGCCCGAGTCATCGCCGTGGGAGCGACCGGACAGACGGGTCTCATCGAGCTGCTCGCCGGCTCCACCGCATTGGCGCTTCCATCCCGTGCGCATTGCCCCGTGGTGGTCGTCCGGCAACACCCCGACGGTACGGACGCCGCCGACGGCCCCGTCGTCGTCGGTGTGGCGGGTTCACCGCTCGACGATCCGGCCGTCGCCTTCGCCTTCGAACAAGCTTCCATGCTGGATGCCGAACTGGTCGCTGTGCACAGCTGGAGCGACTCACCGCTGCCCGATGTCGACCGGATCACCGGGTTGCACGACGACTGGAACGTCATCTTTGAACGCGAACGGCGGCTGCTCGCCGAAGGGCTTGCCGGATACGGCGATCGCTATCCAGAGGTGACAGTGCGGCCCGTTGTCGTGTACGACAGACCGACGCGGGCGTTGCTCGACCACGCAAAGTCCGCCCAGCTTCTGGTGGTTGGCAGCCATGGCCGCGGCCGCATCACCGGAGCGCTGCTGGGATCGACCAGTCGTGCGGTGATGAAACTGGCCCCGTGCCCGGTCGCGGTGGTGGCTCGCAATCACTGAGCCCCGCCGGGTCGCCGAACAGGCAACGACATCGCAACGAATGGGAGTGGGCCGTGGACAGCTGGGTGGTTGACGTTCCCGGTCCGATCTCTTCCGGCCCCTTGCGCCGCGTCGACCTGCCCGAACCTATTCCCGGCGCGGGTCAGTTGCGGATGCAGGTGAGTTGCTGCGGCGTCTGTCGCACGGACTTGCACCTTGCGGAGGGCGATCTGCCTGCGCACGCGGCGCGAGTGGTGCCCGGTCACGAGGTGGTCGGCGTGGTCGATGCGATCGGCGACGGTGTACGGGATTTCGCCACCGGCGATCGTGTCGGCGTGCCGTGGCTGGCCCGCACCTGCCGGCGGTGCCACTTCTGCAGGACCGGTCGTGAGAACCTATGCATCAAGCCGGCCTTCACCGGATGGGATGTCAACGGTGGCTACGCGGCCAAGTGCGTGGCAGACGCCGACTTTGTGTACCGGATACCCGAGGGCGTCAACGATCGCGAAGCGGCGCCGCTGCTGTGTGCGGGCATCATCGGCTATCGCGCGCTACGCCTGGCCGAGGTGCCGCCCGGGGGCCGATTGGGCATCTACGGCTTCGGCGGCAGCGCGCACCTGACCGCCCAGGTGGCGTTGCGGCAAGGACTGCGGGTGCACGTCCTGACACGCGGCGCAGCGAACCGCGCGCTTGCGCTGCGACTCGGGGTCGACTCGGCCGGCCCTGCCAACGGCGCCCCACCGGAACCGCTGGACGGGGCGATCCTGTTCGCTCCATCCGGTGATCTGGTGTCCGTGGCGCTGCAGTCCCTCGACCGGGGCGGAACACTGGCTATCGCCGGAATCTGGCTTTCGGCGATCCCCGCGCTCGACTACCGCGCTGAGCTGTTCGGTGAGAAGCGGCTGCGCAGCGTGACCGCCAACACCAGACAGGACGGCGTGGAGTTCCTCGCACTGGCAGAACGGCTCGGCATCCGGGCCAGTATCACCGAGTACCCGTTCGCGGAAGCTGACCGGGCGCTGGCGGACCTGGCACGCGGCGCCTTCAGCGGCGCAGCCGTACTAAACGCCGACACCTGAAACCGCGGCGCGCAGCAGTGACGCCCGTCAACATCGGAACGGGACTTGCGACCCTGTCCGTCCGAAGCGGCGTCGGCCAGCCTTGGACTATGAACGTAGTTCGGAACGCCGGCACTCCCGGTTCGCAAACCCCGACGTCACCACCCGCGCATCGGCCCAGATTCGCACGGACGCTCGCGGTGATCGAATTCCTGATCGGCACCGCAGCCGTCACCGCGGGCGCATTGATGCTGATCCGACCGGACGGTTCTCTGCTCGACGCCGACCCAACGGTTCTCACCGCGACACCATTCGAGGATTGGACGGTCCCCGGAGTGCTGCTCGCTGTCCTCGTCGGCGGTGGATTCCTGGTCGCGTGCGCCGTCGAATGGAGCGGCGCACCGGTGGCATCGGCGGCTTCCGTCGCGGCCGGATCCGGACTGATCGCCTTCGAGATCGTGCAACTCGCACTCATCGGATGGCATCCGCTGCAGCCCATCATGATGATCATCGGGGCGGGGTTGGTCCTGCTGGTGAACCTTCGCGTAGCCGGCAATTCGTCGACAAGGGCGAACCAATCACGACGGGAGCGAAGCGGCTATGAGTGATACTCCGAACCGGATCCTGGTGGGGTTCGATGGATCCGCGGAATCCAAGCGGGCACCCTGCCGGGCCGCCGGGTTGCGCTCGGTCAGCGCCAAATGCGCACGTCACAGTGCCTGCCCCGTCCTGGTGATGCGCGGAACGCAGGATCTGTACCGAACCTCGATCAGCGATGAACCGCTCTGACCCGGCGGCGATCACGGCGCACCGACTCGGCCCGCTAGTGCTGGCGGTGCTGCTGGCACTCTCGGCGCAGGCATGCTCAACCGCCGCCGAACCGCCCCCGACCACTCGGCCGTCGGTCGCCACCACGGTGTCGTCGCCATCGCCGGGACCATCGGCACGGGCATCAACGTTGGATCCGGGTCCGCCGTCGACATCACATTCAGCAGTGACCGTATTGACGACACTGCCGACCGTGCCCTCGATATCGCCGGGCGCCACATCGAGCGCTGTCGTCCCGTCATCTTGGCTCACCATCACCACCGCCCAGGTGACCGATACCCGAGCCACCGTCACATCAACGAGGATAACCAGCAGCAGCGTGCGCGTCCCGCCGCCGACTGCAGGGCACTCCACGCTCCCGTCCAGCTGGTCCTCGACCCTGCACACGTCCCCACCGCCCTCATGGACGAGCACCCCAGCACCGGCACAAGGACTCCCGGCGGGTCTAGCCGGGCTGGATATCGAGCGGATTCCGACCAGCCGCTCCGTTGTCGCCCTGACGTTCGACGCCGGCGCGAATGCCGACGGGTTACCGTCGATCCTGGCATCGCTGCGGGCGACTGGTGTTCCGGCGACATTCTTCTTGACCGGCCGCTGGGCGACGACATTTCCCGCCGGCGTGCGCCAGATCGCAGCGGCCCACTATCGCATCGGCAATCACTCCGATACCCACCCGATGATGACATCGCTGCCCCGGGAGGCGATCAGTGCCGAACTCACTGCCGCGAGGGCGAAGATTCTGGCTGCCGGCGGCACGGATCCGCTGCCGTTGTTCCGATTCCCGTTCGGCGACCGGGATTCTCGCACCATCGCGGCGGTCAACCGAGTTGGCTACGTAGCAGTCCGATGGACCGTGGACACCCTCGGCTGGCAGGGCACCAACGGAGGTATGACAAGGCGGGCAGTGATCGACCGGGTGCTGGCCGCCGTGCGCCCCGGATGCATCGTCTTGATGCACCTGGGCTCGAACCCTGACGATGGCACCACCCTTGACGCAGACGCCCTGCCCACCATCATTTCAGCGCTTCAGGCGGGCGGCTACCGGTTCGTGACGCTGGATGCTCTGCTGTGAGCGATGCCCGGGACAGACCATGTCGGCTCCCGGGGTTCAGAGGTGGTCTGCGCAACGGCACGCGACCTGGTCGTCCGTGTCGTCACCGCCACGGTGCGCTGGCCTCGATCCGTTCCCGGTTCACGGGCTACCGCGTCCGCCTGTGTCGCGCCACCCACAGCGCGACGGCCACCAATGCCGCACCGGCCACCAATAGAACCAGGGCCATGGACAGCAACGACTCGACGTAGGCGTGAACCACGATCGGCAGAACGACCAGCGTCCCCGCCGCACCGATGCCCACCATGACAAGGTCGGCTGTCATCACCGCTGCCGCCACCACCAATACCACCGGCAGGACGCCCAGCCAGGCGGTTTCCTGCTGCACGGCAAGGACCACGCCGCCGACGCAGGTCCCGACCGCTGCCAGCAGGAGGCCAAAGTGGCGCTGATCGGCACCGATGGATGGACCGGCCCGACGTGGTGTGTCCCCCGCTGGCGCGGGCCGGTCGTCGACGCCCGGCAGCAACCCATACCATGCCGAAGCGCCCCAGGCCAGCGCCACTGCTGCGATCGCGGCACCGTCAAGGACGCCGCCCGGTTCCGCCGCGGCGTTCGCGACGGCCACCGCCAAGACCTCCACCGCGGTGAACGCCGCCGTCTGCTGGGGAACCGCGCGATGCGCCAGCCACAGCGCCCAAGTTCCAATGGTCAAACCCCCCGCCACTTCCAGCAGCGCGGTTGACTCGGTATTGGAGGGGACATCGGTCAGCACCACAAGCAGTACGCCCAGGGTGGCCGAGCAGAGCAACCACAGCACACCGCGAACTCGTGACGCTGCCGCCCCGAATCGTGGACGTGCCGCGACGCCGGCCAACAGCAGCACCACGGTCGCCGAAAGCGGGATTGCAATGCGGGCGGCCCGGGTCAATTCGGGCCAGTAGCCGACGGTCGCGACGACCAGGGCCGAGAGGATCACCGCGCCACCCAGGTATGCGAGCGCCTCGACCGCCACCGATCGCCGCGGTGTCGCCCCCTCGGTCCGGCCGGCGGCCGGCACACGATCCGGCCCGGTCAGGGCCGTGCCGGTCAGATACTCCCAGCGGGCGATTCCCGCTGCCTGCTCGGCGGAGATCAGACCGGCCGCGACCCAGTGATCCAGCTGGGTTGTCAGGTCATTGCGGTTCTCAGCAGTGGGTCGCATCAGGCTCACCCACCGGCTCCGGCGGTGACTTCCCCACCGGCGGCCTGACCAGTTGCGCGAGACGACCGAGTTGCTCACCCCAGTCGACCGCCCGATCCCACTCGCCGGGCAGCAGGGGGCCGGCCATACCTGCAACGTAGAAGCTCTGCGCCGGCACCACCAAGCGGCATCCGGCACGATTGAGCAAACGGCCGGCGGCTCGCGCCGCCGATCCCGGCAGGTATCGCATCAGGCGGTGACGTGTGTCGAAGGTTGCGACCAAGCGGCCGGGAGTCGAAGGCAAAGCTGCGAGGAACTCCCTGATCCCGGTACGGGTGTCGATCTCGTCGTCCGAGCGGACGGCGGCCTGCAGTCGCGTGTCCGGTGTCGGAAGGTTCAGCCCATGGGTCGGCGCACCCACCACGAGCAGATCGGGCTGAGCGAACGCTGCTACTTGCAACGCGGTAACGGGAGTCGCGCTCGCCGCCATGCGCGTGGCAAGCCCGTGGGTTATCGCTTGGGCGACGCGCTGGGTATTGCCGAACATCGACTCGTACACAACTAGGGCTCGCATCGGCCTGTCCCCTCGTTCGTCGCGGAAACCCGAAGTCTCCGGCTGGGTTGCACAGGTCCAGCGTCGCCGTCGCGGCGCCGTGCCAGGTACGCGCCAAGGTCCCGATATGCAGTGCCATTCGTCACCACGCGTGCCGCCGCACCCCCTGCTCGGCGTTTCCGGCCATACGATGGCTTGGGGTATATGGGTTGCCGCTCAGCAGCGTTCGCGACACCTCGACGATCCGGCTACCCCACCGGCAACCAGGAGCATGTGATGGGCAACGATCGACCCGAACCGGTGATTGCGGAACTTTCCAGCGCCGAGTGTTACCAGAAGTTGGCTTCACATAACGTCGGCCGTATCGGAGTAAACGTCGATCAGTACCCGCTGATCATTCCGGTGAACTACATCCTCGATCACAACACTGTGGTGCTACGCACGGCCCCGACCACGGTGGTCGTCGATGCGGACCACGCCAAGGTCACGTTGCAGGTCGACGAGTTCGATGTCGAGCAGCAATCGGGCTGGAGCGTCCTGCTCAAGGGCCGGGGGCGGGCGGTGCACTTCGACGATATTGACGAGCTGTACGCGCGGACCACCGCGACCAGACTCGTGTCATGGGCGCCCGGCGCCCGCGACCTGTGGATCCGCATCACACCGGACGGCGTCTCGGGCCGGCGAATCGTCCCCGGCGAACTCGAGTGGCGCCTGGACAGCGCCGCATACCTGTGACACAACCTGGGCGCATGCGACATGCGTCCGAACTCAGGCTGCCTCGTCTACCGCCGCGGCACGGACCACGGCGAGCGGGCAGGGTGAATAGTCCACCAGCGCCCGGCTGACGGATCCCAGCAGCATGCCGGGGAACCCGCCCCGACCGTGGCTGCCGACCACCAGCAGTTGGGCGGTGGCAGCCTCCTTGAGCAGTGCGCGAACCGGACGATCGTGGGTGAGCACCCGCTGGATGCTGACGTCGGGAAATCGTTCCTGTGCGCCGGCAAGCTGTTCTGCCAGCAGCCGGCGGTAGCCCTCTGCCACCGTCGTCCAGTCGGTGACCACTCCGATGACCTGACGTTCGGCGTCGAAGAACACGTCCGACCAGGCCATTACAACCTCCAGCGGGACCCGCAGCGCCGAAGCTTGCCGTAGCGCGAAGTCCAACGCCCGCGCGCTGACCGGTGATCCATCCACCCCCACCACTACCGGTGCCGACGGCGCACCGCTGGCCGGCGAACGCCACACGATCAACGGGCACCGTCCGTGCGAGGCGAGGGTCCACGACAGTGCGCCGGCCTCCGACCATTCCCGCTCGGATCCGGCGTCAGCGATCACAATCATCGCAGCCCCAGCAGAGAGATCAATCAGGGCGGTCGCGGCCGCCCCGGTCAGCAGCCCGGTGGTGATCCGAACGCCCGGCATGCGGCGCCTAAGATCCGCAGCCACGCGGTGAAGCACAGTTAGCACGGCCTCATTCCGCTGCCGGATCCCGCCACCGGTATACCCCATCAACTGCAGTGTTGCTCCGATGTGCCGGCACTGCTGCGCCGCCCACGATGCGGCGGGCAGGACGGCGTCGGAGTCGACATAGACCACCACCGCGCCGTTCAACTGCAATTCATCTCGGCCACCTTCGGCTGCGGCGCGGACCTGCGATGCGCCACCACGACGGGTCATCGACACCACCTACATTCACAGCGCGTCCATCACGCAGTTCCGACAGTGACAGGTCGCGCGATGCAGGGCCAGGGACGAACGTCCCATGTGGTGGTCCTGTGATGCCCCTGCTCACAACTAGGGTCCAACGGCCTCGAGGTGACGGGTCGAAAGATCGTGTCAACGTCACGGTGCCGGAAGCGAGACTTGCCGGACAACAGGCATCCGTCCGAAGAGACCGCGGATGCCGCCGCAGGAAAGGAACATGCCATGAAGGCACTGGTCTACCACGGACCCGGTCGGCGGACGTGGGAAGAGGTGGCCGATCCGACACTACTGGAACCAGAGGACGCCATCGTCCGCGTGTCCGCCACGACCATCTGCGGGACCGACCTGCACATCCTCAAGGGCGATGTGCCCGAAGTGACGTCGGGCCGCATCCTAGGACACGAGGCCGTGGGCATCGTCGCCGCCGTGGGATCCGCTGTCCGCGCTTTACATCAGGGCGACCGCGTGTTGGTCTCGTGCATCTCATCGTGCGGCCGGTGCCGATACTGCCGCATGGGAAGCTACGGTCAGTGTCTCGGCGGAGGCGGATGGGTGCTCGGCCACCTCATCGACGGCACCCAGGCCGAATCCGTCCGGATCCCGTTCGCCGAACGGTCGCTCTACACGGTGCCCGAAAAGGTCAGCGACGAGTCCGCTCTGATGCTGTCCGACATCGTGCCAACAGGTTTTGAGGTTGGTGTCCTCAACGGCAACGTGCGACCCGGTGACACCGTTGCCGTGGTAGGAGCCGGCCCGATCGGCCTCGCGGCGATCAAAACGGCCCGACTGTTCAGCCCCGCACGCATCATCGCCGTCGACGTTGCCCCATCCCGCCTAGAATCCGCGCGCGACTTCGGCGCCGACGTGACCGCCGGTCCAGACGACGCCGTGGCCACCATCGGCGAGATAACCGATGGCTTGGGTGCCGACGTCGCCATCGAGGCTGTCGGGATCCCAGCCACCTTCGAGCTGTGCGCGACACTCATCAGACCGGGCGGCCATCTGGCCAACGTCGGTGTTCACGGAGCTCCAGTGAGCTTGCACCTGGAGGCGCTGTGGTCTCGCAACGTCACGATCACTACCGGGCTGGTCGATACCTCCTCAACGTCGATGTTGCTGTCTATGCTGACGAGGGGTCAGCTGACGACCACCGAATTCATCTCCCACCGATTCGGCCTGGACGAGATACAAGACGCCTACGACGTCTTCACCAACGCTGCCGATTCGTCCGCTCTCAAGGTGGCCTTGTTCAGGAGCTGACCACCGCGCCATCGTGACCCCCTCCTCGTGCACCTAAGCGAGCGGGTCACGATGGCATCCGGTGACCGCGCAGGAGCGAGCGCTCACCGACGTCCTGGCCCGTTGGCGCCGTAACGCTGTTCCAACGCAGCCGCCGCGCGCCGCCGTAGCGCATTCACTGCCGACCCCACCCGAGCGGAACAGTCATTTTCGGCAGCGGCAAGCGCGGAGCCGAGGGACCGGTCCTGCACGGCCCCGAGGGCCCAGCGGGAAAAGTCCCCGCGCAACGCATGATGAAGGACTGAGTCATCGGCAACGGCCCCGATGCTGCTGATCAGCTCGCCGACAGTCGCCGAGGTCGACACAATCTGGCCGGAAGAATCCCGAAAATGGAAGCGGAGATGGTTCGGCAAGGGCACATCGCGATACTTGTTGCGGTGGCGAACATGCGAAGTCTTTCGCGAATCAGGTACGAACTCCATGTCCACCATACCTGGCGTCCGGAGCAACGCCCGTGAAACGGCCGGATCACCGCCTTCACGTCGCTGCCCGAGCGCGGTCAAGAATACGTCGATAGTGGTCTTGGCGGCCGCGCACAACGTTTCCGGGCGATAGGTGACGTAGCAATAGCCTCCGTCGTTCGGCCGAAATACGTGCGCGAGGGTGCCGTCCTCTCCGAGCACGCCATGTGCCTCGTCGATGACGATCCAGTGCGGTACTCCATACTGGCTTCTGGCCGCCTCGACACCCGACGCAACCGTCGTCAGATACGGCACCGTCACCGACGGATTCATGGACGACAGATCGAGCACCACCGACAATGACCGCTGACAAAGCATCTGCACCAGGTCGTCGACGGATTGCGTGCCGTCCGCCTTGACCAGCACTGTTTGGTGCAATTCCGCCAGCGATGAGTGATCGCCCTCAGGATCGATGACCAGCACGATGTATCCGGCCTCGATCCAGCGCTCGACCAACAGACCGGTCAAATGAGACTTGCCGGCACCGCTCTCGCCGGATACCAGAATCCCGGCCTGGGCGCCCGGGATCGTCACCTCAGAGCCGTCGTCGGACCGCCCGATTCGAAGATCGCGTCGTCGGGACCGAACTGGTTGCGCACCTGACACGACGGGGCCACGCAGAAACGTCGCCAACTGATCGGGGCCGTCGGATATGACGACATCGGCGACGCGACGCACGGACTCGATGGCGCCGGACGCGGCCACCGCGATCTCCGCGGCCGACAACATCGCAAGATCGTTCTCCGCATCACCAACCGCGAGCGTGTTGTGGGCGGAAATCGCCAGTTCGGACAGTGCTGCGCGCAGACCTGTTCCCTTCGACACCCCGGACGGCAAGACCATCAGCTCGTTGCGGTTATGTACCAACTGCGCGTCCAACCCCAAAGAGTCGATGCCGTCGAAGACGATTGGCGCGTCAGTACTCCTACATGCCAGGATCGCGACGCCATCTCGGATGGGGACCGATCGGTCTCGCAACCGCGGCGCGAGCAGCGGATCCACCGATGCCAACACCGTCCTATGCCCATCGACAATCAGCAGCGCTCCGTTTTCGAGCACTGCCGCGTCGAAATGCGTCAGTAGCCCCGGAAAGTCCGCACCGAGCTCCGTCTCGATGCGACCTGTGACAAGTATCGTGGCCGCGCCGGCCCCGCGGCACTCGTCCAACGCCGCGATCGTCGAGGTGTCTAGCACGCCATCCTGCGTGATAGTGCCATCGAGGTCGACGGCGATTGCCTGGACGAAGCCCGCCATCGAGACCCTTCTTCCTCCGCCTGCTTGGGGCACCGCCTTCGACCCGCCGACAGGGACCAGCGGGCCCCTCCATGCTGACGCGGGGCACCCTGAGGCCCACAGGGGCGAAGGTCCCCGACATGGGCGGGTACAGGCTGTCCGGCGGCACCATCCGAACCTTCGGCACCGGTGATACGGACCTAGGACCCTGTCCCGGAGCCGACACGCGGGCGCACGCTGAGCCCTAGGAGCAGCAAACTTTCGCCACTGGCAGACCTCGAACGGGAGACTCGACATGTCGCACGGCATACCCGATATTGACACGGTCAAGGCAGCCATCGCGCTCGCGGGACGAGCACCGTCGATCCACAACTCCCAACCCTGGTCCTGGACAATGCGCGACATGACGCTGCACCTGGCCGCCGACCAGGAACGCTGGCTGGGAGCCACGGATCCGGCGGTCCGGGACATGCTGCTGAGCTGCGGCGCGACTTTGCACCATGCCCAGGTTGCTTTCGCAAGCCTGGGTTGGGCCACCCGCGTACATCGGCTGCCCAGCGACCTTCATCCGGACCGCCTGGCGGCGTTGGAATTCTGGCCGAAGGCACCTACCGAACACGACATTGCGCTGTCGGCGGCGATATACGCCCGACGTAGCGATCGCCGCCCCTACAGCGCGCGCGCCGTCACCGAGGAGGACTTGCAGCCGGTCGAAGCGGCCGCGCACCGTCCAGGCGTGCACGTCCACCACGTCGACGTTGACACCGCGCGCGGCTGTCTGGAGGAGTTGGTTCGCGACGCAGCCGACGTCCGATCCGCGGATCCGGTGTGGCGGATCGAACAGCGGATGTGGACCGGGCCATATCTTGCCCCGGGCGTGGGTGTTCCCGCCTCCAACATCCCACGCAACCCGCAGCCCTACGAGCGGCCCTTCTATTCAGGCGCGCTGCCCGACACCATCAATAGCATCAGCGACGTCGGCGAGGTCCTGCTCTTGGCGACGGACGGTGACGATCCACAGGCCCGTCTGCAGGCCGGTGAGGCGACCAGCGCTCTGCTTCTCGAAGCGACCGCCGTGGGGCTATCCACCTGCAGCCTCTCGCTGGTCATGGAGGTCGACGCAACCAGGTCTGAACTGCGCCGACGGTTCCTCGCTGACGCGACGGAGCCCCAACTGCTGGTACGGATCGGGTGGCGCCCCCGCGAATCCGAGCCTCTGCCCGCAACGCCTCGGCTCCGGTTGGAGGAAGTCTTTCAGTACGCGACCAGGCGGTTCGCCACCGCCGGTCACCTCAGGTCGACGCGGTGAGCGGGGGGTCCCCGCGATCCG
>Ga0164242_10007358_pt1 | contig 12066 bp, 13 predicted proteins | sample OricomgcompostMG_FD_108783 | JGI IMG/M metagenome (GOLD analysis project Ga0164242, IMG submission 108783) | Miracle-Growth compost microbial communities from Emeryville, California, USA - Original compost - Miracle growth compost (MG) ... | reverse complement strand
GTGCCGTCGCCGAGATTCGCGAACACGTGCTTGTCGTTCGTGAACGGCGCCTGGCCGACCCACGCGACGCCTTCGCCGCCCATCTGGCTGAACGTGCTGGTGTTGCGGTCCATCCAGATGCTCATGTAATGGCAGCCGATGCCGGCCATCGCGCGCGAGCCTTCCGGCACGTTCGTCGACGTGTTGTGCGGACAGCCGGAGCAGAACCACGGCTTGCGCTCCGCCTGCACGCGCGGCAGCGCGAGCGCCTTTTCCTTCGCGTCGATCACCGCGAGGCGCGCGGCGATCCGCGCGCGCACGTCGGACGGCAGGTCGAACTTGTCGAGCCGCGTCGCGATCGCCTTCGCGATGATCGCCGGCGACAGTTCGTAATGCGCGGGCAACAGCCAGTTGCCCATCGGCACCGACCATTCGCCGCCGGCGCCGTCCTTCTCGTCGAACTTGCCGTACACGCGCGGACGCTGGCCGTCCGGCCAGTTGTACAGTTCTTCCTTGATCGCGTATTCGAGGATCTGCCGCTTCTCCTCGACGACGAGAATCTCCTGGAGCCCGCGTGCAAACGCCTGCGCGCCCTGCGCTTCGAGCGGCCACACGCAGCCGACCTTGTACAGGCGCACGCCGATGCGCGCACAGGTTGCGTCGTCGAGGCCGAGGTCGGTCAGTGCCTGGCGCACGTCGAGATACGCCTTGCCGCCGGTCAGAATGCCGAAGCGCGCGTGCGGCGAATCGATCTCGATGCGGTCGAGCCGGTTCGCGCGCACGTACGCGAGCGCCGCGTACCACTTGTAGTCGAGCAGACGCGCTTCCTGCACGAGCGGCGGATCGGGCCAACGGATGTTGAGGCCGCCGTCGGGCATCGCGAAATCGGTCGGCAGCACGATGTTCGTGCGATGCGGATCGAGTTCGACCGACGCCGACGATTCGACCACGTCGGTCACGCACTTCATCGCGATCCACAGGCCCGAGTAGCGGCTCATCGCCCAGCCGTGCAGGCCGAAGTCCAGATACTCCTGCACGTTCGACGGAAACAGCACCGGCAGCCCGCACGCCTTGAAGATGTGTTCGGACTGGTGCGCGAGCGTCGACGATTTCGCCGCATGGTCGTCGCCGGCGAGCACCAGCACGCCGCCGTGCGGCGACGAGCCGGCCGAGTTGCCATGCTTGAGCACGTCGCCCGACCGGTCGACGCCGGGGCCCTTGCCGTACCACATCGAGAACACGCCGTCGTATTTCGCGCCCGGGTACAGGTTGACCTGCTGCGAGCCCCAGACGGCGGTCGCGGCGAGGTCCTCGTTGACGCCGGGCTGAAACACGATCTGATGCGCGGCCAGATGCTGCTTCGCCTTCCACAGCGACTGGTCGAGTCCGCCGAGCGGCGAGCCGCGATAACCGGAGATGAAGCCGGCGGTATTGAGGCCGGCGGCGCGGTCGCGTTCCTGCTGCAGCATCGGCAGGCGCACCAGCGCCTGGATGCCGCTCATGTACGCGCGGCCGCGTTCGAGCGTGTATTTGTCGTCGAGCGTGACGGATGCGAGCGCGGCTTCCAGCGTTGCGCGCTGACCTGCGTCGAGCGGGGCGTTCATTGTCTGTGCTCCTCCTTGGTTCCACCAATCCGGTCCGGGATCAACAGAATGTCGGGCCTCGGCATCTCGTGAATGCTTCGGCCGGGATCGTGATACTGACGGTTTTTGTTCGATGGTAACACTGGGGCAAACTCGCCGTTGCGGCCGGAGAAAGCGCAAGCGACAAGGCGCCGCCGCGCCGCGTATCAGGATGATTCGGGCTGTAACGGCATGTAAAAGATCGCCCCGTCATGAACCGGTCTTGATATTTGTGTCTAATCACCTCACCTGTGCGGACTGCGTCCGGCCCAAAAGGCAGGGTGCAACGCAACAGGCATGTCTGACAAAAGGAGTACGCATGAACAATCGACATATCCAGACCTTCCTGACGGTCTCGGCCGCTTTCTTCGCGATGAGCGCGCCGCTGCATGCAAACGCGGGCGTGCGCTCGCTGACGACGAATCCCGCCTGCCGGACCGAGCAAGCCGCCGTCCCGACGAAGGCCGACGAATCGCAGTCCATCACCATCCGCGCCGAGCGCGACGCATGACGCGTGTGCCGCGCCGAACCCGCGCGGCATGCCGGTTATCGGCCCGCGCCGCCGCGCGTCGGGCACCGTAAAAGTGAAGGGCGAAGGCCGCCGGGCCTTCGCCCTTCGTGCCATCTGGCGCTCACGCCGGGTCTTTGAGCACGCCGCGGCGGATCTGGTCGAGTTCGATCGACTCGAACAGCGCCTTGAAGTTGCCCTCGCCAAAGCCCTGATTGCCCTTGCGCTGGATGATCTCGAAGAAGATCGGGCCGATCTGGTTGCCGGTGAAAATCTGCAGCAGCAGGTCGTCGGGCGCGCCGTCGATCAGGATCTTCCGTTTCTTCAGTTCGTCGAGCGGCTCGCCGTGGTTCGGGATGCGGCGCTCGACGAGTTCGTAATAGGTGTCGACCGTATTCAGCAAGTCGATGCCGGACGCGCGCAATCCGTCGACGGTGCGGTAGATATCGTCGGTGGCGAGCGCGATGTGCTGGATGCCTTCGCCGTGATACGCGTCCAGATATTCCTGGATCTGGCCGGCGGTGTTCGAGCCTTCCTCGTTGATCGGAATGCGGATCTTGCCGCACGGCGACGTCATCGCCTTCGATTTCACGCCGGTCGCCCTGCCTTCGATATCGAAGTAGCGAACCTCGCGGAAGTTGAAGAGCCGCTCGTAGAACTCGGCCCATTCGGCCATGCGGCCGCGATGGACGTTGTGCGTCAGGTGATCGATCGTCGTGAGGCCGTGGCCGTTCGGTTCGGGATCGGCGCCGGGGATCGGTTCGAAGTCCACGTCGTAGATGCCGATGTCGCCGATGCTGCCCGGCGCTGCGCCGTTCTTGCCGCGCCAGCGATCGACGAAATAGATCAGCGAATCGCCGATGCCCTTGATCGCGGGGATGTTCAGCTCCATCGGGCCGGCGTGGTTGTCGAAGCCCCACGCGCCGAGTTCGAGCGCGCGGCGATACGCGTTCGCCGCGTCCTGCACGCGCAGCGCGATCGCGCAGATCGACGGCCCGTGCAGCCGCGCGAAACGCTGCGCGAACGAGTCGGCTTCGCCGTTCACGATGAAGTTGATGCCGCCCTGGCGATACAGCGTGACGTTCTTGTGCCGATGGCGCGCGACGGCCGGGAAGCCCATCCGCTCGAACAGCCGGCCGAGCGCCTTCGGATCCGGCGCCGTGTACTCGATGAACTCGAAGCCGTCGGTGCCGACGGGGTTGTCCCAGTGGGGAATCTGCATGGCCGTCTCCCTGGTCTGAGTGGATGCGGCCAGTGTAGCGGGCGCGGCGCGGCGAAAACTTGCGAATTTAATCGCCATGTCGCGAAGTTGCGCTATAAACCGTCTCATCGTTACCCGACGGAGACAGAAGATGCCCAGAGTCGAACTGGACGCGATCGACCGCCGAATCCTCGCGATCCTGCAGGAAAACGGGCGGCTGTCGAACCAGGAGATCGCGGAGCGCGTGAGTCTGTCGCCGAGTCCGTGCCTGCGGCGGATCCGGCGGCTGGAGGAGAACGGCGTGATACGTGGTTACGTCGCGCTGCTCGATCCGCAGAAAATCGGCCTTGGGCTGCTCGCGTTCGTGAACGTGCGGCTGGAAAAACGCGGACCGGCGCGCGACGCGTCCGCCGGCCATTCGGGCGCGACCCACGCCGAGCGGTTCCGCGCGGCGGTGCAGATGTGGCCGGAAGTCGTCGCGTGCCACGCGATGACGGGCGACATGGATTACCTGCTGCGCGTGCAGGTCGAGGACATGGCCCACTTCTCGCGTTTCATGCAGGAGCAGTTGCTGCATCACCCGTCGGTGATCGACGTGAAAACGAGCTTTTCGCTCGATACGTTCAAGGAGACGACCGCGCTGCCGATCCTGTAGGCGGAGGTCGAGGTCGGCGTCGGATGCGAAAAAGGCGGCCGAAGCCGCCTTTGCTGGATTTTTGCGCCCGGTTTGCGACCGATCAGGCGCGCAGGTCCGCGATCAGGCCGCGGCCTGTTGCGGCAGCCACGAGTGCAGCAGCACCTGGCCCTGGCGCGCGAGACGCTTCATCGCGTAGTCGAACACGGCGGCCTGTTCCTGCATGATCTCGGTGAGAATGCTGTTCTGGTCGGCCGGTTCGAGCGACAGCCACGCGTCGGCTTCGCCGTACGCGTATTCGATCTTCATGCCGGACTTGCGGGCGATGTGCATCATCGTCGCGTTGCGCGACAGGCAGTGGATATACAGCGTCGTCACCTGGGTATTGCGGCTGCGGATCGCCGCGCGCTCGAACAGCTTCGAACCGACGCCCTGGCCGCGCGCGCTTTCGAGCACCGACACGCCGAATTCGGCGGTGCGGCCCTTGCTGTCGGCCGGCAGATACGCGAGATGGCCGACGCCGACCAGTTGCAACTGATGGTCGAACACGCCGAACACCGTGTCACGCGCGAAGTCGATGCCGCGCACGTAGTTCTCGATCACGTGGTCGGGCGCGGCCTGGCCGAAGCGCAGCAGGCGGTCGTCGCGGTCGAGCGACAGGAAGTGCGACAGCAGGCGGTCGCGGTCGGCCGAAGTGAGCACTCGCACGAGGACCTGCGCGCGTGCGCCGGCCGAAAGCGGACGCTGGGCCGCAGGCTGGATGTCGGGCTGGGTCATCGGGTTCTCCTGTCGTCCTGCATGATGCGATGCGGAACGGATTGTAACGGAAAACCCGGGGCGGGATCAGGGAAAACCCGAATAACCGCTCCAATGCGCGTGGTGGTGTTTTGTTAAGTATTTGATTATCAACGATAAGAAACGTCGGTGGCGGCCGAGGCAAACTGTTGCGGCATACCGACGCTCGCGCGGATCGCGTGCTGCGCTGCGCTAAACCGCCTCACCGTTCGCGCGCAGGCCGTGGTCGATCACGCCGATCACCTGCTCCGCGAAGTCCCGATAGCCCATCTTCCCGCCCGGCTTCAGCCACGTGAAGGTCCAGTTGATCATGCCGAACACCATCATCGTCAGCGCGGTCTGGTTCTCCTTCGTGACGCGCTGCGGATACGCGCGCGCCAGTTGCCGCGCGAAGGCCGCGACGACGTCGCGCTGGCGGTTCAGCACGATTTCGCGCTGCTCGTGCACCAGATATTTGACGTCGTTGAGCAGCGCGACATGCCGGCTCTGCGACGTCTCGTATTCGGTCAGGAACGCGCGGATCAGTTCGGCGAACGTGTCGCGCTCGTCGAGGCCGCGCCGGTGGCTCGCCCCGTCGACTTCCGCGATGATCAGCATCAGCCGCTTCGTGTAGCGGTCGAGCAGGTCGAAGAGGATCGCTTCCTTGCTCTCGTAATAGTGATAGAGCCGCGCCTTCGACGTGCCGCTCGCGGCGGCCAGGTCGGCCATCGACGTGGTCGGATAGCTCGTCTGCGCGAATTTTTCGGCGGCGAGTTCGAGGATCTGGTCGCGTTGCGATTCGTGGTCGGGCGCTCGGGTACGGGCCATGAGTATCAGCGGGGGAGGAAGAGATGCGCGGCCGCCGCGGCCGGCAGCGGGCGGGCGGCCGCCGTCGCGGCGCGCGGAGCCGGCGCGTGCGGCACGCGCGCCGCGTGCCGGTCGTCGCGCACGCGCAGCGCGTCCGTCGCGGCGAGTTCGCGCAGCCGCCACAGCACGACCGGCTCGCCGACCGTGAAGCCGGCGCCGGCGCGCGACAGCGCGGCGCCGATCTGCGCGGGCGACAGCCACCCGTCGCCCACGGCGTCGAGCGTATCGACGATCAGCGAGTCGAGGTCCGCGAACGCGCCGCTCGTGAACGTGTTGTCGCGCCAGCGGCGCGTCTCGCCGTTCGCATGGCGTGCTTCCTGCCATTCGAGCGCGAGCCGAGTGATCCGCAGCACCGAGATCGGCGCGGCGTCCGCCAGCCGACCGGCGAGCCGGGCGGCGGGATTCGCGTCCGCGCCGCCGTCCGCGCAGAGCCGCACTTCGTTCAGCCGCTGCGGCGCGGCGCGCAGGCGGTAGCACACGCGCCGCAGCGCCAACTGGTCCGCCGCGTCGGGCGTGTGCCAGATCACGACCGGCGCGTCGTCTTCCTCCAGCGCGTCGAACGTCGCCGACTCGCCGCGCAGCGCGGCCTCGGTCAGGCCGCCGACGCGCTGCCAGAACGCGACGCGGTCGTTCGAGGATTCGTCGGTGTGGCGCAGCGGGCCGACGGTCAGGTCGTCGCGCAGCGCGATCACGCGGCCGGCGCGGCCCGCGTCGCGAAGCGCGGCGTCGAGCGCCGCGGCGACGGACTCGCCGCAGGTGATATGGATCGTGGTCATCGACAGCTCATCGGCGCGCAGCGCCAGGCATTGCGCCGCGCATGGAAGGCAAAAACCGCCTGCGGCGGCCGATTCCTCGCCGGCCGGCCGCGGGCGGCCCCTAGTGTAAGCGGATAGCGGATGAGCTGAAAGCGGCGCGTTGCGTCGCCGCGCCGCCTAACGTTCGTCGAACGACACGACTACGCGCTCGCTGACCGGATGGCACTGGCACGTCAGCACGAAGCCGTCGCGCACTTCGCGGTCTTCGAGCGTGTCATTGCGGTCCATCTTCACTTCGCCGTCCAGCACTTTCGCGCGACACGTGCAGCACACGCCTGCCTTGCACGCATACGGCAGCGCGAGCCCCGCGTGCAGGCCCGCGTCGAGCAGGCTCACGCCTTCGTACGGCAGGCGCAGCCGGCGCGTCTTGCCGTCGATCACGATTTCGAGGTCGGCGGCCGGCGTGTTTTCCGTGACGTCGACCGGCGGCACGCCGGCCTGCGGCAGCGGCGTGCCGAAGCGCTCGACGTGGACCTTCTGCGGCGCGACGCCGGCCGCGTTCAGCGCGGCTTCGGCCGCGTCCATCATCGGCGCGGGCCCGCAGATGAACACCTCGTCCAGTTCGCCGGGCGGCACGAGCGTCGCGAGGAACTGCGCGCACTTCGCCTGATCGAGCACGCCGTTGAACAGGTCGACGTCCTGCCGATCGTCCGACAGCACGTGATACAGCACGAACCGGTCGATGAAGCGGTTCTTCAGGTCCTCCAGTTCCTCGGCGAACATGATCGAGTCGACGCCGCGATTGCCGTAGATGAGCGTGAAGCGGCTGCGCGGTTCCAGTTCCAGCGTCGTTTTCACGATCGCGAGCACCGGCGTGATGCCCGAACCGCCGGCGAACGCGACGTAGTGCTTGCCGTGATCCGCGTTCAGATGCGTGAAGAAGCGGCCGTCCGGCGTCATCACGTCGAGCGTGCGGCCGGGCGCGAGCGTGTCGAACGCGAAGTTCGAGAAGCGGCCGCCCCGCACGCGCTTGATGCCGATGCGCAGTTCGCCGTCGCGGTCGTAGTCGGTGACGCCTACGCAGATCGAATACGAGCGGCGCGTCTCCTCGCCGTCGATGTGCGCTTTCAGCGTGACGAACTGCCCCTGCGTGAAACGGTACGCTTCGCGCAGTTCGGGCGGCACCTCGAACGCGACGGACACCGCGTCCGCGGTCTCGGGCCGTACCTCGCGAATGCGCAGCGGATGGAATTGCGGGGTAGCCATGGCGGGATCAGTACGGTTTGAAGTAATCGAACGGTTCGCGGCAGTCGACGCAGCGGTACAGCGCCTTGCACGCGGTCGAGCCGAACTGCGCGAGGCGCTCGGTGTGCGGTGAGCCGCAGCGCGGGCACGCGGGCGCGGCCAGCGGCCGAGGAAAGAACGCGAGCGGGCGTTCGGCCGGCGCGGTCGCGGACGACGCGCCGTCGCAGGCGCCGCGCGGCGGCGCGATGCCGTACGCGCGCAGCTTTTCGCGGGTGTCGTCGGCGATCCAGTCGGTGGTCCACGCGGGCGTCAGCGCGGTTTCGATCCGGTATGGCGCGAGGCCGGCGGCGTCGAGCGCGTGCGCGACGTCCTCGGCGATCTGCGACATCGCGGGGCAGCCCGAGTAGGTCGGCGTGATCGTGACCTCGATGGCGCCGTCGTCGGCGCGGCGCACGTCGCGCAGAATGCCGAGTTCGCGAATCGAGACCACCGGAATCTCGGGGTCCGGAACCTGTTCCAGCGCTTTTCGCGCGCGCTCGATCGCGGTGTCGGTGGTGGCGTTCATCGGTGCGTCGGCTGGGTGATGGTTGGGTTGCGGTTGCCGCTACCAGCTCGCGCCCGGGTGCTGGCGCGCGACGCTCTGCATCTGCGCGAGCAGATAGCCCATGTGCTCCGAATGCGCGCCGAGCTTGCCGGTGCTCACATATTGCGCGGGCGCCGGCAGCGCGAGCGTCGCTTCGTCGAGCGCGGCCCGCACATCGGCGAGCCAAGCGGGTTCGACGCGGGGCGTCGGCGGCGCGATGCCGGCGGCGGCGACGGCGGCTTCCACCGCATCCGTCGCGAAAAATTCGCGCGTGTACGGCATCAGCCAGTCGAGCGCGGCCTGCGCGCGGCGATGCGATTCGTCGGTGCCGTCGCCGAAGCGGATCAGCCACTCGCGCGCGTGAACGCAGTGATAGCGCGTCTCCTTCAGCGAGCGCCCGGCGATCCCGGCAAGCTGCGGGTCCGACGACTGCAGCAGCGCGGTCCAGACCTGGGCCATCAGCGCCGCGTACAGGAAATTGCGCGCGATCGTCACCGCGTAGTCGTTCGCCGCGTGCGCGGTGCCGGCGAGCGGGCCGTAGTGCGGCAACTCGACCAGCGTGTAGTTCGCGAACTCGCGTTCGGCACGGAAGTACGCGTAGTCGTCCTCGCTGCGTTCGCGGCCGGTCAGCGCGCGCTCGAGCGTCGCCGCGTGCGTGTACAGCAGGCGCGCCTGACCGATCAGGTCCAGACTCATGTTCGCGAGCGCAATGTCCTCTTCGAGCACCGGACCGTGGCCGCACCATTCGGCGTTGCGCTGGCCGAGGATCAGCGCGGTGTCCGCGAGACGCAGCACGTAGGCGAGATGTTCGGGCGTCGGGGTCATGTCGGCGCGCTCACATGTGGTCGACTTCGTCGGGCAGCGTGTAGAACGTCGGATGGCGATAAATCTTGTCGCCGGCCGGCTCGAACAATTCCGCTTTCTCGTTCGGATCGGACGCGGTGATCGCCGCCGACGGCACCACCCAGATGCTCACGCCCTCCTGGCGGCGCGTGTAGACGTCGCGCGCCATGCGCAGCGCCATCGACGCGTCGGCCGCATGCAGGCTGCCGCAATGCTTGTGGTCGAGTCCCTGCTTGCCGCGTACGAAGACTTCCCAGATCGGCCATTCGTTGCTCATCGGTCGTCTCTCCTTGTACTTGCTGATCGCCGCTTTGATCGCTGCTTCGCGCCCACCGCCTATGCGGCCTGCCGGCCTGCGCGCCGACGCTGCTTTTGCGCATGGGCGAGCGCGGCCTCGCGCACCCATGCGCCGTCCGTGTGCGCGTTCACGCGCGTGCCGAGCCGTTCGCGATTGCACGGGCCATCGCCGTTGACGACGCGCCAGAACTCGTCCCAGTCGATCGCGCCGTAGTCGTAATGGCCGCGTTCGTCGTTCCACTTCAGGTCCGGATCGGGCAGCGTGACGCCGAGCACCTCCGCCTGCTCGACGATCGCGTCGACGAACTTCTGGCGCAGATCGTCGTTCGAGATCCGCTTGATCCCCCATTTCGCGGACTGGTTGCTGTGGACCGAATCGGCGTCGCTCGGGCCGAACATCATCAGTACCGGCCACCACCAGCGGTTCACCGCCTGCTGGACCATGTCGCGCTGGGCGTCGGTGCCGCGCATCATCGTCAGCAGCGCGTCGAAACCCTGGCGCTGATGGAACGACTCCTCCTTGCAGATGCGGATCATCGCGCGCGCATACGGGCCGTACGTGCAGCGGCACAGCGGGATCTGGTTCATGATCGCGGCGCCGTCGACCAGCCAGCCGATCACGCCGACGTCCGCCCAGTCCGGCGTCGGGTAGTTGAAGATGCTCGAATATTTCGCCCGGCCCGCGTGCAGCGCGTCGATCAGCTGGTCGCGCGAGACGCCGAGCGTTTCGGCCGCGCTGTACAGATAGAGACCGTGGCCGGCCTCGTCCTGCACCTTCGCGAGCAGGATCGCCTTGCGCTTCAGGCTCGGCGCACGGGTGATCCAGTTGCCTTCCGGAAGCATCCCGACCACTTCCGAATGCGCGTGCTGCGAAATCTGGCGCACCAGCGTCTTGCGGTACGCGTCGGGCATCCAGTCCTGGGGTTCGATCTTGCCGTCTGCGGCGATGACCGCGTCGAAGCGCGCGTCGGCTGACGACGGCCCGGCCGCGTCGGGCGCGGCGTCCTGGCCGGGTAGATCGAGGGATTGCGTGTACATGGCGGACGCTTCCGTTCGATGAGAGGGGTGATGCACGCAGTATAAACAAACCGGCCGGTCGGTATATAAAGATTTGATCGACACGCGCGTCCGGTAAGTCGGCCGATCCGTCGTCGCGCGTATCGTTCGGGCAAAATGAGCGCTTTTTGCCCCTCCGAGCCCTGCCGATGAAGATCCGTCCGTTTGCTTTTGCCGCCTGCGCCGTGCTGGCCGCGTCGGCTGTCATCACGTCCGTTGCGACGGCGGCCGAGCCGTCCGCCCGCTGGGTCACCGCATGGGCGACCGCGCTGCAACCAATTCCGCAGCGGGCGCAGCTTCCGGCGCTTTACCGCGCGCCCGACGTCGATGGGCGGACCGTGCGCCAGATCGTCTATCCGACGCTCGACGGGCAGAGTGTCCGGATCCGGTTGAGCAACGAATACGGACGCGGGCCGCTCGTGGTCCGGGCGCTGGCGATCGCGCCGTCGGCCGGCGGCGCGGCCGCCGACGGCGGCCACGACGTGCGCGCGACGTTCGGCGGCCATAGCGGCGTCATGGTGTCGCCCGGTGGCCAGGTGGACAGCGATCCGATCCACATCGACATCGCGGCGGGGCGGCCGTATGCGGTCAGCGCGTACCTCGGAGCGGGCCAGACGATGAACGGCTGGCACCGCGTGGCGAGCCAGGTGAATTACATCTCGACGCCAGGCAACCACGTCGACGATGCCGATGGCCGCGCGTACGAGCGGCGCTTTACGCAGTTTGCATGGGTGACGGCGCTGGAGGTCGACGCGCCGCACGGATCGGCCGTGGCCGCGATCGGCGATTCGATCACGGACGGGATGCGCTCGACGCTGAACGCGAACCACCGCTGGCCCGACGCGCTGGCGCGGCGATTGCGCGCCGACGGACATGCGGACGTCGGCGTGATCGATCTCGGGATCAGCGGCAACCGGTTGCTGAGCGACTCGCCGTGCTACGGAGATGCGCTGGAGCGGCGCTTCGGGCGGGACGTCGTCGCGCAGCCGGGCGTGCGGACCGCGATCCTGCTGATCGGCATAAACGACATCAACTTCCAGGCGACGCCGCCGCGCGCGGGCCTCGACTGCGACGCGCCGCATGCGGCGGTGACGGCCGACGACCTGATCGCCGGCTACCGGCGGGTGATCGCGGACGCGCACGCGCACGGCATCCGGATCCTCGGCGCGACGCTGACGCCGGCGGCGCTTCCGCCGCAGCGCGAGGCCATCCGGGTGGCCGTGAACCGCTGGATCCGGACGGACGGCGCGTTCGACGGCGTGGCGGACTTCGACGCCGCGCTGCGCGATCCGGCCGATCCGGCGCGGTTGCGTCGCGGGTACGACAGCGGCGACCACATTCATCCGAGCGACGCGGGGTACGCGGCAATGGCCGCCGCGGTCCCCGTGGCGGCGCTGGCGCTCAGGTAACGCGCGCCCGGCTTGTGACGGCTCGATGAAAAATGTGAGGGGAAACCCTTGCGGATGGGCGCCGGCTGTCCTAATATTCGCCTCCCCGTCAAAGACGGGGCCCCCAGGCGGGAAGCGGTAAGGACGCCGGGGCGGCGCAAAAAGCGGTTGACGAAGCGGGAAACGTTGTTCATAATCCCGCTTCTCTGCTGCAAACGCAGCGACGCAGGAAGGGCCGGCAGCGTGAGCCGCGGGCACCGACGTGCGACCGATCTTTAAAAATTTACAGCCGATAAGTGTGGGCGCTTGATGTG
>Ga0164242_10007356_pt1 | contig 12067 bp, 7 predicted proteins | sample OricomgcompostMG_FD_108783 | JGI IMG/M metagenome (GOLD analysis project Ga0164242, IMG submission 108783) | Miracle-Growth compost microbial communities from Emeryville, California, USA - Original compost - Miracle growth compost (MG) ... | reverse complement strand
TGGACGCGGCCTCCAGCACCATCACACCGCCGCGCAGGTACCAGGTGTATCCGCCGTGCAGTCCGCCGACGGTGTACAGCACACCGTCGGCGGCGTCGGGGATGGTGACGTCGGCCTCCAGCCGGAACGATCGTCCGGCCACCTTGGGTGCGACGCCGCGTTCGTAGGGTCCGCCCGCGCCGAGGAAGGTGGTGCGGTCCGGGTCGGCGCCGGCGGGTAGCGGGGGATGGGCGGGCCAGTGCTCGGAGCGAGGCCGGTCGTCCACCGGGAGGACCTGGTATCGGCCGGCGGCGGCCCACCACAGTTCGATCAGTTGCCGCAGCCGTTGGGGTTCGGCGTCGGCGAGGTCAGTGATCTCGGAGGGGTCGGTGTCGTGGTGGTACAGCTCCCAGGGCAATTCGTCGAACGGGATCGTTTGCGGCGCAGGCGGGTTCGCGCCGGCGGCGTCGGGGTGCAGCCGGCAGACCGCCATCCAGCCGTCGTGCCATAGGCCGCGGTTGCCCCACATCTCGTAGTGCTGTGTGTGCCGGAGTCCGGGAGCGTCGGCACTCTGGAAGCTGTAGGCCATGCTGATGCCGTCGATGGGCTGCTGGGTGACACCGTGAACCTGGATGGGTGGCTGGATGCCGATCACGTCCAGCAGGGTGGGCATCACGTCGATCACGTGATGGTACTGGCGGCGGATCTCGCCAGCGGGCATACGGCGTGGCCAGCGGGCCAGCAGACCGTTGGTGATCCCCCCGGCGTGGGTGAACTGCTTGTACCAGCGGAAGGGGGTGTTGCCGGCCTGCGCCCAGCCCCACGGGTAGTGGTTATACAGGGCAGGCCCACCGAGAGAGTCGATGTGCGCCAGCGCATCTGCGGCGACCTGAGGCTGGTCGTTGATGTACAGGCCCTCATCGACGCTGCCGTCCGGTCCTCCCTCGGCGCTGGCGCCGTTGTCCGAGCAAAGCAGCACGATCGTGTTGTCGGTCTCGCCGATCTCATCGAGGTAGTCCAGCAGCCGGCCGATCTGGGCGTCGGTGTAGGAGACGAAGGCGGCGAAGACCTCCATCATCCGGGCGTACAGTCGGCGTTCGTCGTCGGACAGGTCGGCCCAGGGCCGCACGCCGGGGTTGGACGGTCCGAGGCGGGTGCCGGGTGCCATGACGCCGGACTCGACCTGCCGTGCCAGCACCCGCTCGCGCTCGACGTCCCAGCCGTGGTCGAAGGCGCCGCGGTACCTCTCGATCCAGTCCCGCGGCGCCTGGTGGGGGGCGTGGCCGCAGCCGAAGGCGAGGTACGTCAGGAACGGCCGGTGCGGGGCCAGGCCGCGCAGATCGCCGATCCGGGCGATGGCCTGGTCGACCAGGTCGGCGGACAGGTGGTAGCCGTCCTCCGGGGTCGACGGTGGTGGTACGGGGTCGTTGCCGCGGTACAACTCGGGCCGGAACTGATCGGTGGACCCTCCCAGGAACCCGTAGAAGTGCTCGAAGCCGCGACCCTGCGGCCATCGGTCGAACGGTCCTTGGGGGCCGGTCTCGTAGGACGGTGTGAGGTGCCACTTGCCGAGTGCGGTGGTGGCGTAGCCGTTGCTGCGCAGGATCTCTGCGATGGTGGCTGCCGAGTCCGGCAGTTGCATGGTGTAACCGGGGAAGCCGGCCAGCCGTTCGGTGACGTGGCCGAAGCCGACCGCGTGACAGTTCCGTCCGGTGAGCAGGCTTGCCCGGGTGGGTGAGCAGACTGCGGTGGTATGGAAGTTGTTGTAGCGCAGCCCCTCCCGGGCAAGGCGGTCCATCGCCGGGGTCTCGATGGATCCGCCGAAGCAGCCGAGCTGGGCGAACCCGACATCGTCCAGCACCATCATCACGACGTTGGGTGCGCCCTCCGGCGCGCCGACCGGGGGCATCCAACGTTCGGTGGACTCGCCGATGGTGCGGCCGATTCGCTGCTGGTCAGGGGTTGTCATTCTGCCGGCTCCAACTCCGCCCACGGCGAGCCGGGCGACGCGGCCAGCAGGGTGCGGGTGTACTCGTGTTGTGGTGAGGAGAAGATCTGCTCCGAACTGCCGCGTTCCACGATCACTCCGGCCTGCATGACCGCGACGTCCTCGCACAGGTGCCGTACCACGCTCAGGTCGTGCGCGATCACCAGGAACGCCAGGTCGAGCTCGTCGCGCAGGTCGGCGAGCAGGTTGATGATCTGCGCCTGCACCGAGACGTCAAGTGCGGACACCGGCTCGTCCGCCACGATCAGCTTCGGCTCCATGGCCAGCGCGCGGGCGATGCCAACCCGCTGCCGCTGACCGCCGGAAAGCTGATAGGGGAAGCGGTCCAACACGCTGCGGGGCATGCCGACCAGATCCATCAGTTCCAGCACGCGCGACGCGCGGCGGTCCCGTTCGACGATGCGATGGACCACCAGAGGTTCGGCGAGGATGTCCCGGATCATCTGTCTCGGGTTGAGGGACTGGTAGGGGTCCTGGAAGACCATCTGCACCGTGCGGCGCAACGCCAGACGTTCGGGGCCGCGGGCGGTGGTCCATTGTTTGCCGTCGATCGCGAGGCGCCCGGACTCCAGCGGCTGCAGGCCGACGATCGTCCTGGCCAGCGTCGACTTGCCGCAGCCGGACTCGCCCACCAGGCCCAGCGCACGCCCGGCTCGCACCTGCAGGTCGACGCCGTGCACCACCTGGGTGACCTCGCCGGTGCGCCACAGCCGGCTGCGGCCGCGGTAGGAGATGTGCGCGTCCACCACGTCCAGCACCACCGGCTGCTCGCTCCGGTTGACCGTGGCTACGAGCGGCACCTGCGGTGCGGGGCTCGGGCCCAACGGGCCGTCCGATGCCCAGCAGGCGACGAGATGGCGGGAGGACTCGCCCCGATCCACCAAGTCCGGGTCCTCGGTGCGGCAGCGATCCATCACCAGGGGGCACCGCGGATGGAACGGGCACCCAGCGGGCTGGTTCGTCACATCCGGTGGCCGGCCGGGGATCGTCGGCAACCGGGTCTGGACATCGGAGTCCAGTCTCGGCGTCGCCCGCATCAACTCACGCGTGTAGGGGTGTCGAGGGTCGCGCAGCACCTCGGCGACGGTGCCGTACTCGACGACCTGCCCGGCGTACATCACCATGACCGAGTCGCACACCTGCTCCACCACGCCGATGTCGTGCGTGATGAGCATCAGCGCCGCGCCGAGTTCGGTTCGCAACCGACTGAGCAGCCGCAAGATGCCCGCCTGCACGGTGACGTCCAGCGCCGTGGTCGGCTCGTCGGCGATCAGCAGGGTCGGATTGTTCGCCACCGCGATCGCGATGATCACCCGCTGGCGCATGCCGCCGGAGAACTGATGCGGATAGTCGTGTACCCGTTGCTCCGGGTTCCGTACCCCCACCAACTGCAGCAGTTCCACGCAGCGCCGGTCCGCGTCGGCCTTGCTCGTCCCGTGCAGGACGAGCACCTCCCGGATCTGCTGGCCCACCGTCATCAGCGGGTTCAGGAACGCCATCGGATCCTGGAAGATCATCCCGATGCGGTCCCCGCGCAGCGCGGTGATCTGCTTGTCCGACATCGACAGCAGGTTGTCGCCCTGGTACCTGATGGTGCCTTTGGCCAGTCGTGCGGCACTCGGGAGCATCCGCATCACTGACAGCGCGGTGAGTGACTTGCCTGACCCGGACTCGCCAACCACCCCCAGGATCTCGCCGGGACGGACGGAAAAGGACACGTCGCGGATCACGGAATAGACGGCACGGCCCAGGGTGAGGTCCACCGACAGGTCGGAGACCGACAGGACCGGCGCACCCGTCGTGCCGTCAACGATCGCGTCCGACGGGACGGGTTCGGGGTTCGTCGTAGGCTTCACTTGCGCAGCACCGCCTGGTTCAAAGCATCCGACAGCATGGTGTATCCGACCACCAGTAGTACGACGACGGCCACCGGCATCAGTGCGTAGAGCGGGACGCTCAGCAGGTAGGCGCTGCCGTCCTTGATCATCGACCCCAGGGACGGCTGCGGCGACTGAATGCCGAGGCCGATCACGCTCAGGCCACCCTCCACGGTGATGGCCTGAGCCATCACGACCGCGATCCGCACGAAGATCACGTCGATGATGTTGGGCAGCACGTGGCGCATCATCACGCGGCGGCGGGGGAAGCCGAGTACCTCGGCGGCGGCGACGTAGTCGAGGGGAAGTTGTCCGGCCAGCGCGCTGCCGGCCTGGCGACCGAACACCGGCATGGTGACCAGCACGATCGCGATGATCACCGATTCCATTCCGGGGGTGACCGCGATGGCGACGCCGACTCCCAGGATCACGGCGGGTACGCCCAGCAGCACGTCGAAGATCCGCTGGAACAGCGCACCAACCCACCGCGACAGCATGCCCAGCAGGCCGAGCAACGTTCCCACGGCTGCCGAGATCGGCACGGCGATCAGGGTGACGACCAGGTCGACCCTGGTGCCGGCGAGCAGCCTGGCCAGCAGGTCGCGGCCGACTTCGTCGGTGCCGAGCAGGTGGTGGCCGGTGGGGGCGAGCAGGGCGTCGGGACCCTGCTCGTACTCGCCGTACGGCAGGAAGAGCGGAGCCAGCACCGCGATCAGCACGATCAGCAGCACCAGTCCCAGGCCCGCCGCACCCTTGCCGGAGCGGAGCGCCTGGCCGTATCTGCCCCGAATGCCTCCGCGTGCCCGGCGGTCGTCGGGTCGCTGGTCGTCGAGTACCGCGCCGGCGGTGACGGAGGTGGTCATCGCGCTCCTCCGGTGTCCCACAGGGTAATCATTCCTTGGCCCCCAGACGGATTCGTGGATCGACTGTGGCGATCACCAACTCCGCCGCGAGCTGCGCGATGATCGCCGCAGCGATAGCCAGCAGCAGCAGCACCTGCGCCAACAGGTAGTCCCGAGTCTCCACCGATTGGACCAGCAGGCTGCCCAGTCCGGCGCGGGCGAAGATGGCCTCAGCCACCACCGCTCCGCCCAGCAGGTGGCCGATCCGGATACCGACCTCGATCACGGCCGGTCCGAGGCTGTTCGGCACTACGTGTCGCCAGGTGATCCACCGCAGGCTGGCCCCCTTGGCCATCGCCGTCAGCACGAACTCCTGGTCGCGCGAGCGCCGCATCTCAGTGGCCAGCAGCCGGGCTATCACCGGCGCACCGGGTAGCGCCATCGCGACGCTAGGCAGGATGAGCCGACGCAGTGCGTCACCGGTGTCGGTGATCATGGACGCGTCACCGCCGCTGGGCAGCACGCCCCAGACGACGGCGAATACGAAGATCAGGATGACGCCGCTGACGAAGGGCGGTAGCGCAAGCGACACGGTGGCCAACCAGTCGATGACCTGCCGCACCACACGGAACCGGCTGGTGGCCAGCATCACGCCCATCAGGACGCCGAAGACCACCATCAGGATCGCCGCCGCGACGGTGAGTTGCAGCGTGCTGCCGAACCGTTGGCCGATCAATTCGGAGATCGGCCGGTGGATCGTGTAGGACATCCCGAGATTCCCGGTGAACAGATCGCCGAGCCAGGAGAAGTACTGCAGGAACGGTGACCGGTCCAGACCGAGTTCGTGCCTGATGGCCGCGACCACGTTCGGGGTGGCATCCGGCCCGGCCAGCACCGAGGCCGGGTCGCCCGGTGCCAGCCGGAGCAGGCTGAACACCACGATCGACACCACGAACAGCACCGCGATGGCCCCGACCAGACGGCGCAGCACATATCGGGTCACGCAAGCTTCGCCTTCGTCAGGTCGATGGCCAGTGTCAGATCCGCCTCCACACCGGACAGGCCGGCCACACTCACGTTCGGCGTCTGCGCCTGCACCACGGTGTTGTGATAAGCCTGCTCCAGCATGAAGTTCGTCAACGTCGCGTTGGCCTGCGCGAACGCGTCGTCCGTGGTGGCGTCGAGGACGGCGTTGACGTCCGTCTCGTACTGCGGGTCGGTGAAGTTGTGCGCGTTCTGCCCGACCTTCAACGGGTTAGCGGTGAGCATCGCCGTCACCAGACCCATGGTGGTCAGGGCGACGGGCGTGACCCACAGACCCTTGAAGCTGGCCGTCTGGATCTGCTTGGTGAAGGTCGCCTGGTCGTAGGACGCAGGCTTGATCTTCAGCCCGATCTGTTCCAGACCGTATTGCACGATCTGCGCGATGGCCGCGTAGGCGGGATCGGACGCGAAGGACGTCAGTTCGATCTCGGTGCCGGTCGCGCCGGCCTCGGACAGCAGAGCCTTGCCCTTGTCGACGTTGTAGGTGTAGTGGTCGATCATGTCCTTGGTCACGCCGGGGGTGCTGGACGACCAGGGGACGCAACTCGGCTCGGCGAAGCCGCTGTACACTTGGTCCGCGATTCGCTGGCGGTCCAGCCCGTAGGCGATGGCCTGTCGTACCTTGATGTCGTCCAGCGGTTTGACCGCGACGTTGACACCGACGTACACGTCGAATCCCTCGGTGGCCTGGACGGTGTAGTCGGAATTCTTCTTCAAGGTCGCAGCGTCCCGAGGGATCATCCGGTTGACCAGATCCAGCGATCCGGACTGCAGCGCGGCGAGCATGGCCTGCGACTCGGAGATGACGCTGAACTCCACCGCGTCCGCGTAGGGCAGGCCGTCGCGCCAGTAGTCAGCATTCCTGGCCAGTTCCAGCGTGCTCCCCGGTGTCCAGGCCTTCCAAGAGAACGGGCCGGTGCCGACGACCTGCTTGCCACTGGCGATGTCGGCGTAGGTCTTCTGGTCAATGATCGGCAGCATCGCCAACGCGTCCAGATATCCGGCAAACGGCTTGTCGAACGTCACCGTGATCTGGTTCTTCCCCGAGGCAGTGATGTCGCTGGCGCGCGACAGCAGCTTGGAGGCTTGCACCTTCGAGCCGTCCACCATGGCGGTTTTGACGGAGAACACCACGTCGTCCGCGGTGAACGAGCGCCCCGAGTGGAAGGTGACGCCGTCCTGCAGGGTCAGCACCAGTGAGGTCTTGTCGGAGTTCCATTCGTACGACGACGCCAGCGCCGGGCGGTAGGTGCCGTCGGCGTTCTTGTCCAGCAGGTAGTCGAAGACAGTTCTGCGCAATGGCTGGTTGGCTGCCTGGAAGACCTGGGCAGAGTCCGGTGTCACGTCACTGGGAATGCCCACGCGAATGGTGCCGCCCCCACCCGCCGCGCCGGAGGGCGCCGACGATCCGCCGGATGAGGCGGCTGATCCGCCACTACCAGACCCTGCGCTTCCGGATCCGGTGCCGCCGGATCCGGTGCCGCCGGATCCGCTGCTGCCACTGCCCGGGGTGCCATCCGAACCGCAACCGGCAAGGATCAATCCGCCTGCGGCAAGCGCGCCGCTGAGTAACGTCCGTCGGCTGATCCCCGGGGATTCCGAATTCCGCATGTGATCGCTTCCTTCTGATAGAGGTGGTCGATGAAGTCCGATCAGCTCGACAACTTCGCGTTGGTCAGGTTCAACGAGAGAGTGGCGTCCACGCCGACTCCGGACAGGCCCGCGACGCTGACGATCGGGACTTGGGTCTGGGCCACGGTGTTGTGGAATGCCTGGTCGATCATGTATGTCGTCAGATCCCCCAGCGCTGAGGACTTTTGGTCATCGGGCGCAGCGAGCAGAGCGTCGGTGAGTGAGGTGTACTCGTCGGTGGTGAAGTGCGAGGTGTTCGAGTCGGGGGTCAGCGGCGCGGAACTGAGCAGGGTGGGAACCGGGCCGGACACGGTCAGGCCGACCAGCGAGATCCACAGGGCCGGCAACTCGTGCGACTGGTTCCGCTTCGGCCAGTCTGCGGCGGTGATGGAGACGTTCTTCACCTTCAAGCCCGCCTGCTCCATCCCGTAGCGCACGATGTCTCCGACCGACGCGAACGCCGGGTCCTGGGGTGAGGGCGCCAATTCGATCTCCGCCCCGGACGCGCCGGCGTCCGCCAGTAACGACTTCGCCTTGTCGATGTCGTAGCTGTAGTGGTTGACCATGGCATCGGTGACGCCGTCGGTGTTGGAGTCCCATAGGCAGCAGGACGCTTCCGCGAAGCCCTGGTAGACCTGGGAGACGATGCGCTTGCGGTCGATGCAGTAGGCGATCGCCTGCCGGACCCGGATGTCGTCCAGCGGCTTGACGTTGGTGCTGACGCCGACGTAAGTGTCGTATCCCGGGGAGGCGCTGACCGAGAACTTGGAGTCCTTCTGCAGTGTCGCCGCGTCGCGGGCGAGCATCCGCATGGCCAGGTCGAGATCGCCGGAACGCATGGCGGCGAGCAGTGCCTGCGATTCGGTGACGATGCTGAACTCCAGTCCAGGCAGGTAGGGCTTGCCCTCCTGCCAGTACGAATCGTTGCGTCCCATCTCGACCGAACTGCCTGGGGTCCACGACTTCCAGGTGAACGGCCCGGTACCGACGATCTGCTTGCCGTCCGCAATGTCCGAGTATGTCTTCTCGTCCACGATGGGGATCATCGCCAGGGCGTCCATGAACGACACGAACGGATCATCGAAGGTGACCGTGACCTGGTTGGCGCCGGACTTCTTGATGCCGCTCGCCCGCTGTAACAGCGTCGCTTCCTGCACGGCGGCCGTCTTCTCCATCGCGGTCTGCAGCGAGAACACGACGTCGTCGGCACCGAAGTCCCTGCCGGAGTGGAAGGTCACCCCCTCCACCAGGTCCAGCACGAGTGTCTTGTTGTCGGAGCTAAACTCCCAGGACTTGGCCAACGCGGGGGCGTAGCTGCCATCAGGCTTGCGGTCGATCAGCACGTCGTACACCGTCCTGCGCAGCGGCCGGTTGCTGGGGTTGAACCGCTGGACGGCGGACGGCAGGAAGTCGGTGGGCACACCGATGCGCAGGGCATCGGCGGATACGCCGGACGACGCACCGGCCGAAGCCGCCGCCGATGCCGACCCACCCGAAGCGCCGGCTGACGCCGACCCGCCGGACGCCGAACCTCCGGACGCTCCGGATCCGGGCGAACTGCCGCTGGGCGTCCCCCCACTCCCGCATCCGGCCAGTAGCAGCCCGCCCGCTGCCAGGGCACCGCCGAGGAACGTGCGCCGTGTCAACGCATGACGCGTGATGTCGTCCATGCTCACTCCTTGACAAGGGCCCGAAGGCCGTGGGGTTGGGTGGGTAACGCGGCATCAGGATCAGTGGTCGTGTCCTTCCGACGACCATTGCCCCATCCGCTGGCACGGGCACCGGCAACGGTGTCCAAATAGACCCCGTAGCCGTGCTGGTAGTGCGAGAAGTGCTGTGACGAAGGTTCAATCAGCCGACCGGCGGGGGTCATCGGCCGGGAGCTCGCCGGCAGAGCGGCGAGGACAGCGCCGCGGGCGGTGCACTCCGGCTCGCTCGCGACGAACACAGGCCGCTTCAACATCGTCGCGAACAGGGCCGTCAGGACACCGCTTGCCGCGCCGCCACCGCAGATGGCCACAGTGCCGCTGAGTCCCGCTGCCTCGAAGCAGTGCCGCGCGGCGTAGCCGAGTGCCTCGCAGTACGCACGTACCAGGTCGGCCGGGGTCGTCGACAGGCTCAGACCCGAGAACTGGCCATGAGCGCGCGGATCCACGAACGGCGCTCGCTCCCCCGAGAGCGACAGGTAGGGCAGCGCACGGACTCCGCCGGCGCCCGGGGGGCTCTCCCGGAGCAGGGACTCCAGCTGGTCATGCGTCGCTCCTACCAGGCGGAGCACCCAATCCAGGCCCGCTGTTCCGACCATGGCAGGCATGGCCCGCAGGTACCCGCGGTCGTCGGCGGTGCGCAAGGTCAGCCCAGCCGGTTCCCCTTCCGGCTCGACGTTCTCGCAGTGAACCAGACACGCCAAGGTTGTGCCGAGGATCAGCAGGCCGTCACCCGGCTTCGTGACACCAGCACCGAGCGCCGCGGCGGGTAGGTCGTACGGACCCGATGTCACTCTCGTGTCGGGCGCCAGGCCGGTCCGCACCGCCGACTCCGGCCGCAGGGGAGCCTCTGCGACGGAGCCATCCGTAATGGCCGGCAGCAATCCCGCGAGCGCCTCCAGGCCCGTCAGGCGCAACAGGTCGGCGTCGTAGTCGCCGGCGATCGGATCGAAAACCCCCAGCATGGCTGCAGACCGGGTCGAGACCCGGACACCGGTCAGCGCCTGGAAGACGGCGTGCTGGCACTGCGTCGCCGTGGCCGCCGCATCCAGCCGGCCGGGCTCGGTTCGATGCTCGGCAGCGAGCAGTGCCGACCCTGCTCCGGGGAACGGCGCGTTGCCGGTCCGCCGGAAGATGGCTTCCGTAGCACCGGATTCGACCCAACGCTCGCACTCCGCCGCGCCTCGATCGTCCATCCACGAGATCGCCGGGCCGGCGGGACGGCCGTCCGCGTCCAGCAGCCACAGCCCATCACCCTGTCCGGTGATCGCCACCACGTCGACGCCGTCCCCGGCCAATTCGGTCAGCAGGTCGATCACGGAGTCGACGATCGAAGAGAGGTTGTGCTCGTACCTACCGGGCGCGGGCTGCACCATCTCGGTGGGGCGTGATCGCACGTCGACCGCCTCGAGGTCGTCGTCGTAGAGCACCGCCTTGGTCCTGGAGGTTCCGATGTCGATGCCGATCTTCATGTCGCCACCGCCGTGGTGACGCCGTTCCTCAGGTACGCCAACCGCTCTCCGGCCGCGAACCGCGCAACCTCGGCGCCCGCCATCCTGGCGGCGCGTTCGGCGGTCTGCCGGGTCGCTCCCGCCAGGTGCGGGCTCAGCACCACGTTCGGCGCGGCCAACACAGCGCTGGCCGGATCGACCGGCTCCTGTTCGTACACGTCCAGGGCGAGCGAGCGCAGCGTCCCGTCGGCCAGCGCGACCGCAGCGGCCGGATAGTCCAGTAGCCCCCCGCGAGCGGTGTTCACCAACACGGTTCCCGGCCTCATCAAGGCAAGCTGGGCGGGCCCGATCATCCCGGCGGTGTCGGGGGTGAGGCGGGCGTGCAGGCTGACCACGTCCGACCGGGACAGCAGGTCGTTCAGATCGGTGAGGGTGGCGCCCGGTACCGTGTCCGCCGCGACGAACGGGTCGTACGCCAGCACCTGTGCGCCCATCGCGAGGACGAGTTCGGCGACCCGGTGGCCGATCTCGCCGAGCCCGATGAGGCCTACGGTGGACCCGCCCATTTCCGCGCCGCATTCCCGGTAGGCGTACAGGTCGCTGCGCCACTGCCCGGCGCGTACCGAGTTGTGCACCACCGGCAGGTTCCGCATGGCTGCCAGCATGAGCAACAGCGCATATTCGGCGGCCGCCACCGCGTTTCGTCCGGGGGTAGCGCTCACCGCCACCCCGTACTCGGCCGCGCTCGCAAGGTTGACGTTGACCGGGCCGCCGCGGGTGCACACCACCAGCTTTAGATCCGGAGTGCGCTCCAGCACTGACTCCGTCACGGGCGCCATCTGCGTGATCAGCACATCGCACCCTGCCGCGGCCGCCGCCACCGCATCCTCGTCACCGCTGGCCTCCAGCACCTCGGCGACCGGGCCGTACGGCACCTGCGGCCAGGGCAGGGTCAGTTCGGCGAAGGAGGCGTCCACCCCTGCGTCGACGACAGCGCGTCGGAGCAGGTCATTGCGCACGAAATCGTCTCCGGCCAGCAGGATTCGCATCAGGCCGCCCTCGCCGCTCGGGCCAGCGAGCTGCGGATGTACCCGCGACGCTCCAGCTGATCGACCATGGCCAGATAGGGCTGCTGCCACCGGGCGGTCGCCCCGTCTCGAGGCGTGACCGTGCGGTATTGGGTGACAAGTCGCTCAGCGGTGTCCGCGACGCTGCCGCCGTGCGACGCAGCGATGATGGCCATGCCGAAGGCCGCCTCTGGAAAGCGCGGCAGACGAGCCTCACGGCCGAGAACGTCGACGCGGGTCTGGTTCCACAATTCGCTGTTGGTCGCGCCACCGGTGAACGAGAGCGCTCCTGAGGTGTCGACCCCCAGGTCTGCCAGGTGCGAGAGGCACAGCCGTTCCACGAACGCGACCCCCTGCATCGACGAGGCGGCCAGTTCACCGTCGCTCGCCGGCGTGAACGTGCGGAAAGGTTCGGCGTCAGGTCGCACGAACGGGAAGCGCTCGCCCGGCACGGAGATCGG
>Ga0164242_10007355_pt1 | contig 12068 bp, 15 predicted proteins | sample OricomgcompostMG_FD_108783 | JGI IMG/M metagenome (GOLD analysis project Ga0164242, IMG submission 108783) | Miracle-Growth compost microbial communities from Emeryville, California, USA - Original compost - Miracle growth compost (MG) ... | reverse complement strand
TGCCTTGTGTCCTTCCGTGAGCAACTTGGTCGTTCTCACTGACCATCGCACGATGGCTCACCACGTCAATCACGCGGCACGCGCTACCCGAGATTCACACCACTCGACGGGACGCGGCCGTGCGGACAAGGCTGAACTTGCGCCAGAGCGCACACGCGGATCCTCGTTCGTGCTGTGCCGGGGCGACGATCCCTGCGCGGGCGGCTGTCACCGTCCGAGCGGGGGTCCGCCAATCCTCCGACGGAATGGTTCGGCTGTGGCTTCGAGTCGCCCCATCCCGCAGTGTCACCGGCGCCGCGCAGGACTTCGAGATGTGGAAAGCAGTGAACGACTACGACACCGACCTCGTTCTGCAGGCCGTGACGACAGCCGGGGCGTCCGTGAGGATCGACACCGCCGCCAGTCACTCACCGGACAAGCCGAGCTATCTGGACGGCGCGATCGAAGGGATCGGGATCCGCGAGGTGGTGGTCGCCTCGGAGCTGTCGGGCATCCGCCACGCGATCCCGGTCGGTGGGCCGGAGACCGTCTTCGACGAAGACCTCGTGGACGCCGCCGGACGCACCTGGCACGCGTCCGGTCCCATCGACGCGGGCGACGAGGTCCTCGTCTTCCTCTCCGCCGCGAGCACGGCGGAGTCGCCTGCTCCCCTCAGGACGCGCTCGCTGGAGCCTGGCGCTCTGCACGGCAAGTCATGGGACCGAGGACTCGCTCGAGGCGCGGTTCGGCTACTCGAGCGCGGCGTCCCGCTGTCGCTTCGAGACCGAGCCGTAACCGGAATCGGGAACCTTTTGACCTTCATCGGACATAACTGTCTGACTCCGAACCCGCGGGGTCCTGACAGACAGGAACCATCCGTTGAGAACCGCACCGTTGCTGGCCGCGCTCGGCCTGGTGGCCGGCCTCGTGCTAGTGCCGACCGCCGCCAACGCCGACACCTCCTCGCCGTCCCCTGACCCGAGCGGCGGCTACTGTGCCAGCCAGATCACCGCGGACGCCCCGATGAGCGACCCGGTGTGCTTCGACACCCAAGACGAGCTGGACGGCTATCTCGCCTCGCAGGGCGTCATCGAACCGCAGAACGGCGCGCTGAAGAGCAACGCCGTCCAGGCGGCGTCTGCCGACGTGATCCTCGGCACCGTCTACAAGAACGCCAACCTGAAGGGCGACAGCCTGACCCTCTTCGGCAACGGCTCGCGCTGCGACGGGGTCACCTACGGCTTCTCCTCGCTCGCCTCGGGATGGAACAACAGCATCTCCTCCGCCGTGGCCGTCACCGGCTGCTGGATGACGCTGTACTCCAAGACCTCATACGCCGGCGACAAGATCACCTGCACCCCGGAGTGCGACACGGTCAGCAGCCTGCTGAACGACAAGGTCAAGAGCATCCTCTTCAAGCCCACCGGCGAGTTCGGATGAGCCCAGCCGTACGCACCATGAGGCAGGAGCGGGAGGCGCAGCGGGCGCTCACGGCGCTGCTGGCGCTGCTTCACGAAGACCGGCAGGGGCGGATCCTCGTCCGCCATGCCTGGACCGAGGGAACTTGGGCTGCCTGCCTCGTCTACGAACACGCCTGGCAGCCCGAGCTGGGACTCCTCGGCCGGCTACTGACGCTGCCGGTCCGCGTCGGCCCGGCGGATCCTGTCTCTGCTGCGGCGGTGTGGGCGGCCGCGGTTCTCGAGCCGCCGAGCGTGGTGGCAGAGAGGCTGCGCCGCGACGAGCAGAGCGGCATCTCCTGGCTCGGCGTGCCGCCGGGGATCCTGTTCCCCGTACCGCCGGCGTAGCGGTGCGGCATGGGATGCAGCGTGTCGGCGGCGGCCGGAGGCTCCCGGATGGAACCTTTTTCCAGGAGCGGACATATCCATGTATCCGAGCGTCCCGACTGCCATCCGGCGGCCGAGCACCGGCTATACGCAAAGAAGGCAGAGATGTTGCGCAGAAGCATTGCTCGCCCTGGAAGTGGGGCTCGTACGGGACGCATCCGATCCAAGCGTCCGCTCGCGATCGTCGGGGCGGTCTCCACCGCCCTCGTGGTCGGGATGTTCGCCGCCTCCCCCGCGTTCGCGGCGGGCGCCGTGATGACTCCAGGCAACGCCACGCTCGCCTCCGGCCAGTCGCGTGCGATCGGCGCCGCGTGGGGAAACACCGGGCCATACAAGGTGACGTTCCATTGCAACGTGTCGGGCTGCGCGGACTTCGTCACCTCGTCCACGACGACGAGCAGTCTCGGCCGCACGGTGGGGGTGGCCACCTGTACCGGCCTGACGGCGACGCACACGCTGAGCGTCACCGATGCCACCGGCGCGAGCGCCTCCGCGAGTGAGACGACGAGCTGGACCCGGGGCAAGGCGTGCTGAGGTTCGCCTGGTGAGCAATCCGCTCAACCGCTGGTGGCGGTCGCGTACCGACGTGATCGCCACCTTCGCGGCCGCCCTCGCACTCATCGCCGTGAACGCCCTGGCCGGCCAGGCGGTCGTGCACATCAACGCGGCCCTCGACGCGAACTGGCGCGGTGCCTACGACATTCTCGTCACCCCGCTCGGCCAGGACTTCGGCGGCAGCAAGACCCGGGGCCTGGTCGATTCGAACTTCGTCTCCGACGCGGGCACGGGTGGCATCAGTCTCGGCCAGCTGAAGAAGATCCGCGCCATCGACGATGTCGGCGTCGCCGCACCCATCGGCATGGTCGGCACCCTGCGAGACCTCTCGATCACCCCCTCGCTGTACATCCCGGACAACCCGGCCACCCACGCGACCGCGCTCAGTGATACCCCGGAGCTGCTGAGGCTGACGACCACCCTCGAGCGCACGGACCACGGCACAGACCAGACGCTGTCGAAGACGACGGGGTACGTGGCGATCCAGGCTCGCCAGCAGTCGGCCGCGTCGCTGATCTCCGCGGCCGCCCTCACCTCCGTCTCCTCTCCCACCGGCTTCGGCGCGCAGACCGACGACTACTCCTTCCAGGTCCCCCTCGGGCAGCTTCCTGCCTTTCCCACCGCGGTGATCGCCGTCGACCCGGCCGCCGAGGCGAAGCTGTGGAAAGGAAAGGCGAACTACCTCGCGCCGCTGGAGAACGCCTCGGCCGCCCGCAGTGCAAAGAGCTCGGGCGCGAAGTGGGCATCTCAGGTCGACCCGAAGAAGTTCCTCGTCCAGCAGAGCAACCTCCAGAGCGCCGCCACGGATCCGAACGAGCAGAACGACAGCGTCATCCCCCTCGTGGTCAACAGCTCCAGCCGCGCCGACCTGTCCGTGAAGGTCACCATCGACAAAGCGCCGCTGAACGGCGCTCTGCCCGCAGACAGCTCGGCGGTGCAGACGGCCGCCGCCGCGGCGAGCTGGACGAGTGTCGGCGCAGCATCCGCGAACGCGTCCGCGGTCACCAAGCCCTTCGCCAGCCCCTCCCTGTCTCTGCAATGGCCGGGGACGAGCAAGCCGGCCGGTGAGTCCGGAGGTGTCTTCTACCTCCAGGCGACCTCCCTCGCGCCGTCCCTGGTGGACCGCCCCGACTACACCTCCGACAGCGCCAGCGGCCAGACGCCGCGCTTCACCGTGAAGCCGGGCGCGGTCACCGGACCGGACGGAGCCGCCCCAGGCGGCGAGTTCGCCGGAACCAGCGGCGCGGACCCCGACGCGGGGAAGACCCGCGCGTACCGGACCGCCACCAACGCAGGCGGAACCGGCTTCGGGGCGACGCTGCCGGCGCCGATCGGAACCTTCACCTCGTCCCAGGCCCAGGACGCCGGAACCATGGCGGCCTCGTACGTGCCCTCGGGAATCGGCGGCGGCCAGGATCCGACCGTCGCCACCCCCGCTCCTGGCTCCGGGGTGCAGGCCGGCTCGGCCGTGCAGGCGAGCCTGTCCAACCTCGACTTCCTGAACGCCGCGCCCGGCGCCTTCACCGACCTGCAAGGCGGCGCCCAGCTGCGCGGCAGCACCCCCATCGACGCGGTGCGGATCCGGGTCTCCGGCGTCCATGGGTACACCGCGCAATCCCGGCAGCGCATCGCCGCGGTCGCTCAGCAGATCGCGAAGCTCGGGCTTTCGGCCACCGTCGTCGCCGGCTCCTCCCTGCAGCCGGTGAGCGTCTACGTGCCGAAGTACCTCTTCTCAGGCTCAAGCAGCACGGATCTCGGCTGGGTGGACGAGGAGTGGACGACTCTCGGCGCCAGCGTTACCGTGGCCGGCGCCTTGACGGCCTCCACCGTCGCGCTTTCGATCACCGCCGCGGTCGCCGTTGCCCTCGCCCTGTTCGCCACGCAGATCCTCACGGCACGTCGGCGAAGAGCCGAGGTCGGGTTGTTGCGGACGATCGGCTGGCGCCGGGGGGCCATACGCCAACGGGTGTTCCTCGGGTACCTGCCCGGCGTCGTGATCATCCTCCTCGCGGCGGTCGTGAGCCTGGCGCTCACCTCCGGCGGCATCAGCGTCCTGGCGGGATCCGTCTCGGCGAGCCTGGTGGCTGCGGCGTTCTTGGCAGCAATGCTGGGAGCCTCCCGGTCGATGGGCGCCGAGCGGCCCCAGCGCCGCCGTCGCACGCTGCCGCATCCGTCCACCGGCCGAGAGCTGGCGCTGCGGCATCTGCGCACGACACCGGGAAGCACGCTCGTCCAGGGCTTCGGCGTGCTGCTCTTCGTCGCGACCGTCGCCACCGGCATCCAGGCCCTCATCCAGTCCAGGTCGGCCGCGGGGCAGACCAGGCTGGCAGGGGTGGTGTTCCACTCGGGGGCCGCTCCACTGATCGTGCTGATCGCCACCGCCGCTGTCGCTTCGCTCCTGCTGTGCCTGCTCGGGCGCCGAAGTGAGAGTCTGCGGCGCCGCGCAGAGCAGGCGGTGCTGCGCGCCAGCGGCTTCACCGCCCGGCAACGAGCCCGGATCCGCCAGTGGGAGGTCCTCACGATCGCGCTGAGCTCCGGCGTCATCGCCACCGCTGCTGCCGCTGTGGCGGCCGCGCTCCTTGGCACCGGACCGGCCCTTGTGCTGAGCGCCGCTCTCTCCGCTCTCGTCGCCGTTGCCGTCCTCAGCTCCGCCGCACGAAAGGAAAGCTAGATGCCGACCCCTCGCACCCTATCTCTGCACGAGATCGGAATCTCCTTCTTCGACCAGGCTCGCGCGGCAACCGTCGAGGTCGTCTCCGGACTGTCCCTGGATGCACAGGGAGGCGCCATGTGGTGCATCGCCGGCCGCAGCGGCTCCGGCAAGACGAGCATCCTGCGTGTGGCAGCCGGGCTGAGCGCACCGAACGACGGAGAGGTCCGCTGGGACGGCGAGCCGCTGGGCGATCTGGACAGTGACCGCCTCGCCGAGCGTCGGCGCGCATCCCTCGGCTACCTCGACCAGGGCTCACAGCTCGTCGACGACTTGACGGCAATCGAGAACGTCTTGATCCCGGTGCTGCCCGACGGCAGACGGGCCGTTCGCGAGCGCCAGGAGCGCGCACGCCAGCTGCTGGAGCGCTTCGGCATCGCCGATCGCATGGAGCACTTGCCGAGAGCGCTCTCTGGCGGCGAGCGGCAACGGGTCGCCCTGTCCCGGGCACTCGTCACCTCCCCCGGCATCCTGATCGTCGACGAGCCGACCGCGAGCCTGGACCGCTTCTGGGCCGACGAGGTGATCGCAACGCTACGCGAACACGTCCAAGACGGGGGCCTCGTGCTCGTGGCAAGCCACGACAGCGCTGTGATGGCCGGCGCTGACCATGTGCTGTCGCTCGACGAGCCAGCCGCCCGTGTCCGAAGCTGAGCCGGCCTTCCGCCAGTTCCAGCGGTCCGTTATCGGATCACCCCTCGAATTGGGGGCATCCAAAGCGTCCTGAATCCGGAACCGATCGGAGGCCTGCGGACATATCTGTGTACCCGGCCAAGCCCGGCCGGCGCTCGCAATGGATGGAATACACGCAACGCACGGAGAGGTCATGAACACGCAACGAACGAAGAAGCACATCGGGCCCAAGGCCCTCGCCGCCCTCGGAGTCGCTGGCATTCTCACGATGGTCGGAGTCCTCCCGGCCGAGGCTGCCGCCGCGAAGACCTACAGCATCAGCGCCCAGATCAACTGCTCGGGCGCCCTCTACCAGGGCGACACCTTCCGTCCGCACAGTTCGGGCGGCGCCTCGATCACGCTGACCGATGACAGCTACTGGCGCTCGGGCTGGTCTCTGCGCGTCGGCCTGCGCCACACGGACGGCACGCAGATCACCAACTCGCTCGAGTTCAAGCCGTCCAGCCGTGCCAAGCACACCTGGGAGACGACCTCCGGCAGCACCACCATCCCGGCCGGGGATCTGGCGACCAACTCGCGCGTGGACGTCGGCTCCGACAGCGCGCTGTGCATCTCCTTCCCGCCGAGCTACAGCGCGAACCTGGTGCAGTGAGAACACGCATCATCACCGTGACGGCCACGCTGGCAGCCTGCCTCGTGGCCGTCACGGGCTGCTCCTCGAAGGCGGCCCAGACCCAGCCGTCCAGCGGTGACAAGGTCATCGACTCGGCGAAGTACATCGCGCTCTATCAGAAGACGATCGCGCATTTCCCTGAGCCGATGCCGAACGGCATCACCTTCCCGTCCGACCCGCCGGCGATGCAGGGCCAGATCGGCATCGGCAACGCGGCTGGGATGGCGTACTTCTACTGGAACTGCTCCTGGGAGGATGTCTATCTGAACGGCACAGACCAGACGTTGAAAGCGAAGGCGCTGACTCAGATGAAGAAGTTTCCGAACACGTCATGGGGGAGCAAGTACTACGACGACTCCTCCGGCATCTGGGTCGACGTCGTAAAGAAGGCCTCACTCGGCGACCTGTCGGAGCTCCAGCAGTTCTACGACTCGGACTGCAGCTACTACCGGCAGGTGAACCACAAGTGAGGCGCGCGGCCACGGCAGCCCTGATGTTCGCCGTGCTCGCCAGCCTCACCGGGTGCGTGGCGCACAGCAGCACCCCGGACACGGCGCACACGAGCGCACCGAAGCAGGCGACCGCGACCGTCGAGCGGCGCACGATCACCGACGTGCTGACCGTCTCCTTCACCGTTACCGCGGGCGTCGACTACACCGTTTCGGCGCCTGCGATCGGCAAGCTCGAGGCGGCCGGCGCCGGCTATGCGTTCCTGCCCTCTTCCGGCGGCCCGGCGTCGCCTCTGTCGCTGCCGGCAACAACCACGCACGTCGAGGCCCTCGTGCCCGAGGACACCGAGATCGCCGCCGGGACGCCGCTGCTGTCGGTGCACGATGCGGCACTGACGCTGAAGGCGCCCCTTACCGCAGCCCAGGTGCTGCGACTTGCGGGCCGCATACCGAGCGCCGTGAAGGCGGAGATCGACGGATCCACGGGGCCCTTCGACTGCCCGCTGGACGATCCCCGGCCCACCGAGAGCGAGGACGGCGACTACGCCGTCTACTGCCGGCTGCCCGTGAACGTGCCCGCCATCGACGGGGCGACCGGGCTTATCGCCCTCACCCTGTCGCAGGCGAAAGACGCTCTCGCTCTGCCGATCGAGGCAGTGGCCGGCAGCCGCCAGGACGGCGAGGTGTACCTGAAGGGGCACACCGCCCCGCACCCGGTCTCACTCGGCATCACGGACGGCGCGTACATCCAGATCACCAAAGGCCTCAACGCCGGCGACGTCGTCACTATCCCAAGCCCCTCGCTCCTCGGCGATGACTGAGCCAGTCCTGCAGTTGCAGCACGGGGCTCGCACCCTGCCGGGCGGCCAGCGCGTGCTGCACGAGGTGGAGCTCACCGTCGGCCGCGGCGAGTCCGTGGCCATCATCGGCCGCTCCGGCAGCGGCAAGAGCACGTTGCTGGCCGGTCTCGGTCTCGTCGCCCCCTTCGACCGAGAGACGGACTACCGGCTGGCCGGCGCCGAGGTCCGCACTCTCTCGGAGCGCAAGGCCGCGCGGCTGCGCGCCCGGACAATCGGCTTCGTGCTGCAGAACTCGGTCTCGTGCCACACCTGTCGGCGCTGGAGAATGTGCGGCTGCCTCTGCTGCACTCCCGCGTCGTCTCGCTCTCCCGGTCCAAGAGGCTCGCCCGGCGTGCGCTCGATCAGCTGGGGGTAGGCCATCTCGCCTCCCGGCGCCCCTCCCAGCTCAGCGGGGGCGAAAGGCAGCGGGTCGCGATTGCCCGTGCCCTCGTGATCGGCCCCTCGCTGACCCTTGCCGACGAGCCGACCGGCGCTCTCGACGAGGAGACCGGCCGTGTCGTCCTCGATCAACTGCTCACCCTTGTCCAGCACTCCCAGGCCTGCCTGGTCGTCGTCACCCACGACCCCGAGGTCGCCGCGCGCACGAACCGCACCTACCGCCTGCACGGTGGCCGCCTCGAACTCGCCTCGGAGAACGCACGGTGAGGACGCTCCTGATCGCCTCCCAGGGGCTGCGCGGCACGCCCGTGCGCAGCATCCTGGTCATCGTCGCCCTCACCCTCGGCATGCTCGGCTTCGTCGCCGTCCTCACCGCGAACCAGGTCGAACAGCAGACCCTCACGCAGAAAGCGATCCTCACCGGCGGGATGCCCGCGACCGTTGAACTCACGATCACGGGGCCACGCAGCGAGGCCCAGGCCGTACAGGCCGGCCGCCAGCTGGGGCGGCGTCTTGGCGCAGACGCCGTCGCCGCTTTCGTGCAGGACGAGAACGTCACCGTATGGTCCCAGTCGAAGATCCTCGACGACGTCGACGTCACCTTCGCGACGCCATCGCTGACGAGCGTGCGGCCGTTCCCCCAGGCGTCAGGCGCGTGGCTGTCCGACCGCGCCTTCGCTGCGCCGCGGGTAGAGGTGAACGAGAAGGCCGCGAAGACCCTCGGCGCCAGGCATGGGCTGAGCCTCGGGACCTCGGACACCCGGCTGCGCTTCACCATCGTGGGTGTGGTCCGCGACGGCAGCGACGACGCGCACGTCTACGTCCCCGCCAGCGACTACGCCCTGTTCTCCGACGACTCACCCGTGTGGCATCTCCAACTCCACGCCCCGCAGCTCAACGACGACGACGCGATCGCAGCCGCCCACACGCTCACCGGACTCGGCGCGCCCTTCGAACTCGGCGATGCCCACCGAACCGACACCGTCGACGAACTGTCAGCCGAGCTCGACTCCACCACCCGCGTGCTGCTCGTGCTCGGGGCGCTCGGGCTCGCCTCCACGATCGTCGGAATCCTGAACGTCGGGCTCGCCACGGCGTCCGGCCGGTCGAAGGAGTTCGCGCTAAGACGTACCCTCGGCGCCAGCCGCGGCGGCATTGCCCTCATCGTGATGGTCGAGTCGCAGCTGCTCGCGATCGTTTCGGCGCTGGTCGCCTTCGCGGGGTCGTTCCTGCTGTTCCCGGTCGTCGTCGGCGCCTTCGGCGCGCAGCTCGGCGTCGCCGTCCCGGCCTACGACCCGAGGTACGGCGTGGTCTGCCTGGTGATCGCGAGCCTGACGGCCGCCGTCTCGAGCCTCGTCCCCGCGTTGCTGAGCTATCGCCGGGATCTCTCCAGCGTGATGCGCGAGTAGGGGGATGGAACCCTTCGCGCGCTGCGGACATAGCTCTATAGGCGCCACCGGCGGCTTCACGAGCCGCCGGTGGCGCTGTTCCATCCCGACTAACAGGAAGGCCACCTCATGAAGTGATCCACCCGAACGGCAGCCGGCGTCCTCGTCGGCAGCTGGTTCCCGAGGGTGGTGGATCCGGACCAGCTCAGATCGACCGCGAGCGGCGCCTGCTGTTCGGGTGCGGCGGCGACGGCGGCCTCGATGAGCTCGACGGCCCACGGCAGCCCGGCGATCGTCTGCTGCAGATACGGCAGGACATGGCCGTTGGGCTCGAAGGCGACCACCTGGCCGATGCCTGCGAGGTCCACGCAGGCGAGCATCTGACCGTAGTTCGCTCCGACGTCGACCGCGATGTCCCAGTCCTGGAAGCGCAGCAGGCGCTCCCACAGCTCGAGCGAGCCGGCGGCCGCGGGACAGAACGAAGGGCCCGGCCGCGATGGCCGGACCCTTCGCCGTGACGCGGCGCGCCTGCGGCTACTGCGGAGGAGCCAGCACCGCGTATGCCCGGGTCTTCTTCGTGACGAACCCTGTGCGCACCAGCTTCGCCCTGTGCTTGCCGCTCACCGAGGTGAACGCCGTGTCAGCGTGCGGCAAGCCGTCGCACGGCACGCTCCCGCTGGTCACGAGCGCACCGTCCTCGTAGAGCTGGAAGCCCAGCGGCTTCGTCGGCCCCGTGCATGCCGCCTGGACGAGGCTGTCGCTTGCAGAGGAGCCGATCGTTGCCTGCCTCTCGGCGGCCGAGCTCGGGCCGTCCACCACGATCCGCACGAGCTCGCCGGAGGCGCTCGGCACTTCATAGGCGACCGTAGTGGGGGTCGCCTTCGCCGTGTGCGGGGGCTGCACCGTCTGGTTGGTGCCCGTACAGCCCGTAAGCGCCAGCAGCGCCGCTGTCGTGCCCGCGGCTGTAAATGCGGCTTGCCTCAGCTTCATCTTCGACGCCTCCACCCAATAGCGATTCGCTACACGGATATGTCCGCAGGCACGGAGAGGTTCCGCTTTCGTCGAGCGTCAGGCGACGACCCGCCCCTCGAGCTCTCAGGGCTTCAGCGGCGACAGCCCCAGCGAGTTGCAGAGATCGACCGCTGCGCCGGGCACGACAGCCGCGCTGCCGTCCTTCATCACGCACACCGTCAGCGAGCTCGGCTCGGCGCCCGCGGGGTTCTTGGCCTTGGCCGGGTCGTAACCGGGCTGGAACACGCCCTGAGTCCACATCTCGCCGCACAGCTGCTTAGCGTCGTCAATGCGCGCCTGGCCGGAGCCGTGTGTGATCGTCGCCGAGGCGTCGGCGTACTTGCCGCCCAGGCCCCGATGAGCCGAGGACAGGCAGTGCACGACCGTTGCGTTGCTGACCGCCTTCTGGTGCGCCACGACCCCCGCTCCGACGCCGGCGCTGGCGGCCACGAGCACGCCGATGCTGCCCCAGACCGCCCAACGGCGGCGCTTGCGGCGTTCGCGCACGACCGGCTCCGCCGCCACGGTTTCCATCAGCATCCGGCGGATGGCCTCATCCCGTGGCGGAGTCACCAGCTGGTCATCCCGGCTCATGATGCACCTCCCCGAAGAGGTTCCCATCCCCAGCTGGACTACGCCTGCCGGAAAGCAGACGCTGCAGTTTCTCCCGGGCGCGGTGCAGCCGGGATTTCACCGTGCCGATCGGCAGATCCAGGACCTCGGCCGCCTGGCGCAGCGGCAGCTCGTCGATCAAGCACAGCTGGACCACGATCCGCTCGCGCGGGTTCAGACGTTGCAGGGCGTCCCGGATCGCGCTGAGCTGCTCGAGCCCGTCGATGGTCTCGGCGACCGCGATCGCGATGTCTGGGGCGGGCAGCGCGGCCGGGAGCTTCTGCACGGCTGCCTTGAAGCGCCGTTTGGAGCGCTCGACGTTCATCGAGATCATGCCGGTGGTGGCGTAGAGCCACGGCAGCAGAGAGCCGTCGACGATGCGCACCTCGCCGCGGCGACGCCACGCCTCGAGGAAGACCATCGCCATGACCTCCTCCGCGTCACCGACATCGGCGGTGAGCATGTACGCCTTGCGGAAGACCTGCCGCCTGTAGCGGTCGTAGATCACGTCGAACGAGGAGCTCGTCCCACTCGTGACCTCGAGCCAAAGCGCTGCGTCGCTCTCCTCACGACGCGACTCAGACACCCCACCAGACTATGACAGCATCCAGGCGGAAGGCTGGTATCCCTCGCTAACAGAGGTCCTATGAAATCGATCCGGGGAGATTGAATCTCTTCGAGCATGCCCTGGCCGTCCGCGTGAACACTTCCCGCCCTGAGGGTCTCTCGCCGATGAGACGCCAAACACTCAAGAATGAACGGAATCCAAGAGTGAATTGAATGTGAATTGAATGTGTTATGTCTCAGGACATCGGTGACGCTCGGGTATCAAGACATCGGTGACGCTTCGGGCGGGTTTGGTGGTGACGCTTCTCCGTTGTGATGGAGGGTGCCGAAGCCGAATGATCCTGTTGATCCCCGTGTCCGTCTCGCGATAGCCCGGTGGCCTGATGATGCCCCGCGGGGTTCGGTGTCG
>Ga0164242_10007354_pt1 | contig 12070 bp, 12 predicted proteins | sample OricomgcompostMG_FD_108783 | JGI IMG/M metagenome (GOLD analysis project Ga0164242, IMG submission 108783) | Miracle-Growth compost microbial communities from Emeryville, California, USA - Original compost - Miracle growth compost (MG) ... | reverse complement strand
CTAGGTGTGAACGGAGGGTTGGCGATGGTGAGCTCTTCTTCAAATCTTAGGCAGCTTAATTCTTGCTGCTGCAATGTCCGATGGGTGGACGTGTCAAGTGGAGTTGAGTGGCCAGGAAACTTATTTGTCGACAAGGATATAGGGGGGAGTAAATAGTACCTAGAACTGCAACCACGGAGTGAGGGTGTAGAGACGAGTGCAAATAAACACATAGAAGCTCCACTACGGACCCGTACAGTGTAGAGTACCGTTATCGGTCGAGGATAAGCGCTGTAAATAAAGCGGGGCGGCGGGATTGTGGCGTGTGGCCGGTCCTCGGCACTATGAAGAAGCTCCCCGGAGTGCTGGGGTTTAACTCCGCCAATGGTCAAGCCAAGCTGGTCCAAACCTCCCGAGTGACCTGACTTCCGACCTCAGACCTTTGATATTACAGCCCCCAGGCCCTATTTGGCAGCACAAGATAATCCTATGATACAGGCCTCCAATACCGTCAGACCATCGCAGTGAGCAATCGCTAGAGAAGCACACCGGGGTCTGTGTAACAGCATTGTTGCAGGACCTCGCCAGGTCCATGCATCCCACAATCTCGAAACCACCAGCCGACGGCCCCGCCTCCTCTCCCACCCCGGCACCTCCCAAACGGAGGCATCGCGTCGACTCAAACCCTCTCGCCCAGTGGTCCTCGTCTAGCGCTGCGCCCGATCCCAAGCGCGCCCGCCCCGACGACCCCCATCTTCCGACCTCCACTCCCGCGTACGCACACGCGCCCAGCGCTCCCATGTTGTCCACCAAGAGCCAGGGCAAACGCCCCGAGGTCATCGATCTTACCACCAGCCGCAGCAGCTCCCCTGCGCACGCCGCGCACAATGGTGGATCCGGCACCGCCTACACGACTTTCCACAACTCAGGCGGAGTTGCAAGACGGACCTCGGCCTTCCAACCCCACGCAGGCGCGCGAAAACTCGTCATTACGAACTTCCGCGGCCCCACGCCCTCCCGGTCCGCCGATGTGGACGAGTACTATACCCGCACGTGGGCGGACTTGGACGCCGCGCTGACCGAGGTGTTTGCGGGGCGGCAGCCACGGCAGCCTCTGGAGAGGCTCTACCGCGGGGTAGAAAACCTGTGCCGGAAGGGGGAGGCGGAGCGGCTGACCGAGATGCTCCAGACTAGATTCGACGACCACTTGGGAAAGGAAGTGCTGGAGCGCATCAGAAGCGATGGGGGGTCCGGCAGCGGGGATAACGTTGCCATGCTCAGGGTGGTCCTCGGCTATTGGAAGAACTGGAGCGCGCAGCTGACCCTGTTGCGGAGCATCTTCAGTTACCTAGACAGGAGCTTCCTGATCAGCAGCAAGTCTCTAGCGCAGATCAACGACATGGGTATTACTCTGTTCAGGAGGGTGGTCTTTGTTGCGCGAAAGGACTCGGCCGAGCCCGCCCCGGGGGCTAAGGTCCTGGCGGGTATGTGCGAGCTGGTGGAGCTCGACCGCCGGGGGGACGAGCGGTTCGACTCGGCACTCTTAAAGGAGTCCATATCGATGCTCCACGTCTTCAACGTCTACGGGAAGTCATTCGAGCCGCGGTTCTTGAGGGAATCGATCGCCTACTTCGAGGAATTCGCCGAAGAGAAGAGCATGTCTTCACTGAAGGACTATATCACCGCCTGCGAGAAGGTGCTCAAGAGAGAGGATTACAGGTGCATCGCATATAACTTTGACAGTACGACAAAACGGCAGCTCCTCGATGCCGCTCATGAGATTCTGACCGAGAAGTACTCATCTAAGCTGCTCGATTCTGAGAGCGTTGCCAAGTTGCTAGACAACAACGAGGTTGAGTCGATGAAGGCCCTTTACGAACTCCTACAACTGTCAGATATCCAGAAGAGATTAAAGCAGCCTTGGGAGGAGTACATCCGGAAGGCGGGTGCCGCCATCGTGAAGGATACCACTCGCGGAGACGAAATGGTGGTCAGGCTATTAGAACTCCGGAAGACCCTCGACAACATGATTCGGGATGCATTTGCTAAGGACGAGCATTTCACGTACGGTCTAAGAGAGGCTTTCGGCAGCTTCATAAACGACAAGGATATAGCGTCAGCCTGGAATACGGGAACTTCAAAGGTTGGAGAGATGATCGCGAAATACATTGACATGTTGCTCCGTGGAGGCCTCAAGACGCTGCCCAAGACGTTAATATCTGACAACAAGGACCGAGCCGCGGCCGAGAAAAGCGGGGTAGCGAGCACAGCCGACGAGGATGCCGAGCTTGACCGACAGTTGGACCATGGCCTCGAGCTCTTCCGTTTCATTGAGGGCAAGGATGTCTTCGAGGCTTTCTACAAAAGGGACCTAGCTCGGCGGCTTCTCATGGGCCGAAGCGCGAGCCAGGATGCGGAGAGGAATATGCTAACAAAGCTCAAGAGCGAGTGCGGTTCTAGTTTCACCCACAACCTCGAGCAGATGTTCAAGGACCAGGAGTTGGCCAAAGACGAGATGGCTTCCTACAAGATGTGGAAGGAGGGTTCCGGATTTGGCAAGACAAATCTCGACCTCAACGTCAGCATCCTTTCTGCTGCTGCCTGGCCGACATATCCAGACGTGCGAATCCTCCTCCCACCAGAGGTACTAGACCACATCGACCACTTTGACCGGTACTATAAACATAAGCACACCGGCCGCCGACTCACCTGGAAGCACAACCTGGCACACTGCTCGGTCGTAGCTAGCTTCAAGCGTGGACGTAAGGAGCTGCTCGTGAGCGCCTTTCAGGCCGCCGTCCTCGTGCTCTTCAATCAGGTTGAAGACGCAGCCCCTATATCCTGCGAGCAGATATCCCAATCGACGGGCCTCGTCGGGGGCGATCTTGAGCGAACTTTGCAGTCTCTTGCCTGTGGCAAGCTCAAAGTGCTCCTGAAGCACCCCAAGGGCCGGGACATCAACAAGACGGACACGTTTACGGTCAACATGGGGTTTACCGACCCCAAGGTCCGCATCAAGATCAACCAGATTCAGCTCAAGGAGACCAAGGAGGAGAACAAGGAGACCCATGAGCGCGTGGCGGCTGACAGGCAGTTTGAGACGCAGGCGGCGATCGTGCGGATCATGAAGAGCAGGAAGACCATGACGCATAGCCAGCTGGTAGCCGAGGTGATCGATCAGACCAAGAGCAGGGGTGCCGTCGATACAGCGGAGATCAAGAAGAATATCGAGAAGTGAGTTTTTATCTTTCCCCCCCCCTTTTCTTTTCACGTATATGTGAGAACGGTCGGGCAATAAGATTACTGACAGGTTCCCCAGGCTTATCGAGAAGGATTACATCGAGCGAGAAGGGGGCGCGTACACGTACCTGGCCTGAGACTCATTACACCGGTTCGCATCGGATTGATTTTGGGCTGTGGTATGATGTCTATGAATGCTGGGAAACACGCGCTCCGTCGCATGGGAGGTCAAGGCGAGAGTATCAGCGGGGTAGGCTCGGGGCGGAGCTGATGAGGTATGGCCTGATGCCTTCCAGCGTGTCCTGCTCACCTCGTGGGATATAGGAACTACCGATCCTGCTCTAGGCTAGAGAAACGCAAAAGCTGTTCTGGCGGCAAGCTACCTTTGTGTACATAGTATTGAAACATATAGGGGCGAGGCTGTCCCGCAGCAAGAACATCGTTCCACGAATGAGCCTCGTACAATGAAGATTAAGCCAAACCAGGAACCTGTAAAGTGTCCGTCGCCTTGGTTTCGATGGGTTATTTTTTGAAATACCCGTACAAATAGTATCCCATCCCACTGATACATTATATGACCCTATTCCTAGAGCCACCCCTAGCATCGCTTTGCTCTCTAGCAAGGCATGTCTCGGATCAAAATTGAACTGAAGTACCTAATTAAACATGTCTCCTGTCAGTCCCACTTTGTGTACTTTCTGTCTCTGAAAGGGGTCGGAGAAACCTTGCCGCTGATTGGCTCCTGAATCCGAACCCACAGTGACACCAAAGCGGCACGGGCCACCTGGAAATTCGCAGGCGTGCACGGACCATCTGAGAAAACTACTTAAGCGCCGGTTCCCCCTCGCTTTTCCACCCTCCTTTTCCTCTTTTCTTCTTCATACTTACCTTCGCTGGCTTGCGGGCGCTCAAGAATTCCCGCAAGCAGGATAGGAGGCCTGCATTGCACATCGTGGAGCCGACTAGTCTGGATTGCCTTTCGGGGCCGTCCTGGCGGTAATTTTTGATGTCACCACATTTCTTTTTCACTTTGATCTTCGCTTTATGCGAGGACAAGGAGAAGAAGCTCCGTATATGTGAACCAAGTATTATGCAGCCCTGTATGTATGTAATGATACAAATGTGAAGTGGGTATGTCAGATAACCCTGGGTTCGAGAAGCAATTGGAACAAGGAGCCTCGTCCAGCGCATCACCGTTCCTTCCCGTAACGCGCAGGTCCAAATGCAAAGACTCGCGTCTGTAGGGTGCGATCCAGGTAGGAGGGCACCAAGAAATGGATACAGATTTGGAGTATCGTCATATTGCCCTGCATCATGAAATTGCCCATGTGCCAAATTCGTGAGCAAGACAGTCCGCATGTAACTAAATCCTGTGCCAGTTTCCTGCTCCTCGAATTCATCTCGCTTCAGCAATCGCGTTCACATCACTTGGTGTTGAAATTGAGGCTCCCATCTTGACCGCCTTTGTTTGTGGGGTAGATTTTACATTACCTAAGCAGGATTCTGCCAGCTGAAACGCGGGTCCACGAGACTCCAACCAACGCGGGTACGGATAGTTGCCTAGTATCTCCAGGCCGCCCGCTTTGCTCGCGAGCTCCCTACCTATTTCATCCACAACCGCAGAGCAGCGCAAATTTTTATCGTCTCGCGGTCTTCTCACTTTGCCATACATAAATTGCAAATATGTCTTATCTTCGATCAAGACAATCCTCGGCCACCAGCACCACAGCCGGCTCCATCGCGAAGGATCTCGAGCTGCCCGCCGATGCCACCGACACCATCTCTGCGCTCCGCTGGTCGCCTGTGGCGAACCACCTCGCGGCTGCTTGTTGGGATGGCAAGATGCGCATCTACGACGTCGCGAAGGATGGTAAGGCCCAAGGCGTAGCCATGATTACTGCCGAGGGCCCTGCCTTCTCTTGCGACTGGAGCAAGGTAAGTTCCCCCCGTGTCTAACCCCACAGCTCTTCGGAGGAAACCAAAAAAAAAAACCCACAATGCGAACTGTTCCATAGGTGAGTATCCTGGTGCTCCTACGGATGCAGTGAATGTATACTAACGCCAGCACCCGAAGGACGGAAGCATGATTGCAGCGGGAGGCGCCGACAAGAAAGTCCATATTCTTCAAGCCGCCTCTGGCCAAACAATCTCATTCGCCGCACACAAGGCCCCAATCCGCGCCGTGCGTTTTGTCGACATCCCATCTGCCTCGGCACCTATCATCGCCTCGGGCTCCTGGGACTCGACCGTCTCGTACTGGGACATGCGTCAAACCGCTTCACCGGTCGCCACCCTGCAGTGCGGCGACCGCGTGTACTCTATGGATTCGGCCGGCCCACTGCTCGTCATTGCCACCGCCGACCACAACATCCACCTTGTCGACCTGCACAGCAATCCGGCCGCGCTCATGCGGACCAACAAGTCGCAACTCAAGCACCAGATTAAAGCCGTCGCCACCACACCAGACGGCAAGTATTGGGCTACCGGAAGCATCGAGGGCCGATGTTCCGCCAGCGCCGTTGATGAGAAGGAAAACAAGTAAGCTCACTTCCTATCACAACGGGCTTAGTCCGAACAGATCAGTTTCAAGATCAGCTACTGACAAGACCTTAAGCTCATATGGCTTCACCTGGCGTTGTCACCGGGAGGAGATGGACGCTACGAGAACTGTCAAGATCTGGGCAGTCAATGACCTGGTCTACCATCCTGTTCACCAGGGTACTCTAGCAACCGTCGGGGCGGACGGCACCTTCTGCTTCTGGGATCTTCCCGGCCACTCGCGCCTGAAGCACTTCCCCAAGGTTGGAGGCTCCATCACAGCAACGGGCTTCAACCGGGAAGGCACCCTCTTCGCCTACGCCATCGGGTACGACTGGTCGCTGGGTTACGCACACAGCACCACTCAGTACCCGCGGAAGCTCATGCTTCACCCTGTCACGGAGGACGAGGTCAAGAAGTCTGGGAGGAAGTGAAAGGGATGGAGGAAATGGCACGGGCAGACAATTGGTCAGGGATATACAGGGGTGCCCATTTTGCGAGAGCATAAAGTGCTCGATTCGCGCAGGGCTGTTTTGTTTTTTTTTCCTCTTTTGTTAACTCAGACTCGGAGGGCTACGAGGTTTAGCACCAAAGGATGCAGTCGAGGATCAAGGCATCGTGCTGGGTACATGGTCATGTAACACTTGGAAGGACATTTTGAGGGACTGGCAGAATGGATCGAGGAAACAAGGAATTACGACGTGTGCCAACGACATGTGTTGACACACGGGACGATATTCCTGGGAAAGATTAAAGTCAAGAAAGGGCGATCAAGCACTAGATAGCTTGCAAATTCATGATTAATGGACAACTACCACGATGGGCCAAGTTCCACGAGTATTTTACTAGTCTGACCCTAAGGAACTGAGATGGACTAGTTCTGGTGACCCTACATCACACCACAGTTCAAATTAGGCAAGGAAGCGTGCCAGGATGGAGAAATGCCACCTGTTTCTATTCCAGACTTCTAAACACCACGTACACACATATTCCGCTGGAGACCGAGGCCAGGAGGAGATGCGCCGTGTAAAAAAAAAATAATACAATCCGAAAATTTAAAAAAAAAATCCCATCCCCGCCCCCCTTTTTATTTTCGTGTCCCTGCACCGAGAAGCGACACCAAAACCTGCCTTGATGTCGTCCCCCATTGCCCCCCGGTTATCCCAAACTGAAACCTTCCCAGGTTTTCCCAAGTTGTCCTTCGAGCACACTCCGAACCCAGACGGAGAGATACATCACCGGCCTGTTCCATATACGGTGGGGGTTAGGCGGGGGAACCCTTGAGGCGCGCACATAACATTAAACACTTCCGTAGGGAGCCGGTAAAGAAAAGAAGGATAAGCCGTCATAACCCATACAAACACGAGAAATAGAGACAGAAAGCCAAACACAACCGACGGACGGGGAGGGAGAGTGAAAACCATGCAAGATCATCGACATCGGTAGGATTCTGCCCTCCTCGTTTTTGTCGGTTTCCCTTGTGTTTCCTTCCTATACCACGCGGCCGAAGGAACTGGCGGGCCGCATGAAGTTGAAGATGGGAGAAGGGACTGTTGTATTCGAGGGACCAGAGCCAAAAAGGGTGGGGAGATGTCGAGGGTCCGGTGGGATTAGAAAGCAAGTAGTCCGCTGTTCGCTGTTCGTTGGCACGCTGCTAGTACTTAGGCAAGATAATCGCTTCAGAGAACGCCCGCCATCAGTCTGCAGAGAGGGGGCCCAGCTGTGTGGGCTCGGTGGTCAGGGGTCTCAAAACCCATCATACACTGGCGGGTCGATCAGCGAGGGAAAAGGTCGCTTAGGCCTGCGCCCCGATGTAGGATGGACTTCGTAGTAAAAAGCCAAGTGCCTTGACATAATCATAAACCGTTGCAACGTTTTTTTTTTTTGTCAAACGCGAGAAAGATATTAGAAATGGATAATTTTGCAACGTTGCTCTGGAAGGTGTGTCGCGGGTAGTTAGTTGTATGTTAAAATCCGTCATTCATGACTCGTTAATCCGCACGTCCGGGGTTGCGGTTAAGCCCTCGCGAGACGAGGTCTCCGTTTTGGGGCTTTCGCCGACAGCCTCGCCGACAGCGCTTGCGCTCGTACTCGGGGGGCTACTAGACGACGGGCTGTTGGGGCCGTTGCTCAAACCCGGCGTCGGGGCCGCCGACGTGATGTCAGGCTCCGGTGTTGGCGAGGCGGGCGCGGTGGATCCGCTTGCCTCCGGCGGCGGGGCAGAAAGGAGACCGATTAGGCGGTCGATGGCGGTGAGCTGCTTGCCAGCGGAGACCTTCTTCAAGGCGTAAAGCTGCGGTTCCAACACGAAGGCGAACTGCGCTCGTTCCGGGTTCACGGGCAACTTGAGATATTTTTCTGCTTTCGATTAGTACATAAACCTCATGGTGATTAAAGCGGGAAGCAGCCAACTTACGAATGACATAATTGCCGTACTGGTCCTTGATCATGGTCGGTAACGGGTCGGTTCCATCCTCGGCGGGGGAGGTGAGTACCTGTCGAATAGTTCGCAGCTGTTCGGGCGTTGCTGAGTCCATGCAAGTCTCCACCACGTTGGAAGCGAACTTGTGCTTCGAGAGCGTGAGAAGGTCGGCGATGACGAGGTTTTTCATCTTTGTTTGGTCGTCGGGATGGCCGTACTTGATCACATGTTGAGTCACATAATTCCCATACTGGTCCACGAATAAGGATCCGTAGCAAGCGTCAATCTCTTCCATGACCATCGCCTTGTCCGCGTCGTTCCCAGACTCCAAGACCCTCTGAATCAGCCTGCATGCATAAATGTTCTTGGAAAGGTCGTGCACTCGTCCCCGGAAGCTGTTGATGATGAAGTCGGTGTACTCGCGAGGGACAATCGTGAGGATCTTCTGGATGACGTGATTCCCATGCTGATCCTTGATGACTTTCGAGATGACGGGCTCCAGTTCCTTGATTAGTTCCACCTGGTCCTCGACAAGGGCGTGCTCCAGGATCTGTAGGGCTAGGTTAGTCCTGTGTAAGAGAGGGAGAGCGGGTTTGGGTTCGGCGGATTGTGTAATTGGTCGGAAAGCTCCACTGTTATCATACCTTTTGAACAACTCGGCATGCGTACGTCTGCATCGACAGGTCTGCGAACTGGCCCTTCATGATGCCTACCAGAACCTTCTTGTGGACTTGACTACCATGTTCCAGGAACTTCTGGATAACATAATTGCCGAAGACGTCTTTCATGAGCTGGGTAGCATTGGGCTTGATCTCTCTGAATACTTGGTCCTTCACGTCGCTATTAGCGGTGGCGAGTTTCTCCTGGATGAATCTCGAGCCTTGCTGATCTCCGCTGAACTCAACGACATGGCCATAAATGTCCTAACGAGTGGGCGAGAGACAAAATGTTAGTTGAGCGAACTTGGTTTTGGGGGGTTGGGTTGGGGCGGAGGGGGTCGCTAGGGGCGTAGCATCGCACCTTCAAGTCGTAGCGGCTATTGTTAACCTTGTGACAGGCCCTAAACTCCTCCAACAGACGGCTCCTTATGCCCTTTGCTGGGTCCAGGTTTCTGTTTGACCTCATGGCGGCTGCTTCCAGATAATGATTCATCGAAGACGGGTCATGGTAGTCGGGTATGGTGGGAATCTGCAAGGGACCCCTCCCTGGGTGCGCGGCGCCGTAGGGAACGTGAAGGTTGTGAGCCGGCAGTATGTAATTCTGATTAAAGAAAGCATTAGGGTATGAAACTTGGTGTTGTAGGAACTGCTGTTGGCCCTGGCTTATCCGATCAGCTTCAAGGGCTAGCCTCGGTTCTCGTGAAGCCACTGCCGGCCAAGGATTGTTGACTTGAGGCTGGGGAGTTCCGGTATAGCTCTTAGGGCTGCCGATAGGTGGATAGGTGCCTCCGGGGGGGGAACCCCGATCTGCTGGGGCCCCACGCTTGTTCGCAAAGGGGCTAGCGAAGGAATCCGTGTAGGCTTCCGGGGGGAACCGGAGAATGTTTCCGTGCGCATTCGAGTCCTCCCATGATTCCGAAACAGGGTTGAATTGGAAACTAGCTGGGGCGTAGGCTGGATCGTTGTTGGCTGAGCCGTTTTGAAGGCGTTTTGAGCCGTCGGCGAGACTTAGGTTCTTGGCGAACAGGTGTCGCAACTCATCATCGCTCGTCTGGCTCGCTCGGAAAGGGCGTGGGCTCGCTCCCTGGGTCGGGAAGCCTCCATTAGTCCCGGCAAGGGAGGATCGTTTGACGTGCATGGGGTTGCTGCTGAAAGGCTGGTAGATAGTAGTTCCCCTCATCTGCTGGTCCGCGTCGGAATTGGCACCCAGAAGAATTCCATTCGAGTAGGGGTTATCCTGGGAGCCGTGCCTATCTCCCCTGAAGCCCCGATTTGACGACTCGGCCTCGCAGAACGAGTCGGTCGAGTCATTCCCGTCTTTGTAACCCCGGAGCTCGTCGAACTTGACGGGGGCGCCGTTGGCAGGGCCCTGCGAGTTGGTAGGTGTATGACCGCGGGGCATTGCATCTCTCTGCCCAAAAGCTGATCGCGTTTGTAGTTGGGCTGCTGGATAATAGGCAGCGTCGAGAGGTGCTCCTTCCCGGGCCCTGTTCGGCGACGTGTTTCCGGATGAAAATCGGGGTACTGCTGTAGGCCAGTTCGAGGCCATCCAGGGACGATTCTCCGGGTGAACGAGTCGGTCCCTGGCGAACGGGTGCATGCCTTGGACGTCCCCCGTATAGGCATTTTTGGTTGAAGAAGGTGCGACGTCTAGTCTTGGATTGCCGATAGGTGCGGTACTCCAGTCACGCAGATCAAAAGGTGGGAACGACGAGCCAAGAGACTTGGGGGGGTTCTCGCTCCCGTGATTCTCGCTGCCATGGTTCTCGCTGCCATGATTCTCGCTCCGGCGATCCTGGCTCCATTGATTCTCGCTCCGGTTTTCCATTTGGAAATCTTGGAACCGTCTCGACCGAGCCTGTATTGAGAACCTGGGTCAGCTGAGGTACTAGGTAAATGAGACAGGTAAGACGAAGTGGTCGACAGGGCAAAGTGGCCAACGAGGCTAGAGCCAGCCGGAGATAGCGGCATCAACCACCTTGCGCGGGAACCGGAGAAAAGTAGGCAACAATGGTATGGACGGGAACGACTCACAGAGTTGGTGGGCATGAGGGAGAACAGTGTATACGCCGACAAAGGTCAAGAGCGGGGGTGGGGCGGCGGGTGCGAACGCGGCCGAGTATAGACGACGGCGTTATCGTCAGGGCCAAGGACGGAATGAACAGGGAAGTGTCCTCTGTTTCGTAAGGGTCGGGATTTGGAGCTGTGTACGTGATAGGCTGCAAGCCTCGTCGTTGTCTACAGGAACAAGGCAGGAGACTAAGGCGAGGGTATATGAACGGATCCAGTCGGATTCTATGATCTGAAAGCGGTCGCATGCCATAAGTTAGCAACAATGGATGGAAGAAGGACACTGCGAGGTGAAGTGCAGGGCTGATATATATATATCATGGCCGAGCAAGCCAAACTTTGTCCCGTTGAACGTTGGGGAGGTAGGGGTTTAGTGAGGAGGGCGGGCGCAGAAAGGGAGCTTACCTCTTTTTAAAGAATTAAACTCCCCAATGTCTAAGTATGCAGTTTCTGTCGACGGAGAAAGCGTCGAGTAGGTAGGGAGATGCGGTCGGACGACGGTGATTGTCAACGAAGGAGGTAGCGTGCGAACCAAGAAATGTAGTCGTTAATGTACAAGGAGGGCGATGTTCCCTACTCCGGCACCTTCATGCGCGGCGGGGCGAGGGTGTGCGGTCTAGGCCTGCGCTGCGAGAAGAGAAGGCGGCAGCTGGCGGGCGAACTTGGAAAGCGGCGGGCGGGGGCCACCGAGGAAGGGACGGGGCAGAAACACGCCAGGCGAGGGAGGTTTGATGTCGAGGTCGAGATCGAGGCCGAAGTACCCGAGATCGAGGACCAAGACGAGGACAAATGGCCGGGTTGGGGGAAGGAAGCAGAGAGAATCGGGTCGGAGTGCAAGGTGGAAAGACAGACAAGAAAGCAAGGACCGGGACTGGCGCTAGCGCTGGCCGCAGGCAAGGCAGGCCTCTCTCTGCTGGCACTGGCACTTGGGAAAAAAGTCTGGGATTCTGGGTGAAGGATGGAATTTGGGACGAGATTGGATTGGACCGTTGGTTGGCTCGGCCGGTCTGACAGCCACCAGCCCAGTGAGACAAGGGGCCGGGGTCTGGCTGTAGTGGAGACGGGTGTGTCCAGGTACCTTGTCGGAGGGTAGCGTAGGGCCTGCGGGGGGGGTGTGTGGGCAAGTGGGCAACCTCGTCGAGTGTGGGCAAACCTCTTGTTT
>Ga0164242_10007353_pt1 | contig 12070 bp, 10 predicted proteins | sample OricomgcompostMG_FD_108783 | JGI IMG/M metagenome (GOLD analysis project Ga0164242, IMG submission 108783) | Miracle-Growth compost microbial communities from Emeryville, California, USA - Original compost - Miracle growth compost (MG) ... | reverse complement strand
CGGGCACAGGGTCGTGACGAAGTCACAGGTCCTGCACGAACTCCACACTTCCGCCCGAGGTCTCTCCCGGAAAGCCTTTCTGAAGGCCCTTTCCGTGACGAAGACGCCGGGAACGTGACGAAGCACGGGGAGAGACGCCGGGAACGTCACCGGTCCTCATGCGTTCCGGGCCTCGACCGGAGGGTCCGGAACGCGCTGCGTGGATTCAGGGTCCTATAGGCCCCCCAAACCATGGTCACGTGATTGCAACGTCTGAAGAAGACGGGCAGACCTGTGAACTTCTCCGGTTCTCCGTGCCGGACCTGTGACGCCCCAGGCCTTGTGACCCGCTCCCCGCACCCCCGGCCATCTCGACCACGACCACAGCCTGCCGGAGGGTCGTGGTCGAGATGGCCGCGTCCCTTGCCCGTCCCTTTCAGCCCCTTCCGGCCCCCCGCAACCCCTAGGCCGGGTTGATCGTGACCGGGGTGCCGATCGGCGTGTAGGGCCAGATCGCTTCGGCCTCTTCGCCCGGCATCTCGACGCAGCCGAGGCTCTGCGGGCTGCCGTAGGAGGCGCGGTCGAACTGGTGCAGGGCATCGCCGCCGTTGAAGTAGGACACCCATTTGATCCCCGGGTCGTTGTAGTGCGAGCCGTCGGGGTTTTCCCCGCTCATCGTCGTTTCTTCGTAACGCAGGTAGACCGGGAAGGTGCCGTTTTCGGTTTCGGCGCCGGGGATGCCGGTGTTCGCGGGCGCTTCGCTGAGGATCATCTTGCCGTTGTGCCAGACGTTCACCGTCTCCGGTTCGGTCTTGTCCACCCAGACGTAGGTGTAGCCGTTGGCGGCGCCCTTTTCCGGTTTCACCTTGCCTTCGATCAGCGAGTTCATCACGGCCTGCCAGACTTCCGGGCCGGCGATGCCGTCGACTTCGAGGCCTTCGCGTTCCTCGAACGCCATCAGCGCGCCTTTGACGAGCACGTTTTCTTCGCCCGGCGTCCACAGTTCCTTGATGCCGGAGGGCGTGTTGCCCCAGCGCGGCGCGAAGTGGCCCTTGGGAACTTCGGTCGTCGCCGCGGCCATCTCCGCTTCCGGCGTCTTCGCGACTTCTTCGCCGTTCCACTTATACGGGAGGTAGCCGAGCTGGGCGAGCATCTGCTGCAGTCGCAGTTCGGAGCCCGCCGGGACGTCCCAGCCGATCGAGGTCGATTCGGCGGTCGAGCCGTCGGACTGGACGATGCCGAGCTTTTCCGGCAGGTCGACCTTCAGTTCGGCGGCCAGCGGCGCGCCGAAGCCGGCGGGCGTGAAGACCAACGTGTGGCGGTTCTTCGTCGCCCACTTGCCGTCGACTTCCGGTGAGAGCTTCGGGTCTTCGCCGCCGAAGATCTTCTTCACCGGCTTCGAGAAGGTGAGTTCGAGCGGGGTCGTGGCGGAGATCGTCGAACCCGCGGTCGGGCTGGCGGCGACGATCGCCGAGCCGGTCGCCGGGAACCAGCTGACGGTCTTCGTCTTGCCGAGTTCCTGATAGGGCGGCGCCCAGCGCACGCTGGTCTGCCCGGCCGACGGCTGCTTGCCGAGGGTGACGCCGCTCCGCGGCGTCTTGAAGCGACGGTGGATCATTTCGCCGGGCGCCCCGTAGGCGATTTCGGCGACCGGCCGGTCGAAGGTCAGGCGCGGGTTCTTGCCTTCCTTCACGATCAGCCACTTTTCTTCCAGCTTCGCGGCGGGCATCGTCACCGTCTGCGAGACCGTCTTCGTGGACCCGGCGAGCCAGCCGATCGCGCTCGGCCGCTTGACCTTCGCTTCGACCTTGATCTCCTCGCCCGCGTGCAGCTTCCCGGTCGGCACGATCGTGTCGCCTTCGAGCTTGACCGGGACGTCCTTGCCGGTCTTCACCGCGGTCGCCGCGACACTCGAGACTTCGCCGCCGAACTTGTCGGTGGTGACCTTGCCGAGCGTGTCGCCTTCGGGCTCGATGCTGCTACCGGAGAGGGCGAAGGCGGAGACGATGAAGGCGGCCACGGCGGCCAGCACCAGCGTCACCAGGCCGCCGACCAGCAGGCGCTTGGGCCAGCGGCGCGGTGCCTGCGGCGGATAATCCGGCGTCGACGAACGGTCCTCGATCAGCATCCGACTGCAAATGGTAGGCGGCTGATGGCGCGGGCGGGGAGATTCATAGACGAATGAATGTTCGGCACCGCCCGCGGGTCGCCTGCGTCCGTACCCGGTGGTGGCCGCGGGACCGGCGCGGCCGCCACCGGTGGGCGGCTATTCGGCGGCGAGCGCGGCGGCCGCCCGTTCGGTCGCCTCGCGCTCAGGCGTCTCGAAGAACATCGTGGTCGACACCGTCGGGATGCTCTCCTCCTGGCTGCGAGCCAGTCGTCCGGCGCTCTTCGCCTGGATCTCGAGCGTGCGCTCCCAGACCTCCATGTGGAGATCGCTCAGTTCGGCGAAGCCCTCCTCGTCGACGACCATCGGAATCCGCGAGAGGACGCGGTTGACGCGGGCGTCGAAAGTGTGCGCGTCCATCGAGCGGGCGACGTCGGCGACGTGATGCTGGAGGACCGTACGGGTCCAGACCTCGCGCTCCTCGACGCTCTGCTCCTTGAATTCCTCCTCGGTGACCATCGGTCGTTCGATCGCCCGGTAGAAGTGCTCGACCGCGCCGCGCACCGGTTTCTCGTCGACCAGCTCGATCAGGTCGAGCTGCTGCAGTTTGCGCACGTGGTAGCCGACATGGCCGACGTCTTTGCCGATCTCCTTGGCGATTTCGGCGGGGCTGGCGGTCCGCTCCGCCAAGATCAGGTAGGCGCGGGCGCGCGTCGGGTGGGCTACGACGGCGGCAAGGGTCGTCTCCATCGAGGAGGCGGCGGTCTTTGCGGGCGGCATCAGATGGTCTCCTTGGTCACAGCGGGTTATCGCGTTCGATCGTAGAGCAGTTCCTGAGCAAATCCAGCGGACTTTGCAGGAATGTCGTGCACTGCTGGAATCGGTTTCAGCACTGCAACCGGTCTCACCGGATGAACACAGGCCCACCTGGGGCCTTTCATCCGCAAAGAGTGCAGGGAGGTGAAGCAGACATGAAGATCTCCATCACGCCGGCCGCTCCGTCGTCCGCAATGACGAAGGGCGCCTAGTCGCCGCTCGGGGCCGGTCTCGCCTGGGGACCGGCCCCGGCTTCTTCGGCCGCGGCCGTGAACGGAGATCACGACGGGATCGGGGACAATCGGTCGGGATGCGGCACAACCCCGTCCACGCCACCACCGACCCCGAGGCGGTCCGCGACCTGGTCCGGGCCAACCCGTGGGCGACGATCGTCAGCTCCGGACCCGACGGGCTGGTCGCCTCCCACTACCCGGTGCTGCTCGACGAGGGTTCCGAGGAGCTGGCGCTGCTGACCCACGTCGGCCGCCCCGACGAGGAGGTCCACGGCTTCGGCGACGGGGAGGTGCTGGTGATCGTCCAGGGACTCCACGGCTACGTGTCGCCGAGCTGGTACGGGCCGGAGGGGACCAAGGCGCCGACCTGGAACTTCAGCGTCGCCCACTGCCACGGGGTGCCGGAGGCGCTCGGCGCCGAGGAGAACCTGGCGACGCTGGCGCGGCTGGTCGAGCGCTTCGAGCGCGAGGTCGAGGAGCCCCTGTATCTGGACCAGGAGTGGGGCGCGCGGATCGCCAAGGGGACGGTCGGGCTGCGGATCCCGGTCACCCGCTTCGTCTGCAAGCGCAAGCTGAGCCAGGACAAGGACGACGTCAGCCGGCGCCAGGCGATCGCGAAGCTGCGCGAGCCGGGGCCCTACCAGCACCCGGCGCTCGCCAACGAGATGGAACGCGAGTGGGACGCGGAGCGGACGTGAGCGCCGATCCGGAGATCGTCGTCGCCGACGCGCCAGGGCGCAGGCGCTTCGAGGTGACGGTCGACGGGGAGCTCGCCGGGTTCCTCGTCTACCGGGCGCGCGAGGGCCTGATCGCCCTGATCCACACCGAGGTCGAGGAGGGGTACGAGGGCCAGGGGCTCGGCGGGCGGCTCGCCCGCTTCGCCCTCGACCAGGCGCGCGAGCAGGGCGTCGCGGTCCTCCCCTTCTGCCCCTTCGTCAACGACTGGATCGAACGCCACCGCGAGTACGTCGACCTCGTCCCCGAGCAGTACCGCCCCAGCTTCGACCTCTGAGCGTCGACGGGCCGAAAACCCGTCAGATAGTCCGGTTTTCGGCCCGTCAACATCGAGATGTCGCATTCGGGCGGCCGGCTCCGACACACTCGTAAAGGCGCCGCGGGGCGCCGAACCGACGAGGAGGTATCGCGATGAAGTTCATGTTGCTGCAGCACTACGGCCGGGTCGAGGGCGACGTGCCGCCGATGTCGCAGTGGGCGCCGGAGGACGTCGAAGCCCACATCAAGTTCCAGAAGGACCTCAACGCGGAGCTGCGCGAGCGGGGCGAGTTCGTCGAGGCGCAGGGGCTGACCGGGCCGGAGGCGGCGAAGTTCGTGCTCGCCTCCGACGGCGCGCCGATCGTCACCGACGGGCCCTTCGCCGAGTCGAAGGAGCTGCTCGCCGGCTGGCGCATGGTCGACGTCGAGTCCGAGGAGCGGGCGCTCGAGATCGCCGCCAAGGCCTCCGAAGGGCCGGGACCGAAGGGGGTGCCGCTGCGCCAACAGATCGAGGTGCGGCAGGTGATGGGCCCGATCGAGCCCTCCGAATAGGAGCGCCGGTGACGGGGCGGGCGGTGCGTCGTCCGGAGCTCGAGGACCTGCTGCGCGAGTCGGCGCCGCGGGCCCTCGCCGCTGTGGTGCGCCGCTTCGGCGACTTCGCCGACGCCGAGGACGCGGTGCAGGAGGCGCTGGTCGAGGCGACCCGGGCCTGGCCCGCGCAGGGGACGCCGGAGAGCCCGACCGGGTGGCTGATCGCGGTCGCCTCGCGGCGGATGACCGACAAGATCCGCGCCGATTCCGCCCGGCGGGCGCGGGAGGAGCGGATCGCCGCCGAACCGGAGCCCGGCCCGAGCGCCGAGGCCGACGACACGCTGGTGCTGATCTTCATGTGCTGCCGGCCGGAGCTGACCCCGGCATCGGCGATCGCCCTCACCTTGCGGGCGGTCGGCGGCCTGACCACGGCGGAGATCGCCGCCGCCTTCCTCGTCCCGGAGCCGACGATGGGACGCCGGATCGCGCGGGCGAAGAAGACGGTCGAGGAGGCGGGCGAGCCGTTCGGGCTGCCGGCGGCGGCCGAACGCAAGGAGCGGCTCGCCGCCGCCCTGCGCGTCCTCTACCTGATCTTCAACGAGGGCTACGCGGCCAGCGAGGGGCCAGACCTGGCGCGGGCGGAGCTCTCGGCGGAGGCGATCCGGCTCACCCGGATCGCCCGCCTGGCGCTGCCCGAGGAGCCCGAGGTCGGCGGCCTGCTGGCGCTGATGCTGCTGACCGACGCGCGCCGCCTCGCCCGCACCGACGCGGCCGGGGAACTGGTGCCGCTCGACCAGCAGGACCGCGGCCGCTGGGACGCGGCGGCGATCGCCGAAGGGCACCGGGTGCTGAACGAGGCGGTCGCGATGGGCGCCGTCGGTCCCCACCAGTTGCAGGCCGCGATCGCCGCCGCCCACGACCGCGCGCGCCGCCCCGAGGACACCGACTGGGCCGAGATCCTCGCCCTCTACGGGCTGCTCGAACGGGTGGCGCCGGGGCCGATGGTGGCCCTGAACCGCGCCGTCGCGATGGCGATGGCCGAGCGGCCGGAGGCGGGCCTGGCGCTGCTGGAGGAGCTCGAGCCGCGGCTCGAAGGCCACCACCGCGTGCACGCGGTCCGCGCCCACCTGCTCGAGCTGGCGGGCGACGGGGCGGGGGCCCACGCCTCCTACGTGCGCGCCGCCGAGCTGACCGCGAGCCTGCCCGAGCAGCGCTACCTGACCCGCCGCGCCGCCCGCCTCGCCGGCGGCGCTTGACGGCGGCGCCGCGGTCGCCGAACCTACGCGCCTTGGCGGCGCGACCTCTCTACTTCTCCGACCCCTCGAGTCTCGAGCACGATCCCCTGGAAGCGATGCCGGGGCACCCCGAGCAGCCGGAGCGCCTGCGCGCGATCGAGCGGCTGCTGGGGGCGGAGGACTGGCTCGGCTGGGAGCGGCGCCCCTCGCCCGCGGCGGGCAGGGCGGAGCTGGAGCTCGCCCACACCCCGCGCCACGTCACGATGATCCGCGAGGTCAGCGAGGCGGGCGGCGGCGCGATCGACTCGGAGACCTGGGACGGCCCCGCCTCCTACCGGGCGGCCGCGCACGCGGCGGGCGGCGCGGCGGCGTTGGCCCGGGCGCTCCTGGCGGGCGAGGCGCGGGCGGGATTCAGCGTCGCCCGACCGCCCGGGCATCACGCCGAACCGCAATTGGCGATGGGCTTCTGCCTCTTCAACTCGATCGCGGTCGCGGCGGCGACGGCGATCGCCGAGCTCGGCGCCGCGCGGGTGCTGATCCTCGACTGGGACGTCCACCACGGCAACGGGACCGAAGCGATCTTCCGCGACCGCGACGACGTGCTCCTGATCACGATCCAGCAGGAGGGGATCTGGCCGGGGACGGGACTGGCCGGGGATGTTGGCACGGGTGCCGGTGAGGGCTTCACGGTGAACATCCCGGTCCCCCAGGGATCGGGACATGATGTCTTCCTCTCGCTGGTCGACCGCGTCGTCGCCCCGGTCGCGGGCGAATTCGGGCCCGACCTGATCCTCGTCTCCGCGGGTTACGACGCCCACCGCGACGACCCGCTCGCCGGCCTGGCGCTGGAGAGCGAGGACTTCGGCCAGATGGCGGTCGAGGTCCGCGAGCTGGGCGCCCGCCTCGACGCTCCGGTCGGGGCCGTGCTCGAGGGCGGTTACTCGCCCCCGGCGCTCGCCGACTCGGTCGCCGCGACGATGCGCGCCCTCGGCGGCGAGGGCGCTCCCCTCACCGCCCCCGAGACCGCGGTCGCCGACGAAGCCGCCGAGCGCGTCGCCCGCTACTGGCCCTCGACCGCATGATCCGGTGGCGCCGCCAGCTTCCGCTCGCCGCTCCCCTCGCGGTGCTCGCCGCGCTCGCGGCGCCGCTCGTCGTCGTCGCCCCCGCGGCGGCGGGGCAGAAGCCAGACAAGACGATCCACCCGCCGGCCAAGGTCCGCGTCGGCCGGGTCGCGCTCGCCCCGACGGCCGGGGGACGCGACGCGCTCCTGGTCGCGGTCCGCTATCCGATCCAGGCGATCGGCCGGGAGATGACGACGTCGGTGCGGCTGAGCGTGCCCGGCGAGCCGCCCTCGACCGAGGCGCTCACGGCTCGGGTGAGCGCCGGGAACCTGCGGCGGCCGGACCGGCGGCGCACGTTCGTCTTCGTCCATGAACTGCGCCTCTCGCGCGCCGTCACGGCGGCGATCGAAGCGGCCGGGCGGCTGGACCTGGCGACGAAGGTCCGGGTCCACGTCGACGGACGCATCGACGTGGATGACGACGGAGTCCCCGAGCTGAGCTCCGAGGCGACCGCGACCCGGGCGCTGGGTTCGCGGCGAGCGGTCGCCGCCTCCGGACGCGGCCCCGACTCGGCCCGCGGAAGCGCCTCCGCCGCCGGCCGTCCGGGTGCGACCGCCGGGCAGCCGTTCTGCGGCGACATCCCGGCGCTGGTCGTCGCGCCGGAGAGCGAGACGACGATCCCGCTGCCCGCCTGCGCCGCGACGCTGAGCTGGCGCGTCCTCGACAGCACCGGACCGGCCGCGGCGCTCTCCGGCGGCGCTCTCCAGGTCAGGACCGGGACCGCGCTCGGCGCCCAGCAGATCAAGCTGAACGGGGCTACCGCGGTGCTCCGGGTGACGCGGAACGCGGGCGAAGAGGAATCGTCCGCGGGCGGGCCGGCCCAGCCGGTCGTCCGCGCGATGGGCGACTCGGTCACCGCGGGCTTCGGCTACTACAGCGACGGGAGCCTGATGCCGTTCCTCTCGCTGTACGAATGCAAACCGGTCGGCGAAGTCCTCGACGACGCCTGCTCGTCGAACTCGACCGCGACGGCGAACGGGCTGAAGGAAGTGCCCTACGCGTCCGACTACGGCCTCTCGAACGACGTCTCCTGGGCGGCCCAGTGGGCGAACGAGTACGGCGTCACCAACTACAAGAACTACGCGGTGAGTGGATCGGAACCGGTCAACTGGGCCCCCGGCGGGAGCCTCTACGCGACCACGCGGAAGATCGAGGCCGAAGACCCGGACTACATCCTGATGACGATCGGGGCCAACCCGATCCTCGCCAACACCCTGTTCGGCGCCGGGCCGATGGAGTGCGCGCTCGAATCCGACATCGTCGGCGGGTACTCCGAATGTGTCGAGGAAGCCTTCGAAGAAGTCCACCTGCGGGCCGAGCTGAAACGCCTCTACACCGACCTGGTGGAAAAGACGCGGGCGACGATCTACCTGATGCAGTACCACCTCTCGATCCCCTCCTCGGCGCTCCTCTACAGCGTCACCCAGATCGCCGAGATGGGGAAGCTGATGAACGAAACGATCGCCGCCGTCGCCAAGGAAGTGGACGCGGCGACGGGCTCGCGGCAGCTCCAGGTCGTCAGCCCTCCCCACTTCGACGTCGGCGTCAGCCTCGAACCGGTCTACCCGTCGAGCTACACCTGCTCCTACTTCGAATACGGGGTCGACGGGCCGAGCGTGCAGTCGACGCCGACCCAGGACGAGCTCGAGGCTGCCCACTACCTCTCCTTCTGCGAAGGGCCGCCGGGTGGCGGCGAACCATGGGTGATCAGCGGCGACACCGGCATCCACCCGAGCGCCGCGGGCTACGCGCAGATGGCCGGCGCGGTGCCGGCGCCGGGCCGCTGACCGCGGGCCGGCCGGCGCCGCCTGCGACGATCGAAGCTCCCCAGTCAATCTCCCCCAGGAGGACGGATGGCAGATTCGAAGGTTTGGTTCATCACCGGGTGCTCAAAGGGCTTCGGCCGCATCTGGGCCGAGGCGGCGCTCGAGCGCGGCGACAAGGTGGCGGCGACGGCGCGCGACGCCTCGACGCTCGCGGCGCTGACCGAGAGGTACGGCGACAGCGTGCTGACGATGGCGCTCGACGTCCAGGACCACGACGCGGATTTCGCCGCGATCAAGGCCGCCCATGAGAAGTTCGGCCGCCTCGACGTGGTCGTCAACAACGCCGGCTACGGGCTCTTCGGCGCGGTCGAGGAGCTGAGCGAGGCGCAGGCCCGCGACCAGATCGAGACCAACCTCTTCGGCGCCCTCTGGGTGACCCAGGCGGCGCTGCCGATCATGCGCGAGCAGGGCAGCGGTCACATCATCCAGGTGTCGTCGATCGGTGGGGTCACCGCGTTCCCCGAAGTCGGCCTCTACCACGCGTCGAAGTGGGGCCTCGAGGCCTTCAGCCAGTCGCTCTCGCTGGAGACCGCCCGCTTCGGCATCAAGGTCACGCTGGTCGAGCCGCAGGGCTACTCGACCGATTGGAGCGGGCCGTCGAGCATCCGCGCCGAGGGCATCGACGCCTACGAGCCGATGCGCGAGGAACGCAAAAAACAGCTCGCCGGGCGCACGGTCGGGGATCCGGACGCGAGCGGAGCGGCGATCCTGAAGCTGGTCGACGCGGAGAAGCCGCCGCTGCGCTGCTTCTTCGGCGCCAGCGCCTTCGGCATCGTCCGCCCCGACTACGAAAGCCGGATCGCGAACTGGCAAGAGTGGGACTGGCTCGCCAAGGAGGCGCACGGCGAGTAGCCACCCGGCGCGTTCGCAGTTCTCCGGACTATTTACGGAGAACTGCGAACGCACTCTGGGGTGGGGTGGCGCGGGCGGTGCGGCTAGCCGATCGCGGCCTCGAGCACCGCGGCGGCTCCCGCCATCCCCGCTTTGTTGGGATGGACCGGGGCGGTCAGTTCGCTCGGGATCAGCGGTTCGACCCAGCGGGTCGAGCTCGACTTGCAGGCGTCGTGGCCGACGCTGGCGCCGTACCAGTTGACCAGCGTGGCGCCGTTCAGCGACGCCTCGGTCGCCAGCATCGAGTTGAGCCGTTCCTCCGTCGCGTGCAGGTACGGCACGTCGGAAAAGGACAGCGGCACGGTCGGCCAGCAGCCGCTGCCGCTCGGCAGGATGTCCGGATAGTTGACGACGAAGACGCGGGCGTTCGGCGAGTGCGAGTGGATGCCCTGGAGCACCGCCGCCACCTTCGGCACCGCGTTTTCGATCCGTTCGGCCAGCTGGTCGTGACCGCCCGAGTCGTACTGTTCCTTGCAGGGACTCGAGAACGGGTTGACGGTGATGCAGTTCTCGAGGATTTCGGTGAAGCCGATGTCGTTGCCGCCGATCGTCACCGAGACGATGTTGGTGCCCGCGCTGAGCCCGTTGAACTGGGGCGGGTTCGGCCCCGGCGTGACGCCCTGCGCTTCGGTCATGTCATCGGTGACCGCACCGCTGCAGCTGACGTCGGTGAGGGTCAGCGATTTCGCCGCGGCGGTGAGGTGGGCGTAGTTGTGATCCGAGCGCAGACAGCCGAGTGGGTTCAGCGACTGGTTCGGGATCAGCGGCCCGGCGGCGTAGGAGTCGCCGAGCGCGGTGTAGGTGGCCGCGTTCGCGGCGGCGGCGCCGATCGAGGCGAGGACGGCGATCACGACGACGACGAGTGCGAGCGAGCGCCTCAGCGGCCGCCTCGTCCCGGTAGATACATCCATGAGTAACTCCCTTTCCCATTGCACGGTGGTCCCTGCCTCCCGTGATTTCCCTGGGACGACTATTACTCAGAATGCTTTGTTTCTAAACCCGGCCGGACGGGAGGACGACTCAGAGGTCGATCGCCGAGCCGATCGTCACCGTGCGGTCGGCCGGCAGGTGGAAGTAGTCGGCGGCGCTGATCGCGTTGCGGGCGAGGGTGACGTAGAGCTGCTTGCGCCAGAACGTCATGCCCGGCCCACGGGTCGGGCGGATCGTGATCTGGGAGAGGAAGTAGACGGCGTCCTCCTCGCGCGCGTCGCCCTCGAGGCCGCGGGTGCAGGCGAGGGCGAAGAGCCGCGGCACGTTGATCGCTTCCTGGAAGCCGACCTTGGCGGTCAGGTGGGAGATCCCGTCGTCCTCGTAGCCGAGGTTGTCGACGACCAGGTGGTCGGCTTCGGAGACGTGCGGGGAGCGGGTGGTTTCGATCGAGATGATCACGATCGACTCGTGCAGCGCGTGGGAGTGCTCGAAGCTGGCGCGCAGGGCGAGCGGGGTCGTTTCGCGGCGGGCGTTGAGGTAGACGGCCGTGCCCGGCACCCGCGGCGGCTGCGGGTCGGCCGCGTGCAGCTCCTCGACGAACGACCGCAGGGAGCCCTCGGCGTCGATCCGCTTCTCCTGGATCTCCCTGGTGCCACGGCGCCAGGTGCTGAGCACGGCGAAGGTCACGAAGCCGACCCCGAGCGGGAACCAGCCGCCGTGCGCGGTCTTGGTCAGGTTGGCGGCGAGGAAGGCGATGTCGATGGTGAAGAAGACGGCGGCGCCGATCCCGACCAGCCAGCCCGGTTTCTTCCACAGCGCCTTGGCGATGACGAGGAAGAGGAGGGTGTCGGCGGTGATCGTGCAGGTGACCGCGATGCCGTAGGCGGCGCCGAGCTTGGTCGAGGAGCCGAAGCCGATCACCAGGGCGACCACGGTGACGAGCAGGAACCAGTTGACCGCGGGCAGGTAGACCTGGCCGATCTCCTTGGCCGAGGTGTGGCGGACCTGCAGCCGCGGCAGGAAGCCGAGCTGGATCGCCTGCTTGGTCACCGAGAAGGCGCCCGAGATGACCGCCTGCGAGGCGATCACCGTCGCCACCGTCGCCAGCACCACCATCGGCACCCGCCCCCAGTGCGGGATCAGCAGGAAGAAGGGGTTGGAGATCGTCGCCGGGTCGCTGATGATCAGGGACCCCTGGCCCATGTAGTTGAGGGTCAGCGCCGGGAAGACGACGAAGAACCAGGCGCGGCTGATCGGCGGCCGGCCGAAGTGGCCCATGTCGGCATAGAGGGCCTCGGCGCCGGTGATCGTCAGCACGATCGCGCCGAGGCTGATGAAGGCGGTGCCGAAGTGGCGGCCGAAGAACTCGACCCCGTAGCTCGGCGACAGCGCCTTGACGATCTCCGGG
>Ga0164242_10007352_pt1 | contig 12070 bp, 10 predicted proteins | sample OricomgcompostMG_FD_108783 | JGI IMG/M metagenome (GOLD analysis project Ga0164242, IMG submission 108783) | Miracle-Growth compost microbial communities from Emeryville, California, USA - Original compost - Miracle growth compost (MG) ... | reverse complement strand
GCCTGTGGCCTACTTTTGACTCGGTTTTTCATAGGATATGGTTATAACAAGGGGGCTATTGTCTAGTAGCCCCTTAACCATTTCTAGTCGGTTCTGAAATTTTCTCCGTCGCCGATGCTAATTAGTGTCTATTTGGAGGAGCATATGCCTGAAAATCCCGCGGGGGCCTGGGGACGCGAAGCCCCCATTTATTTGAAGCATGGTCGGCAGCCTGTACAAACCATGAAAACAGCAGCTTTATGATCGTCCTGTCAAGCACAACAAGGTATTATCAGTTTTCACCGGCGGGTGGTATCAGTTTAAACCGCTATTAAAAGAGTCTGGCTTTTATGCCATGGGAAATGCTGCAGCAACCACCCTCATTCCTACCACTGCAGAGAAAAATGCCATTAAGGTAATCGGAGATCATGAATCCGAGCATGTAACTTTTCTGAAATCAACGATCACTGCCGCAGCAGGAACACCGGTAAATAAACCTGTTTTTGACTATACGGCTAAGGGCACCTTCGCCGATGTGTTTACGAACTATCAGACCTTTTTGGCTGTGGCACAAACTTTTGAGGATACCGGGGTACGTGCTTACAAAGGGCAGGCAACCAATTTGATGAGCAATAATGATGTCCTTACCACTGCATTGAATATCCATTCGGTGGAAGCAAGACATGCCTCCCAGGTGCGCCAGGCCAATAATTTTGGCGATGTAAAACCCTGGATTACGTTAAATCAAAGCGAATTGCTTCTACGGCTGTTCAACCGGCCTATAAGGGAGAAGAAAACACTACCCAGGCCGGTATCAAGATAAAAAACATCAATGGCATGAAGATCAGCGCAGACGCTGCTTCAGAAGCATTTGACGAACCGCTTACGATGGATCAGGTACTGGCTATCGTCAAGCCTTTTATTGTAGCTGATATATAGGATAGTCAGATATAGATATGGCTGGCCACCGAACATTTTCTATAGTAGATGTGCATTCAACCTATCTGAAAATGAGCTAATATTCATTCTGATCATAGGCATCTATTACGTTATCCTTTTCAGGATCCATAATAAGTAAGTGGACCCAACCATTATTCACTAAACTTTTCAGTTTTATGTCTTCTTCAAGTATTTGGGTTATAAAGCGCTTAGGCGCCTGAATAAGGACGCTTAAGCGTATCGGATTGTGAAATATCTCATCGTCGCTTTTCATTAAAGACTGTAGGGGAAGCCCCGTTTTCAAGTCACTGCCATTGCCCTGAACTGCCCCGTATTTTCCCGTAATATTTGACGTAATTTTTGATCCTCCGCCAAACACGTCATTATCAACGGTGGAAAAATAATAATGGTTACTGATCCATTGACAAACAACCAACGGCCCCTGCATTATGCCTTTTAAAATGGAACCGTCCTTATCAATACGCCAGTCGTAAGAACTTAAAAAGCAGTCGCTAAATTCTCCGTTCATTGTAAGCGACCGGGGACCGATAATGTAGCCGGCATGGCCCGACAACCCCCATTCAGGACGTGCCTCCGACCAACTGTTCGATTTGGTCTCGGCAATGGCAACTGCATTCCGCGGCTCATCTAGGCGCTCCCTGGCCATACTCTTCTTTACTTCCGAAAGGTCCTGCTTAAGCTGCTGCAATATTTTCCGATGGCTTTGGGGAACCTGAGCATCAAACAATTGTACGTCATCAGAGGAAGTAATGTGTTCCGCCGAGATAAAGATGGTCTTTTCAGGGATGGCAATGCCGTGTTTTTCAAATAATATTTTCCGCACTTCTTCCGAATTGGCCAGCCTGGCTAACGTCCGGGCATTTCTTTTTCCGGGATTTCCCGCGCAAGCGCCGCAATCAAGGCTCGAAGCATACGGATTATTGGCACTATGGCTGGCATGGCCTGTAAAAACAACCAACGGCGAAAATGATCCCCATCCGCAAGAATCAAAAAATCCTTTTACTAAAGCAACCTTTTCAACCAAGGGGATCTCCTCTAAAGAATCCTTTTGGCCAACAGCACAAATATGGGGTTCAAAAATGTTCTCATAGCCCTCATGTTGGCGCAACATTAAGCGATCGCCGGTATTGGGTTTAAAGATTCTTAACAGCATAAACCCGCCATAATAAATACCCGAACCTTCCACATATCCGAAAGCGGAGGGAAGAATATTTTTCATCCGCTTTAAGAAATATTTATACGCGCCGATTCGTTTTCCTTCCTCCTTATATTGAAGGACTCCTTCTTCCTTGCCTGGTATAGGCTTTTCATGTACGACATATTGCGAAGGTACCATAGCTGGTGACGATTTATTAACCAGACCAGTTTCAGGATGATGATAATTCATTGGTAAACCAAAAGCTCCTGCCGATCCGAAGGTTTCGTAATTTCCCGACTTCTCAAGAAGTCTGCGCAGCAGTTCCGAACGGGTATCTAGGCAAAAAACAAGCTGAGCATCCGGTATCGAGACCTTATTTTCATCCGATTGAGTAGCTCGTTCCTTTATTCTTTTCAAAAACCTGTTCTGCCACGTCCGTTCCCAGGCTTCAAGCCAAATGTATTTAAGTGTCAAAAGCAAGCGATCTTTTTTTTCAGGCAGCTCCGGCACAATCGGCGTCTTCAGGCAATGAGCCATCCAAAGCCTGACGGCCAAAAACTCCAGCAGACTGACAGGGTATTCATGATTCCAGATAGAATCATTTTCAACACGATATTTAATAAAACCGACCCATCCCGGTAACGCGGCAAGATGCCGCTCAAAAATGATGACTTGTTCTTCTGCATCAAAATCTGCGAGTACCAGGGATAGTGCTTCTTCCGGCGATTTGGGGATGCGGCCCTTAAGCTTCTTCTTAATATCCCCGTCGTGAACGATAAGTTTACGCCAGGCCGTGTAAAAGCCCATCTCTTTAAACGGCATTGGCCATGCCGCCATTCCTTCATCCAAAAAAAGAGACAGCCACTTAACCGTAAGCCGGTCAAGTTCGTGATCTTCATTTAAATGTTCAACTACAGGATGCGCTTCCATTTCAGCCAGGTAATGTTCAGGAGATCCTTCTTTACCCGCTTCATAAAGCAATCTCTTTATTTCCTCTGCTCCGATCCTGTTTTCTTCCCAGGCTTTTCGAAAAACATGAGCGGAAGGTAGTACGCGAGCGCCTAATAAATTGCCTGCATGCTCCAATGCGTCTAAAAAAGGGAGCATTTCATAACCCGACAAAGGATTGGCGGTAACAAAAGAATACAAGGGCCAGGTCTTCCCAATAACAAGGGCCGCCTGATTTATTCTGTCCTGAAGCTCCTGATGAATCATTTTGAAGTCTTTTTATAGCGCAAAACCGTTTTCTTATAAGGCTGCGAATCATTAACCAATGTCACATACAGCCAGGGGAAGCCTTCGTAGATCCCCAATTTCATAATGAAAAAGCCGAGGAGAAAGATGACTCCAAATACTATTTGTAACACAGAAAGTGGCTCGGGATGGTCAATCATCGGCAAGTCTTTCATAAATATGGTTGAACCGTTATACATCAAGGCATAAAGCCCAATACTGATAAAAAAGACAATAGGGCCCACAATCGCTTTCTTCATACTAGAAAGTTCCTGACGCTTGATAATATTATCCATGGCCTGTCCTACCGTTATGGCTACAATAAGCGTTAAGAAAATACCGCCATCCAGTTTCAAACCTTTGCCCGTGATCCATGCGAAAAAAAGCGCGCCAAGAATTCCCAGGATGAATACGAGTATAGCTTGTATATAATTAAGCGATTTTCGTTGATGCTTCCTGGGAAAAATATGGCTTATTTCTTCGCCGGAGCAAAGGAATAAGTAAGCTTTATAAAACCCATGCAGAATTAAATGAACTATGGCTGCGTTAAAAAATCCCAGGCCGCATTGCATAATCATAAAAGCCATTTGAGCGGTGGTAGAGCAGCCAAGCTTTTGTTTGATATTCACCTGGATCAGTTTGGCAAATTGAGCTACAATAGCCGTAGTCCCGCCAATAATAATCAGTAGCGTCATGGTATCTGATCTAAAGAACAAGGGCGCAAGCAATGTCAACAAAATACCGGCTCCATTGACGAATCCTGCATGCATGAGCGCCGATGCAGGCGTGGGCGAAGTCATAGCCGAAAGCAACCATCGGTGGAAGGGGAACATGGCCGATTGAATCGCCGCCGCCACGATAATGCATAAGGCGGAGGCAAGGAGGATGGCAAAGGGGATGTCGTCAAAATGTTGTTCCAGCCCCGTGAGCGTAAATTGATCCGCGCTGAAAGAAAGTAGCAGCAACCCTGCGGCGAGGAATAAGCTGCCAATAGAAAAGAATCTTTGGCAATATTTAGATGCTTCGCGAGCTTCACCCCATCTGGCATCAATCCCGATCAGCCTTGCCATAAAGAAACCCATTCCGAACCAGGCCAACAAAAGCACTATGACATGATCTGCAAAGACAAAAAGCGAGACCGATGTGGTAAAACCTAGGCTGAGGCCTATAAAACGATCATAATAACGGAACCCGATAAGATATTTTCCTGCAAAGGTGCTGACCACCGCACTGAAAAAAGCTACTGTAGCCCAAATAATTAAAGTCAGCCCGTTAATGCGGAAAATTCCTTTCCAATTCCACCCAGGCGCTCCAGGATAGTAAATTACAATAAATACGATGCTCAAAAAGAATAAAAGCCATAGAAAGCCAGATACCATTTTGAAAAGGACGCTGGGCCGGGGATTTTTGCTATTCATAAATTAAATGCTGTATCTAAAACCTTATCTAACCCAACTTCCATGGGTAAATGTTGAGCCTTTCGAGCGGCAAAGTAAAAGAATCCCTTTTAATAAAATATATTTATCTTTGCTATATAATACATTAATTAATTTTATGGATTACACCCTGAATCAGCTACAAATTTTTCTCAAGATTGTACAAAACCAGAGTATTACGAAAACGGCAGAAGAGCTTTATATGACTCAACCGGCTGTTTCCATTCAGTTAAAAAATTTCCAGGGCCAGTTTTCCATTCCACTCACTGAGGTTGTTTCCAGGAAGTTATATATTACTGAATTTGGGTATCAGATAGCAGAATCGGCTGAAAAGATCATCAATGAAGTTGATGCCCTGAATTATAAGACGTCTGCTTTTAAAGGCGAGCTTTCGGGTCGCCTTCATATATCTTCCGTTTCAACCGGGCAGTATGTTTTACCAAGCTTTCTTTCCGGTTTTATGGATTTGCATAAAGGCGTTGATCTCAGTATTGACGTGACTAATAAATTGAAAGTGGTAGAAAGTCTGGAACGCAATGAAGTGGATTTTGCTCTGGTGTCCGTATTACCTAAAAAATTGAAAATAAATCAGGAGATACTTTTACCAAACCGGCTCTTCCTGATTGGAAAAGGGAAGAAAAATATGGAAAGAAGATCCTTGAAGAAGTCTCTATTTGAATCCATGCAACTTATTTTCCGTGAACAGGGTTCTGCCACCAGAGATGTAATGAAAGATTTTATCACGAAAAACAAATTTCCGGTACATAAACGAATTCAATTGGCTACGAATGAGGCGGTCAAACAGGCGGTTATGGCAGGTATTGGCTACTCCATTATGCCTGTAATTGGTTTAAAATATGAATTAAAGAACGAAGAACTACAAATTATTCCCACCAAAGGCTTGCCTATTACCACGAACTGGCGTTTAATCTGGCTTAAATCTAAGAAATTATCACCGGCTGCAAACGCCTATCTCGAATATGTAAAAGAGGAGAAGGAACACATTATCAAGAAAAAGTTTGGCTGGATTAACGAGTATTGATAGTCTTCTATTATGTTCCAAATCTTAAATTGAATGTCCTTAGAGGGTTGACTCATTTAGCCAAACTCATTCCTTTGTGTGTTTCGTTAAACTGCCCATTGTCATAAACCATATTTCCGTTTACAAAAGTTTTATTTATTAAACTATGAAATGTCGTTCCTTCCAATGGCGACCATCCGCATTTGTATAAAATATTTTTTGAGGAGACCGTGTATGAGGAATCAAGATCAACCAGCACTAAGTCGGCGAAGTATCCCTCACGGATGAATCCTCTGCTTTTTATGCGATACAGAATTGCTGGGTTGTGGCACATTTTTTCTGTAATTTTTTGCAAAGTAATTTTTCCCTGCTTATAAAGCTCCAGCATAATGTTCAAAGAATGCTGAACCATGGGGCCTCCGGACATTGACTGAAAATAAGGCTTCTGCTTTTCTTCTAAAGTATGAGGAGCATGGTCGGTCGTTATGATATCTATTCTGTCATCCAGTAATGCTTTTAAAAGCCCTTGTTTATCTTTTTCTTTCTTAATGGCAGGATTCCATTTTATTAAAGTTCCTAAACGCTGATAGTCATTGTCGGAAAACCATAGATGATGAACTGAAACTTCTGCTGTTATATTTTTCTTTTGCAGAGGAATATCGTTATGGAATAAATGTGCTTCCGATTCGGTTGATAAATGCAGAATATGCAATCTCGCTTTATGCTTGTTGGCTAAATCAATAGCTCTTTTAGTCGCCTCATAACAGGCTTTTTCACTTCTTATCAGAGGATGAAATTCAACGGGTATATTTTCACCATATTTTTCCCGGTATAGGTTTTCGTTTTCTTCGATGATTTCTTCTTTTTCAGAGTGAATGGCAATAAGAGACTTACAATTTGCAAATAATTTTTCCATTATTTCAGGATTGTCTGCAAGTAAGTTTCCTTTTTTGGTAAAATACAAACCATCATCCGTAACACCTAACATTGAAGTGGTATCAGTATGGATAATCTCGTCAATATTTTCTGAATTGACACCAAGCAGAAATCCATAGTTTGCCAGTGACTTTTTTGACGCTATTTGGTACTTTTCTGCCAATAAATCGGTAGTCAGGGTATTAGGCTTGGTATTTGGCATATCGATGAATGAAGTAATGCCGCCTGCCACAGCTGCTTTACTTTCTGTATAAATATCTGCCTTGTGTGTAAAGCCGGGTTCACGAAAATGCAGCTGGCAATCTATAATTCCCGGGAATAAATATTTACCTGTTCCGTCAATTATTGTGGCTGGATGAGAGATGTTTTTTTCAATCGCCGTTATTATCCGATCTTCAATCAGTACATCGGCAATTTTAAGATTATCAGAACTGACTATGGTTGAGTTCTTTATTAACGTGGTTTTATTCATGAGATAACTTTATGAGCCGCCCTGGTAAGACGGTCATTTATAGCTGTTCCGATTCCTTCATCGGGAACATATTCAGCAATAATCAGGTCAAGTTGCATGGAATCTAACCGGTGTAAAGCTTTATATAGATTTTTTGCCGCTTCATCGAGATCTCCGGCGGGAGAAAGAATAACTTGCTTGTCTCTTTCTGTTATCGGATAAAAATCTTTAAAAGTGAGGAGTCCAAGATTCTGAGACGGAGATATATTATTTAATCCATTTATATTCTTCGTTAAGTAGACAGATGTTTTGGGGGAATAATGCGACAGAGACATTCCGGAAGTAAGCGGCTTATTCTCCTGCTTTTGGTATAACCTTACATTACCTGTTATCGTTTTAATATCGCCAGGGGTCACTGCTCCCATCCTGTAAATTACCGGGCAATTGTCTTCAAAGCCAACAATGGTTGATTCTACCCCCCTGATACAGGAGCCTCCGTCAAGTATGTACTTTATTTTCTCACCTAATTGACTATTTACGTGAGCGGGATTGGTAGGGCTTATGTATCCATAAGGATTAGCGCTTGGAGCTGCAAGCGGAAATGAAAGCATATTTAATAGATTCAGTGTAAGAGGATGCGCAGGTACCCGGATTGCCAGATTGGGCAAACCGGCTGTAACTTCACCGATTACATGATTTGCTTTTGGCAGCAAAAGGGTTAAAGGTCCGGGCCAGAATTTTTCGGCTAATTTTAGTGCCAAATCAGGAACATCTTTCACATAATCTTGCAGGCGGTCAATACCAGGGATGTGGAGAATGAGCGGATTGTTACGGGGGCGGCTTTTTATGGAATATATTTTATCAACTGCTTCGGTATTCAAAGCATTGCCTGCCAATCCATAAACCGTTTCAGTAGGAATGGCAACAACTTCTCCTGAAGACAGCAGTTCACAAGCCGTTTCGAGGCTTTTACCAATGACAGACATTTTAATAAACGTTTAAATAGCATAAATATGGGTTCAGAGAAACTCGTATATGATACTTGGAGATTCTATGATTTTATGCTGGCTCAATTTCCGTGATTTTATTTTCTCTTTTATCAGTGACGAGGATATGCAAAGAAGTATTTCCGGCTTCAATTTCCTTTCCGAATAACGCTTTGCCGCCCAACCTGTTTGCCTGGTTCTTCATCATTTTTTCAGTAAGAGATTGTGGCGTATCGCCAATTGATATCAGCTTTTGAATCTCAGTTTCACATTGAAGTCCCGAAAGGTCTTTATTATCCAGCACGTTGTTTGTAAAGTTGCAGGAAGTTTCTCCTACCAGATAAATTTCTCCGACTTCCTCTCTTGTAATAAATTCTTTTATTGCTTGCAAGTTATCGTTTTTAAAATGAAACATGGCCGCAGGTGCAGTATAAAAAAAAGCTTCTCCGTAACGTTTTATGATAAAGTTTTCCATTTGACAGAACGGGCAAACAAGAAAGAGTTTATTGCCTTGATGATTGGGGCTGACCATATTTTATTTTTTTGTTATATTAAATGATTTGCGAATCAAAAGTATGAAAATTATTCCTCGATTTGCCCAAAAGAAGGAATGAAGGAGCTTTTTCAGGTATTGGGTTGGATTCTCAAAAGATTGATAATCATATTATTACATGCATTAGCCATTCTTTCAGCTTGATGCGCTTTCCCAGTTGTCAATACTCGTAAGAATCATACTTTCAGCCATTTTGGGAAAAGTATTTTCCGTCGTAAGATGCATAAATTCTTTGATACCTTTGCGCAAAAGTTAACTGATAATGAAGAACATTTTTTCGGGGGAATTCAAAATCGGTATTCTGGGCGGCGGACAGTTAGGGAAAATGTTATTGCAGAAGGCGCATGATTTTAACTTGCATACTGTGGTTTTGGACCCTTCAGGTGATGCGCCTTGCAGAAATCTCTGCAATCGTTTTGTACAAGGTGATTTTAAGGACTTCGACACGGTTTATAATTTCGGGAAAGACCTCGACCTCATTACCATAGAATTTGAGGATGTGAACGTGGAAGCGCTTGAAGCGCTTGAAAAGGAGGGAAAACAAGTATATCCCCAACCGGCTGTATTGAAGACTATTAAGGATAAGGGGTTGCAAAAGCTCTTCTATCAGCAACACAATATCCCGACCTCGCCCTTCGCCTTGATAAATAACCTGAATGATATTGCCGGGGCCGGTATTGAGTTTCCGGTATTTCAAAAGCTACGCACTTCAGGCTATGATGGCTACGGCGTCCAGCTTCTGGAAAACGGGGATACGCTTCAAAAAGCTTTCGATGCGCCCAGCGTTCTGGAGCAAAGCGTTGATATGGGAAAAGAACTTTCGGTCATTGTGGCGAGGAATGCTGATGGAGACATCGCGCATTTTCCACCGGTAGAAATGGAATTTAATCATGAAGCGAATATGGTTGAGTATCTTTTTTCACCGGCCGATATTTCTTTTGAAACGGAAAAGGAGGCGATTTCAATAGCAGAAAGCATTATTGAGAAAATGCAGATGGTGGGATTATTGGCGGTGGAGATGTTCCTTTCAAAAAAGGGTGAATTGCTGGTAAACGAAGTAGCGCCAAGGCCGCACAACAGTGGCCATCAAAGTATCGAGGGCAATGATATCTCGCAATATGAACAACATTTGCGTGCTATTCTTAACCTGCCGATCGGTAACACGGATATTATCCAACCTTCGGTAATGGTGAATTTACTGGGTGAAAAAGGTTATAAGGGGAAAGCTGTTTATGAAGGCGTAGAAGAAGTGTTGAAAATAGATGGGGCTCATGTACATTTATATGGTAAATATGAAACGAGGCCATTTCGCAAGATGGGGCACGTAAGCATTGTAGCTCCTTCATTATTGGAAGCAAAGATGAAGGCCCAAAAAGTAAAAAGCATATTAAAAGTAATCGCTTAAAATATAATAGATGGATGCAAAGGTAGGCGTTATTATGGGCAGTCAATCGGATCTTCCGGTTATGAAGGGAGCGATTGATATGCTCAAAGAATTTAAGGTCCCTTATGAGATCGAAGTTGTTTCAGCGCACCGGAGTCCTGAAAGGATGCTTGCCTACGGAAAAGAAGCAGAAAAGAGAGGCCTGAGGATAATTATTGCAGGAGCAGGCGGTGCAGCGCATCTCCCTGGTATGATAGCCGCTGTTTCTACATTACCAGTAATCGGTGTGCCCGTCAAATCCAGTAATTCCGTAGATGGCTGGGATTCCATTTTATCTATTTTGCAAATGCCGGGTGGGGTGCCGGTGGCTACCGTGGCGTTAAATGCCTCAAAAAATGCCGGCCTGCTAGCTGTACAAATATTAGCTACGGCTGATGTGTCGCTCATGAAAGCATTATACAGCTATAAAGAAGAATTGAAAGAGAAAGTGACTAAGATGAATAAAGATATAGATAAAGCAGGCTGAAATTCTACTCAAAAATCTCTATAGATAATACCGCACAGTTGATGTGACATCTTTCGGTATGTATTGACGGGCAGGGATCAGTATTCGAAGTCTGGCGGCGGTAAACGATGGTAGTGCCGGGGTGCGTCAAGTCATGCGGATCAGCGGCATAGTATGTGTAAATAATTAACATTATATTTCTCCATTGACCGGGAGCCTCTATTCTTAAAAAGCATGGTTGATCTTGAGCTTGGGTCCATATCTGTAGAAAAACTTGGATGTGATTCAACGAGAAACTTTGGCGAAATAGATTTTGATTTGGTTGATCTCGTAAATAATCGAATTTGGTATTATTACGACTACTGTGATTCGGTCTCTACTAAAATATTTGAAAGTGTATATTATAAAGTGTATATTATACTGTAAAACAATACCGATTAGAAAAAGTTGGTTTCTGGTGGAGGATAAAGGAGATTAAAGTTCTTCATTCGGTTTAATTGCTAATGTATATTGGAGGAACTCTTGGGAAGTTTATCTAAGCATAGGAGTCCCTATTGGGCGTAAATCTGGATTATAACGATAAAAAGAACGGTAGCTGTAAAGCACTCCTTGTTTCCTTGGAGTGCTTTTGCTTTTTTGCAGTTTTATTCATCGTTAAAAAATAAAATGTATGCAAAAGTAACAGACTACCGGGCTACGCGGAGCAGCCAAAGACGTTCCTGCGATCGTGGAAAAAGCCTCGGACAAAATAACGGGTTTTCGGGAACTCATCCAAGAGTTGGAGCGCTCTATTACCATTAACGGCAAAAGCTGGAGTACCTATGATAACTACAGCCGGCATCTGGCTCACCTGGCCCTTCATTGCAATCAGTTCCCCCTGGACCTAAGCGCTGATCAGGTATCCGATTACCTGTATATGCTCAAGAACGATGCGAACGTCTCAAAGTCGTTTTTCCGGTTCACGGTCTTCGACATGCGCTGCGCGTGTAAAATGCGGGGACTGCCTTATGATGAGTACCAACTACCCCAGATCAGACACGAACAACGGCTTCCGGTAGTATTGAGCGGGGAAGAGATCCAGCGGTTGCTGAGTGCCCACAGGGTACTGAAGCAGAAGCTAATGATCGGATTGTTATATAACTGCGGGCTGAGAATCAGTGAACTGCGGCACCTGGAGGTATCCCATATAGACCCGGACCGGGGTATGTTGCATGTACTGGACACCAGGGAAGGCGCTCCAAGGATCGTTGTATACCCCTGGGTAAGATGCTCACCCGGGCTGTCCCCAAGTACCTGGAGGCATTTAATCCGCTAAAGTATCTATTCGAGAACCGGGAAGGGACCATGGTGTCATTAGTCTGCATGGCAAACGCGATCAGCACGGCTGCCGATAAGGCGAAGATAAAGAAACCGGTGTCGGCCCATACTCTGCGCCACTGTTTCGCCACCCACCTGTTAGAGCAGGGAACGCCGATTACCGCCATCCAG
>Ga0164242_10007351_pt1 | contig 12070 bp, 12 predicted proteins | sample OricomgcompostMG_FD_108783 | JGI IMG/M metagenome (GOLD analysis project Ga0164242, IMG submission 108783) | Miracle-Growth compost microbial communities from Emeryville, California, USA - Original compost - Miracle growth compost (MG) ... | reverse complement strand
CCTAAGAGCATAGCAGCAAGCGGTGCTGAGGGGGTTCTGGCTAAGCTGTAGATGCAAGGTAGCTACGTCGATAGAACTACGCTTGGATCCAACTCTGGGACGGGCCTAGATCTGCGGTAATAGAATAAAAAATCCATCCCTGGGACCTTCGCTCGATGCAGTGTTCCAGTTGCGGCGCAAAGCTCAACACAAGGTTGGTCGTAGGTAGTGGCCGGTAGCCTCGGCGCTCACATGCAGACATATTTCCAGATCAACGCATAAGCTGGCCATTCTCGAGTCCTAACTCATGCACATACCCATACCGTCGTCCATCGCCTAGTGATGTATGATCCATGCAACCGGCCCTTTCAGAACGTGTATTTTTATCGATGGGAGTTAAAAAGCCTTAAACCCCCAAAACGAGCATGGGGAAAAAAACCCTCCGTCAGACCAAAAACCCGACTCCCGCGTCGTTCCCTTCCCTTCCCGCCACAACAGCACTCCCCCATAACAGAGACGGAAAACCAAAGGCTTATCGGGTGTTAGCCTGAACCTTCATCTGTGCGCCCTTGGAGCCCTGCTTGCTCGCGATGCGGCCGCCGGCGCCGCCCTTGGCAGCCTGGGCGGCGAGCTTCGCCTTCTCAGCCTTCTTGGCCGACGCGGCCTCGGCCTTCTTGTCCTTGCTCTCCTTGATGGCGGCTAGGCGGGCGGCGCTGCGCGCCTCCGGGCGCATCGTCCGTCGCTCCTTGATCACATCGAGGGAGGCGCCGACGATGGCTCGCTGGGACTTGACGGCTCGGCGGGTTCGCTTCTTGGCAACTTCCTGTTTATGGGGTCAGCACGACGGTCTCCTCCGTGTGGTCCTCCATCAGGTTCATGGGTTGGGTGTTCGTGATATGTGGTTGGGGGAGCGTGTTGCTATGGGGTTGGGCGAAGTCTGGCCATCTCCGGCTACGCGGAGACTGGGGGATCGTACCTCAGAGATACCCTTCCGGTGCTGTCTTCGGTAGAGGACAGTCCATGCGATGCGGCGGGGGTTCTTGCGCTGGAGGAAGAGGGACTCGGATTTGCCGTTCTGGAATCGGAAGACCTTGCTGTCGCCACGGATGTAGAGTTTACCCTGTGATAGGAAACGCCGTTAGTTACTTCCATTCCTCGGCCTTGCAATTGCCTCGTTCCCTTCAATCAACCCCCCCTCCCCTAGTCACGCCGCGCGAAGGTCGCCGATTCCTCCCCCTGTCGAGAGAGAAGAGGCTCGTTGACTTGCGTCCCGATCGGAAATAATTCGCAGAAACGTACCTTGCCGGGGTAGATCCTCTGGCCGGAGAAAGTATCGTCGTACGTCCTCATGGTGGCGGTTGTTGTCGAATTGTTGTTGTTACCTTGAAAGTTCTCCTCGAAGGCGGTTCCTTGGGATGATTTTGGCGAAATTCTTGTGCGGGCTGTGATAGGGCTCCACGTGACATTTGCTGGAAGAGATCCGCACGGACCAGATAGACATTACGGGGCCACAACCCTAACCCTCGATCTTGAACTCTAACCTCCGTTGGCGATATGGAGTAGACTGGAGTCTCTAGAGCTTGAACCTGCTTCCTACATGCCGGCAAGATGGGTTGAGACACGGTACGCATATCTATGGACAACGAGGCCGACTATATAGCATCCCTAGTGCTGGATCAGTTTGACCGACTGCCAGAGAAGCGCAAGCCCACGGTCCGTGACAATGGCTTTCACGAATGGGTTCCACTGTGCGGGATTGTCGCCCAAGGTTAGCTAGCACCCGGGAGTACTGAAGAGAGCCGATTCTAACAAAAATCGTAGGCGCAAAAACGGTTGAGTGCTTAGCATTGGCGTACGTCCCCTCTAGCTTCACCAAGTGACTGCCCTATTCCTAGTTTAGGGGCCTTGCTGAATGATCTGGTCAATAGGACGGGCATGAAGTGTCTCCCGGTCTCCAAGGTTCCTCAAGCGAACGGAGTGTGTATCCATGACTGGCATGCAGAGATTTTAGCCATCCGGGCCTTTAACCAGTTTCTCCTTGGGGAATGTAGAAACTTGGCTCACGGCATGTCATCCCGTTATCTACGCTGGAGGGAAGAAGAGAAGCGAGGCTACGAAGATGATAGCTGGCATAGCCAGCCGTTTACGTGGAAAGATGGGTTAACTCTTCACATGTACTGCTCGGAAGCTCCATGTCAGTCTAAATCTTCGCCTCCATGTTTCTCCTAGCTGACGTCTCATCGGGTTGCAAGGTGGGGATGCTAGTATGGAGCTAACAATGGCGGCTCAAGAGGATGCTTCGCCTTGGGAAGTGCCACCGGTCGCGGTTCTAGACCCCTCCGAAGAGCCCGTAGCTGCATCTTTACCAGGACGGGGTTACTTCTCTCAGCTCGGCGTAGTCCGTCGAAAACCGGCTCGTGGTGATGCTCCGCCTACCCTCTCGAAGTCTTGCTCGGATAAGTTGGCCCTCAAACAATGTACCTCCCTGCTCTCGTCGGTCACATCTCTATTCGTATCCCCAGAGAACATCTACCTCGAGACTCTCATCCTACCCGAGTCCCAGTACTCCGCCGTGGCCTGTGACCGGTCCTTTTCGGCGGGGGGACGTATGAAGGGCATGATTGGGAAGCGCTGGCCTGGGGGCTACTCTTTCATGCCTTTCAAAGTCGAGAGCACAGCGAAGGAGTTCCGATTTTCGAACAGAGAAGTCGCAGCCCGATCGGACCGAGTCGCGGCGAGCAACCTGGCAGCGGCCTGGTCTCTACAGGACCTCGACGAAGGCTTGATAGGTGGAGCGCTGCAAGGCCGGAAACAGTTTCATCCAAAAGGAGCCAGCCTTGTATCCCGGAGGAAGATGTGGGAGAACGCTCGGGAGATTGCTGGATTGGGCGATGTGGAGACTAGGGCAATATGCGACCAACTCAACGTGGAGACTTACCGAGAGATCAAGGACGGTCGCTTATTAGTAGCGAGGAAGAAGGTCAAGGAAGCTGTGTATAAGGAAGCATTGAAGGGCTGGACAAGGAACACTAGTGACGATAGTTTCAGCTTATGAACTGGCTGGTCGCTGGATGGCGGGGCGTGGTTCTGCACAGAGAAACCCCTTCTCAAGATAGTATACCAAATGTTCGATCCCTGGGAACCGACGACATGTCACTCGAGTCATCCGAGTCATCTGAGTAACACTTGGAGCTTTGGGAATTTTTTGTTTGGCAGTTTGGATCAAGCCGTCCACGGGGTGTTCCAATTCCCGGCCACACATTCGGCGGCCTTTATGCAACCATTACCAAGACGCCGCCTACCTTACAGAAAACACCTGCAGCAATCTTTTCTGGTTGGGGAAGGGGGGGAAAATGATGCCTTCCTTTTAAAAAGCCCATCCTATCCGTCGTGAAATTTCCTTGGTCCCCTTTTACTCGACCTTGTTCTCGAAGTTCTCGCCAGCAACCAGATCGGGGATATCGTCGTCATCGGCCTCCTTGTTGTCCTTCTGCATGTTCTGGTAGCTCTCGGCGAGCTTTCGGAGGGAGGCGAGGGAGTCGGGACCAAGCTGGTTAAGAATTCCCGGGACGAGCTCCGTCAGCTCCTTGTCCTCACCGTTACCGTAGATGGCGAAGGTGTTGGACGGGACCGAAGCGTGGACTGAAAAAAGAAAAAAGGTCACATATTAGCCGTCACCGCCCCTAAGATTTCCCGTTGCGCCTGAATTGCTTCAGATATCTTACCCTTCGGAGCGGCAAAGTGGATGACGTTTCCGTCGCTCTTGAACATGTTGACCTCCTCAATGGCCGGGATGGGCTGCGTGTTGAGCTTCTTAAGTGTCTGCTGCAGCTTCTTATCGTCACCAGCGGACCGCGCGGGGCCACGCTTGACCTTTCGCCGGGGGGTACCCTTTCCACTATTTTGACGTTAGAATCGAGGGGTTGAAATGGCATGGGATCGATGGGGTCGGTGGATGGATATGTTGAGGGCCGGAGTCGGCCGAGGAATCGCTTAGCAATGGAAATACATACCCTGTTAAAAAGCGTTAGATGAGTTCGGAGAATGGATAGATAGGTTAAGAGGTTCGAACGGGGACATACCAGTTCGTGCAGAGGCACCCAGCTTCTTCAGGCGCTCCTGGACATCCATGATTGCAGTTTTCGGTGTTTGGGGGGGAGAGGGGGAAGGGGATGAGTGGTGCGTTGAGCTTCAAAGTTCGACGCCGAGCTTAAGTCTTCTTGTCAGTGCCTCAACCAAGCGACAGTAGGAATGCCCGGCTCTACAGGAGTCAAGGCGAACCCTTTGACTCAAGTAGATAACCGTGGTAAAAAGGACATACCTGTCTGGGGGGAGGACGCTTGTAGTGGAAACCGTCCAAAATGATAGGCTCGTGACGGTGAGGGAGCTCGGAGTCGTTAAGAATTTGTGCGCACTGCCCGAGGCCGAGAATTTTCGCTTCCGCAAAAACTATTACCCCACACCCCAGGGCGTTGATGCAAGGGCACTCCGGGGGCACGGACCGCTCCACCACCTCGCCTCGGCGGACGGGCTGGCATGGCGGGAAGGCTTGGATACAGAACAAGAATGGAGGTGGTATTATCTCATACTTAGATTACTCTGTACATGCTATCATTACATGGCCGATAGTCGACAGCCGGAGGTGTTTGTACAGCCCATATATCCAGAGGGCCTTCCTAGTCCCGGCCCCCGAGACTACCAAAATATTCAACTCACAATGCGAGCCCGATGTCAAACAATGCTTTGCAGTGAAGTGGTGGAGATATGTTGGTCATGGCATCACCTCTTCGGTTCAGGTGAGAGTCCTGCCTGCTTCCTCATCTCCTCCTTCCTCGCCTTGACTTCCTCGGCAATCCTGAGGCTCTCCTTGAACTTTGCCTCCCTGGCCTTCTGTTCCTCCTCTGCTTGGACCACCCAGACTGCAGGCACGGTTAGAATACGGAGACGGCGTAGCCCTCACCGAGAGAGAAAACTTACTACTCTTGTCTGATTTGGAGTACTCCTTGAGCTTGTTGACGAAGTCGTCGAAATCCTTCTGCCTCTCGTACCGCCCCTCAAGACTTTTCTGCTTGAGCTCTGGGCTGTACCTTTGGAACAGCTCCTCGTCTGTGGGAGTCAAGGACCACGTGAGAGCTGGCCCTCCTACACAGATTACACCTCCGCTGGTTCCGCCCGTCAGCTACCGCGCTTGGTATTTCATGGATGGGATAGTTCGTCACTTACGCGATGAGCATTTTGGAATAGAGCCTCCAGTTAACGCCTTTTCTAGCCGCCATCGTGATGTTCTTCCTACAAGCCTGGGAAAGGCTATTGTTTGTGGGAAAGAAAGACCTCACTAGACCATTTGGCACCGGGTATGTGAATGGCTTCCCTTTGGTGACACGCTGAGTTCAAGTAAAGGCGGCTACGAACGGCAGAAAAGATTGGCCCCCTTATCATCCAAGTGAAGCGCACGAGCCACTAGTGATTGGGCGAATAGCGATTGCAGCATTGCTATTCGGAGCAGCTCCCCTTCAGTGGCAGTCAGGTGGTGGCAAAGGAAGGCCTTGATACAGAGCACCAACAAGCCATCCCGCGTAATCCCCCCGACTATTTTGTGGCTGCATCTCTAGCTAAAACCTAATCTTGCGCAGTGCCGAAGAAAACTATCTCCACCAGGGCTATGGCCAACCAGGTAATACAGACGTTTCATCCTCAGCTCGCCACAAGTGACGTCGAACGAGGAGGTCGTTTGGGGTGGGAGGCTGAGCAACGGGTGGCAAAGACTACCCCGAAACGATGACAACTCGACCTCAGGAAGTAGCAACTTCACAGCTGATGTGTGTGTAAAGAGCATGACCTGCCGGGGGAGGCATGGGGGGAGGCCACTTTACATACGTACAATACGTAGTACTGGTAAGCACCGGAGTGGCACCGGATGCCTCATCTCGGCGGTCAAGTCCTGCAAGGTCCCGGCAGCTGGCTTCCAGTACCGCAAAAGCACACCCCGCCCCTGCAGGGAGGGAGCAGGGAGGTAGGGGACACTTTTGTTGATGGCCCACTGGTGGGGTCACCCACACAGGACCCTTGGAGCTAAAAGGCGGCTGTGAGGGGGGTTGTACTCGGCAAAAAACCAATCAACCCCAGTTCCTCCGGGTTCTGAGACAAACGTCTTGTGCGAAGGTCCGGAGGTCCATCTGACAGGAGGAATCAAGCGCAGGATTCAACGAGACAGCGCCGCCCGTGGGAAGGTGGCAAAGGTTGATGGTTGGCAGCCGGAGCCCGCTCGAACTCTATTCTCTGGGGGTTCTTCGAAACCAGGAAAGGTTCATTTAAGGAAATAGATTTGGGCGATCCCCAGAGGAGACCAGGATTGCCGAAGGGGGGGTCGTCAATGCCCACATGGGTGGCCTCCCGGGTCCCTGCTTAAGGGAATGAAACCGTTGCTTACCATGGGTGGTTACCAAAGCAGAAGTCAACAAGACCAGACGGTATGGATACATGGGGTTGGGTTTAGGAAAAGTCGACACGGGAAAGGGAGAAGGCGAACCAGTATCAGTTGGGATAGTTATAGTTTGTTGAAGTTGGGGAAGCATCGAAGCCCGATCTACACACAAGCCTTTGGTCCTCGCGGCCGCTCATGCAGAAAGGAAATAAGGGAAGCTGCCTAAAAGCAAGAAGCGGGAGTAAACCTGGTCAAAAAAAGACCGACGAAGGTTGGCCCTAAAGCGCCTAATGATCACGCACCGTAATCCCCTCCCCCTAGCTTTGCAGCTCTTAATCAGACGACGTGTAACGTGAGCAAATCGAGACGTGAGGTTGGTTTAATAAGACACTCGGCTCTCTTTCTCTCACCCGCTCCGCAAATTTCCCTTTACCCAACGACATTCTTCCTTTGAACCTCGAACAGGGCGGATTGAGCTGGTCCCCAATTCGCAAACGCTTCAGTACCTTTTTTTCCTCTTCCTTTTGGCATTCATTCACTGCCTCCATTCATTTCTCTGACGAAGCTTTCTCGGGCGCCCGCAAAAAATACCGTTAGGGAACCGTGGAAGCTGCCCTTTCCCCGAGCCCACTTCCCGCGCTTCCGTGCAGAAGCCCTGCCCGAAACCGTCGATCAACACCCAGCCGAAACGCTGCAGCGGAAAATAGGACATCTCTCTGAGCGACGAGTCGCAATGCGCCAGTTCTAGACCCTCAATCGCCTGAGTCTACGAAAAGCCGACCTACGAACTTAGCACCGGGCGTGCTCCGATATTGTGTCCCGTCGCATCTGCCATCTTTTGTTGATGGCATGCTAATAATCCGCGGTCGCAACTTTGAGCCTTAGTGGAAGACGGCAGAACGAAGATCGTTTGCTGTTAGCATTTCTCCCCCCTCCCCCTTAGTAGCGCCGACATTCAGCGCCTCGAGAGAAAAACCCGAACCACACCTTTCGCCGGAACATAGCCTGCACATCATTGAGGCAGTGCAATTTCTTGGAGATCGCGCCCAGGAGAAGCCCTCAAGACGGCACCACCCAGGAGATACGACCATGGCCTACAATGGGGCCTACGAGCCGCAAGGGCGTCCATATGCCGGTCCGGCTGCAGCCAGGCCAGCCCCGCAAAGACAATATCCGCCAGGTCCCGGCCGACCGCCTCAGCAGCAGTACAACGCGCCTCCGCCCCAACAGCAACAACAATACGACCAATATCAAGACGAGTATGGCTACGGTTATGACGAATATGGAAATGGTTACGACGAGGGATATGGCGGACAATACGACGATATGAACTACGGCAGAGGGGGACCTCCTCCGAACCAGAACTACCCTCCACAAGATTACCCCGGGCCGGGTCCTGGACGTGGAGGCCCGGGCATGCCACCAAGTCGAGGTGGTCCCCGCGGCGGCGGTCCTGGCCGTGGCCCGGGCCCAGGCCCAGGACGTGGCTATCCCCCTCAAGGCCGTGGCGGCGGGAGGCCCGGCCCACTTGAGCGAGCCGGAAACTCAGATCCAACTGGTAAGTCCTGCCAAAAACTTGAGGGTTTCTGTACACCCCCGACCCTCTCGTTGCACTAGGCTAAATCTTCTCGCTAGCATCGCGACGGCCTCCTATGAATGGCGCGACAAGCCCGAATGATACCGGGTTCGCGAGTGGCGGCAGCGCTTTCCCAGCCTTCCCCGGCAGGCAGCCCACAACGGATCTGGATGAGGAGCAGCAGATCCAGAACCAGATGGCTGGACTAGATATTTCCGGCCAGCGCCCTGGACAGAGACGTCAACACAGTCTGGATATGCAGCACGACTTCATGCCGCCTCCTGGTGACGGGTATGGCGGACGGCCGCCGATGGGCGGTCGAGGTGGTCCCCCACGTCCGCACCCGCAGCAAGGTTATCCCGATCAGCGGCGAGGGCCACCGGGCTCGGGCTACGGCCCACAAGGGGGTTATCCAGACGAAGGTTTTGGTCCACCAGGGAGGAGTATGACGGCTCCTATGAGAAATCCAATGGGAAACCCTATGGGAAATCCAATGGGTATGCGCGGTCCTGGTCCTGGACACGCACATCCAGCGCGTAGCGATAGCGTGCCATACACCGGCCCAGTCGGCCGCGGCGGGCCCCCACGACCCAACACTGCACAAGCCATGCGGGCTCCACCCCAGAGGATGCCCCCCCCGAACGGCGGACCCCCTCCACCAGATCAGCTCCGCAATCCTGGCTACGACAACCCCCCGGGTCCCGGCTACGGAGGGCAACAGCGGCCTGCGTCGTTCGATGACTTCTACGACTATTATGACGCAAGAGGAAGCGCCGACTACGCTGGGCAAAATCCACCCCCAACGGTGGCTGCGGCGGCGGAGCATCCACGACACTCTCTCGACGATCAGCATGTGGCAGCGGGGCTGCAGGAACGAGCTCAGCGGGGGCCGGGAAGACTACCTGAAGTCAGCAGGACAAAATCCCAACCGGACCTAAGACAATCACAGACCGCGGTATTTGAGATGGCCGGCGACGTACCCCCGATCCCGAATCAATATCAGCAACAAGGCCCCCCGGGAGGGCAATACGAGGGCCAGGGAGGCTATGACCAAGCAGGTGGCGCACCTCGGCAGGGCCTGCCCGGTAACCCTGCACCGTTCAGGCCAGGCGTCCAAGCCCCCCCTGTTCGGGCCGGCTCTGACAGTCTACCCTCGCACCCTACACCCGTCCGCCCGGGTCTTATGCCCAATTCTATGGTCAACATGAACAGCAAACCGCCCCCAGTTCGAAACTATAACGCCGGAGCAGCTCCCCCAGGCGCGGTAATGCAGTCCACGCCCGCGCCGGCTGCGAGTGGCCCGGCTGCACCACCAGCGAAGAAAGAGGACCTGCCAGTCACCGTAGACGAGTTGGAGCGGCTACGCGCCATGGTCAAGGTCGACGCCAGCAACCAAGCCGGGGCGCTCCTCTTGGCAAAGAAGCTGATCGAGGCGTCCGAGGTCCTAATCCCCAACCTACCGGACCCCAAGGCCCGCGCGCGCTCCCGCGACCGCTACCTAGTCGATGCGCACAAGATCCTCAAGAAGCTCTCCAGCGCCAACAACCCGGACGCGATGTTCTTCTACGCCGACTGCCTCGGGCGCGGGATGTTTGGGGCCGAGTCCGACAGCAAGGAGGCGTTCACTCTGTACCAGAGCGCCGCTAAGAACGGCCACGCCGCGGCGGCGTACCGCACGGCCGTGTGCTGCGAGATCGGCAACGAGGAGGGCGGCGGCACCCGCAAGGACCCGCTCAAGGCCATCCAGTGGTATAAGCGCGCCGCGACCCTCGGCGACACGCCGGCCATGTACAAGATGGGCATGATCCAGCTCAAGGGCCTGCTGGGCCAGCCCAAGAACCCGCGCGAGGCCGTGGGCTGGCTGAAGCGCGCGGCCGACCGCGCGGACCCGGAGAACCCGCATGCGCTGCATGAGCTGGGCCTGTTGTACGAGAGCGCGCAGCCCAATGACGCGATCATCCGTGACGAGGCATATGCCTTCCAGCTCTTCAAGCAGGCCGCCGACCTTGGCTACAAGTTTAGCCAGTTCCGTCTCGGCTGCGCGTTCGAGTTCGGGCTCATGGGGTGCCCTGTCGACCCGCGGCTGTCCATCATGTGGTACAGCCGTGCCGCCACGCAGGAAGAGCACCAGTCCGAGCTGGCGCTATCCGGGTGGTACCTCACCGGTAGCGAGGGCGTGCTGTCGCAGAGTGACACCGAGGCGTACCTGTGGGCCAGGAAGGCTGCCGCCGCGGGCCTCGCCAAGGCTGAATATGCTATGGGTTACTTTACCGAAGTGGGTATTGGTGTCCCGGCAAACCTGGAGGACGCGAAGAGATGGTACTGGAGAGCAGCCGGTAAGTCCTATCCACCCTTTTATGTCTACGTTTCAACGCGCAAGATCCTCTGTTCATGGGACAAATCGCTAACGTTTGTGAAATGGAATAGCCCAGGATTACCCCAAGGCGCGCGACCACCTCGAGGAGCTGAAGAGGTCTGGTAGGAGCGGGCCGAGGCAGCGGGAGAGGATATCTCGAAGTAGGATCGCAGGACAGCGGGAAGGGGAGTGCACGGTGATGTGATGATGATGATCCCAACAACAGAAAAAAAAAGGGGGCTTTGAACCATGGGCAGAGTTCACCCCTCTGGCGCTTAATTGCTACACATCCCCCCTGACACTAAAAGAGGGAACCATGACGAGAGGGGCTTGAAGCCCCCCAATCTTGGTTGAATACGACAGTTAATGAAGTGGCGATTTGGACATGTGGATGAGAGAAAGATGAATGGGAGATGGGGATGCATACGAATCAAAGGTGGCAGACCGAGCAGCCGGTTTGCGAGTGCTACTCTCATACGAAATAGGGGCATCCCGTGTAAGGACTAGAGGTTATGGAGTTTAAATCAATACTAGGTGGCTTGAAGGCATTTAGCTACTTCTATCATTTATATCGACTTCTTGGTCCGTAAGACGCCCGAGAAAATCATTCCAGATCATTATGTGCAAATCGTGCAGGTACAGACTCGGCAAGACACACACCCTATTCCTCGTCGAGCTGAAGCCCCTGCCTCCCCCGTCCAATACTCTCCGCCAGATCCATCCCACTCGCCTTATGCCGCAAGCCATTCAGGAAATGCCCTCCCCCGCTGACCTTGTTAAGCCGCTGCCGCGCCTTCTCGTCGGCCTCGCGATCCTTCTTCTCGTCGTCCTGCAGCGCGGCCAGGCGGCGCTCGCGATCCCTGTCGAGCTCCGACGCGGCCTGCTGCATAGCGGCTAGCTTCCGGGCGCGCTCGTCCGGGTCTATTCCGCCGCCCTTGCCGCCGGCTTGGCTGTTGTCGCCTGGTCGCCGCCTGTCGTGGTTGGGCGGCCTTGGGGCGGGTCTCGAGGAGGGGCCGCCGCGAGGGCGGTGGGAGGGGCTGTTTCGGTCGTCGCGGTAGCTGTCGCGGTAGCTGCCATGATTGTTAGTATCAATGCCTGCGACGAGGGAGGTTGGGGGTAACGTGGTTGTCTTCTTACCGTTGGGAATCACGCTTTTCTCTCGAGTCTCTTTCGTCTCTACCCCGCGAACGGGAACGTCTCCTCCTGTGTCTGTCTTCCTCCTTTCGATCGTGTCTCCTGGGGCTCCGTGGCCGATCTCGATAATCTCGCTTGTCCCGAGAATCTCTCTCGCCTCTACTCCGCGAACGAGAACGTCTCCTCCTCCGCTCATCGTCCTCCTTTGAGTAGCGCCTCCGCGGGCTCCTCGACCGGTCACGCTTATCCCGAGAGCTTCTACCGCTTCTGCTTCGCGAACGGGAGCGTTCCTCTGCCGGGGAGCGTCTCCTCCTTCGGGGAGGAGAGCGAGAGCTGCTTCGCTCTCTCGGTCTGCTGTCCTCATCCTTATCGCGTGAGCTTCTCTCCATTGTGTCTTCAAATGGGCTAGTCCCTCTGTACGCGGGGCGACGCGTCAGGCCAGGGATGCGTTTTGAAGTCTAACCGGTGCCGTGAGAGGATTTGGTATCAAATTGGAGGATGAAGCGGCTTGCGAGACAATGTGTCGCGAAAATAATACCTGGATGGCAAACAAGTGATGTGCATAACCCAGAGATGGGAATCCATTGGTTACTGATAAGAT
>Ga0164242_10007350_pt1 | contig 12072 bp, 9 predicted proteins | sample OricomgcompostMG_FD_108783 | JGI IMG/M metagenome (GOLD analysis project Ga0164242, IMG submission 108783) | Miracle-Growth compost microbial communities from Emeryville, California, USA - Original compost - Miracle growth compost (MG) ... | reverse complement strand
TCGAAACAAAGCGAAGGCCGACGCGAAGTACTACAAAAACTCTGGCTCGAATGTGGATCCCAAGCTGCGTGCCAAATCGCAGAAGGCCGACCAGGAGTTGGCTGACCAGCTCGGTGTTCCACTGACCGACGTGGCCGGGAAGAACAAATACAAGGCGTTGGAGAAGGAGGTCAAAGCCAGGGGGAAGACGGCAAACAAAGAAACGCAGGAGCTGGAGAATCGGAAGAAAGAGCTCGAAGCCAAGCAGAAGGGCTGGGCCAACAGCAAGGGCGCGAAGAACGCGGGCTGGAAGCGGAACTCGTTGCGGGCGGCGGGGATCGCGACAGCAACGGGCTTGAGCTGGCAGTCGCCACGCGGGGGCAGCGATTCGGGGGGATCCGACGGCGGCGGCGACAAACAGCCGGGCGGAAAGCCACCGGCCACGCAGCAGGTCACCCTCACCTGGGGCGGTAGCCAGTACATGGATTCTCCGGCGAAGGAACCTATTGCCCCCGATCCGGGCTACACGGCCACCGGTACGGGATTCCTGCTGTATCCGCAGGGTTTGAACGAGCAGATACGGCGCTGGTATGTCGGATGAGACCGAAGCCGAAACCGCCGACTCGCTGGCAGAGGCGCTGAGTACCAACGCGAAGCTCTTCGGTGAGCCCGAGAAGGGTAAGCCGGTGGCGGTGGTGAAGACGCCGACGCTGAAGCCGCAGGCGCTCCAGAAACTGCAGGGCCAATCGGATCTGCTGACCCAATACCGCTCCGCCGTGAGCAGCATGAATGCGAAAGCGGAGAGTTACGACGCTTCGCTGGAGAAGCTCGGCGCGAAGGTCGACGACGTGAAGAAGACCTCCAAGGACGGACTCAAACAACTGGGTGACCTCGTCAGCGGTATCAACTACAACGTCGCTTCGATCTCCTCGCTCGAGGAGGGGCAGGTGCTGGAGATCCAATTCATCGACATGATGGACCAGGCGTACTCCGAACTGATCGACACGGTGGATCCGGCTGCCGGACAGAACGAGGCCGCCGCCGATGCCATCAAATCCTGGGCGGCGGATTTCGAGAAGACCCAGCAGCAGCACGATGCCGCCATTCAGTCGGAACTGGACAGCGCAATGGCGAAGCTCAATGGCGGCGGTAACGGAGGTAATCCCGGCGACAACCCCGGTTTGAATCTCGGTGCCGACAACGGGCTGGAGAACCTCGGCAAGGACACCACCATCGACCCCAATACCGGACTGCCGACCGACAACACCTCCACGGCCGACGACGCCAAATCGAAGATCGACGATGCGATTCAGCAGATCAAGGATTCGGCGATGACACCGAACTCGTCGATGGCGAGCCCGGTCGAATCACCTTCGCTCGGTTCGGGTTTGGGCGGAATGATGGATCCGATGGGCATGGGGGGAATGGGCATGAACCCGTATATGAATCCGTACGGGATGGGTATGGGCATGGATCCCTACGGCTCGCTCGGGGACTCGCTGCGCAACCGGGCCGACGATCTGGATCCGAATCGGATCGATCGGGCGGTGCAGCCGCTGGCACAGGCGCAACCGCAGCAGCCCGCTCCGTCGACGCCGTGGTCGAATCAGAACAACGCCGCGCCGGTGTCGAATACCGCCGGCGGTCCGCCTCCGAACGCGACGTCCTCGCAGCCGGGCGGGACCACACCGCCGCCGCGGGTGCCGGGTTCGGACGGCATGATCGAATACGCCTTCCCGCCCGACTTCCAGCGGAAGCAGAAGGTGTCGCCCGTCGTCGCCCAGGCGCTGGACGCGGCCTTCGCCAATACCAAGGGCACGGACGCGAAGGCGGCCTATTCCGGCACCACGGCGAAGTGGTCGGACAACAAGCAGGTCGGCGCGCGGATCGATCCGAGCCAGTTGATGACCGGCGATGTCGCGCTGTGGGACAAGGACCACGCGGCGATCGTGGTCGCCTTCGGATCCGGTGATCCGAGCACCGCCGCCGCCGCGAATTTCACCGGTGCCGCGAGTTTCACCGGTGTGTCGGGCGGTTCCGGTGATCCCTCGGCCGGCTCGGGCGACACCTCGGCCGGTTCGGGTGACGGCAGTGATGCGCTGCAGGTGATCGTGTGCGGTGAGCTGAAGCGGTTCGATGCGCACATGTCCGATGTGGGTGGCGATTTCGGCGACTTCAGCGGGTTCGCGCACCCGGCCGGTATCGAGGGCACGGGCGCCGCGCACGGTGACGCCATGCCCGCGGTGCCGGCGCCGGGTGATCCGTCCGCCGGCGGTCCGACGATGTCGGCACTGGCCGGCACTCAGACGATCTGACGGCTGGAGGGTGAGAGGAGGTCGTAGCGTTGAATGTTGATCCGACGGAACTGGTTTCGGCGGCATCCGCCCTGGCCGATATGGCCCACAACAGCGGGTCCACCCTGCCCCGAGGCTGGGTGGTCCCCGCCGGAGCGGATCCGATTTCCGCGCAGGCGGTGCCACAGCTGAACGGCAGTGCGCAGGACCTGTACAACGGTGTGCTCGGGGCGTTGAACGAGGTGCATCGCACCGCCTGGAACATCGGCGCCGCCGCGGTGGACTACACCGAGGCCGACGAGCAGGCCGGGCGCGATATCGGCGGCGCGGGTTCGGATTTGCTGACAAATCCGGTGGCCGAGACTCCGCCGCACACACCGCGGTTCGCGCCGACCTTCCGATTGCCGGCCGTCGGCGCGGAGGTCGATCCGCTGACCTTCGCCCAGCAGTTGCATACCGGTCCGGGGCCGGGAGGCGCCGCCCGCTTCGCCGAAAACGTGCGGAACTACCTGTCGACCACGCATGCCGATGCCACCAGCGGTCTGGATCAGGCCGCGCTGCGCATGCAGCACTGGACACCGGTGGGATCGGCGGCTGCACAGCAACTCTCGAAACACCGCAGCTGGCTCGACCAGCTCGGATCCGCGCTGGGGGATCTGGCGGACAACGCCCAGAACTACGCCGACGCCTTCACCGCGGCGAAGGCCAAACATCCCACGCCCCAGGAGATCATCGCCGCCCGCAAGGAACTGGTCTCGGCGATGCGCTCGAAGAACGAACTGGGCGTGCAGGACGCGCTGGCGAAGTTCCAGGAGCAGAACGCGCGCTCGGCCCAGACGGTCACCGACTACTCCACGGCGGTGAACTCGAAGGGGCCCTCGAAAGGCTCGGAAACCTCGGGCTCGCAGAGTGATTCGAGCGGTGGCGATATGAGCATGCTGGCCCAGATGCTGCCCACGATGATGAGCTCGCTGATGCAGGGCGGGATGATGTCGCAGCTGGGCCAGGGCGGCAGCACGGACTCGCTCGACGGGCTCGACGGCTCCGATTACGGCTACGACTACGGCAGCTACCCCGACTACGGCTCCGCCGGTGGCGGTTACGGCGGCGGTGGCGCGATGCCGATCGGGGACATCACCAGCGGGCTGGACAGCGGCTCCACGAGTACACCGACCGTCAGCGTCGGCCCGATGCCGATGGTGGCGTCGGCGTCGACGGCCGGGACCGCGGCGAGCAGCGCGTCGAATATGCCTCGCACACCGGTGATCGAGCCGCTGTCCTCCTCGGCGGCCGCGGCGGCCCGCGGCGCCGCCGGTGGGTCACCGATGATGCCGTACATGCCGATGGCGCCCGGTATGGGCGGTGGCGGCGGCGGCAACGAACGCAACCGGGTCGTGGCATGGCATCCCGATCGGCTGATGTACGTCGACGACACCCCGCACACCGAGCAGGTCATCGGTGAGAAGCCGACCATCGCACCGACCGTCACACCCCCGACGCCGTCACCCGCCAACCAGACCCCGAGTCAATCCGGAGGTAGCGCATGAGTGGAATCCATCCCGACGTCCAAGCGGCTCTGGACGCCGCCCGCGAATTACGCCACAAGATCGCCGATCTGCGGGAACGTATCGACGCGATCCGAGCGCGGCGCCCCTCGCCGAGCGGTGCCGTCATCCCCGAGGTGGACGCGATGGGGCGGCTGACCGACCTGTACCTGGCACCCGGCACGGTCGACCGGTTCGAGGCCGATGAACTGGTCGCCGAGATCATGTCCGCCATCCGCGAGAGTTCGGCCGACGCCGGACGCCAGTACCAGGTGATCATGGATGCCGAGCCGGCGCCCGAGACCGAGGGTGTCGGTGGGCAACCGGTGGAGCAGCTGTCGTGACCGAACCCGCGGCGGTCACCGTCGCCGACACCGTGCGCTGGCTGCACGAGGAGGGCCTCGTGCGGCTGGCGGGGGTGGGCGAGCGCAGTCTGCACCCGATCGCGGCGTTCACCATCGACGTGGCGACCGGAATGGTGGGAGCTCATCCGGCTTCGGGCGCCAGCTCCGATGTGAGCACCTTCGCCGCCGACGATCTGCCCCATCCGGTCGGTTCGCCGAAGCGGCTCGTGATCGTCGGTGTCACCACCTCCGAGTCGATGCTGGTGGTGGATCTTGCTGCCGCCCTGACTATTTCGATCAACGCCGATCAGCCCGAGGCGGCCGCGCGGTCGTGGGTTCTGCAACTGCTGCTGAATCCGGAGATCACCATCTCCACCAACAGTGCCGAGGTGGCGATCGGTAACAGTCCACGCTGCCGCCGCTCGTTCATCCCGGGCGGCGGCGCGACGATCATCAATATCGACGATATGAATCCGCCGCTGACCACGGTGACGCTCAACGGAGCGGAGGGCCCGGACCATCTGGACGTCGAACCCGACGGAACGGGGGAGATGTATTTGGGCTCGCGATTCTGGTCGCTGCGTCAGGTGATGACGGTCGGCGACGCGGCCTGGAGCGAGTTGGTCGACCGGATGTCGGGAACCGGAGAACCACCGGCGGGTTCGAACGAGCCACCGCCCGCCGCGAGCGTCGCGCCACCCGCCGGCGCCGTCGCACCACCGCCGCGAGGTGCGCTCGCCCCTGAACTTTCGGAGGGCCGATGAGTCACACTGCGGTGCCTTCCCGTCGGGCCGACCGGGTGCAGGTGGCTCGCAAGACACAGGAGAACAGATGAACGACGATCTGGATTTCGACGACTACGACACCGAATCCGATGCACCGGCGCCGGATTGGAAGTCGATGACCTACGAGGTCTTCAATCCCGACCACAGCGTCGGCGTCGCATGCGACCGGGACGGCGAGGTGGTCGGTCTGCACCTGTCGGACGAGGCGCGCGACAACGGCGACAGCTGGCTCGCCAACGAGATTCTGCGACTGGCGCGGCTCGCGCATATGAAATCCCGCGTCGGGCTGCGCGCGGAGATGGAGTACAACGGCGCGCGGCCCTACACGGTGGACTCGTTCGATCTGCCGACCGAGGCGTCCTACCGGGCGATGGAGAGCGCCGAATTCGGCACCACGCTGTGACCACAGAGAGGAGTCCGTCATGCTGGAGATGGACGATCAACAAAGCTCCATCAACGCGTCGGATCAGTTCCACGTCGCCGTCGCCGCGAACACCGGACAGGCATCACAGCACGTGGAAAATCTGCCTACGCACTATCGCGCGGGCACGGGAGCGGAATTCGACGATCAGACGACGCAGATCCGCAATCGAGTCGGTGAGTGGATCAGCGACTTCGTAACCGCGCGCAACCGCCACAGCGATGGCACGAACGTTGCCGTGCGCGATGCCGTGAACGCCCTCTACGACGCGGATATCGATACCGGCGCCGGCGTGCGATCGGTCTGACGCGCATGGGTTCCGAGCACGGCAGCCCCTATTGGGAAACGATCGTCGGCAAGCATTGGCCCACGATTCCACCGTCGGATTGGTACAACCTCCAGACGATGGTTCGCGACGCCGCCGCGGCGATGGACCCCGAGGAGGCCGATCGTGCCCGGCGCCTGTTTTCCGAACGCGTTCCGTCCAGCGAAGGATTGGAGCCGGCCAAACGCGACATGCTGAACCAGCAGGACAGCTTGCGCAAGCTGGTGGATGCCCTGGTCGCCGCGTCCGATACCTTCGGGCAGATCGGCGACATCGACTATCGCACCCGGCATCGGATCCTCGACATCGTCGATCGTGCGGACGCCGATATCCGGCGGGTCCGGCAGCAGGAGACCGACAAGAACGGAAACGAGGACGAAGCCGCCGAACAGCGGCGGATCTCCGCGATCGTCCGAGAGGCTCGGGACGAGGTCGCCGACGTCGAGCGCAATGCGCTGAACATGTTGGGCCCGCAGGGTCTTCCGGAGCTCGCCTTGATCGCCGAATTGCTGGGCCGGCCGAATCCCTGGGCGCGGGACAACGGCCCGGGCGGCCCGGGACATCCGGGACGGCGGCAGGACGGTGGGCCCGGGGCCGGCGGCCGCCCCCGGTACCCCGGCGGCGGCTCCCACCATCAGATGCCTGGTCCGATGCACGATCCGATGCCGCGCTTCCCGTTCCTCCCCGGGATGGTCCGGCTCGATCCGGGGATGTTCTCTCATGTTCCACCGCCGTTCGAGGACATCGCGGATCGGTTGCGGGATCGGCTGTTCGGCGATCCGCCGGCCACGGTCGATCGCATGCCTGCCCCGTCGTCGGGCCCTCAGGACCAAGCGCCGAACGCGCCGGCTCCGACGGCACCGGTCGGCGGCGCGCCTGCTCCGGGGCAGAACTCCGCGTGGGCGCCCGCGGCTCCGAATCACGCCGGACCCGGCGAGAGCGGCGACCATGCCGTGGACGCCGCGCCGATGGCCGATTCCGGTGCCTCGCACGAGCCGGACGCCCCGGTCGCCGGGACCGCCTCGGACACACATGCCGGGCCCGCCGCCGGGCACGGCTCCGAGTCCGGGGGCGGTCATGACGAGAACGACTCCGGCGGAGGGCAATTCGGCCGCACGTCGCATCCGGACGACGAGACCGAACACGACGAGGCGGGACATCGTGCCGAGCTGGGCCCGATCGCTCCGATCGGCGCGCCGGGCCTCGCGGCGGGTGGGGCGATGTCGGCGCCCCTGGTCATGCCCCAGCCCGGGGCGCTCGGTCCCGCCGTATCGGCCCCCGTCGATCGGATGAACGCGCCCGCGGCGCAGGCAACCCCGCCGCCGGCCGGTGCCGACACCCGCCCCGGATCGCCACCGGACTCGCGGATCTCCGCGCCCGGGGGGAAGGGGCCCATGGTCGGCAATCCACCCGGCCCACCCGGATCCCCCGTTGCGCCACCGGCGGCGAAAGCGATTCCCCCGCAGCGTATTCCGGGACAGTCCGGCAGCGACGAGGTCGTGCGGGATGCGGTCGGCGCGGCCATGGTGGCGGCGTCGGCCCCGGCCTTCGTACTCGGCGAACGTGTCGACGGCGACCTGGTGTTGGCCCGCAGCCTGCTGAGCAGTCTGCTCGCCGCGGCCGGGGATTCGGCGCTCGGTGTGGACTGGGCGGTGTCGGTGCTGCGTCATTCCGGCGGCGTGACCGCGTTCGTCACCTCCAACGAAGGGCGCGGGTGGCTGCCGGCCGGGCTGTATCTGCCGCGGGAATTGTCCACGCCGTGGGTATGGTCGGAGTCCGAGGGCAGTGGCTGGGAGGGCGTCGGCGATCCGGCGCGCATCCTGGCGGAATTCGGAATCGCCTGGGGCGCGAAGATCGGGGCGCGGCTCTCGGCGCTGGTTTCGTCGCAGCCGATCGACGGCGCGCTGAGTGCCCAGCTCGGTGCGGTTCCGACGGAGGGCTCGGTCGCGGCCGCGGCGGTGATGGATTTCGGTACGCCGGCCGCGGGTTTGGCCGACCGGCTCGAACTCGTGGGGTCGGCGCAGCTGGCCGAGCGCGTTGCCGCGACTCCTCCGGATCGCATCGCCGAGCGGTGTGTGGAATTGGCGCGCGACGGCCACGCCCGGGCCGCCGCACCGGGGCGGGCGCCGGATTCATTGGGAGCCGGGGCGATTCGCGCCGGCATTCTGCAGGCGATCGCGCAGCGCAAGGCGGTGCCGGAACCGCTGTGGGACGAACTGCGCGACGCCGACGCGCTGGTCGCAGCCTCGATGTTGCCGCTGCGCGCGGATGTGTCCCGCGTAGCGTTGGGCGAGCTGCGGTCCGAATCCGGCGCCCGGGGAGAGGCCGCGGTCCTGCGTGCGATGGTGTGCCAGCGACGCTGTGACGAACTGGTCCTGCTGCTCGCGGCCGAACCGACTCGCCAAACCTTGCGCGACGCCGTATACGCACATGCGCAACTGGCGGAATTGGCCGCGGCCCCGCCGGGACCGGATCCGGCGCCGCCGGGACCGCCTCGGACCTCGTCGGTCAGTGTCGGCCCCACGCGGCGGTGAGTGCCAGGGAGCGGTGGACCGTAGCCGGTCGGATGCCGTGCGCGGCCAGAACTTCCCTGCACTGGGAACAGCGCCCGGCAGTGGGGATTGTCCAGCGCCGACAATGATCTCGTCAGTGGCGGAAAGGATTGTGCGGCATGCCGGAGATGGAGATCGACCCTGCGGTGCTGCGTCAACTGGCAGAGCAACACCGTCAGGTCGCGCGCGAAACCCGGGAATGGGCGCAACCGCCTTACGATTGGCTCGCCAGCTTCATCCCCACGTACGGCAAGATCGCCCAGCCGGTCAAGGATGCCCTCGACGACTACTACGACGCCCGCAAACGGGCGGGTGACAAACTGGCGGACGACCACGACCACACCGCGGATCAGTTGATCGCCGCGGCCGAGTCCTATGAAAACGCCGACCACGGCATCGCATCGGATTTCCGCCGAGCGGGCGACGACATCGGCGGGCACGGGTCACCGCAGGGAACACCGGCGCACGCTGGGCCGAACGACCATACCTTCGGCCCCGGCGACGGCCGCACGCCGGCGGGTATCTCGCCGCTCGGCACGTCGCCGCTCGACGGCGGTCCTTCGGTCACCGGTCCGCAGACGCCGGGCGCCGGTCAGCAACAGCCGGACGCGGCGGACCAATCGCCGGGCGCGACCGTCCCCGGCGTCGCCGCCGCCGCACCGGGAGCTGCCGCACCGATGGGCGCCGTGGACTCCACAGGCACCCAGGCCGGGTCCGGTTCCGGCGTCAACACCGGTGCGGCGGCCGCCGCCGCGGGTACCCCGGTCGGTGGAGTGGCGACGCCGGCCACCGCCGGTGCGGGCGTGGGTGCCGACGACCGATCGGCGCAGCAGCCGCCGACCGGCGCCACGGGACGCTACGACATGCCGCCGGTACCGGTCGTCACGCCGTTCGCCGCCGCGGTGGCCGCGGCCAAGGACAAGGAGGCCGAGCCGGCCTACGTGGTGGGCGATGCGGTCGACAACGACCTCCTGGTCGCGCGCACCTTGCTGGCGGCGGTTCTGGCCGCCGCGGATACGCCGGCGGTGGGAATGCACTGGGCGGTCGGCGTGATGCGCGGGCCGGCCGGGGCGGGAGTGTTCATCACCTCGAACGAGGGCCGGGGCTGGTTGCCGGCGGGAATCTATCTCCCTCGGGAGGTGTCGACGCCGTGGATGTGGGACGAGATGCTCGACGACGGCTCGGGCAGTGCCGCCTCGCCCTGGGAGGGGATCTCGGACCCGGCCCGGGTGCTGGTCGAATTCGGATTGGCATGGGGCCCGAAGGCCAACGCGTCGCTGGTGGCCCTGGCCTCGTCCGCCTCGATCGACGGTGAGTTGCGGGCACGGTTCCCCGATATCGCGATGGCGGACCTGGTCGGCCCGGCCTACGATGTCGACCTCCGGGTACACACCCCGGACACGGTCGATCGGCTCGATCTGGCCGGATCGCCGGAAGCCGCCGGTCCCATTGCGGCAGTACCGGATTCACGCGCGTACGCCCGTTGCCTCGAGTTGGCGACCGAGGCCCACACCAAGCTGGTCCGCAGCGGGACGGCCGCGGCTGATTCCGCCGAGTCCCGTCGCATCCGCGATCGCATCCTCGCCGTTCTGGAGGCCGGGCAGGAGGTGTCGCCGCAATGGTGGGAACAACTGCGCGAGGCCGACGACCTGCTGGCGGCGGCAATGCTTTCGCGGCGCGTGGACGTCGCCCGGGTGGCGCCGGGTGACCTTCGCATCGACGAGGAGGGAGCGACGTTGCGTGCCATGGTCTTCGAACGTCGCTGCAACGAACTCCTGCTGGTGCTCGCCGGCGAACTCGGCCGGCAACAACTGCGCGACGCGGCGTACGCCTACGACCAGATCGTGAATCATCCGCGATTCGTGGAGGTTCCGGCGGCGGTCACGGCCGCCGAGCCCACGACGGTGGACCGCCCGGTCACCGTGTCCGGGCCGGTATCGGCTCCGAGTGTCGCCGCCGGCCCGCCGCGCGGGGCGGCGGTCGTGCCGCCGGTGGTGGCACCGCCGGTGGTCACCCCACCGTCCGAGCAGTCGTAGGCGGGGGCCGGTCCGGACGGTTTCGCCCGGACCGGCCTGCTGTCGGCTTGCCGATGAAAGTGACTGCGGCTCAGGTGATCCCGGAATATTCGGGCATGGGGAGGCGCGCACGATCGGCCCGGCCGGCGCGCGCACAGTAGTGCGCCGGGGATGCCTGGGTCAGGCGGGTGCGCCCGGAATACCGCCCCCCGAGGGGGCAGTAACGGCGGGCGCGGACGTGCCTGGTGGTGTGGTCGTCGGCGCGACCGTGGCCGGTGCGGTGCCGTCGGCCGGCGGCGGAGTGATCACGGCCGGATCGGCGGTGACACCGCCCGGCTGGGGAGCCGTCGCCGCCGGGGCCGCACCGGCGGGCGGCGCCGCATTCGGGTCGGCGGCGGGAGCCGCGGGCGCGGCTTGCGCGTTGGGTGCGGCGCCGTTCTGCTGTGTCTGTTCGGCCTCCCGCTCCTTGCGCTCCTCTTCTTCCCTGCGGTGCTGTTCGGCGTTGTTCTGGATGAACTGCTGCACCATCGGTGCCAGGGACATCAGACCCATCGGCAACATCATGGCCAGCGGACCCAGCATCTGCGCGAGCCCGCCCAATCCACCGTCGCCGCCGGCGCCGGCCTGCGCGGCGCCGCCGGATGTTGCGGTACCGCTCGACGCACCGGAACCGCTGCCGGAGCCGGAGCCCTGACCGGATCCGTTCGTGCTGTTGCCACCACCGGCCATGTTCGCGTTGTATTCGGCGACCGCGGAAACCTTCTGGCACACCGAGTCCAGGGTGTCGGCGATCTGTTCCATGAGTTTGAGCTCCTTGGCCGCCTTCAGCTTCTTGCTGAGCGGCCGCAGGTCGACCTTGAGAGCATCCTTCAACTTGTTCACGTCGGCCATGACAGCTCTCAGCGTCTGATCCTTGCCGTCCTTGACCTTGATAGACGTCTTGACGACCTCGGCGTCCATCTGCAGCAGGTAGGTCTGGCGGGCCCGGACCTTGGTCAGGGTCTGCTGGTAGACGTCGCTCGCCTCGCCCTTGCCGAGATTTTGATAGACGGTGGTGGTGAGTAGATCGTTCACATTGGGCGGCGGCGTGGTGATGCCACGCCCCAGCAGATCCACCGTGGTCTGGATCGCGGTTTCCGCCAGCGCGACGAAACTCGTCAGGGCCGGCGACGCTCCCGGTGGCGGGTCGAGTTCGATCGGCTTGCCGTAGTGCTGACCGACGCCGTCCGCTGTCGGGGTGGGATTCGGCGTGGGCCCACCGGTCGTGTGATCGGTGCCGGGTTTGCCACCGGGTTTGCCGTCGGTGGGCGGCTTGTCGCCGGGTTTGCCATCGGTAGGAGGCTTATCCCCGGGCTTACCATCCGTAGGCGGCTTTTCCCCGGGAGCGATGGCTGTGGCGGGGTCTGCCTGTACGAGGGTGACTCCCGCGACCTCGGTGTGTTGTTGTGCCAGTGGGCGCAGCCCCGCGGGGTTGATATCCATCTCCGCCATGCCCGACAATCCTTTCCGCCACCGACGACATCATTGTCGGCGCTTCCCGCAAATGGGAAGCTCGGTCGTTTCGCCATAACACGATCGGTGTCGCATAGTCGGAAACCAGTCTTCCGAGTGCGGGAGATCTGGAATTCACGTCGGCCATCCAGCGGCGCCGGCACAGGAGGCGGGCGGATGAGTGAGGGCGGGGCGATTGCATGGCGCCTGATCTGACCACCGATCTCAACGGGGTGCTGAACTCACTGCTCGGGCTGTACGGCCAGGGCAGTCCCGCACCGGGTACGGCCGGTACGGTCTCGACCACCGTCGCGAACATGGA
>Ga0164242_10007349_pt1 | contig 12073 bp, 10 predicted proteins | sample OricomgcompostMG_FD_108783 | JGI IMG/M metagenome (GOLD analysis project Ga0164242, IMG submission 108783) | Miracle-Growth compost microbial communities from Emeryville, California, USA - Original compost - Miracle growth compost (MG) ... | reverse complement strand
CTGGCGGCGACTCGAGCTCGGGCGCCGCGGAGGCGGGCCTGGCCTGCGTCATCCTCCCCGACTCGGCGTCCTCGCCGCGCTGGGAATCCCTCGACCGTCCCGCGCTCCAGAAGGGCCTCGAGGACGCCGGCTTCAAAGCCGACATCCAGAACGCCCAGGGCGACGCCGGCAAGTACGCCACGATCGGCGACCAGGAGCTCTCCGAGGGCTGCGGCGTCATGCTCCTCGTCGACCTGAACGGCTCGGCCGTCGCGGTCGCGCAGAAGGCGACGGCGCAGGGCATCCCGGTCATCGCCTATGACCGGCCGTTCCAGGGCGCCGACTACTACGTCTCGTTCGACAACGAGAAGGTCGGCGAGCTCGAGGGCCAGATGATCGTCGACGGGCTCAAGGCGGCCGGCAAGGACCCCGCGACCGCGAAGGTGGTCTACATGGGCGGCGATCCGGGCGACGGCAACGCGAAGATGTTCCACGACGGCGCCGACAAGGTCATGTCCGCCGCGGGCATCAAGCCGGCCGCCGAGCCGACCGGCATCTGGGACCAGGGCAAGTCGGCGACGAACTTCGAGCAGGCCCTCACCTCGCTCGGGGGCACCGTCGACGCCGTCTGGGTCGCCAACGACACGAACGCCGCGGGCGTCATCACGATCCTCGACAAGTACGGCCTGAAGGTCCCGGTCTCCGGCCAGGACGCCGGTGTCGCGGGCCTGCAGAACGTCCTGCTCGGCAAGCAGACCGGCACCGTGTGGAAGCACTCCGGCGACGAGGCCGACTCGGCGGTCAAGACCGCCGTCGCGCTGCTGAAGGGCGAGACCCCGACGGCGGATCAGAAGCTCGACGACGGCACGCCGTACATCGCCGTGACGCCCGTCTCGGTCGGCCCTGCCGATGTCGAGAAGGTCGTCGAGGCGGGCGACGCATCCGCCGCCGACATCTGCACCGGCGACGTCGCCGCCCTCTGCACGCAGTACGGCGTCAAGTAACCGGAATCGACATACCCTGAGGGGGCCCCGCGCCGCCGCGGCGCGGGGCCCCACCCGTCCTCAAGGGAGAGGAATGGAATTGGACCAGCCGATCATCCAGCTGCGCGGCGTGCGCAAGAGCTTCGGCCCCGTCGACGTCCTGAAGGGCGTCGACCTCAGCATCTACCCGGGCAGGGTCACGGCGCTCGTCGGCGACAACGGCGCCGGCAAGTCGACCCTCATCAAGGGCCTCGCGGGGGTCCAGCCCTACGACTTCGGCGAGGTGCTCGTCGACGGCGAGCACCATGCGCTCACGAGCCCCCGAGACGCGAACGCCCGGGGCATCGAGGTGGTGTATCAGGACCTCGCCCTCTGCGACAACCTCGACATCGTCGAGAACATGTTCCTCGGCCGCGAGGAGCTGAGCGGCGGCATCTTCGACGAGGGCCGGATGGAGCGGGAGGCGTCGGACACGCTGCGGTCGCTCTCGGTGCGCACCGTGAAGTCGGTGCGGCAGAAGGTCGCGAGCCTGTCGGGCGGTCAGCGCCAGACGGTCGCGATCGCGCGGTCGGTCCTCAAGAAGGCGCGGGTCGTCATCCTCGACGAGCCGACGGCGGCGCTCGGCGTCTCGCAGACCGAGCAGGTGCTCGCCCTCGTGAAGCGCCTCGCGGAGCAGGGCGTCGGCGTCCTCATCATCAGCCACAACCTCGCCGACGTCTTCAAGGTCGCCGACTACATCTCGGTGCTGTACCTCGGCACGATGGTCGCCGAGCTCGAGGTCGCGCAGACGACCTACGACGACGTCGTCGGCTACATCACCGGGACGAAGGGCAGCGCCCCGTCCCGCACGGAGAGCGTGGCGGTGGAGCGATGAGCGCGGACGTGAAGGCGCCGGAGGCGACCTCGGACTTCATCGGCTCGGGCCGCGAGGGCGGCTTGCGGGATCAGCTGAACGGCTGGTGGCAGCGGGTGCGCACCGGCGACATGGGCATGCTGCCGGCCATCGGCGGCTTCATCGTGCTCGTGATCCTGTTCTCGTTCCTCCCGACGCTCATCAACGGCGACGGGCAGCAGAACTTCTTCACGGCGAGGAACATGGCGAATCTGCTCACGCAGTCCGCGCCGCTCATCATGCTCGGCGCGGCGCTCGTCTTCGTCCTCCTCCTCGGCGAGATCGACCTGTCCGCCGCGGTCACCTACGGCGTCGCGATGGACACCTTCGTCGTGCTGGTCCAGCCGAACGGCGCGAACGTCGCCTGGCCGCTCGCGCTGCTCATCGCGCTCGCGATCGGCTTCGGGATCGGCTTCATCATCGGCTTCTTCGTCGCCCGGATCGGCGTGCCGTCGTTCGTCGTGACCCTCGGCCTGTTCCTCGGCCTGCAGGGCGTCGAGCTGCTCATCATCGGCGCCGCCGGCAACTACAACGTGCAGATCCCCGAGATCCTCGCGATCGAGAACAGCACGCTGCCCGACTGGGCCGGCTGGCTCGTCCTCGTCGTCGCGCTCGGCCTGACGCTCATGACGAGTCTCCTGGCCCGTGCCCAGCGGACGAAGGCGGGCGTGCCGAAGGGCTCCATCACGCTCCTATGGGTGAAGCTCGCCGCGATCCTCGTGCTCGGCGGCGCCGCCGTGCTCCTGCTCAGCGCGAACCGCGGCTCCGCCATCCACCCGATCTCGGGCCTCCCGGTCGTCGTGCCCATCGTGCTCGCGCTGCTCTGGATCGGGACGTTCGTGCTCGACCGGACCCCGTTCGGCCGTCATCTCTATGCGACCGGCGGCAACCAGGAGGCGGCCCGCCGCTCGGGGATCAAGGTCACCGCGGTGAAGTGGACCGCATTCATCATCTGCTCGACCCTCGCCGTCATCGCGGGCCTCTTCGCGGTGAGCCACCAGGGCTCCGTGGACGCGACGCTCGGCAAGACGGACGTCCTCAACGGCGTCGCGGCGGCCGTCGTCGGCGGGGTGAGCCTGTTCGGCGGGAAGGGCCGGCTGGCGCAGGCGGCGGTCGGCGGCCTCGTCATCACGGTGATCACGAACGGGCTCGGGCTCATCCGGAGCTTCCCGTCGGGGCTGAACCTCCTCGTCACGGGCGGCGTGCTCATCCTCGCGGCGAGCGTCGACGCGCTCTCCCGCCTGCGCTCAGGCGGCAAGCTGCGCCGCTGAGACGGCGAAGCCGAGGTGAACGCCCGGGCTCAGCCGGCGGAGCAGCCGCCGGTCGACACCGGGGCGCTCAGCGACGGGGCCCGGTCGAGCATCGGCTTCACCTGTGCGAGCGTGAGCGCGTAGCCGGTCTGGGGGTCGTTCGCCGAACGGGCGAAGACGACGCCCGCGACGCGACCGTCCTCGTCGAGCAGCGGGCCGCCGGAGTCGCCGGGCCGGATCGCGGCGCGGAGCGAGTAGACGTCGCGCTCGACCGCGTTCTGGTCGTAGATGTCCTTCCCCGCGGCCGTGATCGTGCCCCGGACGCGCGCGGGCGAGATGGTGTAGGGGCCGCCGCCGGGATAGCCCGCGGCGAATGCGGCGTCGCCGGCCGCGAGGGCACGGTCGTCGAGCGCGATCGGCGCGGCCGAGAGATGCGGGACGGCGAGGATCGCGAGGTCGGTCTCCGGGTCGTAGCCGACGACGGCGGCGACGAGTCGCCGCTCGCCCTCGAGGACTGTCACCGCGGCAGCGCCGGCGACGACATGGGCGTTCGTCACGACGCGCTCCGGTGAGACGACCCAGCCGCTCCCGGACGACAGCGTTCCGCACGCCGGCTCGTCGCCCGAGACCTCGAGGACGGACGCGGACACGGCGCTCACGGCGGCGGGGACGTCGGCGGGCGGCGGGGCGGCATCGGGGACCGCCTCCTGGCCGGGCTCGAAGACCTTCGGCCCGCCGGCCGCCGCCAGCGCGTCGTCGACGGCGCCGAAGACGGCATCGGGCGGCATCGGCGCGATCGCGTCGAACGCCTGCACGATGCGGGACGACTGCGCGTAGGCGGCGAGCGGCTGGATGCCGGTGCTCACCGTCAGGCCCGCGACGAGCCAGACGGCGACGGCCCAGCTCGCGAGGCCCAGGACCGCGCCGAGGAACGAGTCCAGCCCGCGCGCGACGCCGAAGCGGCGGACGGCACGGCTCAGCATGCCGCCGAGCAGCGCGAGGACGACCGCGCAGAGCAGTGCGATGAGCACGACCGCGCCGAGGACGAGTCCGGCCCGCATCCGACCCGGCAGGGTGCCGAATGCGCCGACGAGCGCCGGCGCGATCGCGAGGCCGAGCCAGAAGCCGAGCACCCATCCGACGAGCGCCGTCGCGGCCGCGATGAAGCCGCGCCAGGCGCACACCACCGCGGCGGAGACGCCGACCAGGGCGAGGACGAGGTCGACGACGAGGGGCACCGGCTCAAGCTGACATTCATTCCTGGGCATTCCCTTTGTCGCGCCTGGGCCAGGCGGCGCCTCTCGGCGCCCGGTACCATTGACCTGTCGCGACTGGCGTTCGGGTGGTTCACCACCGGGGAGCGACACACAGGGAACGGCCGCACGCCTGGGCCCCTACCGCCTTCGGACCGAGGAGACACCTGTGACCCAGCCCGACCTCTTCACCGCCCCGCTCGCCGAGGTCGACCCCGAGCTCGCCGCGATCCTCGACCGGGAGCTCGGCCGCCAGCGCGGGTATCTCGAGATGATCGCCTCCGAGAACTTCGTGCCGCGCGCGATCCTCGAGACGCAGGGCTCGGTCCTCACGAACAAGTACGCCGAGGGCTATCCGGGCCGCCGCTACTACGGCGGCTGCGAGTTCGTCGATGAGGCGGAATCGCTCGCCATCGAGCGCGGCCGACGGCTGTGGGGCGCGAAGTTCGTGAATGTGCAGCCCCACGCCGGTGCGCAGGCGAATCAGCCCGTGTACCACGCGCTCCTCGAGCAGGGCGACCGGGTCCTCGGTCTCGACCTCAACCACGGCGGGCACCTCACGCACGGGCGCAAGCAGAACTTCTCCGGCCGGAACTACGACATCGTCAGCTACGGCGTCGACCCCACGACGCACCGGATCGACATGGACGTCGTCCGGGAGCGGGCGCTCGAGACGCGCCCGAAGATGATCATCGCGGGCTGGTCGGCGTATCCCCGGCAGCTCGACTTCCAGGCCTTCCGCGAGATCGCGGACGAGGTCGGCGCTTATCTCTGGGTCGACATGGCCCACTTCGCCGGGCTCGTCGCCGCGGGCCTCCACCCCTCGCCCGTCCCGTACGCCGACGTCGTCACGTCGACGGTGCACAAGACGATCGGCGGGCCCCGGTCCGGCTTCATCCTGTCGAACGACGAGGGCATCGCGAAGAAGATCGACTCGGCGGTCTTCCCGGGCCTCCAGGGCGGCCCCCTCATGCACATCGTCGCGGCGAAGGCGACGGCGTTCCAGCTCGCGATGACGCCCGGGTTCAAGGACCGGCAGGAGCGGACGGTCCGCGGCGCGCAGATCCTCGCGGAGCGACTGATGCAGGCGGACACGCGGGCGGTCGGCATCGACGTGCTGACCGGCGGCACGGACGTCCACCTCGTCCTCGTCGACCTGCGCGGCGCCGAGCTGACGGGTCAGGAGGCCGAGGACCGGCTCCACGAGGCGCTCATCACGGTGAACAAGAACTCGGTCCCGTTCGACCCGCGCCCGCCGATGACGACCTCCGGCGTGCGCATCGGCACGCCCGCCCTCGCGACGCGCGGCTTCGGCGACGCCGAGTTCACGGAGGTCGCCGACGTGATCGCGAATGCGCTGCTGCCCGAGCCGGACCTCGTCGCGCTCCGGGCGCGCGTCGGGGCGCTCACCGAGGCGTTCCCCCTCTACCCCGGACTCACGAGCCCCGGCACCTGGGCGTAGCCGATCCCGGGCGAGACCCCGCCCGGGACGAAGCGACCGACGAACGACATCGACACACGAAGCAGAACGAAGGAGTCACGAATGACGGCACAGATCCTCGACGGCATCGCCACCGCGGCGGCGATCAAGGCCGAGCTGAAGGAGCGCGTGGCGGCGCTCCGGGCGGAGGGGATCGTGCCGGGACTCGGAACGCTCCTCGTCGGCGCGAACCCCGGCTCCGTCTCGTACGTGACCGGCAAGCACCGCGACGCGGCCGAGATCGGCATCGAGTCGGTCCAGGTGAACCTGCCCGACACGGCGACGCGCGAGGACATCCTCGCGGCCGTGAAGGACCTCAACGAGAACCCCGCCGTCACGGGCTACATCGTGCAGCTGCCGCTCCCGAAGGGGATCGACGAGAACGAGATCCTCGAGGCCATGGACCCCGACAAGGACGCCGACGGCCTCCACCCGACGAACCTCGGACGCCTCGTCATGGGCGTGAACGGCGGCATCGAGTCGCCGCTGCCCTGCACGCCCGCGGGCATCGTGGAGCTCCTCCAGCGCTCCGGCGTCGAGATCCCCGGCAAGCACGTCGTGATCGTCGGTCGCGGCCTCACCGTGGGCCGGCCGCTCGGGCTCCTCCTCACGATCAAGGGGCTCGACGCGACGGTGACGCTCACGCATTCCCGCACCGCCGATCTCGCGGCGGAGGTCCGGCGCGCCGACATCGTCGTCGCGGCCGTCGGCGTCCCGCACCTCATCAAGCCCGACTGGATCAAGCCGGGCGCGGCCATCCTCGACGTCGGCGTCACGCGCGTCGGCACGACGGAGAGCGGGAAGGCGAAGCTCTCCGGCGACGTCGACCCCGCCGTCGCCGAGGTCGCCGGCTGGCTCTCCCCGAATCCGGGCGGCGTCGGGCCGATGACGCGAGCGCTCCTGGTGAAGAATGTTGTCGACACGGCCGCGCGACGGAAGGGCTGAGCATGCGGGACGAGAAGGCGTACAAGACCTACCGCGTCGGGGCGGGACAGTTCGTCGTGTGGCTCTTCGTCGCGGTCGCCGTCGCGGGCGGCGTCCTCTGGATCCTGCACGAGACCGGCGTCGTCCGCACCCATTGAGGCGGGACCGTCCGATGGGCGCCGAGTGACCCTTCGATCAGCTCCGGGCAGCGCCGCACCCGTGCCGCCGGCCGCGAGGGACGTCCGCCGCTGGCGGCAGTACCTCGCCGCCGAGCGCGCCGAAGCGCTCGTCTACCGCGACCTCGGGCGACGGAAGCCCGGCGCCTATGGCGAGATCCTGCGGACGCTCGCCGAGGCCGAGGACCGGCATGCGAGCCACTGGATCGAGCTCCTCGGGAATGCGGCGCAGCCCGAGCCGAGGCCGTCGATCGGCACCAAGGCGCTCGGCTTCTTCGCGAAGCGCTTCGGATCGGTCTTCATCCTCGCGATGATGCAGCGCGCCGAGGGCCGGTCGCCGTACGAGACCGACGCCGACGCGACCGAGGCGATGGCGGCGGACGAACGCGTCCACGGGGAGGTCGTCCGGGCGCTCGCGAGCGAGCAGCGACTGCGCCTCGCCGGCGGCTTCCGCGCCGCCGTCTTCGGCATGAACGATGGCCTCGTGACGAACCTCTCGCTCGTCCTCGGCATCGTCGGCACCGGCCTCGCCTCCGATGCCGTGCTCCTCACGGGCATCGCGGGCCTCATCGCGGGCGCGCTCTCGATGGCCGCCGGCGAGTTCGTCTCCGTCTCCTCGCAGCGCGAGCTCATCGACTCCTCGAAGCCGGACCCGACGACCGAGGACGCGCTCGGCGACCTCGACCTCGGCGCGAACGAGCTCGCGCTCGTCTATCGCGCCCGCGGCCTCAGCGAGCCCGACGCGGCCGCGAAGGCGATGGCGGTCCTCGCGCACTTCCGCGACCGGCGGGGTGCCGCCCACGGCGACGAGGCGGTCCCGCTCACGACGTCCGTGCTGCCGCTGCCGGCCGGCCTCGAGGGCGAGCACGACCCGGTCGGGAGCGCGTGGGGCGCCGCGCTCTCGAGCTTCCTCTGCTTCGCAGCGGGGGCGTTCCTCCCGATCCTCCCCTACGTGTGCGGCGCGACCGGCTGGCTCGCGGCCGGCCTCGCGATCGGGATCGTCGGCATCGCCTTGCTCATCACCGGCGCCATCACCGGCGTGCTCTCCGGCGCGAGCCCGGGCCTCCGTGCCCTCCGTCAGCTGGGCATCGGCTACGGCGCGGCGCTCATCACGTACCTGCTCGGTCTCGCCTTCGGCGGGATCCTCGGGTGAGCGCGCGCGCGCGGCGCGGCGAGCCGCTCGACGAGGGGCGCCTCCTCGCCGATCATGCGGCCGTCCTCCAGATCCGCAACCGCATCGAGGTGGCGACGGTCGGAGAGGGGCGCGACTTCGACGCCGACGAGTACCGAGCGGACGCGAGGACGGCGGTCGAGGCGCTCGCCACGGAGCAGGAGGCGGTCGCCGACCGGCTCGACGAGGAGCGCCAGCGGATCCGCTGGCGGCTCGGCCCCGCCGACTCCCAGCACGACTACCGTCGGGGCGACCGCAGGAACCTGCGCGTCCGCGCCCGCACGGCCCGCGACCTCGCCGCCGAGCTCCGGGCACGCGCCGCCGACCCCGCCTATGTCGAGAGTCTCGTCGAGCGGGCCCGCGAGGACGCGTGGCGCGACATCGCCGGCGAGATCCGGCGGCAGCTCCGGGTCCGCGAGGCGCCGCCCGTCGAGGCGGATCCGGCGCGTGAGGCGCGCATCGCGGATCTCGCCGCGGAGCTCGCGGGGATGGCGGCCGCGGTGGACGAGCCCGACTACGGCTTCTGACCGGGGCCTTCGTCTGCGGCGCCGGGCGCGCTATGCGCGGACGACGGGGGTGCGCGGGCTCCACGGCACGGCGCCGAGGAGCGTCGCGGCACCGGTCGCGTCCGTCGACGTCCGCGACGAGATGAGCAGCCAGCGGCCGTCGGCATCGGCGAGGAGCTCGTCGAAGGCCGCCCCGTCCCGGGTGAGGAGCGGCAGCGCGCCCTCGACGCCGGCCCCGATCCACACCTGGCGGAGCGTCGGCGCCGAACCCGGCGCGTGGTCGCTCCAGGCGCCTGCCGCGCCGACGATGAGGAAGCGCGTGATCGAGCCGCTCAGGTCGTCGATCTCGCGCTCGTAGACCTCGAGCCCGACCGCCTCGCCTCGGCCCGCGCCCCCGATCGCGAGCGCCGGCTCGGCCGAGGCGGCGGCGCGGACGAGCGCGGCGGCGTTCGACTCGACCTCGACGGGGAGGAGCCCGAGACGCCGGATGAATGCGCTGCACTGCGCCCGTGCCTGCGGGTGGCAGTAGACGGTGACCCCGGCGGCCGACTCAGGTACGGCGCCCGCGCGCGCATAGGCGTCGAAGCGGACGCCGACGTCGACGATGCCGCCCGCCGCGACCTCGTTCCCGGATCCGGCGGCGAGCAGCGCGGCCACCGATCGGCTCACCAGACCGGAGGCGGACGAGGTGATCGGCAGCACGCCGATCGTGCCTGGCAGGGCGAGCGCGGCGAGGACCTCGGGGAAGGAGCCGAGCGGCTCGAGCGCCGCGTCCGGCGCCCCGACGGCGGCGGCGGCGAGCGCGGCGGCGTCCTCCGAGAACGTGCCGGCGGGCCCGAGGTAGGCGACGCGGTCGACGGGATCGGCCGTCATCCGGGCGAGGCCGGAGGGCCAGCGGTAGGCGGCGGCGACCTGGGCCTGGAGCCGCTCGGCGACCGCGGCCGGGTCGAGGTCGGCGCGGATCGCCATCCGGATCACGACGGAGCGCTGGCCGGTGCGCACGACCTCGTCGACGAGCGCGCAGTCGCGGAGGCCGGGCGTCACCCGGACGACCTGGAGCACGCCGTCGCCGGAGACCGACTCGGGGACGAGGAAGCGGACGTCCCGGCGCAGGTGCGCGAGCGTCGCGTCGAGGACCGCCTCGAGCTCGTCGCCGGTCACCGGCTCGACGTGCCCCAGGCCGAAGCTCACGGGCTTCGCGGCGCCGGCGAGGCCGAGCTTCACGGCGTTCGGGATCCCGGGGCCGTCGAGGAGGGCCGCACGACCCGTGGGGCCGATCACGAGCTCGTCGAGCGTCACGGTCGTCGAGGCGAGCTCCGCGATCCGGCCGATTCGCACGCGTCGGTCGCCGAGCGCGCGGAGCCCGATGACCTCCCCGCTGCGGCGGAACCGTGCGAGGAGGAGCCGCTTCGACTGGGCCGCCCCGACGGCGGAGGCCGCCGTGCCGCGGATGGTGTCGTAGAGCGAGCCGGGGAAGCGCTCCCGCACCGAGGCCGCCTCGACCGGGTCGATGGTCGAGTCCCGCGAGTCGAGCACGCGGACCGCGAGGCCGAACAGCGTCTCGAAGAGCGGCGTCCGCGCCTCCCAGATGTCGCGCTCGAGGTCGAGACCGCTGTCGGTGACGCGATCGGCGAAGTCGAGCAGGATCCGGTGCGCGTGCGTCTGCACGAGCTCCATCGTCCGGTCGTGATGGTCCGCGGTGCCGACCTTGACGATGCCGCCCGCGTTCGCGGCGGCGTCCGCGAGCCATGGCGGGACGTCGGGCTCGGTGCTCGTCGGGACCGAGCGCCCGTCGCTGCCGTCGATGGTCGCGGCCGGGGCCGGCACGACGTACAGGATCTGCCCGGCGAGGCTCGGCACGCTCGCGTCGAAGAGGGGATGGACGCCGTGGACGCGCAGGCCGTCGCCGCGCCTCGCCGCGGCGCGGCGCGCGATCTCGAGCGCCGGTGCGATGGGGGATGCCGAGACGACGATCTCGGTGCTCGCCGCGAAGCGCGGGATCATCTCCTCGAGCGCGCTCGGCAGGACGGCCGGCGAGATCGCGAACCAGGCGACGGTCGGCACGTCGGGGAATGCGAGCGGTGTGCGCGATCCCTCGATCACGATCTCGTCGTCGTGCTCGGTCTCGACGTTCTCCCCGAACGCGATCGGCGCCTGCTCGGCGAGCCGCCAGGTCTGGGAGCGCAGCGACGTCTTCGTCGTCTTCGAGTCGATGAGCGTGACACTCGACCACTGCGCGTGGGGGAGGAGATGCTCGGCCAGCCAGCGGCCGGTCCCGAGCGCGGCGCCGATGAGGACGAGCGCGGGCGGGGCCGGCGGAGGGGTCCCCGGCCGATGCAAGTCGCTCATGCAGCAATCCTCCCGTATCGCGCGCCGTCGCGCTCGCGGGGCGAGCCTGGTGTTCACTGGCGGTGTGGAGCGCGGGCGCAGACTGAGCCAGGCGCTCGACGTGCGCCCGGGCGTTCGCATCCTCGTCTCGCTCGCCGCGGGCATCGCGGGCGGCGTCCCGCTCGGGTGGGGCTCGATCCCGGCGGCCCTGCTCGGCGGCTGGGCGATCGCGGGCGCGGTCTGGGTCGCCTGGACGTGGACCGTCATCGTGCCGATGAATGCGGACGAGACCCGTGCCCACGCCATTCGCGAGCAGCCGGGCCGGATCGAGACCCACTGGATCCTCGTACTCGCGTCGCTCGCGAGCCTCGGGGCGGTGGCCGTCGTCCTGGGCGGCGGCGAGGACGGCCGGAGCGATGTGCTCACGATGTCGGCGGTGCTGCTGTCGGTCTTCGTCTCGTGGGCGGTCGTCCACACGCTGTACTCGCTGCGCTACGCCCGCATGTACTACACGAGCCCGGAAGGCGGCATCGACTTCCATCAGGACGAGTCGCCGCGCTACACGGACTTCACCTACATGGCCGTGACGCTCGGCATGACGTATCAGGTCTCCGACACGGACCTCGGCGCGTCCGCGTACCGCCGGGTCGGGCAGGTGCATGCGCTCCTCTCGTACGTCTTCGGCACCGTCATCGTCGCGCTGCTCGTGAACCTCGTGGCCGGCCTCGTCGCCTGACCCTCACCGCCGACGCCGTCGAGCACGGCCCGGCGCAGCGCCGCACCGACGGCGCGCTCGACGTCCGGCACGGGATGAACGCCGTCAAGCGTGAGGTCCGCGTCCTTCCATCCGCCGTCCGCGGCGCGATACGGGGCCCATGGGTCGACGTAGCGCCAGCCGTTCTCCGTCGCGAGGTCCCTCAATCCCGCGTCGAGCGCCTCCGCCGCCGACCCGAGGCCCGTGATCGGCGCGATCGCCGAGACGACGACGGTCGGGACCCGCGCATTCCGGCCGATCGTGCGGACGTCGTCGAGCGTCTGTGGCATGGGATCGCCCCAGGCGATGTCGTTCGTGCCGGCCATGATCACGAGCGCGTCCGCGCAGAGCGGGCCCGTGACCGCGCCGGCCATCTG
>Ga0164242_10007348_pt1 | contig 12073 bp, 8 predicted proteins | sample OricomgcompostMG_FD_108783 | JGI IMG/M metagenome (GOLD analysis project Ga0164242, IMG submission 108783) | Miracle-Growth compost microbial communities from Emeryville, California, USA - Original compost - Miracle growth compost (MG) ... | reverse complement strand
CTGCGCTACCGGGCCGCTGGCAGGGCCGCGATGTCGCGATTGTCGATGTCTATGAGGGCGTCGGTCGTGTCTATGCCGGTCAGGCAAGTGAGGAAGAACTGAGCGAGCTTGAGCGCGTGGGCGTGCCGACTGTTGGCTCCTGCGCCGGACAGTTCACAGCCAACACGATGGCGATGGTAGCGGAGACACTGGGGCTCGCATTGCCATATTCCGCGATGATGCCGGCAGTTGCGAGTGGAAGGCGCGCGCTCGCCGAACAATCTGGCCGGACGCTGGCGAAACTCATTTTGGCCGGAGGATCAAAACCACGCGACCTCATCACCCGCAAGAGTCTGGAGAATGCGGCGGCGACGGTTGCCGCTACTGGCGGATCCACAAACGCGGCTTTGCATTTGCCAGCGATTGCGCACGAAGCTGGCATTTCCTTCACGCTCGATGATATTGGGCATATCTTTGCAAGAACGCCGCTATTGGCCGATCTCAAACCCGGCGGGAAATTCTGGGCGCGCGATCTGCATATGGTGGGTGGCGTTCCGGTGGTGCTGCGCGCACTGGCTGATGCGGGAATTCTGCATGGCGATTGCCCCACGGTAACCGGACAAAGCATCGGCGAAATTGCGCAGACAGCAAAAGCGCCCGACGGCGGGGTTGTACACGCAGCGGATGAGCCCATCGCGAAGACGGGCGGCGTCATCGTGTTGCGCGGAACGTTGGCGCCGGATGGCGCGCTTCTCAAGGTTGCCGGGTTGAAGCATGTGGTGCACGAAGGTCCCGCGCGCGTCTTTGAAAGCGAAGAAGATGCCGTCGTCGCTGTGCGCAAGCAAGCCTACGCGGCAGGCGATGTCCTGGTCATTCGCAATGAAGGCCCGAAAGGCGGCCCTGGCATGCGCGAGATGCTGGGCATTACCGCGCTGATCTATGGTCAGGGCATGGGCGAGAAGGTCGCGCTGCTCACGGACGGGCGCTTCTCTGGCGCGACGCGCGGGCTTTGCGTGGGACACATCGGTCCGGAAGCGGCGGCAGGCGGCCCGATTTCACTGCTGCGCGATGGCGATCCCATTCGGATCGATGCGGTAAAGGGCACTTTGGATGTTCTGTTGGATAAAAGCGTCCTTGATGCGCGGCGTGCCGCGTTTAATCCCCGCATCGCGGCCAAACTGCCGCCCGCTCTGGCGAAATACGCACGGCTGGTCGGTCCGGCGCATCTCGGCGCCGTAACTCACTGAACACAAACCATCTTGGGAGAAAGCGTTTGGAAAACCTCGCGATGACGTTCGGTGAACGCATGAAAAATGTTCTGAATGGCAAAGTCGCTGTCGTGACCGGCGCGGGCCGTGGTTGTGGACGCGCCATCGCCATCGGTCTGGCGCAGGCGGGCGCGAAAGTGTGCTGCATTGCGCGCAGCGGTGATGAGATCGAGTCCGCTGTCAGCGAGATCAAAAAGAACGGTGGACATGCCATCGCACAGCGCGCGGATGTTTCGGATTTGAACGCCGTCGACGCCGCTTTTGCGCAGACCGTCCAGACCTTCGGTGGCATCGATATCGTGGTCTTGAGCCACGGCGTGGCCGGCGGGCTCGGACCGGTGGATCAAGGCGATCCCAGGGAGTGGAAACGCACCGTCGAGATCAATCTTATCGGAACGTATTACAGTGCGCGGGCCGCAATCCCGCATCTGAAGATGCGCGGTGCTGGTAAGATTATCGTCGTCGGCTCCGGGCAAGGGCACCAGGGCACTGCATCGACATCGGCTTATGCGTGCTCGAAGGCGGGAGTGTGGGCCCTGGTGCAGTCGCTCTCGGCGGAGCTGGTCTCCTTCAACGTCAGCGTTAACGAGCTTTTGCCCGGTAACGTGAAGACGAAGCTCTACGATGAAACTTTCCAGCAGGTTGTCGCCATGACTCCGAAAGGCGGCGCCAGTCTTTCGGAAAAACGCTCGCACGAATGGCTGAAAGATCCTGAAGATGTCGTTCCGCTTGCGCTCTTCATGGCATGCCAGCCGGATATCGGTCCGACAGCGCAGAGTTTCAGCCTTATGCGGCGGTTTTAACGCTCAGTTTTCTCGAAGATTGCAGCGCTCGTCCTCTCACTTCGAGAAGAAGATGCGCTGTTTTGCGCCCGAAGCTGTTCGAAGCCGCTGATAACTTTGGCTTATGGAAATCCCCATCAGTCGATATTGGACGATTAACAAACGCTTCGCCAATCTGCACTCAAATGACCGTTTCGCGATGCGCGTGAGCGGCGATCATCCCTCAGGGGGGAACATGAAATCCGAATTTGCCCGCGAACTGCGGTACTCCTTTCTCACACTCGCTGTGCTCAGCAGTTTCTCGGTGTCCTCGCTGCCCGCGTGGGCTGATGATCAGAGCGGCACGGTTGAAACCGTGACCGTGACAGCCGAGCGTCGTTCCGAAAATCCGCAGAACGTGCCAATTTCCATTCAGGTGCTGTCCGGTCAAACGCTGGCTCTGCAAAATTCCAACTCGATGTCCGACCTCAGTCAAAAGACGCCGGGCGTGAATGTGAGCGCCAACGGTCGTGCGAACGACATGTTCATTCGCGGTATCGGCTCGGGCCTGAACCAGTCGTTCGACCAGTCGGTCGCGACATTTGTCGACGACATCTATGCGGGCCGCTCGCGCACGTCCGATGCGACGTTCCTCGATGTGGATCGCGTCGAAGTTCTCAAAGGCCCGCAGAGCACGTATTTCGGCAACAATGCCATCGCCGGCGCGCTCAACATCGTGACGACGAAGCCGGGCGACCAGTTCGAAGCCTCGGTGCGCGGCCTTTACGGCGAGTTCGGCCAATATGCGCTTGAAGCCGCTGCGGGTGGCCCGATCAGCGACGTGTTGGGCGCGCGCGTTGCGGTGATCATGGATGGCGACCGCGGCTTTCTCTACAACACCAACCTGGATCGTCACGAACCGTCGAACCGCAACGAAGCGGGGCGGGCGACATTGGTTTATCGCCCGACTGATAATCTCGACGTGACGCTGAAAGTCGAAGGCGGCCACGAACACGATACCGGCGCGGAAGGAACGTTCGAGCGCATCGTCGGTTGTCCGCCGACATCTCCGTTCACGCCAGCAGGCTTCTGTAGCATCGCTCTGGCGCAAGGCCTTCCCACGGGCCTGGATAACGACAAGAACGCTTTCGCGGCCGGTGCGGGATATTCGCTGGATACGCAAGGCGCCGTTCTTACCGCGAACTATCATGCGTGGGGCCACACTTTCACCTCCGTGACCGGTGCTAACAGCTATCACTTCAACGTCAACGAAGCGGCGAACGAAACACAGAACGACGGGCCGGTGCTGTTCTCGGTGCACGCGCCGGAACGCTATCAGCAATTCAGCCAGGAATTCCGCGTTGCGTCGCCATCTGGGCAGACCTTTGAATATCTAGCCGGCGTTTATTTCCAGACCGATCAGCTCAACTACGCACAGGCGTTTAACTTCGCGTTCCAGAATCCGGTGCTTTCGGTGCCGCCGTTCACCGCATTCGCGCCGCCGCTCGGGCAGGAGTCGGATGTTTCACAAGGCGAGCACAGCTATGCTGTGTTCGGATCGCTTACCTGGAATATCACGGATCAGTTGAAGGTGACCGGCGGTCTGCGCGGCAGCTGGGTTCAGAAATCTTTCAGCAGCGCCGAATATTACGGACAGGCGTCGAAGGATTTTGGCGGCATCATTCCTTACGCTGGCACGCTGTGCTCGGCTCCGGATGCGACAACAAATCCCGCCACCGGATTGCAGGCGCTGGCATCGAAGCTTGGCCTTGGTCAGGCATGCGCGTTCAAAGGTAATCGCTCGGACAGCGCGTGGCTACCCTCCGCAAAAGTGCAATATCAGTTCACGCCGGACGCAATGGGCTATTTCTCCTTCGCGAAAGGCTTCAAGGCGGGCGGCTTCAACGGCGCCGACACGACCGGCATCTACAGCAATATCCCGTATGCGCCTGAGCGCGTAGCTTCTTACGAAGTCGGCGTGAAGACGGAATGGTTCAACAACTCGCTTCTGCTCAATCTCGACGCGTTCCACAGCAAGTATAACGATTTGCAGGTTTCGTCGTTCATCGTGAACCCCGCGCCGATCTCGGTGGTAAACAACGCGGCCAGTGCGATCTCGCAAGGCTTCGAGTTCCAGGGCGAATGGGTCGTGACAGACGAATTCCACCTGTCGGCGAATGCGGCCTATCTTGACTCTCATTATGGCGATTACCCGAACGCCAGCCTCACGACGCTGCAGACCTATTGCGGCACCGCCAAATACGTCCCGGTGCCGTCCGCGAACGCCGGCTGCGTTGCGGCCTTCGGGCCGGCTGGCAAGTTGCCGACACCGTTTCAGGATCTGTCAGGGCGCCCGACGGCGTTCGCGCCGAAGTGGAGCGGTGGCCTGACAGCGTCGTACAGCACCTTTATTCTCAACGGCTATCAACTCACTGGCGAAGTCTCTCCATACTTCACGTCGGGCTACTTCCTGAGCGGCAACGGCACCGATGACTCGCTGGAAAAGCAGCGCAGCTATACGCGGTGGGATGCACGCATCACGTTGGAGAGCCCCGACAGCCATTGGGCCGTCGATCTGATCGGGAAGAACCTCTCCAACGAGACGATCCTTACGCAGATCAGCGGACTGCCGGCGTCCATCGGCTCCTTCGTGGCGTCGACGGAAATGCCGCGCAACGTGTCGGTCCAGGTTCGTTATCGTTGGTAATGCGACTGCCAACGGACAGGGCGGCTGCGCAGTTTGCGCGGCCGCCTTTTTCTTTATCGCCGAGTATTGCGCGCTTTGGGTATGCGCTTCTGCCTGCTGTCGGTATCCGTCTTCACATCGTCGCCGGAAAGTTTCTCGATAGCGAATTTGTAAAAAGAGTCTGTCACACCGCTGCTGCCTTTCGCCTTCACGATCGCGAGTTTTTTGGCGAAATGCGGCGGCTTCAACGGGCGATAGACCGCACCGGGCATGTGCATTCTGCTGCTATAATCTGGAAGCAGGCCGCATCCGATGCCCATTGCCACGAAATTTACCACCGCGAGCATGAGATCGAACTCATAGACGACGTTCATCGTCGCGGAGGCATCGAGAAACAACTTCTCGATCTCATGAAATGACTCCGGATCGCGCGCGCGCGGGAAGATAATGAGCGGCTCGTTGGAAAGGTCCTTTATCGTAAGAGCCGCCTTTTTTGCCAGTGGGTTCTCCGTTGGCAGCACCGCGACAAGTGGGACATCGAACAGTTCGGTGACGTCGAATTCGTCTGTTGGAATGGGATGCCACACGAAGCCGATGTCGATCTCGTCCCGGCGCAGGCGTTCGATCTGCTGTGGCGTGCGCAAGTTTTCGAATGAGAAGTGGATCTGCGGCCACTTCTTCCGGAACGCCGGTACGATGCGCGGGAAGACGAGCAATTCGGCTGGCCCGTTGTGACCGATACGGATATGACCGATCTCGCCGTTCGCCGCTTGTTGGGCTTGCGAAACCGCGCGGCCGACATCGTTCAGGATCTGACGGCTCTGTTCCAGGAACACACGGCCGGCTTCCGTCAGTTTGATGCCGCGTCCGCCGCGCGAGAAGAGTTGGGCTTTGATTTCGGTCTCGAGTTGATGGATCTGCACGCTCAGCGCTGGCTGGGCAATGTGAAGACGTGCCGCCGCGCGCCGCAGATTCAGCTCTTCCGCGGCCGCCACAAAATAGCGGATATGGCGCAACTCCATCGATAACCAAGACCTATCGCTCGCTAACCAATCGATATTGGACGCTTGAATGGAGGCTGTCTACGGTCTGCGCCACGGCGGGGTATTTTCGCCGGAAAGCCGGTAAAAATCGGCGCACACAGGGAGAGGACGACTTCCCAGATCCTACGCGGCCACAGACTTGGCGGCGTGGCGCCACTCCTCGGGATGGCAATGGGACCCGTCGCGTGAGATGGCGCAAGCGGAAAAGCCTCATGTGGATATTGAGATCGCTGGGGAAGGCGAGTGCGCGGTGATTTTCGTGCATGGCGGTGCGTGCGCGAAAGAGGACTGGCGGTTTCAGGCGAAGGAACTTTCTTCGCGCTTCCGCGTCATCACGCTGGATCTGCCGGGACACGGCAAATCCGATCCGCCGCAGACCCCGACCATCATCACGTTTGCCGATCCCATTGTCGACATCCTGTCCGCACAAAAGAACCGTGCCGTTCTCGTAGGGCACAGTCTTGGCTGCCGCGTCATTCTGGAAGCCTATCGCCGCGCGCCAGATTCCGTTGCGGCCTTGATTTTCGTGGACGGTAGTCTTTCGGCATCCAACGATGATCTTCTTCCCCTAGCTAAGACGAAACAGTTATTGCGAGAAATGGGTGTGGATGCCTTTCTCAACTTCTCGTTCCGCCAGATGTTCGTTCCCGGCAGCGACTCTAATCTTGTCGATCATGTCGTTTCGCGCGCGCTGCACGGCAATACGGCGGTCGTAGAGGCCGCGCTGCTGGACGCTATTCGCTTCGACGCTTGCCAATCTGCCGGGATATTGGCGCAGATCACAGTGCCTGTACTCTTGCTGCAAAGCTCATCCATCGATGAGCGGTTCCAGCGGATCAGTCTTTCGCCGGGAATGCGGACACCATGGACAGCGCTGGTCGCCAGAACCGTGCCGCATCATGCGCTGAACATCGTGGAAGGGGTAGGGCATTTTCCGCATCTGGAAGCGCCTGAAGCGATCAATGCGCATATCGTGCAATTCATGGAAGAGAGCGTCATCGGGCGCCGTGGCGCTAAGGCTCTGGCGGCGGATACTGCATGATCAACCAGGACGCATCAAAGAGCTTGCTAAAGAACTTCGATCATTCGGGGTTGGTCCGGTGCGCCGTCTATCGCGGTGGCACCAGCCGTGCCGTGGTTTTTCCCGCGGACGATGTGCCTTCCGATCCGGCGAAGCGCGATGCGTTCCTGCTGTTCGCGATGGGCTCGCCGCATTTCCGCCAGATCGACGGTTTGGGCGGCGCGCATCCGGTGACGTCGAAAGTCGCCATTGTCGGGCCTTCGACTCGGCCCGAGTGCGACATCGATTATACGTTCGCGCAAGTCGATGTAGCGCGGCCGATGGTGGATTATTCCGGCGTCTGCGGAAACATCTCGGCTGCGATTGGCCCGTTCGCGATCGATAGCGGGCTGGTGCGCGTGGAAGGAAATTCCGCGCAAGTTCGCATCTACAACACCAACACGGATCGCGTCCTGATCTCGCACGTTCCAGTCCGTGACGGCCGTGTCGAATATGATGGCGACTACACGATCGACGGCGTGCCGGGCAGCGGTTCGAAGATATTTCTCGATTACAGCCGTTCGACCGGAACCTTGAAGGGCAATTTGCTGCCGACCGGGCACGCGTGCGACAAAATCCGGCTCTCGTCCGGCGCGAACATCGACGCGACGTTCTGCGATCTGGCTTATCCGTGCGTCTTTGTCGATGCCGCTGCCGTTGGTTTGCGCGGTACGGAATCGCCGTCCGAGATCGAGCAGAGCGCAGATGTCATCGAGAGACAGAAAGAGATTCGCGGCCGAGCGGCGCAGATTCTCGGTTTGGTGGACGATTGGAAAAAAGCGGATGCCGATACGCCGATCAAGCCACTTCTGGTTTGCGTTGCGCCGCCATCCGATGCCGATGTGCTGGATGGAAAGCTTTCAGCATCCGCGATTGATCTTCATGCACGCGCCTTTGCGCTTAACCGCGCGCACGAAACGATGGCGGCTTCGGGCGCGCTTTGCCTCGCGGCAGCTTCGCGCGTGCCCGGCTCGGTCGTTCAGCGTGTTCTGCGGAATGGTGATCGCGCATCGCCCGAACTGCGCATCGGCCATCCAGGCGGCGCGATGGCGATTGAGATTGAAGTCACCTCGTCCCATTCTGAAGATCTGATTTCGGTTTCGCGGATCGGCACCGGGCGAACCGCGCGCCCGATCCTCGAAGGAAGCCTTTTCGTTCCGCCGAGGTTCAGATGACGGCAGTTACGAATGCGCTGGCGGAATTCGCGGCCAATCTGACATTTGCGGAAATGCCCGACGCGGTGGTCACGCAGGCGGAGAGCCTGTTTCTGGATTTGACGGGTGTGATGATCCGTGGCCAGTCGCTGGATTCAACGCTGGCCCTCAAAGCGGCGCTTCGCGATCTGGGGCTGACGGCGGGGAAGGCCCGTCTTGCCGGAAGTGATGAGCTTTGGACCCCGTTCGGCGCGGCTCTCGTGAACGGCGCTGCGGCGCACAGTCTCGATTTCGACGACACGCACGCGCGATCTGAGATTCATCCTGGTGCGCCGATCATTCCCGCCGCGCTGGCCGCTGCGGAAATCGTCGATGCGGATACCAGGACACTGCTGGCCGGCGTCGTGGCCGGCTATGAAATCATGTGCCGCGTGGCCGAAGGGCTGGCGCCGACGGCGCGTCCGGAACGGGGCTTTCACATCACGGGTGTTGCGGGTGCGTTTGGCGCGGCAGCGGCTGCGGGAAATATTCTCGGGCTGACGCCGCAACAGATGGCGAGCGCTTTCGGCACCGCATTGAGCCAATCCGCCGGATCGCGGCAATTCATGATCAACGGTGCGTGGACAAAGCGGTTTCACGTCGGCAACGCCTCCGCCGCCGGTCTGATGGCCGCAATGCTGGCGCGCCACGATTACAGCGGCGCCGTCGATGCACTTGAAGGCAGGTACGGATTCTTTGCGCTTTACTCCAATGCGCCGCAGCCCGAGGCTGCGATTAGAGGGCTGGGCAGCATCTGGGAAATCCTTGCCGTCGGGATCAAGCCTTATTCCTGTTGCCGCGCCATTCATGCCGCGCTCGACGCAGTGCAGGAATTGCGTTCTTGCGAAGAGATAAAATTATCTGTGATCCTTTCGGTTCGCGTCGGGCTCGCGCAGAAGTCCTACGATCTCACGGGTGCGCCACAGGCGATGAAGCGCGCTCCGGTGACAGCGGTGGATTGCCAATTCTCCACCCACTTCTGTGTAGCGTCGATGCTCGCGCTGGGTCGCGTCTCGTTCGATGAATTCGAGAGCCTCGTCGCTGATCCAGAAATCAAAAGCCTGATGCAGCGGACAGATGTATATGTCGAGCCGCGCGTCGAAGCGGAATATCCGCAGCGATTTTCCGGCTTGGTCGAGATCGGAATGGAGGACGGCCGCACGCTGACAAAGTTCGTGCCGACTCCGTCCGGCGAGCCCGAGACAATGCTGAGCGAAGCGCAACTTCGGGAGAAATTCGGTGCGCTGGTGTCGCCCACGCTCGGCGCGGCCGGCGAGGCGGCGCTCTTCGCCGCCATCGGCCGGATGACGGAGGGTTATCCCGCCGTGCGGCTTCTCGATCTCATGCAACCGCCGTCCAATCCGGAAAAACTGCGCGCACAAGGAGGCGTCTGATCACGTTATGCCCACATTGTTTGACAAAATATGGAATGATCACGTCATCGCCGATCTGGGAGACGGCGCGTCCCTCATTCATATTGATCGCCACTTCCTGCATGAAGTGAGTGGCGCGGTTTCGCTGAAAGAGCTGAACCGGCACAATCGCACCATCCGCAATCCCGAACTGACTTTCGCCACGCTGGATCACGTGCTGGAAACCGTTCCGGGCCGCGGCATGACCACCCGCATGCCCGGCGGCAACGATTTTCTGAACGAATTCACGCAGCGGATGCCAAGCAATATCCGTTTCTTCGATCTCGACAATCCGCGCCAGGGCATCGTGCACGTCATCGCGCCAGAGCTTGGCGTTGCGTTGCCGGGCATGACATTCATTTGCGGCGACAGCCATACCTGCACGGTCGGTGCGGTCGGAGCGTTCGCATGGGGCGTGGGCACCAGCGACAGCGAACATGCGCTCGTCACGCAAACCATCGTTCAGAGCAAACCCAAAACGATGCGCGTGAATTTCGAAGGAAAGCTCGCACCCGGCGTTTATGCGAAGGACATGATCCTTGCATTGATCGGACGACAGGGCGCCGGCGGTGGCACAGGCTACGCGGTCGAGTTTGCGGGATCTGCCATTCGCTCCTTGCCGATGGCGGGACGCCTGACGCTCTGCAATATGGCGGTGGAGTTCGGCGGCCGCACGGGCATCGTCGCGCCGGACGAGATCACCTTTGCTTATCTGAAGGACCGGGAGTTTTCGCCCAAAGGGCAGGCGTGGGATGAGGCTGTGGCTGCGTGGCGCAAACTGCCCAGCGATCCTGATGCGAAATACGATCTCGAAATCACGTTCGACTGCGCCGACCTTGCGCCGCAGGTGACATGGGGTACGAGCCCGGAGCATGTCGTCGGTATCGATGGCCGCGTGCCCGATCCTTCGGAAGCATCCAATCAAGTGGCGCGCAAGTCGCGCGAACTGGCACTGACCTATGCGGAACTATCGCCCGGCACACCGCTGGAAGGATTGTCTATCAGTGGCGCGTTCATCGGTTCCTGCACCAACAGCCGGCTCGACGATCTGCGGGCTGCGGCGAATATCCTGAAAGGCCGCAAAGTGGCCGAAGGTGTGACCGCGATTTGTGTGCCGGGATCGACAGCCGTGAAGCACGAAGCGGAATCCGAAGGGCTGGATCGCATCTTCAAGGATGCCGGGTTCGAATGGCGCGAGTCCGGTTGCTCGCTTTGCATGAGCGGCGCGACTGGTGGGGAGAGCTTTGCGAAGGACGCGCGCGTTATCGCCACAACCAACCGCAACTTTGCCGATCGACAAGGGCCGCATGTCCGGTCCCATCTTGCAAGCCCCATCACCGTGGCCGCGTCCGCCGTCGCTGGCGCGATTGCCGACCCCCGCAAATTGGAGGTGCGTTCATGAAGCCGTTCGTACAGGTGACGGGTGTCGTCGCGCCGCTGATGCGTGCGAACATCGACACCGATCAGATCACGCCGGGGCATACCGGCATGAAAGTCGAAAGCTCCGGCTTCGGTTCTGGCCTTTTCTTCAACTGGCGTTATCTGCCGGACCGTTCCGAGAATCCGGACTTCATTCTCAATCAGCCGCCTTATCGCGGCGCGAAGTTTCTTATCACGGGTCCCAATTTCGGTTGCGGCAGCTCACGCGAGTTCGCCGTCTTCGCGCTGCGCGATTTCGGCATTCGCGCCGTGATCGCGCATGGCTTCGGTGCGATCTTCACTAGCAATTGCTACATCAACGGCCTTCTCCCTATCTCGCTTGACGAAAGCATCGTCAACAGCATCGCCGCGGAAATCTCGGCCGAGAACACCGAGGTCACCATCGATCTGGATCAGAGCGTGGTCATCTCGCCCAAAGGGAGTAGGCATCCCTTCTATGTGCCTGCGATCCAGCGCGAACGACTTCTGGAAGGGCTGGATGCGATCGACGCGACACGCAAACGCGAGCCGGCGATCGCGGCATTCCAGGCTCAGGACGCGCAGAAGCGACCGTGGGTCTACAATGTTTGAGGTTGGATAACCGCATATGAAAAAGCCAACGCTCAAAGAACTGCTCGCGACCGAAAATCCGCTGATGCTTCCCGTGGCGCACGATGCAGTCTCCGCCAAACTCATCGAGCGCGCGGGTTTTCGCGCGGGCTCCATCGGCGGCTTCGGTGTGATCGGTTGCCGTCTCGGTCTGCCCGATCTTGGTCTTGCGAGCTTCGGTGAGATCAGCGCTGCGGTGCGCGACATATCCGGCGCTGTCTCGCTGCCTATGGTAGTGGATGCGGATGACGGCTATGGCGACGTGAAGAACGTCGTGCGCACCGTGCAAGTTTACGAAGACATGGGCATCTGCGCCATCGTGCTTGAAGATCAGGTAAGTCCGAAGAAATGCGGGCACATGAAAGTCGAACGCAAAATCGTTCCTGCAGAGGAAGCGGAAGCCAAACTTGCAGCGGCTGTTGCCGCACGAAAGAGCAGAGATTTCTCCATCATCGCCCGCACCGATGCGCGCAGCGTCGAAGGGCTGGACGCTACCATCGCGCGCGGAAAGCGTTACGTGGCCAAAGGCGTGGACGGATTGTTTATCGAAGCGCCAACTTCGATTGAAGAACTGAAACGTATCGGCAAGAGCTTTGACGTTCCGCTGATTGTGAACGCGGCGGAAGGCGGGCGGTCGCCGGTG
>Ga0164242_10007347_pt1 | contig 12074 bp, 9 predicted proteins | sample OricomgcompostMG_FD_108783 | JGI IMG/M metagenome (GOLD analysis project Ga0164242, IMG submission 108783) | Miracle-Growth compost microbial communities from Emeryville, California, USA - Original compost - Miracle growth compost (MG) ... | reverse complement strand
TAGTTGAAGCCTTCCGGCGGCTGTGCCCCAAGCGCGCGGCAGATTTGCCCGGCAAGCTTGACGGAATCGATCAGGTCCTTGCCCGACATCTCGTAATCGACGGAAAGCGCCGCCCAGCGCATCGCCCAATCCGGCTTCCATTGCAACTTGGCATGGCCGCCGGTGACGGGCGTCTCGTAGCGCTTTCCCGTGTCGGGATCGCGCCACACGATCGTACCCGCCTCGACATTGCGCTCGTCGATCGGAACCTGCATGACGATGCCCGTCTCCGGATGGATGGGCAGGAAGGGGGAATAGGTTTGCGCCCGTTCCTCGCGCAGAGACGGAAGCATGATCTCCATGATCTTGTCGAAACGGGCAAGCATGGAAAGCAGCGTCGCGTCGAAGCGGCCGGAACGATAATAGTCGGTGGAAGACGCGAATTCGTAGTCGAAGCCGAACGTATCGAGAAAGCGCCTCAGCATCGCATTGTTGTGATGGCCGAAGCTCTCATGCGTGCCGAAAGGATCGGGAATGCGCGTCAGCGGCTTGCCGAGATTGGCGGAAAGCAACTCTTTGTTCGGAACATTGTCGGGCACCTTGCGCAGGCCGTCCATGTCGTCCGAAAAGCAGAGGAGCCGTGTCTTCACCCTGTCTTCGGTAAGAACGCGAAAGGCGTGCCGCACCATGGAGGTGCGCGCGACCTCGCCGAACGTGCCGATATGCGGCAGGCCGGAAGGGCCGTAGCCCGTTTCGAACAGCACGGTTGCGGGAAAGCCTTTCTGCTTGTACCGCTCCACGATCTTGCGCGCTTCCTCGAAGGGCCACGCCTTGCTGGCGGCGGCTTCGGCAATGATTTCGGGCGTAAGTTCGATCGAGCCGCTTGGGCTTTCGGGCATTTTTCGCTTGTCCTGTTTGTTCGTTGGGCCGGACGAGCCGGCATCCAGCGGCTCTCAATGCTCTATGCGGCAACGAGGCGGCGGTCAATGCGGGCCTTCGGCGCGAAACCGGCCCGTTTTCGATTGCGGCCGCACCGCCGCGTCACTACCATTGAGGCGAATGGCCCAGCGAAGGAACCTCTATGTCTTCTCCCTCAGTGCACGAGGCTTTGGTTTACATCATGGTCGTGATTTCCGCGGCCGACCGGGACATGACGGACGAGGAGCTTGCCCGTATCGGTAATATCGTCCGCACCTGGCCGGTTTTCGTCGATTTCGACGAGGAGAATTTGGTGGATGTGGCGCAAGATTGCCAGAAGCTTTTGCAGCAGGAAGACGGGCTAAGCCGGGTTCTCTCGACGATCAAGGCGGCTGTCCCGAAGCGGCTCCACGACACGGCCTATGCGCTTGCCTTCGAGGTCGCCGCGGTCGATCTCGAAATGCGGCTGGAAGAACTGCGCATTCTTCAATTGCTGCGCGAGAGCCTTGTGATCGAGCCTGGCGTCATCGAGGCGATCGAGCGCGCCGCCAAGGCTCGTCACCGCATGCTGCAGTAAGACCCCTTAAGGCTGCCCGCTCCGTCAATAGAAGCCGACAGGGAAATAGCGCAGATAAAGGTCTGAAAAGACGCCCTTCACGCCAAGCTCATGAAGCGCGTAATTGAGCGCCGCCAGCAATGCCTGGTCCTCCGGCCTGACGGCGATGCTCATGCCTTCGCCGAGATAGCGGGAGGAGAGATAGGGGCCGCCGGCGAAACGGCAGCAATCGGCGGAATCGGTGCCGGACAGCCAGAAGGCAAGCCGCATCCCGTCGCCGAAAATACCCTCGATCTTTCCCGATTTCAGATCGGCGCGCATCGCATTCTCATCAGTGTAGGGAATGGCGACCGCGTCCGGAAAATACGCGCGCAGCATATGTTCATGCTCCGACCCTCCGAGCACGCCAATATGCTTGCCTTTGATTTCTTTATAGATGGGTTCGGCGATCGTGGATTGGCGCGCGACAACCAACCGCGCGGGAAATCTGAGATAGGAGCGCGAGAAAGCATAGATCTCCCGCGCGTGCGGGGTTACGGCGATGCCGGCGATAATCGCATCGCCCTGTTTTTTGGCGAGCGCGTCCGGCAACTCGTTCCAGGGAAGCGCCTGGATTTTGCATTTCTCCAGGATGTTGAGTTCCACGCAAATGGCGCGCGCAAGATCCACATTGAAGCCTGCCAGTCGGCCGCTCTTGTCGAGGAAATTGAACGGCGGAAAATCGGCGGTGGTGAGAAAGCGTATATGCGTCACATTGGTTAGATCGGGTTTGGGCAGCCTTTCGCGAGCATCCCAGAAAGACGGAATGGCCGGCCCGTCGGCCCTCGCGGCGATCGCCATCGGAAACAGAAATGCGAGTGCGAGAACCAGGGCGCTCCATGCTCTCCGGCGATGTTTGGATTTGGATATTTCGGCCTCCGATTTTCTGTTGATCGCCAAGAAAGGCTTTCCTATTCTTGCTCGTGGGGGGTGCATCATGGAAAAATTCGAAGCTGTCATAGTTCGCCATTGCTGCTGTCATTTGGCGTATTGCTGGCTGTCGCCGCTATATTTCCTGTCGCTTCGTAAAAAGCTGGTTGGGCAGCATACCGGCTCGCCGCTTCCCCGCAAGATAGCCGCATCGTAGCGGCGGCCATGCCGTTCGGCTGCTAGGCTCCCGTTCAGGGCGTGGGAGAGGTGGACGTTTCAGCAGAAGTTTCCAGCCATCCCGGGAAACCGTTCGAAAGGATTTCGCCGGATGATCTCGGATGGATCGGTTTCTTTCGGCGGCTCGGTCTGACGACGGAGCAATCCTCCGCGCACGCGCGCCGCGCTGAAGTGCGGCAGACGCCGCCTTTGCGGGAACTGCTCCTATCAGGTCTCGTGCCCGAAACGCGGATCTACCGCGAACTGGCGGACATATTGGGATTGCCCTTCGAGGATGATGTCGATCCGGAGAAGCTGATCCTGCGGGGGCGGGACCTCGATAAGCTGTTGCGCCAGGGATGCGACAAATCGCTCGTGGTAAGGATGGAGGTCGCGGCCAGCGCCGTTGTAGTGCTCTGGGCGCCGGTGGCCATGGAGCTTGGCGAAATGGCCGAGCGGGTTCGCCGCAGCCCATCGCTTGCTTCGCGCATTCGTATCGTCGCTCCCGGAAGGCTGAGGCAGGCTCTCACCATTCGCGCCGAAGCCCGGTTCCAAAGGCTGGCGGAAGAAAAGCTCTTTCATGAATTTCCGAGCTGTTCCGCCCGTTTCACCGTGACGGGTGGACAGGGATTTTTGGCTGGCGCGGCTCTGGTCGGCTTTCCCCTCGCGATTGCGACCGTGCCGCATGTTGCGGAACTCACGATCCATCTCTTCTTTTCAGCCTTTTTCTTCCTCTGCGTTTCACTGCGCCTTTGGGCCGCGGCCTCTTTCGACCCGCAGCCTTTAGCGGCCATCCTTCCTCACAAGCCGGGTGAGCTTCCGACCTATTCGGTTCTCGTCGCGCTCTACAAGGAAGCGGAAATCATTCCCGACCTGTTCATGGCTCTTGACCGGATCGTGTGGCCGCGCGGCAAACTTGAAATCAAGCTCGTCTGCGAAGCCGACGACACGGAAACGTTGCGGGCAATCGAAGCATATGGCCTTAGGCCATTTGCCGAACTTATCCGCGTTCCTGCGAGTGCCTTGAGGACGAAGCCAAGAGCGCTGGCTTATGCTCTCGCGATGTCGAGCGGAGAGCTGATCGCCCTCTACGACGCTGAGGACAGGCCGCATCCTCTTCAACTTGTCGAGGCTTGGCAAAGATTCGCTGCAGCGGACCATGCGCTTGCCTGTGTCCAGGCGCCGCTCGTCATCTCGAACCATCGCCAAAGCAACATCGCGCGAATGTTTGCATTTGAATATGCGGCGCTCTTTCGTGCACTGCTTCCATGCTTGGCCAAGCGACAGCTGGTTCTCCCTCTCGGCGGAACGTCCAATCATTTCCGACGCGCGGCGTTGGAGGCGGTCGGCGGATGGGATCCTTATAACGTAGCCGAGGATGCCGATCTCGGGCTCCGCCTGGCGCGGTTCGGCTACCGCACGGAAATGATCTCTCGCCCGACTTTGGAAGAGGCGCCCGAAACAATCGCGGCCTGGTTGCCGCAGCGCGCGCGCTGGTTCAAGGGATGGGCGCAATCCTATCTTGTCCATATGCGAACGCCGTTGGCGCTCTGGCACGATCTCGGTCCGACTTCGTTCGTGATCTCTCAGATTCTCTTCGCCGGGATGATCCTTTCGGCGATCGGCCATCCGATTTTTCTTGCAACGATCGCCTATATTCTGACGCGGATAGGCGAAGGCGCAAGCCTCGACGGCTGGCAATCCTTCCTGCTGGCGTTCGATTGCTGCAACATCTCTTTAGGTTATGCCGCCTTCCTGGTGCTTGGATGGCAGGCTCTCGCGGAGAAGGAAAGGTCAGGTTTCTGGAAAACCATCCTGCTCACGCCCTTTTATTGGTTTCTGATGTCCGTCGCAGCCTTCCGGGCCGTGTGGAAACTCTACTCGGCGCCGCATCAATGGGAGAAGACCCCTCACTTCAGGCGGGAGGGCGCGATCGATCTCGCCGGTCGACCGGAACCGCGGCGACCGGACGTCAGTCGCCCATCAGGAAATCGGGACCTTCGCCGATAAGCTTGGGGTCTTCATCGCCGAGCGCCGAAACATCCCGATTCGTATAAGACAGCGAAAGCAGCACGCGGCGGATTACCGCCAGCCGGGCGCGCCGCTTATCGTTCGCTTTTACGATGGTCCATGGCGCGAAAGCGGTGTGGGTCTTCTGGATCATCTCGTCCCGTTTTGCCCCATATTCATCCCATTTGCTCATGCCGGCGATGTCGATGGGGGAGAATTTCCAGGTCTTGAGAGGATCATGCCTGCGGTCGTGGAAACGCTTCAGCTGCATTTCCTGACCAATGTTCAGCCAGAACTTAAAGAAGTGAATGCCGCCATTGACGATCATTCTCTCGAAGTGCGGCGCTTCTTCCAGGAAGTGCTGATGCTGTTCGGGCGTACAAAAGCCCATTACAGGCTCCACGGCGCCGCGATTGTACCAGGAGCGGTCGAAGGTGACGAATTCGCCTTCCGTGGGAAAATGAGCCACATAGCGTTGAAAATACCACTGTCCGCTTTCCCGTTCCGTTGGTTTGGGAAGCGCTACGTTGCGCGCCGTGCGCGGGTTCATATAACGGCGAAGCGCGAAAATCGTGCCGCCCTTACCGGCAGCGTCCCGGCCTTCGAACAGCACCATCACGCGGCTGCCGCTTTTCTGCATCCAGTCTTGCAGCTTGACCAGCTCCACTTGCAGGCTTTCGAGCGCCTTTTCATATTCGCGGCGCGGCATTTTATGCGCATAGGGGTAATTGCCCGAGGCCAAGGCTTTCTTCTTCACCCAATCGGGCAGCTTCGGCACGTCGACATCGAAGATGCGCTTCTTGCCGCCGATATGAAGCTCCACGGGCTTCGTGTCGGGGAATTCCGGGATCGCTCTCTTTTTCGCCACGCTGCCTCCTTCCAGATTTCCCCTATCGTGCTACAAGCAAGGCGCTTGCGGTTTTGTGTCAAGATTATGCGGGAAATCAAGGACTTGCTGATGAAGACTCCTTTATTCCCCAGCCTTTTCGGCGGGCGTGCTTCCATGCATAAACGTGCAACCCTCGCAACAGAGGGCGTATAATTCCATGAACGGATCCGACGAAGCGGAAAGGCGGCGCTGGATAGCGCCATTGGGCCGCCTGACGGCGAACCGCTCGACATTCGTCTTGGCAGCGCTGGCATTGCTTCTCGCGACGTGGCTGGCCCCTCCAGCCGGGATCGCGGTGTTTCTCGTGATTTGCGCGGGCGTCTTGCTGACTCCGCTTGGGCGCGAGCGCGCCGCTCCCGTCGAAGCGTCATCCGCAGCATCGGCTCTCGAAACCGTTCGGGCGCTGGATCTTGCGGCCGCCATCCCCGATCCGGTCGTCTTCTTCGACAGCGGGGGCGCCATCATCCACGTCAACGCTGCGGCATCCGACGCATTCGGCCCTTTGAGACGGGGCTCGCCCGTGCGCCTGACGTTCCGCACGCCGGAGATGCAGGATCTGATTTCCCGCGTGGTGACGGCGGGCGCCGGGGGAGACGGGGTCGATTTCGCCGAGAGGATTCCGATCGAGCGGTTGTTCCGGGTCACCGCGGCCCCGGTCGGAGACGCGCACGGTCTTTTCGTCCTCGTTTTTAAGGACCAGAGCGAGGCGCGCCGAATCGACCGTATGCGCGCGGATTTCATCGCCAACGCCAGCCATGAACTTCGAACGCCGCTCGCCTCGATTTCCGGTTTCATTGAAACTCTGCGCGGACCGGCGAGGAACGATGCCAAGGCGCGCGCGCATTTTCTTGAAATCATGGAGGCCCAGACCGGGCGCATGGCGCGCCTGATCGACGATCTGTTGTCGCTGTCGCGTCTCGAAATGAAAACATATTCGCGCCCCGGCGGGACGGTCGACGTCGTCGCCATTCTCCAGAGCGTGGTCGATGCGCTGAATCCTCTGGCGAGCGAATTGGGAGTGGTGATGGAGAAGGAGATCGATGCAGGCCCGCTCATGGTGCGGGGCGATTGGGACGAGCTTTTCCAGGTCTTCGAAAATCTGGTCGAGAATGCCTGCAAATATGGACAGGCGGGCAAGCGCGTCGTCGTTTCCGCGACCCGAAAAGAGGATGGCGTCGTGGCGGCGGTGAGGGACTTCGGACCCGGCATCCCGAAGGAGCATATCCCGCGAATCACCGAACGCTTCTATCGCGTGGATGTGGAGAACAGCCGTTCCCAGAAGGGAACGGGCCTTGGCCTCGCCATCGTCAAGCATATTCTGACCCGGCACAATGCGCGGCTCGAAGTCTGGTCGGAATTGGGCGAGGGCGCGCGTTTCGGCGTCCATTTTCCTGCTGATTGAAGGGCAGGGCACGATCGGCGCGAAACTTTATTTCCCGCAAGCGGTTTTTACTGTCACATCACCTTCAGAGAAGGATAAGAAACTGAACGGAATCAGCATCGTCCGAGCAAGGTTGCGTCGAGCAGGAAGATTGCCTTGGCTGACGGACCAACTCGGCAACACCAGAAGATGAACACCACCCACACGCAACACGCCTTCGACGAGGACTTGAAATTCCTGACCAACCGGATCGCGTCCATGGCCGGCCATGCCGAACGCATGGTTGACCAGTCGGTGAGGGCGCTTGTGGGTTCGGATAGCGGCCTTGCGGGAAAGGTGATCGAGGACGACCTGCTTCTCGACGCCGCGCAGCGCGAGATCGACGACAAGACGATCTCCATTATCGCGCGGCGCCAGCCAATGGCCGACGATCTGCGCGAGGTCATCGGTGCGATCCGCATTTCCGCCGATCTCGAACGCGTTGGCGATCTCGGCAAGAATATCGCGAAGCGGGTCGTCGCCGCGACGGGGACGCAGCAGCCGATGAGCCTCTTCCGGGGCATAGAAGCTCTGGCCGAATTGGCGCTCATGCAGTTGAAGGACGTGCTCGATGCCTATGCGTCCCGCTCGGTGGAGCGCATCGGCATGGTGCGCAATCGCGACGATCAGATCGACGCCATGTACACTTCGCTCTTTCGTGAGCTTCTTACGTACATGATGGAAGATCCCCGCAGCATCACATCATGCACGCATCTTCTCTTCTGCGCCAAGAACATCGAGCGGATTGGCGATCACGCCACCAATATCGCTGAAACGCTGTATTATATCATCACCGGCGAGCAGATGCCGGTCGAGAGGCCGAAGGAAGATGAGAGCCACAAGGTGGTGGCGCGCGTGGAAAAGGCCTCGAGTTTCCCAGGCCAATGAACCTCCCTGCGTGAGGGCGTCACTCGAGGGGGAGCCCCGAAAAAAGAGGCCTGAGCCCGTCGCCGGCTATTTACCGGCTACGCCGCCTGTCCGCCGGCGGCTGGAAGGCGATGCGTGCGTGATATGAGCAATACGGGCTGTTTTCCTTCGAATCGTTGCCGCAGAAGCTGAAATCCTCCGTGAGAGGATCGCCGCTCGGCCATTTGCACGTCCGTTCGGTCAGCTCCACCAGCTTCAGTTCGCGCGATATTGGCATCGCCAAATTCTCGATCACGCGCGGCATCTGCCTTGCGACGGGCTCGGCTTCGAACTGCACCTGCAGCGCCGTCGCGCCCACCGTCGTCGCGACGGTTCGCATCTGGGTGACGCGCGCCGCGGCCTTTGCGCCGCTCGTGGATTGCGTCGATTTCTTTTGCCGTGCCGGCGCTGTGGCGCGACCCCGGTTGGAAAGCTTCAGGCGATGCACTTTGCCGATCACCGCGTTCCTGCTGACGCCGCCCATTTGGGCCGCGATCTGGCTGGCGCTCAATCCTTCCAGCCAGAGCTTCCGCAGAAGTTCGACACGCTCTTCGGTCCAGTTCATCGAACAGGCTCCCAATATTGCCCGCGGAATCCGAATCCCTCCACCCGCCCAGCATTGCGCCAGGGTGACAACTACATCTATCGGGTTTGTAGGTTCGCCGCACGAAATCTAGTTCGATTGCCAAGTTACCGTATGGGTTGACTCGGTGACAAGAGTCCGGCGCCAGCCATGAATCGCTTTTTCGGGTTTTCCCCAACTTGCCCGTCCGTCGCGGGGAATTCTTTTTCGCCAGTGTGATTCTTATGCAACGTGCGATGCGCGGAAGGGACAGTCGGAGCGTCGAGATCCGCCTGCGTATTCCTGGCGATCTGTGGCGAATGGGCCGTGAGCTTCGCGTTGACAGAGCCGGGGAAAAAACGGATATAGAACGTACAGGCCGTCCTCGGGGGCGGCCTTTTTGGTTTTGCGGCCGGTTTCTGGACGGAATTTTCTGCTTCTAGTGGTTTGTTTCCAACATTTGCATTCGATTTGTATCAGGCCAGGGGCAAATGTTGGAAACAGAAAGTCACTAGTAAGTTTATGATTCTAGTGGAACTTTCGAATTTGACATTCGATTCTGGGTTCGACATCAAGCGGGTATCGAATGTCAAATTCATTCCACTAGCGGACGCTGGCTGTCTGTCGGGAGATGAAGATGAACGATACGGCAATTTACGGGACATTCGCACGCGCCCCTCTCGCCTTCGAGCGCGGAGAGGGAACCTGGCTCTACACGGCCGATGGCGAGCGATATCTCGACTTTGCCGGCGGCATCGCCGTCAATTCGCTCGGTCATAGCCACCCTCATCTTGTCGCCGCGCTGACCGAGCAGGCCGGCAAGCTTTGGCACGTCTCGAACCTTTATGAGATTCCACAGCAGGAACGGCTCGCCCGAAGGCTCGTCGAAAACAGCTTCGCGGAGAGGGTCTTTTTCACCAATTCCGGCGCCGAGGCGCTTGAATGCGCCATCAAGACGGCGCGCCGCTATCATTATGTCAAGGGCAGGCCGGAAAAGTTCAGGATTTTGACCTTCGAGGGCGCATTTCATGGCCGCACGCTGGCCACGATCGCCGCCGGCGGCCAGAAGAAATATCTGGAAGGCTTCGGCCCGAAGGTCGAAGGCTTCGATCAGGTGGCCTTTGACGACATCGAAGCGGCCAGGAAAGCGATCGGACCCGAAACGGCGGCCATATTGATCGAGCCCATTCAGGGCGAGGGCGGCATCAGGCCGGCGCCGGCGCAATTCCTGCGTGATCTGCGCCGCCTTTGCGACGACAACGACCTGCTCCTTGTCTTTGATGAAGTACAATGCGGCATCGGCCGTACCGGAAAGCTGTTCGCCTATGAATGGTCGGGTGTGAAGCCCGACATCATGGCGATCGCCAAGGGGATCGGCGGCGGCTTTCCCGTCGGCGCCTGTTTGGCGACGGAAGAAGCGGTCTCCGGCATGACCGCCGGCGTGCATGGCACGACCTTCGGCGGCAATCCGCTTGCCATGGCGGTAGGCAATGCCGTGCTTGACGTCGTCCTTGCAGATGGCTTTCTGGAAGACGTCGCCCGCAAGGGACTGGCGCTTAAGCAATCGCTTGCGGCGGTCGTTGACGAATACCCGGCGGTGTTCGAGGAGATCAGGGGATTTGGCCTGATGCTCGGTCTCAAATGCCGCATGGCCAACACCGTGATCACTCAGAAATTGCGCGACGCGCATTTGCTTGCCGTCACAGCCGGCGAAAATGTGATCCGCCTGCTTCCCCCTCTCACCGTGACGGATGAGGAGATAAGGCTGGCGATCGATCGGATTCGCGAAAGCGCCTCGAAACTTGCCGGCTCGGAGGGTAGTCACGGATGACCCTCGCGGCAGCAGGCAAGTCAGGCGGGCTGCGCCATTTCACCGATCTCTCGACGGTATCCGCCGGGGATTTGCGCGCGATCCTGGATGATGCCGGCCGGCGCAAGGCCATGGTCAAGGCGGGCCAGAGGGAAGCGCCCTTCGCCGGAAAAGTACTGGCTATGATCTTCGACAAGCCATCGACGCGGACGCGCGTGTCCTTCGACGTCGCCATGCGTCAGCTTGGCGGCGAGACGATCATGCTGACCGGAACCGAGATGCAGCTCGGCCGCAGCGAGACCATCGCAGACACCGCCAAGGTTCTGTCGCGCTATGTCGACATCATCATGATGCGCACCACCTCGCATGACCGCCTGCTCGAAATGAGCGAGCATGCGACGGTTCCGGTCATCAACGGCCTGACGGACGATACCCACCCCTGCCAGATCATGGCCGATGTCATGACCTATGAGGAGCATCGCGGTCCGGTCAGGGACAAGCTTTTTGCATGGTCAGGCGACGGCAACAATGTGCTGCATTCGCTATTGGAGGCTTCGGCGCGTTTCGGTTTCAGGCTGAACGTCGCCGTGCCGGAAGGCAGCGAGCCCAGCGCCCGCTATATCGATTGGGCGAAGGCGAATGGCGGCCGCGTCAAGATCATGCGCTCGCCCGAAGAAGCCGTGTCCGGCGCCGATTGTGTCGTCACCGATACATGGGTCTCGATGGGCCAGGAGCATAGGGCGCGCGGCCATAACATCTTCATGCCCTATCAGGTGAATGAACGGCTTTTGCGGCACGCCGCTTCCGATGCTCTGTTTATGCACTGCCTTCCCGCCCATCGCGGCGAGGAGGTGACGGACGAGGTCATCGATGGGCCGCATTCGGTGGTTTTCGACGAAGCCGAGAACCGGCTCCACGCGCAGAAGGCGGTGCTGGCCTGGTGTCTTGAATCGTCGCCACGGCATGGCGCTTGATCGCCGGCCGCGCATTCCTATTTATCGGCTATCACCCCTTTGCCTTTTCAAGAATAGCGCGTCCGCCTGAACGCGGACGGTGCGAAAGGATTGCGTCATGGCTGAACAGGAAAGAAAGCTTGGCGAGTTCGGCCATGCGGGCGACGATCACGTCGTTCCCTTTCAGGTCGACCCACTCGATATACGCGGCCGCGCCGTGCAATTGGGCGCCGCGCTCGACCAGATTCTGAGCCGCCACGACTATCCCGAGCCGGTTGCGCGGCTTCTCGCCGAGGCGGCGGTGCTGACAGTGCTGATCGGCACATCGCTGAAATTCGACGGGAAGTTCATCCTTCAGACGCGTTCCGATGGTCCGGTGGATATGCTGGTGGCCGATTTTTCGACGCCGCAGTCGCTGCGCGCCTATGCCCGTTTCGACCGCGACCGCCTCGAGGAGGCGGTGGCGGCAGGCAGGGCGACGCCCGCCGATCTCCTCGGCAAGGGCGTGCTGGCGCTGACGATCGATCAGGGGGAATACGCCCAGCGCTACCAGGGCATCGTTCAATTGGACAGGACCTCGCTCGAGGAGGCCGCTCGCGTCTATTTCCGCCAGTCGGAACAGATACCGACGGAGGTGCGCCTTGCGGTTGGCCGGATATTCTCGCGCGGGGGGAATGGCATGGACGAACGCTGGCGTGCCGGAGGCGTGCTGGCGCAGTTCCTGCCGGCGTCCTCCGAGCGGCAGCGCCTGGCCGATCTTCCCGGGGACGGCGATCCCGCTTCCTCTATCGAAGTCGAGGATCGGACGGATGCCGCCTGGAAGGAAACGCAGGCTTTGATGTCAACGATAGACGACTCCGAACTGGTCGATCCGACCGTCGGCGCGGAGCGGCTGCTTTTCCGCCTGTTCCATGAACACGGCGTCCGCGTCTTCGAGGGCATTCCG
>Ga0164242_10007346_pt1 | contig 12074 bp, 10 predicted proteins | sample OricomgcompostMG_FD_108783 | JGI IMG/M metagenome (GOLD analysis project Ga0164242, IMG submission 108783) | Miracle-Growth compost microbial communities from Emeryville, California, USA - Original compost - Miracle growth compost (MG) ... | reverse complement strand
ATATATATATATATATATATATATATATATATATATATATATATATATATCAAATCAAACGAAATAAATTAGAGTCATAAATCTTATGTATGCAAAACATATATTTTAACTTAAAATAAAACCCCAAACTAATATAAATAAGATAAAAATTAAAATAATAATTCTATTAAAATTTAATCTTTTTATATAATTATTATTTAATAAACTTAAGTAAGCAAATCTTGAATATCCTTTTGAGTTTATATTATTTAAAAATAAATCTATAAATTTATAATTTTTGATCTTATAAATTCTATTTTTTGCTAAATAATCAACTAAAAATTTATAAGTTAATTCTTTAAACAAAACTTTTAATCTTAAAAAAGATAAAAATAAAATTAAAAAAATATAAAATAAAGGACCAAAAAAATCAATATATAAAAACAAAGAAGGTACATTTAATATATTAGTATTTAATCATCATAAAAAACTAATAGAAAAAATTACTAAAGCGAAACTTAAGAAATTTATAAAAATAGTTCTTCTATAATGATTTATTACTTTATTAAAACTTAAAAAAAATCTTTTTCATAAACGATATCTATAACCAAAAGTTAAAAAAACAGAGACAAAAAACATTATACTAAAAAATATTATAAAAGAATTTATAAAAAAAAATTCTAAAATAAAATCTTTTCTAACAGCACCTCTTGAAAAAATTAATCCACATAAACAAAATAAAGTCACCAATAATTGTAATTGAATAAAATTTGGTAAATTACCATTATTTCTATAATTACGACCGTCTTGTTGTCCAAATGAACAGTGAATAATATAACCAACCTGTATAAACAAACATCTTTTAAATAAAGCATGACTTACTAAATGAATAAAAGAAATAAAACTTAAACCTAAACCTAAAGTTACTATTGAAAAACCCATTTGAGATAAAGTTCTTAAAGCTACAACTTTTTTTAAGTCCTCTTCTACTAAAGCAGTAATTCTAGAAAAAAATATAGTAAATAAACCCACAATTAAAATTAAACTAGTAACATTTTTTTGTATAATTAAACTATTAAAATTTATTAATAAAATCAAACCAGCTGTTACTAACGTTCTTCTATGTACTAAAGAACTTACAGGTGTAGGTGCACTTATAGCTTTAGGTAATCATCTTCTAAAAGGAAATTGAGCTCTTTTAGTAAAAGCTGTAAAGACTAATAATAAAGTTAAATAAAAACTAAATATACTAAATCTTAAAAAATAATAACCTCTAAAAATAGAACCTCTAAAAAAAATAAATATGAAATAATCACCTAAACGATTAGTTAAAGCAGTATTTATAGCACCTCTACATCTATCTCAGTTATTATAAAATAAAACTAAAAAAAATCTAGAAATACCTAATAAATCCCATCTTAACAATATAGTAAAGATTCTATTCCTAAAATTTAATATAAATATTCTTCCAACAAAAATTAATAAGACAAAATAATAATAATTAAAATTTAACTCACTATTTAAATAATATGTTCTAAAAACTAAAACACTTAAAGTTACTAAAAATAAAAAAAAAGAAAATAAAATACTATTGAAAAAAAAATTAAATTTTAAAGACAAAAAATCCCACTCTAAAAAAAACAAACTTAATTTTAAATTTGGTAATAATCAAACAAATATAGTACCAAATAAAAAAACTAAACTAATCAAATAAATAGAAATATTAATTTTAAATTACTCAAATTAATTTTCCATAATATCACTCTATATAGAAACCTCCTAAAATAAAAGTAAATATTATTAAAAATCTAATAAAAGATCTTATATCAGAAACTAAAATACCTAAAAACATAACAATTTCTAAATCAAAAATAACAAATATTAATATTATAATAAAAAAATGAATCCTGAATGAATTTTGAATTTTACCTACTCTAACAAAACCTCTTTCAAAAGCCCTTACTTTATTTTTTGATAAATCTTTAATTCTCAACAAAAAATTAATTAAATAAAAGGCTACTAACAAAATTATAGTAAACCCTAAAACTATTATTAAAATTAAAATAAAAGATATTAAAAATCTTTAAAAAGTTTAAAACTTTTATAGTGTTCCTTTCGTACTAAATATTTTTATATCTTAATATTTATCAAGATAAACAATTCTATCTCACAATGAATTAAACTAATATCACGTCTGATTACTTAATAGAAGAACAGTCTTAAATTCCTAAACCTTCTCCTCTCTTAGATTATCAGAATACAACATCGATGTAAAACTTACCTTACTATAAGAACTAGATAAGGTATGATTTTCTGTTAACTCCGGAGTAATTCTTTTATATATTAATAGTAAACTAAAATTATATAATATTCTGCCCTAGAAAATTTATAAATAAAACAAAAGAATTATTTATAATAGAATTTCCGAAGACTTATCTTTGTATAAATATATTTGTTTTTTATTAAACAAATATTAAATTCAGAAATAAAATTTAAAGAAAACTAACCAATAACTTCATTCATACTGGAACTTAATAAAAGCACAAATTATTTTGCTACCTTAATGTCCTCACGCTAAGACTGCCATTTAAAATTCATAGGGCAGAAGCCAACTTTATTTAAAAGCCTAAGTCTTTAAAAAACATTTGATCAAGAGTTCAAGTTCTTCAATTAAATTTTATTAATTTATATTATTTATAAACCTACTAATTAAAAGATAATTTATTTAATAAAATTTTATTAAATATAATTTTTAAAAATTAAAATATTTAGAAAAAGTTATAAAACTTAAAATTAAAACACTTCAAATTTTTTCTTTCCAATCAATATCAAATTAAATATATAATTTTCTAATATAATAATTTTTATAAAGTTATCATAAAAGTCGACATTTCAACTCTAAAAGTAATTATTTTTATTATGAAACAATAAAACTATTTACTTTTCTACCTTTTATTTCTATTTTTCATTTACAATGAAATTTTCCTTTTATAGTATGCAATACTAATATTTAAATAACTGTTATTTAAAGCTTCATTTTCTTTTGCACCACAAGCAAAAATTTTAAATAAACTAAAAAGCTTCTTATTCTATTGTACCAAAACATCATCTTTTAAAATTATCCAATAATGTTACTTCCAAAGCAATAGGTATAAATCTATGATTAGCACCACAAATTTCTGAACATTGTCCATAAAAAACACCAATTATAGGAAATCTATAACAAACTGTTCTTAAAACACCTCTTATTGCATCTAATTTTACCGATAAAGAAGATAATGCTCAAGCATGAATAACATCAGCTGAAGTAATACAAAAACGAATATTAGTATCACAAGGTACTACACAACGATTATCTACTTCTAATAAACGAGGTTCACCTAATTCTAATTGATCTAAAGATTTTATATAAGAATCAAATTCTAAACCAGGAATATCTCTAAATTCGTATCTTCAATATCATTGATGACCCGTTACTTTTACAGTTAAATTTCTATCTAAATTTATTAAACCATAGTAGTATAATAAACTTAAAGAAGGCACTATTTGTATTAATAAAATAAATGTTGGAAAAACCCTACATAATAATTCTCCGAATTGATATTCAATTTTTTTTCTCTTGAAATAAAATTTTCTTACCATTAAATATAAGAACAATATACAAACAAAAGTTAATACACCAAATAATAAACTACAATTGAACCCGTGGAATCAATCTATATATCTAGCAAATAAACTTCCTGAAAATATCAAATTATAATCTTGAAAAAAATTTATAATTAATCCTTTTATCTTTTTGATTGGAAGTCAAATGTACTTAAATATACTAAAGAATCTAAAGTTTTAACCTATTTATTGACAATAAATTATACTCTTTATACTAAAACTTTTAATAAGAGAAAACCACCTCAAGGGTATGAACCTCATAGACTTCTTATCCTATCTTATTAATTGAAAAAAAACTCTTAAAACACGTCTACAAGGGGGGTACCTTGTAGCAAAACCGATGTTTAGTAAATCCCGTCGTTTTAAAATTTAGAAATTTATTTAGAAAATCCTATTGTTTCATACAAAAATTGTATTTTTGAAAAACTACGAGATTAATTTTTAAATTTTTTTTTAAAATCTTTATTACCTTTTAATTTGCAATTAAATATACTAAATATACTAAAGATTTTTAATTTTTTAAAGAAGCAGATCTAAAATAGATTTCAGATTGATATCTATGTCCAAATACATAACCTCTTAATCTATATTCCGGTCTTCTATTAACAAAGAAATCATTTAAAACTAAACGATATCTAAAGAATGATTCTAATAAAACATAAATAAATATAAATAAACCAAATGTTCTAATAATAGAACCATAAGAAGCTAAAATATTTCAAACAGAATAAACATCTGGAAAATCTAAATATTTACGAGGATAACCATGTAAACCAGCAAAATGTAATGGGAAGAAAGTTAAATTTACACCAATAAATATTAAAATAAAAACAACAGCTATTATTAATTTATCATAAACAAAACCTGTGATAAATCTTCATCATAATCTTACACCTAAGAAAATTCCAAATACAGCACCCAATCTTAATACATAATGAAAATGTCTTACTACATAATAGGTATCATGTAAAATAATATCTAATCTTGAATTTGATAAAATAACACCAGTTAAACCACCTACTGTAAATAAAAAAATAAAACCTAATAATCATAATAAAACAGGATTAAATATCATTTTTATACCAAATAAAGTAGCTATTCATCTAAAAACTTTCACACCTGTAGGAACAGCAATTACTATTGTAGCTGCCGTAAAATAGGCACGTGAATCTAAATCTATACCCACTGTATATATATGATGAGCTCAAACAACACAACCAATTAAACCAATTCTCAAAATTGCGTAAACCATTCCTAAAGAACCAAATACTTCTTTTTTACCAGTTAAATATAAAGTAGATTGCCTAGCAATACCGAAAGCTGGTAAAATTAAAATATAAACCTCAGGATGACCAAAGAATCAAAACAAATGCTGATAAATTAAAGGATTTCCTCCAGTTCTTGGATCAAAAAAAGATGTATTTAAATTACGATCAGTTAATAATATAGTAATAGCACCTGCTAAAACTGGTAAAGACAATACTAATAAAAATACTGTAACAAAAACTGTTCAAACAAATAATCTTATATGTTCTAAAGAAATTGATCTTCTACGTAAATTTTTTGTTGTACACATAAAATTAATACCACCTAAAATTGATCTAATACCTGCACAATGTAATCTAAAAATAGCTAAATCAACTCTTCTACCAGGATGACCTAATGTTCTTAAAGGTGGATAGACTGTTCATCTTGTTCCACAACCTATATCAACAAAAGCACAATCTAAAATTAAAAATATAGCTGTAGGCAATAATCAAAATCTTAAATTATTTAAACGAGGAAAACTTATATCAGGTGCACCTAATATTAAAGGTAATATTCAATTACCAAAACCACCAATTATTCTAGGTATAACCATAAAAAAAATTATTAAAATTGCATGAGCAGTAATAATAGAATTATATAATTGACCATTTCCTAAAAATAAACCAGGCTTTGCCAATTCTAAACGAATAATTAAAGATAACCTAGTACCAACCATACCTGATCATAAACCAAAAATAAAATATAAAGTTCCAATATCTTTATGATTAGATCTCTCTAATCACGTAGCTAAACCTCCTTGATATTTTTTATATATGTTAATTTAAGAGATAATTCTTTTAAAATCATAATGATTTTACTCTTAAATTGGTCAAAAAAATGAATAATAAAATGTTCTTTTTATTATTCAGTTGCTAATTAAATATTAATATATAAATATTTAATTAGTAAAATAAACTTAATCAAAAAATATTATATATTATTAAAACTAAAGGTGAAGAAAATCCGACATTTCAATTATTTATATTAATAAAATCTTTTCCTATTAAAGAATTAGTAATTAAATATAAAGAATAATAAAATGAAACTACAAAATAAACAAAAACCATAAAGAAAATAAATTTTATAGTTATAATACCATTAGTAATTACTATAAATTCTGATAAAAAAGATAAAGAAGGGGGTACACCTCTATTTGATAAAAAAACAACAGAGAATATAATACCTATAATTATACTTGATCTAAAAAAACTATTTATAAAATAGATTATACGTCTTGAAGATGTGTGGTAAAACTCACCAATTAAATAGAATATTAACGTAGATGTGTATCCGTGAGCTAATATTAATATTAATCTTCTTACTTTTCTTCTTATTCTAATAAAAATTAAAGCTAATAATAAAAAACTTATATGAGTTACTGAAGAGTAGGCAGCTAATGATTTAGAATCTCTTTGAAATACACAACAAAAAGAACCTAAAATTATTCCTAAGAAAGCAATAATTATTCAAGTATTATTGTGGATAAAATTTATTCTACCCAAAATACGTAAAAATCCAGCTGTACCTAATTTTAATAATAATCCGGCTAATAATATTCTAGCTGTAGTTGGTGCTTCTACATGTGCCTTTGGTAATCATAAGTGTAAAAAATAGATAGGAAATTTTATTATAAAACTCAATCTTAAAATAAAAAATATTTCTCAAGAAATAAAAAAATCAAAATATGTTATTGTAAACATAAAACTTCTTTTAAAATATACAAATAAAAATGGAAAAGAACAGAATGCTGCATAAAACATTAAATAATAAGAAGAATTAATTTTTTCAATTTGTGAACCATAACCTAAAATTATAACTAAAATAGGAAATATTGATAATTCAAAAAATATATATAATATTATTATATTTCTTGGAATAAAAAATAAAATACAAATAATTACTAATATTTCAGATAAAATTAATAAATTATTATTTTTTTCTCTTAATAAAATAATACCTAAAATAAAAATTCTTATAATAATTAATAAAATGTATGTATAAGAGTCCAATACTAAAAATCTTCCTATTCAAGAAAAATTATTTAAAATAATAAACCTAAATACCAAAATAAAAAAGAAAAAATAAACTGGTTTTATAAACCAAACCAATGTTAATAAAAAAAATTCTAACAAAGCTATCTTATACCTTATAATTACAAGTTATAAATTCTATATTAAACTAAAATAGCTTTAATAAGATCATCAATAAACAAATACGAATAAGAATAATCATACTACATCGACAAAATGTCAATATAAAATAGCAAATTCTAATCCTAAATGATGATTATAAGAAAAATGATTTTTGACTAAACGTAAAAAATTAAAAGCTAAAAATAAACCACCACATAATACATGAATTCCATGAAAACCAGTAGCTAAATAAAAAATTCTACCAAAAATACCATCTGATATAGAAAATCTTGCTTCGCAATATTCTATTGCTTGAATTCCAGTAAAATAAGCTGCTAAAATAATAGTTAAAGCCAATCTATTTCTACATCTTTTATTTCTTAATAATTGATAATGTGCTCAAGTAACAGATACACCTCTTCTTAATAAGATAATTGTATTTAATAATGGAACACCAAAAGGGTTTACTAAATGTATACCAATAGGAGATCAAGTCTCACCTAATTCGTGAGCAGGAACTAAAGCTGCATCGAAAAATGTTCAAAAAATCCTGAAGAAAAATATAAATTCTCTAAAAATAAATAAAACTGTACCAAACTTAAAACCATCTATTACAAAAAAATTGTGATAACCTCTTAAACCCTCTATTGAAATATCTTTCCCTCAAACAAAAGAAATAAACAAAACTGTAAATAAAGAAAAAATAAATATTCAAACAACACCATATTTAAAAAATATAACTAATGAAGTTGTTAAACCTAAAGCAGAAAAAAATATATAGAAAGCATATCTTGATAACCTTAAAATATGAAAATTATGAAACAAAACATAATAATTTTCTTTAAATTCTAAATTTAACATAAATTTTATATACTAATTATGTTTATTTAAATAATAATTTTCTTGTTCTAAAAATAAATAATAATAATCTAGCAAAACCAAAGTATAAAATAGAAAAAATAGGTCTTAAAATAGTAAAAGGATCTTCTACTAAACATTGTCCTAATCATCTTAAAACAATAGAAACAATAATGAATCTAAAAACTAAATATTTATTTAATTTAGTTAAACATGATGTATAATTATTTACAAAAGCAAAGAAATAAAAAATTACAATTCTTATTAACAATGCAATTACCCCTAAAATTTTATTAGGAATTGCACGTAAAATAGCATATGCAAACAAAAAATATCATTCAGGTACAATATGAACAGGTCTTATTATTGGATCAGCCTCAATAAATATTTCGGCATCTCCTAAATCAAAAGGATATATCAAAGCTAAAACGAAGAATAATAATCATACTAAAACATTATAAGCATCTTTGCCTCAATATTCAGGAGCAAAACATAACTTATCATAATCACCATGACAATATAAATTTGATGTTCTTCCAGTCCTATGTAAAAATACTAAATGTGCTAAAACTAAAACTAATAAACCCCAAGGTACTAAAAAATGTAAAACAAAAAAGAATTTCAAAGTAGCACCGGTAACACCAAAACCTCTTCAAATTCAAGTTACAATTATAGGTCCTCAAATTGGAATTACTCTTAATAAACTAGTAATTACTACTGCTGCTCAAAAACTCATTTGTGCTCACACCAATACGTAACCTATAAAAGCTTCCATTATAATTAATAAATATAAAGTTAAACCTGATATTCAAACATTTTTTAAACGATATCTTATAAAAAATAATCCTTTAAAAATATGTATATATAAAAAGATAAAAAATAATCTTGCACCATTAAAATGAAAGATACGAAAAATTCAACCAAAATTAACTTCATATATAATATATTGTACTCTAGAAAAAGCTATTGTTCTTTCTGCTGTATAATAAAAAGCTAAAAAAGTACCAGTTAAAATCTGAAAAACTAAGATTATTCCTAATATTCTTCCAAAATTTCACCTTAAAGTTAATCTTTTCCTTGATGGTAAAGAAACAACTATTCCATTAACAAAATTAATTAAATTATTGTTATTTTTAATTACTCCTAATTTTCTTTACTTCTTCAGAGTAATATTTTATAAATAAACTAAAAGAGTTTATAAGCTGTAATTATACCCTTTTGCACCAAAAACAAATATTCTTTCTAAACTAAATTACAAAGATGTAAATCTTTTTGGACCGTAACCAAACATAGTAATATCTATTTTTCATCTTACTCCACCCAAAGGAACTTTACCTTATCAAGATAATATAATATATTTTACTAGTAGAGTTTAAATAATAGAAATTACCATTATTGGTACACATAAAAAGTATATTATTTTATTATTATTTTGAATTCAAATGTTAGTTTTTATTCTTAAATTAATTAATCAAAATCTAAAAGATAAAACAGATAAGAACATCAAAAATAATAAAATTAAAACAAAAAATCTTTCAAATTTTAAAATTTCTCTCAAAGAAAAAATTTTTACAAAAAAGGATACTCTAAAAGGTATATTTAAAAAAACTAATATAGTTTCTCAATTTACAAAATTTAAATTCTGTTTTGAATATTTAGAAATTAAAATTACTATTAAAATAAAATAATAAAAAAATAAATATAAAGAATTAAAGAAAGAAAAAAATAATCCCATAATAATTCAATTAAATGATTCTGTTGAAGAAATAATAATTAAATTTTTATAACTTTTTAATAAAAATATTTGTAAATAACAAACTAATAATCCAAATATTAATAAAATAGAAGCATTTAACCAAAATATTTGTAACAAAATAACTAAAAAAGGTAATTTTTGAAAAGTTAAAAATCATATCAAATTAAAATTAAACACATTATTTGTTACTGTAAAAATTCAAAAATGTAAAGGCGCTACACCAATTTTTATTAAAATAATAAAAAATTGAAAAAAACTCCTATAAAAAACTAAAAATAATAATCCTAACCTCTCTTGAATAACAAAATAATTAAAAATTCTCCTATATCTTTTTGTACTTTTATTTAATAAAACAAATAAAACTGTTATTATTAAAAAAATACTTCATCAAACAATTAAATTATTCCTTAACAAACTTAATAAAGTAAAAAATAATACCATTATTATTAAAAATAAAATCAAAAACAAGCAGGTTAATAACCTAAAACAAATTTAGAAGACTTGTTATAAACTTGTCAACTGATTTGGTATCTTTTGCGCTTAAAGCAAATGCACTTCTTATGCTATATCAGTTTTAAGATGTGGAAAACCATTTTCAGATTAAAAGTCTGACACTTTATTTTTAAGTTAACATCTCTTTATTATTCATTTAAATATAAATAAACTAAACGAGAAAACACGTAACTTTGAATAAAAAATACAAAACACTCCATTATAATTGCTAAAATTGATAATCAAATATACTGATCACCTAAAGATAATTCTAAAGCTTGATAAATTCTTATTCTAATTAAATGACCTACTATAATATTTACTGTTAAACGAATTGTTAAAGCTAAAGGACGAGAAAATTCTCTCACAGTTTCAATTGCCAAAAAAACTAATGTTTTTAAATAAGTATCACCCTCTTTTCTTATATAAATAGAAAATTTTTCTCTAGATATAAAAGTTAATAAAGTTCTTATTCAAGCTACTATAGCATAAACAAAAGTAAATTCTAATATTCCACAAGGACAAAATGAATAGGTAAAATAACCACCAAAACAACAAGTTAATAAAATAATAAATGTAAAAACAGAAATTAAAGATCTTAATGGTAATCTCCTTCTAAATCTAAAAACACCTACTAATCTACCCATAAATTTTTTTGCTAAAGTATTTAATATACCTTCTTTAAAATAAAATAAATATTGTAAAACAAAAACAAATATAAAAATATCTAAAAAATAAACTTGATTAATTTAATAAAATAAAACAGCATAATAACCTAAGAAAATTAAAGAAATTGGTAACAATTTAAATCAAAATAATCTTATTATTAAATCATAACGATAACGAGGATAAGAACTTCGAATAAAAATTAAAATTGAAAATATAATAAAAGCTATTAATATAGAAAAATTAAAAAATATTACGGAAGTTAAAACACTAAAAAAGATTAATCTACCGTATTCTCTTAAAAATAATAAAACAAATGCTACACTAGCAAATTCTGTATTAAAACCTCTTACCAACTCACTTTCACCTTCTGAAAAATCAAAAGGTGCACGATTTAACTCAGCAATAACTATAATTAAAAAAGGAATATAAACAACTAATAAACTTAAATTAAATTTATAAACGAAATTAAAAACATTATTGTGAATAATAATAGCCAAAACGTACAAAGAAAAAGCGATTTCATAAGAAATACTTTGTCTTCTAGCACGAATAGCACCAATTATTCCATATTTAGATTTTCTCACAATACCTCTTACTAAAGTTGTATAAACAGAAAATCCAATTAAACATAAAAAAAATAATACAGCAAATTCAAAACTTAAAAAATCAAAAAAATAAGGAATAGTAAATCATTCTAAGTATATCACAATAAAGGAAATACCTGGTACCAATAAAAAAGATACTTCAGAAGAATTCAATGGTGTTAATTGTTCTTTCTTCAATAATTTTACACCGTCTATAATAGCCTGTAAAACACCTATAAAACTAACTTTATTTGGTCCTAAACGATTTTGTCTTAATCTTAACAAATGACGTTCGTATAAAGTAATAAAAGCAATTCTTTGCACAATAAAAATTATTATTAAAATAACTATTAATAAACTTAAAATCAACAAGAGCAATTAACTTTAGATTTACAATCTAATATTATTAAATTTAACTAAACTCTTTTAAGAGTAATTACCTTTTGATTAACAGTCAACAATTCTTTCTTAAACTAACTCTTAAAATTTATTTTTTAAATTTGAAAAAAAAACTCTTAAAACACGTCTACAAGGGGGGTACCTTGTAGCAAAACCGATGTTTAGTAAATCCCGTCGTTTTAAAATTTAGAAATTTATTTAGAAAATCCTATTGTTTTGTACAAAAATTGT
>Ga0164242_10007345_pt1 | contig 12074 bp, 9 predicted proteins | sample OricomgcompostMG_FD_108783 | JGI IMG/M metagenome (GOLD analysis project Ga0164242, IMG submission 108783) | Miracle-Growth compost microbial communities from Emeryville, California, USA - Original compost - Miracle growth compost (MG) ... | reverse complement strand
ATGTGACCGAGCAGTTCTTGCCGGAGAGGCGCTGCAACGCGCGCGATCGCCGAAGGAGTCGTGGAGACAGGAGTGGATTGTGTCGTCGTTGTCATGATTCGGGACCCTTTCGTCAGCCCAGCGCGTCGATGGGTGGCACCGGATCGGCGCGACCGTCATACAGTAACACGCTATCCCGTCCCGGCACGGCGAGCCAACACGAGTGTTCGAAGGACATGGCCATGAGCGTCATCCCACCAGGATCCTGTTGTAGGCGGGGTCGAGCGCTACCCAGACACGCGCACCGGATTCGATCGGCGTGGCAACATGCATCCAGGCCCGCGCGCGAACCCCCTGGACGTCGATGACCACCTCGTTGTGCGCGCCAGCGAAGAGAACGGTCTCGACCTCCGCCGAGAAACGAGCCCCGTCGAGCGGCTCCTCACGTGACACCGTCGCGTGCTCAGGACGCCACACGAGCGTCGCCTCATCGCCTGCCGCTGCGGTGCCTTCCAGCCTGCCCTGAAGCGATCCCACCGGTGTCTCGATCGTCGCGGTGGCGCCGGAGATCGTAGCAATCGTTCCCGAGATCTCGTTGCTCACACCGACGAAGTTGGCCACGTACCGAGACGTCGGGTTCTCGTACATCTCGCGCGGTGACGCGAGCTGTCGGATGCGGCCGGCACCCATGACGGCGATTCGATTCGCCAACCCCATCGCTTCGGCCTGATCGTGCGTCACGTACACGGCCGCAAACCCGAGCTCACGTTGCAGGTCGAGAAGCTCGTAACGCAACCGTTCGCGCACCTGAGCGTCGACGTTCGACAAGGGCTCATCGAAGAGCACCAGGTCGCTACCCGAGACCAGCGCACGCGCCAGCGCAACACGCTGCTGCTGACCACCGCTCATCTGGTTCGGGTATTGCTGAGCAAGGTCGGGAATCCGAACGAGTTCGAGCACGCGCCCAACCTCGTGAGCGATCTGCTGCTTGCTGATGCGTCTGCCGGAGCGTCGCAGTGGGTACGCGATGTTCTGAGCGACGGTCATGTGCGGCCACAGTGCATATGACTGGAACACCATGCTGATCGAACGCTGCTCCGTTGGCACGTTGGCGTTCGCCGCGGCGTCGAATACCCGCCTCCCCCGGATCTCGATCGATCCGCTGTCCGGGATCTCGAGGCCGGCCAGCATCCGCAGAAGGGTTGTCTTTCCACAGCCGGACGGACCCAGCAGGACCACGAACTCTCCGGGAGCGACGTCGAGTGAGACGTCGTCAACTGCGGCCGTCATCGCACCCGATTCGCGTTTGAAGGTTTTCGCCAGCCCCCGCACCGAGACGACGGGGGTCTGTTCTTGACCACCATTCGCGGGGGACTCCACCGCCATCGGCATCGTTCCTGGGCTCATCCGAATCCGTTCCTTTGTTCGCAAACTCATCACTTCACCAGTTCGATCGGCTTCGTTACCGCGCGTTCCCGGTTCCTGCGTCTACTCCAGCCGTTCGAAATCGCGATGACACCGATGACCACGACCGTTGAAACGACCGTGAGCACGATGGCGATCGGGGCAAGCTGTCCGAAAGAGCCGTTGTGGAAGGTCTGCAGCATGAGGTAGCCGACGGTCACATTGCTCGGGGAGCCCAGCAGCGCGGTGACCGCCAGGTCTCCGGCGATGCGTGCGAACAGGTACGCCCACCCGGCGACCATCGCCGGCATGATGAGCGGCAGATAGATCCGGTAGAAGGTTCGACCGTATCCGGAACCGGCGACCGCCGACGCCTCGGCGAGATCGGCACCCACCTGCGACACCGCGGCATCGGTGCTCACCGAACCCTGTGCGAGGTAGACGATCAGGTAAGCGATCAGCAGAATCAAGAGCGTGCCGCCGAGCATGAAGGGCGGGCCGGCGAACGCAATGATCATCCCGACACCGATGACGATGTGCGAAACGACCGACGGCAGCTTGATCGCGCCATCGACCGCCCCGAGCCAGCGTGCCCTGCTGCGGGCCATCAGGACGGAGACGATCGCGGCGATCAGCATCCCCACAGTGGCGCCGATGAGGCCGAGCAACAGGCTGTTGCCGAGCGCCTGCAATGTGGTCGGTGTGCCGAAGACCGCTTGCACGAACCATTTGATGCTGAGCGTCGCCCAGTTGACCGTTGCCGACCAGAAGCCTTCGAGAGTGACGAGGACGAGCGCGACCACCGGCAGCACGACGGCGAAGAGGCCGTAGAGGACGAACAGCCCACGTGCCGCGGGCCGCCACCCCTTCAGCCGGATCGCCTCGAATCGTTGCCCCTTGCCGCCGACCGTGCCGTATCGGCCCGACTTGAGCACTCGGCTCTGCACCAGCCAGGTGGCGGCGACGAGGATCACCATCACGAGGCTCAGGCCGATCGCCTGCACGAGTTGCGGCGGATAGGAGAAGTTGAGCAGCTTGACGATCTTGACCGACAGGATCGGGATGTTCGCACCGGTGCCGATGATCACGGGGACCGAGTACATCGCGAAGGCCTGGGTGACCATCAAGAGAACCGCACCACCGAGCGCGGGTCGGATGGACGGCAGCGTGACGCTCCAGAACGTCCGGAACGGCCGAGCCCCGCTCACCCGCGACTGTTCTTCCAGCGTGGTGTCGCTATTGCGCAGCCCGGCGGAGACGGTCATGAACGCGTACGGAACCGAATACAGGGTGTAGACGAGAATCAGCCCAGGCCAGGTGAATATGTTGAGTGGACCCGAGGTCGGCGCCGCCCCCCAGGCCGCCGCAATCCCCCGAAGCAGCCCGTTGAGCAGCCCGGCTGACGGAGACAGCAGAAGCACCCAGCCGATCGCCCCGGCAATCGGCGGAACCAGATAGGTGATCAGCGGCAGTGAGTCCGTGAACGTCCCCATGCGTGCGTCCGTGCGTTCGTTCAGCCACGCCAGTCCTGCACCGATGATCAACGCGCACACGCTGCTCACCGCGACCACAATGACGGTGTTCATGATCAGCGTGCCCACTCCTCCGACGGCGAAGAGCTGCGTGATCGGGGCGAGGGAGAAGCTGCCGTCCTGGAAGAACACGCCCATCAGGACGCGGAGGAGCGGGTATACGGCTGTGACGCCGAAGACGATGGCGACCACCACGCTGAACACCGCAAACGGTCGCTTCGGCCAACGCCGGGACTTTGTGCCGTCGTCATCGACGGTTCGCAAGAACGTCACAAGTACTGTATTACCGTATTACTGGAGAGCTGTCAACAAAACCGCCGGGCCGATCCGTCCGCCAGGGCGTTAGCTCGGCCCGGCCTCCGGCTCCCGGACGGTGCCGTTGGAGAACAGGGCTGAGATCTCCGCCTCGCTCATTCCCAGAGATTCCAGCACCTCTCTCGTGTCTTCACCCCGCTGCGGCGCAGAAGGCGCCGGTGACAGTTGTCGGCCGTCTATCCGGAATGAGAGCGCGGGTGCCAGGAAACCGCCGTTTGCCACAACGGCTGTTCCGCGATCGACCGCATCCTCGGCACGCAGCGCTTCCTCATAACTGCGAACCACGCTCACACACGCGTTCTGATCGAGACCGCGCCCAGCGACGTCTTCCTTCGTAAGCGACGCGAAGGCCTCGCTGAGAACCGTTCTTGCCCGCGTCTGAGCCGCAGGATCCCATTGAAGCTGCACGATCTCGGGATGCCCGATCGACAGACACAGCTGCTCCCAGAATGTGGCCTCGAGCGCCCCGACAGCCGCATATCCATCGATCAGCCGGTAGACGTCATAACATGCGTACTCACCCGTCAGAAGCGCCCGCCCTCCGGAGACAGCGGGTGCTCCGGCCACCAGATCAGCGAGCAGGACGCTGGGAAGCAGCGCCGTTCCGTCGGTGATGGATGCATCGATATAGCCGCCTCGCCCGGTGAGCCGGGCTTGCAGCAGCATCGAGACCGCCGTCAGCGCGGGAATCAGACCACCACCGATCAGGTCGGCAAGCGGGATGGGAGGAGGAACGGGGCGTCCGTCCGTTCCGGTCAGGCGATCGAGCAATCCAGCTTCTGCCAGATAGTTGATGTCGTGGCCGGGGACGTGTGAGCGAGGGCTTTCCGCTCCATACGCACTGATCGCCACCCACACGAGCCCCGGATGCTGCGCCATCGTCCCTTCGGGCTCGAGCCCGAGACGTGCCATCACTCCGGGGCGGAACGATTCGACGAGCAAATCTGCTCGCGCGACCAGACGGCGGAGCGCCGCCTGCCCCTCTGCCCGCTTCAGATCGATGCAGACGGATCGTTTGCCCCGGTTGAAGAGGTGATGGGCCACTGGCACGTCGTTGACCACGCCGCCGAACTCACCGATGTAGTCGCCGCGGGTCGGATCCTCGATCTTCACGACCTCTGCGCCGAGCGCGACCAGCAGACTGGTGCAGTAGTCACCGGCGACGAGGCGCGTCAGGTCGACGACCGTCACACCGCTGAGAGGTCCGGTCATGTCGCGGCTTCCGCGTGAGCCAGAGAGCGCAGGTCGATCCCGGCCGCCTTCCGATCCCAGACCCGTTCCTGATCGAGATACGTGAGCGAGGACTTCTGGATCTTGCCGGTCGCGACGCTCCGCGGAAACTCTGTCACGACCTCGACGTAACGCGGGACGCATGAGGGCGGAAGATGCTGAAGCAGCGTCGTCAACACCTCCACCTCGTCGATCCGCATTTCGTCGCGGGCGGTGAGGCACAACTTGATGTCATCATCGCCGGACAGCCCCGAAGGCACTCCCACCGCGGCGGCTAGCGCTACCGCTGGAACGCGCTGGGCAGCCATCTCGATCTCATACGACGATACGTTTTCGGCGCGTCGTCGGATTCGTTCGCTCGACCGGTCGGCGAAATACACGTATCCCGATTCGTCCATTTTCGCGTAGTCGCCCGAGTGGAACCAGCCGTTGCGAAACGCGGCCGCCGTCAGTTCGGGCGCGCCGACATATCCCTGGAAGATGGTGAACGGCAACCGAGAACGCACGAGGATCTCGCCCGTCTCCCCTACGGGCACGGGGAGGTCGGTCACGGGGTCGGCCAGTCGAACCTCGAACCACTCGTCGCACACCTTCCCGCACGAGCCGATGCGGTGCGGCTCGTCCTTCGGCTGCCAGATCGGGTTGTCGACCTCGGTCATGCCCCATAGCTCCATGACGTGCACATCGAATCGCTCGACGAAGCGATCCGCGATGCCAGCCGGAATCGGCGCGGACGACATCCGTCGCAATGGGTTGATGTTGTCGTCCGGTCGCTCTGCGGTCTGGAACACGAGCTCCGTCATCGGACCGTGGCTGATCGTCGCAGTCACGCCGTTCGCCCGAATGTCTTCAAGCCACGAGTCTGCGTCGAAGCGTTCCTTCAACACCACGCGGCATCCGGCAACGATGCAGCTCAGCACCGCCATGTACTTGCCTGCGATGTGAAACATCGGGTGACAGCACAGAAAGACGTCGTCGCTGCTCAGATCGAACTGCCGAGCGGTCGACATCGCCTCCAGATATGCCTGCGCGTGCGGAAGCATCGCCCCCTTCGGCGGCCCCGTCGTCCCGGAGGTGTAGATGATCGTGGCGAGGTCGGTGAAGGCCGGGTCGTCAGACAACCCGCTCTTCGGCCCGCCAAGGAACGACCGCCAGCCGTGATCGGAGGCCGCGCCCTCTTCGCCGTCCAGGACGACGGTCCTGACCGTGCCGCCGAATTGGTCGAGAGCCTGCCGCAGCAGCACGAGAGACGACGCCGATGTGAACATGAACCGCAGATCCGCCGTATCGAGCACATGCGCGAGGGAGTCTCCTCGGAGCATCGGATTGATCCACACATCGGTCGCGCCGCTCAGCGCGACGCCGAGCCAGACCATCGTCGCCTGGCGGGAGTTCGGTGCCATGATCCCGACGTGGTCGCCGCGGCCGATGCCCTGGCCGGCGAGGATCTGCGCGATCTCCGTCGCCTCGACGAGTGCCTGCCCATACGAGAGGTCGCCCGCCTGGTCGTCACCGACCAGGAAGACGGCATCCGGTGTGCGATCCGCCCGCTGGCGGAACGCGGTCGGGACGGTCCACTGCCTGATGTCGGCTTCCGACGCTACGGCACTCACGACGTGGTGACCTCCTTCTCTTTCTCCACGATCGCCCTGCCGTTAGTCTCCGGCAGGGTCCACAGGAAGATGAGAGCCAACGCGCAGGCGGCCATACCGACGGTCGCAATCGCGCCCCCGAGCCCGAGCGCGACCGTGATGCCTCCGACCGCACTCGTCGCGACGCCCGAGATCCCGCGCCCCATGCTGTATGCGAACGACTGGCCCGTCGCACGGACTTCCGTCGGATGCAGCTCCGCGAGGAATGCGCCGAGCCCTGCCGTCTGGCCCGCGGCGAAGAAGCCCAACGGGAAGGCCGCGATGATCGTGCCGAGTACCCCTCCGATCGGGGCGATGAGGAAGGTCAGGAGGGCGACGGCACTTCCGACGAAGTACAGGCTGAACGTCCACCGGCGTCCGATCCGGTCATGGATGAATCCGGCACACACGTACCCGCAGAACGACCCCAAGATGGCGATCCAGACATAGAGCGAGATCTTCGTCGTCGTGATGCCGCGCTCTTCCGTGAGGAACAGCGGCAGGAAGGTGAACACCGAATAGTAGATCGACTGGCACGCGGCAGCGAGGAATGTCGCACGAAGCGTCGTCGTCAGTTGCGACGGCTTGAAGAGAAGCTTCAGCTTCCTGGACTCATGGGAGAGCTTCACGTTGTCATGCACCCGGATGCGCACATAGAGCGCAAGCAAGGCGGGAAGGAGGCCGATCAGGAACAAGGCCCGCCACGCCGCATCGGCGGGAAGAAGCGCATCCGTGATGACATAAAGGAGTCCGGCGGCCGCCCATCCGACCGCATAACAACTCTGCAAGAGTCCCATTATGCGGCCACGTTTGGCGTTGTGCGCGAACTCCGCCACCATCGCCGCGCCGACGCCCCACTCGGCTCCGAACGCGATGCCGGCGAGTCCCCGCCAGATCGCAAGTTGCAGGAAGTTCTGCGATGTGGCCGTCAACGCGGTGGCCAGGGCATACGCGAGGATGATGACGATGAGGACGCGCGCTCGGCCGTAGCGATCGGCCAGGATCCCGCCCAGGATTCCGCCCAACGCCGATGTCGCCAGGCTGATCGAGGCGATGTTCGCTATCTGGTCGGTCGTCATCGCGAGACTTGCCATGATGGCAGCCGTCACGAAGCTGTACATCATCCAGTCCATGCCATCGAGTCCCCAGCCAAGACCCGCGGCCCGGAACGCACGGGCTCCCGCCTTGTTTAGGCCCGTGAACCGTCCCACTCCGTCCTGCTGGTGCTTTTCAGTCAGTCCGAGGTCTGCCATGTCTTACTACCTTCCCGTTCGCCATTGAATACCGGTTGCAAAGGTTGTTCACCGCTGGCGACGGTCGCATCCGAGTCGCTGCGGTCATGGATTGTATTACTCTATGACTCTATTCCTCTGCGACTCTAATATGACTACGGCATCCCTGCAACGGCCAACTGCCATCCGTGCCTCAACGACGACGGCCCGGGCGCGGACGGTTCATCGCCCGACCCTGCCGAAAACGGCGCCCAGGCGCCGCATGATGAAAGGCCGGATCGCGAACCATCCCGCGACGATCGCCACGATGCCGAGCAGGAACACACTGAATCCGATCCAGCTCCCGGGGTCGTCGGAGCCCCAGAACATGTGGTTCAGGTTCCGCAACGCCCCCGTCGCGAGCACGAGCACGACATGCACCACCACGAACAGGACGAAATACAGCATCGTCGGGAAATGAATCCGCCGCGCCAGCCCAAGCGGATACACGGCGGACAGCCGTTCGGCCTTGGCCGGCCACAAGGTGCTCATTCGGTAGCCGCTGACGATGGCAAGAGGGGCCGCCACGAAGATCGTCACGAAATAGGTGAGCACCTGCAGGCTGTTGTAGTTCACCCAGCCGTCCTCGACGGGCCATGACAACGAGACGTACTGCAAGAGCGCGGAGAGCGCGTTCGGGAAGATCTGCCACGAGTACGGCACGACGCGAATGAACGCCCCCGTCGAGAACAGCAGGATCCAGAAGATGACGCCGTTCGCGACCCAGAGCAGGTCCAGTGACAGATGCGTCCACACCTCGATGGGGATCCTCGTGCCGCCACGGCGCGGCTGCCACGTCGACGACGGCCGTTTCTGCGTACGCACCGTCCAGCCGGTCTTGATGATCAGGACCAGGAAGAACGCATTGAGCCAATGCTGCCATTGAGCCCACAGCGGCTGACCGACGGGCGCCCAGCCCGGCAGCGGAGTCTGTCCGGGAAAGGCTCTGATGAAGCTCGCACCGACAACCGTGTGGAACAGGAATATCCGAACACCGAGCACGATCGCGGCAACGACGACACCGGCCACCGCTGCACCGGAAAGCACGAGAGCGGCACCGGCGATCACGCGTCCACTGTCGAACCGAGGGGAGGGCCCGTGCTGGGAGGGGGGACGAGTCTCCGGGACCGGCGCCGTCGCCCCGGTCGACGTCGGCGTCTTCGCGTCGACCTCCTCGACGCCGTTCGGGTCAACGGCCGCAGCAGGTCGCGCGCCCGCAACGAGCACCGGCGTGGGGATCTGGAACGCGACAACGACACCTCGTGGTGGCCACGGCTCGCCACCGGCAACCCGAGGAAGGCTACGTCGAAGCCCGGCCAGCGCTCCTGACCTCTCCGCGGGACCCTCTGCGGTCCCCGTAGGCGGCCACGGCTCACCACCGGGCGTCCGCGGGAGCCCTCGCCGAACGGCAACGCCATGTCCCCGCGGTGACGCGGAGATAGAACCGGCTTGCCCGTCGCTCGCGGAGGCGATCGCATCCCCGGCATCAGACGGCGCCTCACCCGGACGCGCGACCTCGAACCGAGCGACGACCCCCGACGGCGGCCACGGCTCTGCATCGAGAATCCGCGGCAGCCCGCGTCGCAGCTCATTCAATGGCACGTCAGACCCGCGCCCTCAACGCGTCGATCACCTGCGGAACCACCTGAAACAGGTCGCCGACCACGCCAAAATCCGCGATCTGGAATATCGGTGCGTCCGCATCCTTATTGATCGCCACGATCGTCGCGGCCGACTGCATGCCGGCCAGATGCTGGATGGCACCGGAGATGCCGATGGCGACATAGAGATCGGGAGTGACCGTCACGCCCGTCTGCCCCACCTGCTGCGCATAGGGCACATAGCCGGCATCCACGGCCGCCCGAGACGCACCGACCGCTGCGCCGAGCACGTCCGCCAACTGCTCGACGAGCGCGAACTGCGCCTTCGAGCCGAGACCGCGTCCACCGGAGACGACCTTCCGCGCTCTGCGCAGGTCCGGGCGCTCCTCGCCGCGCCCCGCTGCCGTGAATTCGGTCACGACGGCTGCCGGCAGCTCCGACGAGACAGCCGGAACGGTGTCGATCTCGGGGGTGTCCACGGGCTCGGCGCGCTCCGTGACAGCTCCCTGCCGCACGGTGATGACCGGAGCGCCGATCGTCGCGGCTCCATCCGCGCGGTATGCGCCGCCGAACACGCTGTGGCGAGTGATGATCCCCTCCTGATCCCGAGCGACCTCGACCGCGTCGACGAGCAGCGCGCGCTTCGTGCGAACGGCGAATCGCGCCGCGGCCTCCCGCCCGTCGATCGAGTGGGCAGCGAGCACCGCGGCTGGCACGATGAGCGCGGCGGCAACGGTCAACGCTTCGGCCAGCCCGACAACGACCTGTCGTTCAGGAACCGGGACGATCAACGCACGGCGCGCCCCGAGGCGGCCGGCCGCAGCGGCGAGTGCCGTCGCGGCCGCAGGGTCGGTGACGGGAATCACAGCGACGGGAACGCCGAGCATCCCGGCGGCGCCGAGGACTTCGGCCGAACTCGGTTCCAACTCGCCATCGACGGACACCTCGAGCAGTGCGAGGATCGGCTCATTCCCGCTCATACGAGCCCCCTTGCCGCGAGGAAGTCAACGAGTTTCCTGCCGGCGTCACCGTCGTCGACGACCGTGACCCCCGCCACCCTCGATGCGCGTTGCGATGCCGCGATGACGATGGCCCTGGCGGCCTGCTCGCCGAGCACATCGGCATCGACGTCTGCGGCGGTGATTCGGGTGAGAGGCTTCTTCTTCGCGGCGATGATGCCTTTGAACCCCGGCATGCGCGGATCCGGCATCGCCTCGGTGATGGAGGCGACGGCAGGGAGGGATGCCTCGACGCGCGCCACGCCCCCGTCGACGACTCGAGTGCCCGTGATGGCTCCGTCCGTGAGTGCGAGTGAAGAGAGGTTCGTGGCCTGCGCGAAGCCGAGGTGCTCGGCGAGCATCGCAGGGATCACACCGCCATTGCCGTCTGTCGAGACGTTGCCCGTCAGCACGAGGTCGGGCGACTGGACCGCGATCGCCCGGCTCAGCACCTCCGCCGTGAGCCCGAGGTCTGCACCGAGGAAGGCATCGTCGACGATGTGGACGGCCTCATCGGCACCGATCGCCAGTGCCTTTCGCAGATTCACCTCGGCGGAATCGGGACCCATCGACATGACGACGATCGTGACGTCGGACATCGACTCCTGCAGCGCAAGCGCCGCCTCGAGCGCCCGCTCGCCGATCTCATCGTTCACTCGATCGCTCGCGCTTCGATCCACGAGACCGGTCTCAAGCGTCAGCTTACGGTCGCCATAGGTGTCCGGGACTTCCTTGACGAGTACGACGATTTTCATGACCGACCTCCAGACTCCAGCGCAGGCGGTTTCGCTGGCACTCGTGCGAGCAGACCGCTCAGTCGCGAGATCGGATCATGCTCGAGCTCTGCCACCGCGGTCACAATGCGCTCAGGGAGCTCCGAGGCGATCAGGCCCGACGTCAGATCCTCAAACTTTCCGATCGCGTCTTCCCATTCGAACGGCTGGGTGAAGAAGCCATGGTAGCCGGATTCGGTGGCGGCGTACTCTGACCCGTCGTTCAACCGGACGTCGACCCGGGCTGGCATCTCCGCGGGGAAGCGGTCGCTGTACTGCTCGTCCAGCATCACGTCGACGCGACGCAGCAGGCGTTGCACATCGGGCGAAGCGATCCGCCCAGGCGTGTACTGCTTCGGCGTCACCTCCCCGTCAAGGAGCGCGACCGCGACGATGTACGGCAAGGAGTGATCGGCCTCTTCCTTGGTCCCGACCTCCTTCTTGTCCCCTTCCTCGCCTCCGCCGATGATGTGGAACCCGGTGGCGAACGTTCGAACCGTGACCCGGTCCACGGCGCCGACATCGAACCCGGGCTGCCGGCGGATGGCGAGGGCGGCCTCGACGGCGGACTGCGAATGAAACTCGGCGTTGTGCTTCTTCACGCTGCAGTGCAGGATCAGATCGAGCGGCTCAGCGCTCCAGTCGATGTCGAACGGGCCCGTGATGGTCTCGTGAAGCCCCTTGTTCCCTTCGGCCATGAGCTCGGGGCCGCTGATGTCGTGAGTGGCAAGTCCGATCGCGTGCGCCGCGGCGTAGCCGGCGTTCGGCGCAGCGAGCCCCTTCCAGTTCGACAGACGACCTGTACGCGTAACGCGCAATGCATTGAAGGCTGTGCCCGTGATCGCGATCGCGTTCGCCGCCGTCGCGGCATCACGCCGCCCCGCCCTCGAGGCGCCGGCGGCCATGCCGAGCATGCCGAGAACGGTGTGATCGAATCCTCGTGCCCGCACCGGGGCGACCTCGCTCAGCCTGCACTGCACCTGGTAGGCGACGGCGAGGCCGACGAGGAAGTCTCTTCCCCGTGCCTCGGCCCACTCCGCGACCGCGAGGACCGGGGCCAGGCTGTCGCTCGGGTGACATGACTCTCCCGGCGCGGCGAAGGTGTCGTTGAAGTCGAGATATCGGATCGCGGCTCCGTTGACCAAGGCGGCTCGGTCGACAGAGGTACGCCCGCCGCCCATCATCGTCGCCATCGACGACCCACCGAATTCGTCGACGTAATCACGAATCGCCCGGACGGGCGTCCCGGAGAGACCCGCGATTCCGCAGCCGAGAGAGTCGAGCACGCTCACCCGGAGTCGCGCGAGAGCATCGCCGCCGAGGTCCGCCCAGTCGCGGCT
>Ga0164242_10007344_pt1 | contig 12074 bp, 10 predicted proteins | sample OricomgcompostMG_FD_108783 | JGI IMG/M metagenome (GOLD analysis project Ga0164242, IMG submission 108783) | Miracle-Growth compost microbial communities from Emeryville, California, USA - Original compost - Miracle growth compost (MG) ... | reverse complement strand
CGTGGCTTCCGAGATGCCGTGCTTGCGGCACAGCTCTGCCGGCTTCAGGCCAGCCTCGGCTTCCTTCAAGATGCCGATGATTTGTTCTTCACTGAATCGCTTCTTCATTACCGTTCCTCTTTGGAACGGACTCTACACTCTCACCGTACCAAACGCGGGGAGCAGGTCACCCACAATAGCTCCCCGGCTTCGGTGCAAACCGGAAAAGCCGGTGGCTTAAGGTCGGTTTTTGACTGGCGCAGACTTTGAGCAAGCTGCCAAGTATCGACAGATTGTTCAACGGTCGCCACTTTGACCTGAAGCTATCGTCATCCGTTGCGATCATCGAAGTATGTGAACAACCTGATCGAGCAGGACCCTCGCCACCTCAGGTCCTGAACCAACGTCTGCCCGGCTTCAAACGTTCAGGAATGCCGCAGTCACTCTGGCAAGCATTGAGTTGAGCATGGAATTCGCCAACGACAACTCAACTGACGCGGTTGCGTCTCGAAGATACGAATGCGCCCGCCGCCTGGAGGCCTGTCCTTTCCGCACGATGATGCAACGGTGAAGCTGATGCAACGGTGAAGCATCGCCGTGCGCTCGCGCCCGATATTCGGCGCGGCGACCTGCGTGCCGCGCTCAGTGGCTGGCCGGAAACGAGAACGTCGCGCGCGCGCTGCCATTCCCGGCGACGTTCACGGTCTGTCTTCTCGTGACGCCACTGTAGGTGGCGTTAACCGTATAGCGCCCGGGCGGCAGTCGCACGAGCATGTGCGGCCCGTGCGACATCGTGTCGAGCACGGTTGCGCCACCGGCGTTGGCGATTTGTACCTTGACGTCGGCGACATAAGCCGATCCCGGCCCAGAGAAAAGCAACGCAAGCGGCCACTGGCTTCTTGCCTGCCGCAGCGCCGTCGACTCATCGCGGCCGACCCCGCCAGACACGAACGATACGTCGCCCTGCTGCTCGGTCGGCGGCATGCCGGTCCGGTGGATCTCATTGGCCTGCGTGGGAGCCGCCGTTTGTGCCATTGCGCCGCTTGCCACAACGAATGCAAACACCGCGGCCAACATGGCCGGCGTGACCTGGATAGCATTGAGTTGCCTTTTCATCTTTAGCGCTCCTTTAGGTCTTTCCGATTTCGCGTACGAGCACGGTATGCATCCGGTCCGCAGGAGTTTTGAACGCTTGCAATCCGTAAATGCATCGCACTCGGTGCGTCGGCCGCGGGCGCGGACTGCCGATCTTCGACCGCGCGCAGGCCTCAAAAATCACAGTCTTTTTCAGACTGCCATGCGCGTAGCGAGACGCGATCGCAGGATGCGCTCATGCCGGAGCGAACTCATCGTACCGGGACCCGAACTCGACCAGAACTGACAAGGAAATCTGCAATCGATACAGCGCAACGTCCGGATGGGCGCAGTTCTGCCCGAGCGAAAACCGCAAGGCCGGCCAGAAGCTAACATGCTATGGGGAATCTCCGTGCTCACCTGAAGATTCGATCTCATTAGGGTGGCCAACACGTTGCTTGCTGGATTCAAACGCCGTATGCAGTGCAAGACCAATTGCCGCCCCGATCAGTTCAGCAATGGCGAAGCCGGGTGCGCTTGATGGAGCAATGCCTGCGAAGGTGTCGCTGAACATGCGACCGAAGGCTGCCGCCGGGTTCGCGAACGACGTTGATGCTGTGAACCACGATGCGGCGCCGATGTAGGCCGCAACCATGATCGAAGCACGCCCAACTGGCGCACGCAGGACCACCAACAGGAGGCCGGCGGCCGCCACCGCTTAAGCAGTCCACTGGCCGGTTCCTGTGCGAACCTTGCTGGAAAACTCGACGATCGGCAGACTGAACATCACGTGGGCGAGGCACGCCCCGAGCAACGCGCCGATCAACTGGGCGCCGAGGTAAGGCAGGAGTTCATACGAGGGCAGTTCACCACGCAGAGTCATGACGGCGCTAACAGCGGGATTAAAATGCGCCCCGCTCAATGGACCAAATACCTCGATCAGCACATACATGCCGCCAACGGTCGCCAGCGTATTGGCGAGCAAGGCGATCGCCACGTTACCGCCCGCAAGTCGTTCGGCCATGATGCTGGAGCCGATCACAATCGCGAGCAGCAGGGCTGTACCAACTAATTCGGCGAAGACCTTACGCGTCAGGGCGACCACGGCGGTTTTGATTTAAAGATGGCGCTGAGGAACCAGCAAGCGGGGCAAAGTGCATATCGGCTTGCACGGCTAAAACGCCCGCTGTTTCGCGTAACTCACCGGCAAATCGAACGTGGCTGCCGGGAATTTGGCGGCGATCGTCTGATAGAGCGGCTGCAGGCTCGAAAAGCTGCTCACGTGCAGTACCGTTACCCCCATCTGCGGGAACGCCTGAACCCGCTGGGCTATCCCGCTGGCCGCGGCGCCGACGGCTGCCGTGTCCGGATAGATCACCACCAGGTCGTTTGTGCTGAGGCCCACGAACCGGTCGGTCGAACGGATCACCAGCGTCGAATCGGGCTGCACGTTCCCGTCTTCGTCGAGCGGCGCGGCATTCGGCATCGGCCAAACGCTCGTGCTGCCGATCGACACCGGCGCGCTGCGGCTCAACGCCTGAATCTGCACGGCCGATGCCTGTCCCCCCTGCCTGAGTGCGGCGGTTTGCGCCTGAGTCCATGACGTGCACAACAGCAGTACCGCCCCCAGCGCGTTGACGAGTCGTGTCCAGATCATGCTTTGCCACTCCCCTGCGGTCAATGCCCCATCACCCTGATGCCGACGCCCCCGACCTGCATCGGAGCGCTGTTACGCGTATCGACATCGACGAAATGAACCGTCCAGGTGCCCGATGCGGACTCGCCGTTGAACGCATTCGTCGCGAGCACCCAGTCGCTAACGGGCGCCCCGGTGTTCAGGAAGCCGTTATACGCGTTCTGCAGGACGCTGCGCGTACCAGCCGGTGAGATTACTTCGACGGCAAGGTCGCCCGCATCGGCGGTCACCATGTCGACCACAACCTGCACATGTTCAACCGTTCTCGCGGAGCCGGACACGGGCAGCGACAGCTGAAGTCCCGCGACATTGCCCTGTGGTATGGGCTCGCCGGTCTCGCCCAGGTCCATGAATGCCGTGTCGACCAGCATCGCCCCGGAAAGATGGCGGTTGTAGTGACGGGCCATGTCCACCGCCGCCCTCGCGTCTACGAGACCGAAGCCGTACCAGTTGTCGAACCACACGCCGGCGGCGTTTTGCGTCCATGCCGGCTCAGGCACATACGCCTCGCCCGACGGCAGTCCGACGCTCGCCGGCACGCGTGCGGCGTCAATGCGGCGCGCCGTCCTCATGAGGATCTGGCGGACATCGCGCCATGTCAGTGCTGGATTGGCCTGCAGCATAAGTGCAACCACTCCGGAGACGGTCGGCGCTGCCGACGACGTCCCGTTCATGCGCGCCGTGTAGTCGCAGTTCGCATTGAATGCCCGGTTGATATCCGAGCCGGGCACGTCGAACGGATTGTCATAGGCGCTCACGCCCTGCGTGCTCGCGAATCCCTGATTGCAGCCGGTAAGGTCGGTGCTTACCATCGCGGGACCGAGCGGCGCGCCGGCGGGAGCATCGGGAGCAAGGCCGTATTCGCCACCCAGGCCGGAAACGAGGATGCTGGAGCCGGCCGACGAATAGCTGGAGCGTACGCCCGTCGCGTTGACGGCGGCGGTCGTGACGACCTGCGGCATCGTCGCCAGCGGATCGTTGTTGGCGTTCAGGCAGGTGACGTGGTGTTCGTTAGCGTTGCTGCAGACCACGTACGCGTTGTCGGAGGCGGACCTGAATGAATTGCCGGCCGCTTTCACGACAACCGCGCCGAGCCCGTTGCGCATCGTTTCCAGATGCTGCAGCACGATGCTCATGAAATCCCGTGAAAGGTCGAACGGGAGAGGCGCCGCTGCCGAAGTGGAGTAGGAGGCGTTGTACACCGCGACGGTCTGGGAAAACGGGGCGCCGCCGTAGGTGCTGAGCGTGTTGACCGGCGTCTGGCAGCCGTCGCACAGATAGCGAACCGCGCCGAGCGTCGCCTGTGGCGCGACCCCCTGAATGCCTATGCGATTGTTCGCGGTGGCAGCGATGATTCCCGCAACCGCTGTCCCATGACCTTCGGGGCTCACGGTTCCGACCGGCGGAGTCGGATCGTTCGCATTGGCCGCCGCCGGATCGAAATTGCGCAGCATCAGCGGATCGATGCGATCCGCCAGGTCTGGGTGGGCGATCTCGACGCCCGAGTCGACGACCATGACGTTGACGCCTCGGCCGGTGATCCCCTCGTCCTGCGGCCCCATTACGTCCAGATCGATACCCGGCGTACCTGGTGCGCCGGTAAAAACGTCCTGGCCAACGTTCAGCAGGTACCACTGCAAGGCGAAAAGCGGGTCGCCGCTGCGGGACGGAGTCCTGTCATTGCCTCCGCAAGCGGCACAAAGGAACGCCGCGCACACGACGTATACGCCTGATTTTCGGCCTCGATCGATCCGGTCAGCGTACCGTCGCTGTCGTCGTGTTTTGTTCCCGGATGCCTGGCAATCCCACATAGATCGCTCCCGTCGATACGGCATATCGACGACGCCCACGAGTATGCAAACTTATCTGTATAGCGCCGCTACGTTGAACGAATTTCTATAGCACACGAATCGCGGCGGCGAGTTTTGCATGCAAAGCGGCCGACGGGCGCCCCACTTCGAAGGACTGCAGCGGGTCGACGATGGAAGCTCGCCAGTCAACGGGGCCACAGCGATTGCCGGCGTTCGGTGAACTTGCGTGCTCGGCCAATTTCCTGCCGCTCGCTGCTGCAGAATGTAGGACACTCGATCAGTCGTTACGCCTCCAAAGCGGCTATCCGTGATGTGATGGTGTACGGCACAGACGGAAAACAGAAGGAGAACGACTTGCTAGATCATCGCCTCGTTCGGATCTACCTTCACACTCTGACGAATGGCGTGCTTGTTGCCGGCGATAACTCGAAAATGAGCGTTCTGGAAAAGCTCGTTCGTCTGGCACTGGAGAATTGATACTATCTCGACCGAGCGCCTATTTTGTACGTGTAACTCGATGCGCAGCCTAAGTGTTGATGTCTGCGCAGAATAGTCTGGGGGCATTCGGTGGAAATCAACGGGGGCGCGAAATTTGTCCCAGATATTGGGTTAGACTCCCAGTCCAGCCCCGGTCCGGCTACCATGGTCCGCGCTTGAGAGAGTTGTTCGCCTCGACGCCGGGAAAATTGTGCTGCTACTCGGGCAGTTTTTCGTTTGGTCGACTTATGCTTTATTCACGTCCGGTTGGTCAATTTATGTTTTCCTGATGTGGCTCCGTGCGGCCGCAACTGATTATGTGGCGGACACCTTATGCTTTACTCCGAGGACGGATTATGCTTAACGGCATAGACGTCCGAAAACCCGCATCGCGAAGGCGTTGCGGGTTTTTTGTTGTCCGTCGTGGTTCGTCCAGGCGCAACAGCCGTTATGTCGCCGCCTGGCACGAGCGACCGACGTCCGAAGTAAACACCCCACACGCCCCAACCCTCATACCCACGGCGATTCAATCATCGCTTTGCGGCTCGCCGTTTCCCCGAGACTAGCCGACGCAATGCGCAGCAGTTCGAGAAAGCGCCGCTGCGCGCTGGTTGGGCGCCAGCTATGGCGCATGGTGACGCCGATCGTGAGCATGCTGCCCGCCAGCGGTTTTCCGATCCTGGCGAGCAGACCGCTGCGAATCTGCAGCGCCACCTGGTCGGGCATCGCCAGCGTGAGCATGTCGCTGCTCGTGAGCAGTCGGCCGATAATCATGATCGACCCGCATTCAACGGGCTTTTGTGACCGTTTCCCCGGAAGCAGTCGGTCCCATTCCGCGCGCAGCGGCGAGGCCTCGGGCGCAATGATCCACGGGTACGAAGCCAGCGTTTGACAGGACGGGTTTTCCTCGCCGACGAGCGCATGCTGATGCCCCGCCACGATAATGGGCGCCTCGGCATAAAGGGGCGTGCATTCGAGATCGGGCGCGCTCGTCTCGGGCAACTCGCCAACGATCAGGTCGATCTCGCCATCGCGCAGCGATTCGACGAGGTCTCCCCAGCTGCCCTCAACGACGCGAAAGCTGGCGGGAAACTTCTCTGTCACCATCAACGCCATCGCTTCCGGCACGAGGAATGCGCGTGCGAGCGGCGTGGCCCCGATCGAAATCATCGGGTTCTGCGGGTCCAGTCCGAGTTCGGATAACGCTGCCTGCAACTCCTTGATCGCGAGCCAGCAGTAGCGCGCAAAACGATGTCCGCCGAACGTGATGTGCACGCCTCGACCGCGGCGCTCGACGAGTTTGCGGCCCAGCGCGTCTTCGAGTTCGCGCACGGCGCGATGCACGGCGGTCTGCGATAACCCCAGTTCGGTCGCGGACGCCGCGAAGCTGCCTGCTTTCGATAGCGACAGGAACGCGCGCAATTGCGTCATCGTCAAGCGTCGTTCGGGCGAAAAATCGGCACCCGCAATGGCCCGGCATCCGGCGCTCAGGTGGCCGATGCTGGCCGCGGCGCGTTCGAGTACGAGGGTTCCGGTCGGCGTTGGCACGATGCCGTCGGGGCGGCGCTCGAACAGCACTTCGCCGAGCTGGCTCTCCAGTTTCAGGATGCCCTGGGTGAGTGCGGGCTGGCTCAGGCTGACGGCCGCGGCGGCGGCGCTGATGCTGCCGCGTTCATGGACCGACATGAGCCCGTGAAGATGCCGTAAGTTCAGGTGAAAGACGCTCGTCATTTCGTCTCGTGCGCGAGCGGCTTTGCCAGGTGACTGATCCATGTTTCGATGGCTGCCTGTGGCTGTGGAGGTCTATATATACCAGCTGTTGCGGCAAGACTTTCGGCAATTGAATAGCGGAAGGATGCTTTGAATTCCGCTCGTTTTCCGCTGAAACTAAGATCCTTTACCGTGGCGCCGTCGCCCCGCAATGCAATGAACGGGCGTCGGGCATCGATCAGCAGTTAAAAGACGGAGACAACAATGTTCTTGCGCAACATGTGGTACGTGGCCGCTTTTTCGGCCGACGTGAAGCCCGGCAAGTGCCTCGCCCGGACCTTCCTGAACGAACCAGTCGTCCTGTTCCGCAGCGCGTCCGGCGACATCGGCGCGTTGATGGATCGTTGCAGCCATCGCGCGATGCCGCTCAGCGAAGGGCACGTGGACGGCAATATCATTCGTTGCCCTTATCACGGCCTGGAATTCAACGCGACGGGCGCTTGCGCCCGTATTCCCGGGCAGGAGCGTATTCCCGCGGCGGCCAACGTGCGCTCGTATCCAGTTTGCGAGCGCGACGGGCTGATCTGGATCTGGATGGGCGAGCCGGACAGGGCAGATGCCAGCACGATCATGAGCAACCCGGAACATCGGGACTCGGGCTGGAGCTGGCGGCCGTACTACATGCACGTCAAATCCAACTGGCAGCTGCTTGTCGATAACATTCTCGACCTGACCCACGTTGCCTACATTCACGCGAATACCATCGGCGGCAATCCGCAGGCGCACTTCGGCGCCGACATGTCGGTGCAGTTCGACGGCGAGAAGGTGACGCTGCTGCGCAAGATGCCGAACTCGGTTCCGCCGAAAACCTATGTCGCGGCGGGCGGCTTCAAGGGCAACGTCGATCGCTGGCAGATGGTCGAGTATCGGCCTCGCGGCGGCAACGTGCTGCGCGTCAATGCGGGCGCGTGCGACGTCGGTACGGGCGCGTACGAAGGACGTCGCGACAACGGCTTCACGCTGCTGAACGTTCATGGCGTGACCCCCGAAACGGAGACGACGACTCACTACATCTGGACGATCTGCACGGATGCGCCGCGCCAGTCGGGCATGCCCGACATGCTGTTCGATCAGTTCTACGATACGATCTGCGAGGACGAACGCGCGCTGGAAGCGCAGCAGCGGCGGATCAGCGACATGCCGGGCATACGTTTCGTCGGGATCGCCAGCGACGGCGCGGTGAGCCGCGCGCGCCTGCTGCTCGAACACATGCACGAAAACGAGGCGGCCGTGACGTCCTGAACGGCGCGTCATTCGCCCGCCGCACGGCTCTGCGGCGGGCGACGAATCATCATGGCGAAACGGCGCTGCACAGCCGCCATTGCAGTAACGAATACGGCGGATCGGCATCGGCATGATGCTCGAACACGCCTTCCACTTCGGAGCCAATCGTCACCGTCTGCAGCGGGTCGCCGAGCAGGTTGCCGACTATCCGGACGTGGCCGGCTTCCGGCAGTTCGACGAGCACGGCGAGGTACGGACCATGACTGGTCAGCGCGTTGTGGGACGGATGCCAGATGCGCTCCCAGCTATAGATGCGTCCGCGGGGCGCGACTTCGGTCCATGCGGGATCGAACGCATGGCATCCGTGGCAGATCCATTCGGGGCCGAACTGCCAGGTGTCGCAATGCGCGCAGCGCTGCACGAGCAGGCGGTTGTCGCGCAATCCCTGCCAGTAGGGAGCGGAGAGTCCGTCGGGTTCGGCGACGGGAACCGGCAGTCCGGCAGGCAGGTAATACGGCGACGTGCGGGTTTCTTTCATCGTGTGGCCTCCGATCCGAGTAGCAGGCTGCTCACCGGCGACACCATCGGGCCGCCGACGACGAGCGCCACGTCGTTGCGGCGCGCCTGGTTGCACGACGTGCCGCGAACCTGCCGCACGGCTTCCAGTACCAGTTCGAAGCCGTGCATGTAGCACTCGGCCAGATTGCCGCCGCTCGTGTTGAGCGGCAGGCGGCCGTTCGGTGCGATGAGGTTGTCGAGCGTGAGGAAGTCGTTCGCGTCTTCGGGCGCGAAGAAGCCGTGTTCGGCCAGCGCCATCACGACGCCGCCCGTGAAGTTTTCGTAGCTCTGCACGACGCCGACATCGCCGGGGCCCATGTCGGCCATCCGGAACAGATCGGGCGCGACGGTGCGGTAGTTCGCGCTGGCGTACGCGGGACCGTTGTGCGGGGCCGCCGCGAAGCGATGGTCGGAGCCGGCGGCGGCGCCGAGCACGAACGCGGCCTTATCGCCGAATGCCTGCGCCCGTTCCGCGGGCATCAGAATCAGCGCGGCCGCGCCGTCGTTTTCCATGCAGCAGTCGAACAGATGGAACGGCTCCGCGATCCAGCGCGACGACTCGTACTTCTCGACATCGAGCGGCTTGCCGTACATCACCGCGCGCGGATTCGACTGCGCGTGATGGTACGACGCCATCGCAATGGCGCGCAGCGCCTCCTGGCGCACGCCGTGCTCGTGCATGAAGCGCTGCACGCGCATTGCGAAGCGTTGCGGCGGCGCGAGCACGCCGTACGGCATCAACCACGCCTTTTCGCCCGAAATCGTGTCGATGCCGGTGGTGCGTCCGAAGCGTCCGTGTTCGCCCTGGGCGAGCGAGCGGAACACCACCACGCAGTCGGCGAGCCCCGCGACGATCGCCGCGGCGCCGTTGGCGACGGCCGCGCAACAGCCGCCGCCACCGCCGCCCCATTGCATCGTGCTCGAGCGCAGACGCCGCGTGCCGAGCGCGGCGGCGAGGCGCGAGGTTTCGCTGCGGTCGTCGCCGTACGACGCGAAGCCGTCGATGTCGCGCGGGTCGATGCCAGCGTCGGCGCAGGCGGCGAGTATGGCTTTCAACGCGAGCTTGAACTCGCTGTCCGGCGATTTTCCGTGACGGTAGTACGGTGTCTCACCGATGCCGACGATCGCCACCTGACCTTTGAGCGAACGTGTCATGCGTGGCGGTCTCCTGTGCGGGCGGGATAGGGAATATGGGCGACGTTCATCGCTGCGCGGCGTTCGCGCGCCAGGCGTCGAGCACCGCGTGGGCCGTGTCGAGCGCGGGCGGCGCGGCATCGCCGGCCGGCGTGCGGCTTAAACGCGGCGCAGCGGCGGGGCGCACGAAACCATGCTCGGCGACGTAGGTTTGCCGCGCGTGGATGTGCTCGTTCTCGACAGTTTCGTGCAGGCTGAGCACCGGACTCACGCACGCGTCGGATCGGCCGAAGTGCCCGGCCCACGCGTCGCGGGTCCGCGTCGCGAACGCGGCGGCGAGCGCCGCACGTATCGCGGGCCACGCGGCTTTGTCGCTGCGCGGCGGCAGGCTTTCGGCGGAAATCTCGAGGCCCGCGAGCAGCGCCTGCCAGAACGGTTCTTCCAGCGCGCCGACCGCCACGTAGCGGTCGTCGGCGGTCCGGTAGGTGGCGTACCACGGCGCGCCGCCGTCGAGCATGTGCGTGCCGCGCGGGCCGCTCCATTGGCCCTGCGCGAGCAGCCGGCAGAACAGCGACATCAGCATCGCGCTGCCATCGACCATCGCCGCGTCGATCACCTGTCCGCGGCCGCTGGCGCGCGCTTCCCACAGCGCGCACAGCGTGCCGAAGGCGAGAAACATCGCGCCGCCGCCGTAATCGCCGACAAGGTTCAGCGGCGGCACCGGCGCGCCGCCGGCCGCGCCGATCGCGTCGAGCACACCGGTCAGCGCGATGTAGTTGATGTCGTGGCCCGCGGTCGAGGCGAGCGGACCGGTTTGGCCCCAGCCTGTCATGCGGCTGTAAACAAGGCGCGGATTGCGCGCGCTGCAGACGTCCGGTCCGAGCCCGAGGTTTTCCATTACGCCGGGGCGGTTGCCTTCGAGCAGCACGTCCGCGTGCGCGATCAGGTCGAGCGCCGTGTCGCGATCGTGCGGCTGTTTCAGGTCGAGCGGAACGACGCGCCGGCCACGCTGCATGAAATTGCCGGTATCGATCGCGGCACGCGGCCGCGCGATCTGCACGACGTCCGCGCCCATGTCGGCGAGCAGCATCGCGCAGAACGGCACCGGGCCGAGCGCGCCGAATTCGATCACGCGCACGCCGGACAACGGGCCTCGCTGCATGTCGGCGCCCACGTTACGCGCGGCCGGCCATGCGGCGGCCGGCAAAGTACACGCAGACCGACGACAGCACGAAGAACACGGCGACGACGATCATGCCGGACGCCAGGTCGTGCGTTTGCTGCTGCAGGCGGCCGACCATCATCGGCACGATCCAGCCGCCAAAAATGGCGCCGAACGAGCTGATGATCGCGATCACGGCCGGCTTCGCTTTCGCCGGCAGATAGGTTTGCGGGATCGACCAGAACACGGCCAGCGATGCATACACCCCGATGTTGGCGAGCATGAAGCCGATCAGCGCGAGGGTCAGCGTGGTGGAGATCGCGACGGTCGCGTAACCGGTCGCGGCGATCAGCATGCAGGCGACCGTATGGAGCACGCGCTCCTTGCGGCGGTCCGAGTGCCGCGACAGCAGCGTCATGCCGACGATACCCGCGAGCGGCGGCAGCATCGACACGAGGCCGATGGTCCGCAGCGGCACGCCGGCATGATGCAGGATCTGCGGCAGCCACGCGCCCACCGTCGCGTTACCCGAAAAGATGCCGACATAACCGAGCGTGAGCACCCACAGTTCCGGGCGGCGCATCAGCGCCATCGCACCCGTCGGCAACCCGTGCGAGGGCGCGGCGTTGTCTTTCTCCAGCTGCCTTTCGAGCCACTGCTTTTCGCCCGGCGAGAGCCAGCCCGCCTGATGCGGACGGTCGGTCAGATAAAACGCGCCGAAGACGCCCAGCATGACCGCGGGCAGCCCTTCGAGCACGAACAGCCATTTCCAGCCCGGCACGCCCCATGTGCCGTCCAGCTGCATGATCGCGCCGGACACGAGCGACGCGAGCACATAGGCGGCCGGAATCGAGTACGAAAACATCGCGTTGTAGCGCGCGCGGTACTGCTGCGGAATCCAGTAGCTCAGGAACAGGAACACGCCCGGCGTGAGACCCGCTTCGGCGATGCCGAGCAGTGCCCGCATCGTGAAGAAACTGGTTGGACCCCTAACGAACGCCATCGACATCGTGACGATGCCGAACATGATCGCGATACGCGTAAGCGTGACGCGCGCGCCGTAACGCGCCAGGATCAGGTTGCTGGGCACCTCGAACAGCGCGTAGCCGAGAAACAGAATGCCGACGCCGATGCCGTACATCTGCGGCGTGAGGCCCAGTTCCTTGTTCATCGAGAACGACGCGAAGCT
>Ga0164242_10007343_pt1 | contig 12076 bp, 8 predicted proteins | sample OricomgcompostMG_FD_108783 | JGI IMG/M metagenome (GOLD analysis project Ga0164242, IMG submission 108783) | Miracle-Growth compost microbial communities from Emeryville, California, USA - Original compost - Miracle growth compost (MG) ... | reverse complement strand
CTGATGTCCCCGCCAATTCGGGTCGCCCGCCGGCGGCTGCGGCTTGAGAACGTGGATATAGCAGTTGTACGTGTTCGACCAGTATCCGTCCGGAGACGAGCACGGCACAGGCCCGGCTGGCGGCTTCGACAGGTTCTGCTTCGACGGGTCCCAGTAGCAGGCATGACCCGAACCGGTGTCCTGTGGATCACCCTGCGTTCCGGGTGTCGGCTGCGGATCGGGCACCTCGACCCAGACCAGGCATTCGCCGGTGGCCGGGTTGGTTTGCTGGCACTTGGTTCCGGCGTACGCCTGTTGTTGCGCGAGCGTGGCCAGCCCGGCGACGGTCAGTGCAACGAGGAGAAGGCGAGTCAGGAGGCCGCGCATGGCGTCCGCTTGAGGTCTTGGCCGGCCGCGACTCGCCAGCCATCACTTGGGTTGGCGTCGTAACGGTAATTCGCGACGATGTAGCGCGTCCACCCGGTGTCCGGACGGTTGGCGCTGACGATCGACTCGCCGCCCTTGCTGAGCACGTCGACCTTGCTGACGTCCCAACAGACGTCGATGACCACGGTAGGGACCTTGCCCGCAGAGGGGTCAGAGTTGTCGAGGTTGACCGACTGCACCTTCAACTGCGCCACGCGAGTGGCGCCCACCTGCCGTTCACCGCGGCCGTGCTGGCTCTTGAGGAGACGGCGCTCGGCGCTCAACTGGGTGCTCGTTGCGACCTGGTCCAGCGGGACGAGCGCGGCGGTCGCATCTTGACCGAGCCGATCGACCGTTGCGAAGTAGGCACGCAGCTTCTGGCTGGCCGCGGACGACGCAGCCTCGGACGGTGAAGCGGGCGGGGCGCTCGTCGTCGACGATGACGCCGAGGGGGTCGGCGAGGTCGTCGGATCAGTGGTTGGCGAGGTGCCGCCGGCACAGCCGGTCACCGCGGCCAACACCAGTGCGCCGGTCGCCCATGATTTCAACCCGAGTCGATATCTCATGTGCGGTTCCATGGTTCCTCTTGCCTTTCGGCTTGAGGCACAGACTGCGTACCGCGGGCGGCGCGATGCATCGTCTGAGCCATCATCGTAAGCCCGTTCCGCCACTTCGGCCCGGGCCGCTTTTCTCTTCTCCATCCCCAGGTGCCCATGCCTCGCCAACCCGCCTTCCTTGCCCTGCCCACCTTCGCCTCACCACCTCTCTCGCCTCCGCCGGCCTTCTCCTGCCTTGCCCTCCACCCACCTCTCTTGTCGCTTTACACGCTTGGCAGATCGAGGGGGCTGTGGAGCAGCGCGCGCACCTGGGGCCTGTGGAGGTGATTCGGTCGTGACGGTCTCGATGCGGCGCATGTCAGCAGGTAGCGGCTACCGCTACCTACTCCGTTCGGTCGTGGCCGGAGACGGCAACCGCTCGCTGTCGACTCCGCTGACGCGCTACTACTCCGAGGTGGGTACGCCGCCGGGCCGGTGGCTGGGCTCCGGTGTCCGCATGCTCGCCGGCGGGCGACTGGAGCCCGGGATGCAGGTGACCGAGGAGCAGCTCGCGCTGTTGATTGGAATGGGCCGCGATCCCGTAACCGGCGAGCAGCTCGGCCGGGCCTACCCGTTGTACAAGCCACTCACGGAACGCATCTCCGAGCGGGTCGAGGGGCTCGACCCGGAGATGACGCTGGAGGACTGCGCCGCGGAGACGACACGCATTGAGACCGAGGAGACCGCGGCGGGTCGACGCCAGGCGGTCACCGGATTCGACCTGACCTTCAGCGTCCCGAAGTCAGTCTCGGTGCTCTGGGGTGTCGCCGACGCTGACACCCAGGCGCGCGTCGTTGAAGCACACCACGCTGCAGTTGCCGATGTGCTCGACTTCTTCGAGCGTGAGGTCGCGGCCACCCGCACCGGTGTCCCGGACGGCAATGGTGCCGTCGCCCAGGTCGAAGTGGCAGGTGTCGCCGCGGTGGCCTACGACCACTACGACTCCCGCGCGGGTGACCCGCAGCTGCACACCCACCTGGTGGTGTCCAACAAGGTCTTCACGTTGCTCGACCAGCGGTGGCGCAGCCTCGACAGCCGTCCGGTCCACGCGTCGGTCACCGGACTCTCGGCGCACTACAACGCCCTGCTCGCCGACGGACTCACCCGCAAGCTGGGGATCGAGTGGGAACTGCGGCAGCGCGGTGCCGATCGGAACCCGCAGTGGGAAATCGCCGGCGTATCCGAAGAACTGATCGGCGAGTTCTCCTCCCGCAGCCGAGAGATCGACATCGAGAAAGACCGGCTGATCACCGACTACCGCGCCGCTCACGGCCGGATGCCCTCGGAGAAGAAGATTGTCGAACTCCGCGCCCAGGCCACGCTGGCCACCCGGCCGCCGAAACAGATCCGTTCACTGGCGGACCTGACCACCGGCTGGCGTCAGCGCGCCGGGAAGAGGCTTGGCCGCGATCCGGCAGCGTGGGTGGCTTCCCTGGTCGACGTTGATGAGGCCGACCTTCTGCGGGTCGAGGACGTCCCGCTCGCGGCGGTGCAGGCCATCGGCGCCGACGTGGTCGCCAAGGTCAGCGAGAAACGATCGACCTGGACGCACTGGAACCTCATGGCCGAAGCATCCCGGCAGACGATGGATCTGCGGTTCGCCACCACGACCGACCGCGACGCTGTCGTCGCGATGGTGGTCGACGCCGCCCAGGAGGTCTCGGTCCCACTCACTCCGCCCGAGCTGGCGATCAGCCCGGCCGCGTTCCGACGTCCTGACGGGACGAGCGTGTTCCGTCCCAAGCACTCCGTGAAGTACTCCTCCGTCGCTGTGCTCGACGCCGAAGCAAGGCTGCTCCAGCGAGCTGAAGCCACCACCGCTCCGTCGGTGGGAGTGTCTCTCCTCAGCCGGGCTGCCCGGAGAGAGGAGAAGTTGAGCAGTGAGCAGCGGGCCGCGATCGATAACATCACCACTTCCGGGCGTCCGCTTGATGTCCTGGTCGGCCCAGCGGGGGCCGGCAAGACGACCACGATGTCCGCGCTCCGCGAGGTCTGGATAGCCGAGCACGGTCCGGGAAGCGTCGTGGGCCTAGCGCCGTCGGCGACCGCCGCCCAGACGCTCGCGGACGACCTCGGCATCGCCTGCGACAACACCGCCAAGTGGCTATACGAGCACGACCGCGACAACCCGGCGTACCGGGTTCACACCGGACAACTGATGATCGTCGACGAAGCCACCCTCGCCGGGACCCGCACGCTCGACCGCCTCACGGCTATCGCGGCCTCCTCTGGGGCGAAGGTGCTGGTGGTCGGCGATCCGCACCAACTCCAGTCTGTCGACGCCGGAGGGGCGTTCGCCCTCCTCGTGGCCAGGCGCGCGGACCCGCCGGCGCTTGGCGAGATCCACCGCTTCACTCACGACTGGGAGAAGGTCGCATCACTCCAACTGAGCCGCGGCGAGGTCGAGGTGATCTCGAGCTACGCCCGCAAGGACCGCATTCGCGAGGGCAACACCACCGCCATGCTCGATGCCGCCTACGAAGCCTGGCGAGCCGACACGAAGGCCGGCTGCGCCAGCATCCTGGTCACCGAGTCCACCCACGCCGTACGAACCCTGAACGAACGCGCCCGAGCCGAACGCCTCGCGATCGAGGGCGCCAGCGACGGCCACGAGGTACGCCTCTCTGATGGAGTCCGTGCGTCAGTTGGCGACCTGGTGATCACCCGCCGCAATGACCGCACGCTGCGCACCATGTCCAGCGGCTGGGTCAAGAACGGTGACCGCTGGCGCATCACCGACATCCGCAAGGACGGGTCGATCGTCGTACGCCGCCTCGACCCGCACGGCAACCGGCAACGTGGGAGCACCGTGCTACCCGGCGACTACGTCGGGGAGTACGTCGATCTCGGCTACGCCATCACCGCCCACCGTGCCCAAGGCGTCACGGTCGACACTGCGCACGTCGTTGTCAGCGCCTCCTCGACCCGGGAGAACCTTTACGTCTCGATGACCCGTGGCCGAGACGTCAACACCGCCTACGTCGCGCTCGACCAGCCCGACGAGACCCACTCCACTCCCGAGCCGGACGACGTCTCCGCCAGGACCGTGCTCTACGGAGTCCTCCAGCACTCCGGGGCCAACCTCTCCGCGAACCAGACGATGGAGGCCGAGTACGCCGCCTACAGCGGCATCGCCCGGCTGGCCGCCGAGTTGGAGACCCACGCCGCCGATGCACAACGCGACCGCTTCGTCGACCTCCTTCGGCGATCCGGCCTCACCGGGGACCAGTACGAGGCAGCCGTCGAATCGACCGCCTTCGGCCCGCTCACTGCAGCGCTACGCCGGGCCGAGACCTACCACCACGATCTCGAACGGCTCGTCCCCCGGATCGTCGCCCAACACGAACTCGACGACGCCGACGACGTCGCCGCCGTCCTCCGCTACCGGCTGGACGAGGCCGCGTCCCAAGCGCCACGAGGAAAGCGTGGCGTTCCACCGCGACTCATCGCCGGCCTGATCCCCGAACCGCTCGGTCCGGTGAGCGACGAAGATCGCCAAGCCATCGCCGAGCGCAAGAAGCTCATCGAAGACCGTGCCCGAGCCCTCGCCGAGCAAGCCCTCGCAGCACGCGAACCGTGGACCAGACGATTCGGCACACCACCCACCAGTCGGGACGACCGCGACCGTTGGCTCGGCGCCCTGACCACCGTCGCCGCCTACCGCGACCGCTACGCCATCACAGCGAATCAACCGGCTGGCGGGGGCGCGGACAGCGAGACCCAGCGAGCTGACCGCCAGCGCGCCCTCCAAGCTGCCCGCCTCGCCGCGGACGTAGCAAGCCGTACTGAGGCCCGCACGGTCCCGACGGTCGACGTACCGGCCCTTTCGACGCCATAGGTGTCGGGGGCAGGGGGCTGTCCACAAGCGCAGCGCGAGGTCGCGCGGCGAGGACGCCCAGGGCGTAGCCACGGGACGTCCCCTCCCGAAGGAGCCACCGATGCTGTTTCTACTCGCCCTCCCGATCTTCCTGACCGTCGCCGCGGCCCACCGCTATCTGACGCTCTACGCGCCGTCGAATCTCTTGATCAGATACGTTCGAACGTCACCGCCACGCTGGCGGACAGTCGGTGCCCTGGTGGTATTGACGGGAGTCCTGCTCCTGGCCATGCGCGTTGTCGAGGTCGCCATCGCCGCGGGCGCACTCAGCGGGTTCAACCTGATCACCCTGGTTCTCGCCTGGGATTCGATCAAAGTCGCCGTCTTGACGACGGTGACCTCGCTTCGGTGCTTAACGTGCGCCTGCAAGCGGTTCCACCACGCTCATCGCGGTCCTGGGAGCGTGGCGTACGGGACGGCTTGTGCCAACTTGAACGTTCGTAGCTCGGCAGGGTGACCTTTCCCGCGCTGCCCACCTTGGCAACCCGCGACGGCCATACCCGACGTTCCAGACAATGTCGGTGCCCCTCGATAGCCTCGCCACGAGTTCGGATGCGACCGCCCGTGGTCGCGGCTCGCACGTAGGGGAGGGCCACGCCATGGCTGATACCAAGATCGTCTTCGTCGCGTTCGCGATCGAGGACCAGCGCCAGCGCGATCTGCTCAAGGGGCAGTCGCTGCACCCACGCACGCCGTACGAGTTCATCGACATGTCGGTGAAGGAGCCGTACGACTCCGGCTGGAAGGACAAGGTCCGCACCCGCATCCGCCGCTCCCACGGTGTCATCGCCCTGGTCAGCAAGAACTCGCTCACGTCCTCCGGGCAGAAGTGGGAGATCCAGTGCGCCAAGGAGGAGGGCAAGCCGCTGCTCGGCATCTGGGCGTACTCCACCGACCGCACCAGCCTCGCCGGCGTCCGGACGGTCCCTTGGACCGACGCGAACGTCGCCAGCTTCATCGACTCGCTCTGATGCCCAGGGACACGCGCAAGGCGCTCATCGTCGGCATCGACCACTACGACCAGATCCCGCCGCTCAGCGGGGCGGTCAACGACGCCTACAGCGTCAAGGCAGCGCTGGAGCGGCACGCCGACGGCACCCTCAACTTCGCGCAGCCCAAGCTGCTGGCGGCCACCGGCCCTGGCTCGGCGGTGTCCCGCACCGAGCTGCGGGAGGCCGTCGAGGAGCTGTTCAAGGACGATGCGGAGGTCTCGCTGCTCTACTTCTCCGGCCACGGTTACATCGACGGGGCAGGCGGCTACCTGTGCGCCAGCGACTGCGCCTTAGGACACGACGGGCTCTCGCTGAACGAGGTGTTGGCCTTCGCCAACGCCTCGCCGGCGAAGAACAAGGTGATCATCCTCGACAGCTGCCACAGCGGCGTCGCCGGCACCAACCAGGTCGCGGCGCAGGTCGCCGAGATCAAGGAGGGCGTCACCATCCTGACCGCGTCGACCGCCGAGCAGTACGCGATGGAGTCCGGCGGCTCGGGCGTGTTCACCAGCCTCATGGTGGACGCGCTGAACGGTGCTGCGGCCAACCTCGTCGGCGACGTGACCCCGGGCAGCGTCTACGCGCACATCGACCAGTCCCTCGGGAACTGGGCGCAGCGGCCGGTCTTCAAGACGAACGTCAAGAAGTTCGTCTCGCTCCGGGAGGCCGACGCGCCTATCGAGCTCGCCCGGCTGCAGAAGCTCACAGTCCTGTTCGAGGATCCGACCACCCAGCTGCAGCTGGACCCGGGCTACGAGCCCGAGCGTACCGGCAAGGAGGACGCCTCCGTCCCGCCGCCGGACCCCGCCAAGAACGCCGACTTCGCGGTGCTGCAGTCGCTGGTGAAGGTCAACCTGGTCCGTCCCGTCGACGCGCCGCACATGTGGCACGCGGCGATGGAGTCGAAGGCCTGCGAGCTGACGGTCCTCGGGCAGCACTATTGGAAGCTCGTGAAGCAGGACCTGATCTGATGGCCGCGCCCGATCGCGTCCGCGAGGTCCTGCAGAGCGAGCTGGTCGTCGAGCGGCTCGCTGAGATCGAGCACGAGCGCTGGGCGCACTGGCAGAAGTACGTGCACGACCAGTGCGAGCGACGGGAGGACGGCTCCATGGTGATCCCGGCCGACCTGGCGGCGCGCTGGCAGGCGCAGATCGAGACGCCGTATGCAGACCTGTCAGAGCAGGAGAAGGACAGCGACCGCGAGCAGGTTCAGCGGTACCTGCCGACGATTGTCGAGGCGCTCGCCTGAAGCAGCGCGTCGAGGCCATCTCGGACCCCGTCGACATGTAACGTTCGTGATACACGGATCGCGGGGACAATAAGGAACGAGCGAGCATGGCAGAACCGGCAGGAGGGACCACGAACGCGACGACGGCCCGCATCGTCTGGGACACCGCGGACAAGTTCCTGCGGGACGTCGTCGAGGAGGAGGACTACGGCGACTACATCCTCCCGTTCACCGTCCTGCGCCGGCTGGAGTGCATGCTGGCCGACACCAAAGAGCAGGTGACCAAGTTCGTCGCTTCGCTCGGCAGCCTGCCGCCGCACCTGATCGACATCGCGGTCAAGGACAAGTTCAAGCTCAGCTTCTACAACGTCTCGCCCCTGGACCTTGCGACCATCGCCTCTGTCGACGACAACGTGGACAAGTCCCTCAAGGCCTACATCGACGGCTTCTCGAACAACATCGCCGACATCTGGGTCTCGTTCGACTTCAGCCGGCGCGCGAAGGTGCTCGCCGACGCGAACCGCCTGCACGCCGTGGTCAAGCACTTCTCGACGCTCGACCTAGCTCCCAGCAGGCTCGAGAACACCGCGATGGGCGATGTCTTCGAGGACGTCATGTATCGCGCCTTCAACAAGAAAGGCAAGGCCGCGGGTGCCTTCTACACCCCGCGCGATGCGATCAGGCTCATGGTCGACATCCTCATCACCAACGACGACGACACGCTCGCCGGCGAGAACGCCCTCCGCTCGATCTATGACCCGACCGCAGGGTCAGGCGGCATGCTGCTCGTTGCTCAGGACGCGCTTAGGGACATGAACGAGAAGATCGACATCACGCTCTACGGTCAGGAGCTGATGCCTGCTGCGTTCGGCCTCGGCAAGGCCGACCTGCTCATCCAGGGTGGTCGTCCGGAAGCGATCAAGCAGGGCAACACTCTCGTCGAAGACCTCTACGAGGGCCAGACGTTCGACTACGTGCTCTCCAATCCGCCGTTCGGCAAGGACTGGTCTGCCGACCAGAAATCCGTCCGTGAACAGGCCAAGGTGCCCGGCTCGCGCTTCAGTCATGGCCTGCCGAGCACCACGGACGGCCAGATGCTGTTCCTCGCGCACTGCGCCTCGAAGCTCAGTCCGGCCGAGAAGGACGGCCAGGGCGGACGTGCCGCAGTGGTCTCCAACGCATCGCCTCTGTTCGCGAGTGACAAGGGCCCGAATGCGATCCGCCAGTGGCTGCTCGAAGAAGACCTCATCGATGTGATCGTCGCGCTGCCGAACAGCATGTTCTACGGCACAGGAATTGGGACCTACGTCTGGATCCTTGACCGGAACTAGGATCCAGAGCGCAAGGGCAAGATCCAGCTCATCGACGGCTCCGGACAGTGGGAGTCCATGCGCAAGCCTATGGGCGAGAAGCGCCGCGAGATGAGCAAGAACAACCGGGAGGTGGTGCTCGAGGCGTACAAGGCGTTCGAGCATGCCGATCCCACGATCTCGCGCGTGATGACTCCCGAGGACTTTATGTTCCGGGACGTACCCGTCTACAAGCAGGCCCGGTTCGCGACGCGCTTCAGCGACGCGGCCGTCGAGACGCTGTGCGCACGCCGAGACTTCACAGAGGGGCACGTCGCGGTTCTGAAGGAACTTGACGGCACGTCCTGGAACGATCTGCCGAAGGTCTTCCCGGAAGCCGCGAGGGCGGCGGGTCTGACGGCCCCGCTCAGCCTTGTCGACGCCGTCATGAAGGCGATGGCCGAGGACGATGACTCCGCGCCACCGGCCGTCGACCGCAAGGGCAAACCCGTCATCGCCGATGGCTGGAAGATCATCGAACGCGTGCCGCTGAGCGAGGACGTCACCGAGCACATGGAGCGCGAGGTGCTGCCATTCGCGCCCGACGCCCAATGGGACGTGACGAAGGCCAAGCATGCCACCGAGATCCCGTTTACGCGGATCTTCTACGTGCCTGAGGAGCCGCGTCCGCTCGCAGAGATCGACGCCGACGTGCAGCGACTCATGGGCGAACTCGCCACGATGTTCGAGGCGGTCAGGGAATGAACGCCCCCTGGCTCGATTCGATGCCATCGACCTGGCGGCAGATTGCCCTTCAGTACCTCGCGACCGTCGAAACCGGATCGAAAGACACGGTCAACGCGGTGGAGGATGGCGAGCACCCGTTCATCGTGCGCTCAGCCGAGCCTCTCGCGATCGATACCTTCACTTTCGACACCGAGGCAATCCTGACGGCAGGCGATGGCGCGGTCGGTGAGATCTTCCATCACGTCAAGGGCAAGTTCGATGCTCACCAACGCGTTTACGTGATCCATGACTTCCAAGGCATCGATGGTCGGTACCTCTACTGGTACTTCTCGTCAGAGTTCCGGCGCGCTGTTTCGTATGGCGGAGCGCAGACCACTGTTGCATCCCTCCGGCGTTCGATGTTCACAACCTTCCCCGTAGCGGTGCCACCGCCGAACGTCCAGCGTCTCGTCGCCGACTTCCTTGACCGAGAGACCCGAGAGATCGACGTGATGGTCGGCAAGCTCGACGGGCTCGCTGATCAACTGCGAACGCTTCACAGGACGAACCTCGTCGCCCTGGGTCACCAGCTCTGTTCTCTTGGTCCGTCCGCGCGCGTCGGACTGCTGTTGACGAAGCGGTCTCGCGCTGTCCGTCCAGACGACGGGGTCGTGACCGCGTTCCGTGACGGTCAGGTGGCGCTTCGTTCCCGACGGCGTGAAGAGGGTTTCACCATGTCCTTGAGTGAGGCGGGATACCAAGGCGTCGAGCTGGGGGACTTCGTCTTTCACGGCCTCGACGGCTTCGCAGGTGCGGTGGGAGTCTCGGAGGATCGAGGCAAGGTCAGCCCGGTCTACCACGTGTGCACCGCGACCCCCCTCGCGTCCGAGAGGTTCATGGCGTGGGCGCTGCGAGCGCTGGCCGCGAACGGATTCCTTGAGGCCTATGCCTTCTCCGTCCGTCAGCGGTCCGTCGACTTCCGAAACTGGGCGACCTTTGCCGGATTGCCGATCACCTACATCCCTCTCAACGAGCAGGTCCGAATCGCCGACCGCCTCGACGAGGTCACCCAGAAGATCGACGCCATGCTGGCGAAGGTCGCCGAGCTGAAAGCACTGCTCATCGAGCGCCGCACCGCACTCGTCACCGACGTGGTGACCGGGCGGAAGGAAATCGCATGAGCCACGCACAGCTGATGGAGCTGGAGTTCGAGATCAACCTCTGCACGGAACTCTCCGAACGCGGCTGGCTGTACGAGAGCGACGGCAAGCCGCTCGGCTGGGACGTCGCTCTCGCGATGATGCCGGACGACGTGCTGCACTGGCTCAGGACCCAGTACCCCGACGAGTACGAGAAGGCCATTCCCGGCGACCTTGTCAACGGCCACCAGACCGACGCCGAGCGCAAGTTGCTCCTGCACATCACAAAGGAGCTCGCCAAGACCACGCGGATGGACCCGACCACCGGTCACCCGGTCGGCGGACTGCTCGGCGTGCTGCGCAAAGGCTTCAGCTACGCGCAGGTCGGCCGTCCGGCCGCCAAGTTCGGCCCGATGATGGCGTTCCCGCCGGCGAACCCGAACCTAACCGAGGTGGTGGAGGCCGCCGCCGCGGTGCGCCTGCGCGTCCTGCGCCAGGTGCGGTTCGACACCGCGACCAACGAGAGCATCGACGTCGTGCTCACGGCCAACGGCATCCCGGTCGCGACGCTCGAGCTCAAGACCGACAACACCCAGACGGTCAACCACGCGATCCGCCAGTACAAGGAGGACCGCCGTCCCGGCAAGAACCGTGCGCTGCTCGCTCCTGGTCGGGCGCTCGTGCACTTCGCGGTGTCCAACGACCTCGTCTACATGACCACGAAGCTCCAGGGCGAGGACACCGTCTTCCTGCCGTTCAACCAGGGCAACGAGGGCCACGGAGGCAACCCGCCCTCGGACACCGGCTCGTCGAGCAACTACCTGTGGCGCGAGGTCCTCGCCCGACCGACGTTCATGCGGATCCTGAAGGACTTCGCGCTCTTCGAGCCGAGCAAGTCCGGCAAGAAGGATGACGGCCAATTAGTGTTCCCGCGCTTCCACCAGCTGCGCGCGGTCGAGCGCGTCGTCGACGACATCGATGCCGCGGGCACCGGTAAGCGGTACCTGATCTGGCACTCTGCGGGCTCCGGCAAGACCAAGACGATCGCCTGGCTCAGCCACCGGCTGATCCGGCACATGAGCGCCGACTCGAAGTCGACGTTCGACTCGGTCATCGTCGTTACCGACCGCACCGCGCTCGACGAGAACATCCGGCACGATATGAACCTGGTGCAGTCGAGCAAGGGGCTGGTCGTCACCGTCGGGGAGAAGTCCGGCGCGAAGTCGCCACAGCTGAGGAAGGCACTGGTCGAGGGCGACCACATCATCACCTGCACGCTGCAGACCTTCCCCGAGGTCATGAAGCTGATCGAAGATACCCAGGAGCTGCGCGGCCGAAGCTGGGCGGTCGTCGCCGACGAGGCGCACTCCTCGCAGTCGGGGTCGGCCGCGCGCCAGCTCAAGGCACTGCTCACCGACATCGAGCTCGACCCGGACGATGAGGACATCAGCGCCGACGACCTGCTGCAGGCCAAGGACTCGGCAATCGCAGCCGCAGCCAACATCACCTTCGTCGCGCTCACCGCGACCCCGAAGGCGAAGACGCTGCGCCTGTTCGGCACCGAGCGCGACGGCCGCTGGGAGGCCTTCGACACCTACACGATGGCGCAGGCGATTGAGGAGGGCTTCATCCTCGACGTCCTGACCAACTACTCGACCTACGACATGTTCCTCCGGGTGAAGAACACGCTGGAGGGCGAGGACGAAACCGAGATCCACGTCAACACCGGCGAGGCGGTCACCAGCATCGTCCGGTACGCCCGGCTGCACCCTACCGCGATCGCGCAGAAGGTCCGCGTCGTCATCGAGCACTTCCGGCGCAACG